>SKEP01000033.1_pt1 | contig 95482 bp, 120 predicted proteins | sample 4826901 | NCBI WGS metagenome assembly SKEP01 (sample SAMN11008806, study PRJNA524170) | human gut metagenome | biome: Human fecal sample; material: Feces; isolation source: fecal sample from pouch patient p4, p43, p49, p54, p55 | host: Homo sapiens | place: Israel: Tel-Aviv | collected 2014-03-20
GGAAGAATGAACCGTCACGTTTTTCAACTTTGTCAGTTGCCACAAGTGCACCACGGTGATCGCGGTAGCTTGTTCCCAAAATCATCCCTTGGTTAAAGAGTTTTTGGAATGGTTCTTTGGTTGGAACAACACCTAAATCATAAAGGAATTTATGCCAGAAACGAGCATAAAGAAGGTGAAGCACAGCGTGTTCTGCACCACCGATGTAAATATCAACTGGCAACCAAGCTTTGAGAAGCTCTTCATCAGCCAATTTTTCATCGTTGTGTGGATCAATGTAACGCAAGAAGTACCAGCTTGAACCAGCCCATTGTGGCATTGTATTGGTTTCACGGCGACCTTTAACGCCGTCTTCGCGTGTCACTTCAAGCCAATCAGTCAAGTTAGCAAGTGGTGATTCACCCGTACCTGAAGGTTTGATGTCTTTTGTTACTGGCAATACAAGTGGTAATTGCTCCTCTGGAACAGCTGTTGTTGTACCGTCTTCCCAGTGGATGATTGGGATTGGTTCACCCCAATAACGTTGACGTGAGAAAAGCCAGTCACGCAAGCGGTAAGTTACTTTCTTGTTACCAACGCCTTCTGCTTCAAGCCATTCAACCATTTTATCAATAGCTTGCGCTTTATCAAGTCCATCTAGGAAACCAGAATTGACGTGAAGTCCGTCTTCTGTGTAAGCTTCCTCTTCAACATTTCCGCCTTCAAGAACTGGAATGATTTCCAAGTCAAATTGTTTTGCGAATTCCCAGTCACGTGTATCGTGAGCAGGAACAGCCATGATAGCACCAGTACCGTAGCTTACAAGAACATAATCAGCAATCCAGATTGGCATTTCTTTACCAGTTACTGGGTTAATGGCATAGCTACCAGTCCAAACACCTGTTTTTTCTTTAGCAAGGTCTGTACGAGCAAGGTCAGATTTAAGGCTTGCTTGGTGTTGGTAGTCAGCAACTGCTTGCGCTTGTTCTGGTGTTGTAATAGCTTCAACAAGTGGGTGCTCAGGCGCTAAAACAGCGTAAGTCGCACCAAATAATGTATCTGGACGAGTTGTAAAGACGGTGAAATCTTTATCCGTATCTTTGATTTTAAAAGTAACGTTAGCACCAGTTGATTTACCAATCCAGTTACGTTGCATATCTTTGATTGATTCTGGCCAATCAAGGTCTTCTAAATCTTCGAGCAGACGTTCAGCGTAAGCTGTGATTTTAAGCATCCATTGGCGCATCGGTTTACGAACAACTGGATAACCACCACGTTCAGATGTCCCGTCAGGCAGCACTTCTTCGTTGGCGATAGCTGTCCCTAATTCTTCAACCCAGTTAACTGGTACTTCAGCTTCGTACGCCAAGCCTTTTTCGTATAATTTTGTGAAAATCCACTGAGTCCATTTGTAATAATTAGGGTCAGTTGTGTTCACTTCACGATCCCAGTCATATGAGAAACCAAGTGAGTTGATTTGGCGTTTGAAGTTTGCAATGTTTTTAGCTGTAAATTCAGCTGGGTCATTACCTGTATCCATTGCGTATTGTTCGGCAGGAAGTCCGAAAGCATCCCAACCCATTGGGTGAAGAACGTTGTAGCCTTGAGCGCGTTTGAAACGGCTAAGAATATCAGTCGCAGTGTATCCTTCTGGATGTCCTACGTGCAGACCAGCTCCAGATGGGTAAGGGAACATATCCAACGCATAAAAATTTGGTTTATCAGCGTCTGTTCCTGTTTTAAACGTATGATTAACAGCCCAATAGGCCTGCCATTTTTTCTCAATTTCTTTATGATTATAAGTTGCCATGTCATTCTCCATGTTCTTAGTGTTGGTTACTATTATACCACGAAAAGAATAAAGAAAAAAGGCGAAATCACAAGGGATTTCATGCCTGTTTTCAGTTGATAAGAAGAATTTTTAGTCAAATCAAATGCTCATTTAGTCATTTGCTAAATAATCTTTCAATTGTTCCATGATTGCTTTGGTATCTTTGACACCGATTTGGTAAATTTCTTCGTATTTGTCGGGGTTGGTTTCAAGTCGTCCGATTTCCAGATTTTGGCTTGGGCGAATGGCAAAAAGTTCGCCTTCATTTTCCAAATTGCTAATGTGTTCAATGGTGTCGTTATAGTGTTGATAACGTTTTGAAGCGACTTCTACAAACTTAGGGTATTTTCTGTAAAAAAGTTTATAGACACGACCATTACTTGGCTTTTTACGGTAATCAATTGGACGTGTTAAAACAACAATCAATTTATCAAAACCAAGGCTTTTGGCAAAATCGACTGGAATACTGTCTGACAGACCACCATCAAGGTATTTATTGCTTTGCCACTCAACGATTTTTGACGCCAAAGGCAATGCTGAACTCGCACGAAGTAACTCCATTTGTTCAAAGACATTGTCAACCTTATGATACTCAGCTTTTCCTGTTGCTAAATTAGTTACTGTTACATAGAAAGGTACACCTGATTTTTCAAAAGCTTCCTCGTCAAAAATATCCAGTTCCATCGGAACTTTGTAGTAGGCAAATTCTTTATTGACCACATTTCCTGTTTTCAACCATGAACGAAGTCCCATGTACCCCGGATTTGTGGCATATTTTTTATTGTAACGGAGGGCTCTGCCTTTTTGTTTTGACAAAAAATTCACCCCAAAAAGGGCCCCAGCAGATACCGAGACAACACCATCCACCTTAATTCCCGCATCTAAAAAGGTATCCAAGACACCAGCGGTGTACAAACCGCGCATGCCGCCACCCTCTAATACTAAACCGACAGCCATCCTTATTCTCCGTTCTTTCTCACTTTGTTACTTAATTATAGCAAAAAACATGCTATTTAGAGTGTTTTTGCTATGTTTATAATAGTCCTAACAACATCAGGGAAACATTTATGAAAAAACAGCTTTTTGATATTATCAAACCTTCTGATAACCTAGCAACCATTGAAAAAATTTACGATGTTTTTATGGTTTGTACTATTGTGATTAACTTATTGCCACTAACAAGCAAGTCAACAACGTCATTTTATATCACGCTTGATACTATCACGAAGAAATCGAAAAAGAAGATATTGAATCAAAATAGCATTCAAATACAAAAAACGCCGAATTCCGTCTAAGAGTTCAGCGTTTTAGAATGTAAGCCAATATACACGTTAGGCTTGTGAAAAATCATTACAATTCAGCGATTTGGTAAAGCTCCAATTCAGCTTGTGTTTCAGTTCCGAACATGTTAATCATCAATTTCACTTTGTTGTTTTCGATTTCAACAACACGTCCTTCTTGTCCTGCAAAGGCGCCGTCAATGATTTGAACCACATCACCTGGTTTGATGTTTGTGTCAATGACATCAACAGTTTGTCCCATTGAGATAAGAATTGAACGGATTTCTTCTTCCAAAAGTGGTGTCGGTTTTGAACGGTTACCGTGTGACCCAACAAATCCAGTAACGTTTGGTGTGTTACGAACAACGAACCAAGCTTCGTCTGTCATCACCATTTCAACTAAGACATAACCTGGAAAACGATTTTCTTCAACTTCTTTGACTTTCCCATTTTTTTCAACATTAACTGTTTGTGTTGGAATTTCAACGCGCAAGATGTTATCTAACATATTGTAAGTTTGCGCACGTTGCAACAATGTTTCTTTAACTTTGTTTTCGTAACCAGAGTAAGTTTGTAAAACGAACCAACCCTTATCAAATGAATCTAACATAATTTCCTCCATTATAAAAAAGCCCCGCAAGGCTCTTTGGGTGTTTTTCTTTATTTTATTATAGGAAAAATAATAAGCGCTGTCAACGAATTGATGCCAAATGTGCACAAAAAAGCCTGAGAAAGGACTTCTCAGACTTCTTTTGACTTAATCATCAATCAGAAGCTTGCTATTGCAAAACCTCCAATCAAACTCAATCTTAAAAACGATTCAATAAATCTGTCACTCCAAGTGAGAGCAATTTATCGAAAATGAAAATAACAATGGTAAAGAATGCTGTATATTCAAGTACAGAAATAAAATCTTTCCAACGTTGTTTACGATTTGGCCATGTTGTGTCTTTTAAAATCGTAAAAACTCCCTTAATGAATGCCACGGGCGCCTCCTTTTTCTATCATCTCCGCTCATTACTCTAAAGCTGAGAATGCCAGTTGCTACATAAAATGATTAACGTGTTTCTTTATGTAGTGTGTATTTTTTACAATGTTTACAAAATTTATTAACTTCTAGTCGTACAGGCTTTGGATTACTACTAACTCCGATAGAGTAGTTACGGCTTCCACATTCTGTACAAGCTAAACTTGCTTTTTTCTGTGCCATAATGCCTCCGAGTCCTTATTTTATCATGTTTTTGATAAGTTGGCAAGTTCGTTAGTTCGTCTGGCTGTTAAACCAACTTGAGAAACTATCCCAAGCGTCTTTAACCGCTCGTCCAATCGTGTCGCCAGCGTTTTGTGCGGATTCTTGCACTTTATCAAGGATACTGTCAGAGCTTGATGACGAACTGCTACTGCTTGTATCTGTTGAATCATCGGTGCTATAAACTAAATCGTATCCATTCTGGCTATAAGCATTTTCGACGGTAAACTCTGTTCCTGCCGTATATGGTAAAATGCTACTTGCTACCGCACTAAAGATGGTCGATGCCGTTCCCGAACTTGCGTCGGTTAGGTAGTGATTTTCATCAGTCGAATCATAACCAATCCATTGAGCAATAACGACATCAGGCGTATAGCCAATTACCCATTGGTCACTTGTCAAGTCTTCATTGAAGCTTGCTTCCACGGTACCTGTCTTACCTGCCATCGTGTAACCATAAGCATTAGCGTTAATAGCAGAGCCGTTTGAAAATGTTCCAAGCATCATGCTTGTCATCTTATTTGCTACGGATTGACTAATGACACGTTTATTGGACTGTTTAAATTCTGCAATCACATCACCACTAGCATTTTCAATTTTGGTAATCAAATGAGCTTTTGGCATCACACCACCATTAGCAAAGGTTGAATAGGCTTGCGCCATTTCAAGTGGATTCGTTGTGACACCACCACCGAGTGCAATACCCAATTCCTCGTTGACGTTGTCCATGTTGAGACCAAATTTCTTACCGTAACCAATTCCCTTACTGATACCAATTTCATTTAATAGGTAAACAGCAGGGATATTGTAAGAATTAGCTAATGCTTGATACATCGGCAAATCGTCTGTCTCAATGCCACCATAGTTTGTTGGTGCATAGCCATCGTAGTCCTGAACCGTATTTGGCAATTCAGTTGTAATTGAATAACCTGAAGCAACTGCTGGTGAATAAACCACCAGAGGTTTGATGGTTGAACCAGGGCTACGTGATGCTTGTGTCGCATAATTGAAACTTCGGAAGATTGCAGAGGTTGAGCTAACACGCCCTACCAAACCACGAACAGCCCCCGTTGATGGATCCATAGCAACACTTGCACCTTGGGCGCTTTCACCGTCATAATCTGATGTTGGGAAGTAAGAAGTATTATCAAAAATAGCCTGCATATTGGCTTGATAATTTTGGTCAAGCTCTGTGTAAATTTTATAACCATTATTGACAATATCATCTTCTGATAAGCCATATGTTTCCTCAGATTCCTGAATAACCGCATCAAAATAAGAAGCGTATTGGTAATCATCAGAAGTCCCTGTATAGGTATCGTTAAGCTCGCTGGAAATATCAACTTGCTCAGCTTCATCAGCTTCTTCCTGCGTGATTTTACCGGCATCAACCATAACATTTAGAACCGTATTACGGCGATTTGTCGCATTTTCAATAGAATAATAAGGATTGTAAATTTCAGGACCTTTCAACATCCCAGCAAGAATCGCTGATTGTTCAATGGTTAAATTTGCTGCGCTAGTGCCAAAATATTTTTGACTTGCGTCCTCAATCCCCCAGACCGAATTTCCAAAATAAGCATTGTTCAGATACATGGTCAATATTTCATCTTTGGTGTATTTTTTGGTTAACTCGAGCGCGAGGAAAAATTCCTTGGCTTTTCGGGTGATTGTCTGTTCTTGACTCAGATAAGCATTCTTAGCTAATTGCTGGGTGATTGTCGAACCACCACCAAAGTGCCCAAAGGTGAACAGAGCCAAGAAAAAACGTGAATAATTAATCCCGCTATTTTCATAGAAAGTTCGATCCTCGGTTGCAATAACCGCATTTTTCATGTTATCACTAATAGCGTCTAATTCGACATACGTTCCTTTTTGACCTGAAAGCGAACCAACTTGATCACCATTTTGGTCATAAATGACAGTTGTTGCTTTCAAAGCATCTTGCAAATCCGAAACATTCGTTGATTTGGCGACAAAGTAAAGGTAAGAACCAATCGCTAAAACACCAATTCCCGTTAAAATAAGCAGAATTTTTCCGATACGGTAGCGACGCCAGAAACGTCGGATTGGATTTTTGGTGGAGGGCATGAAGCGAGAGATTTTTTGCACCCAAGCAGGTGATTTTTTCACCTTTTCGTGGTGTCCTTTGCTTCGCTGATACGTTGGTGTTGCTTCTTTCTCTTCCGTTTTGTCTGTTTCAAATTCATTGACAGTAGCGCCTGATAACTCCTCCTCAGATGAGTTACGCTTACTGTGATTGTGAGAAGATATTCTCTCCTTGATGTCGTTAAACAAAGAAAGAATTTTTTCTTTAATCATTTTTAATTTTGTCATAGCTACATTATATCAATTTCTTTTAAAATCGTCAGAGATAAAGGGATTTCTTAAATAATACAACGTTTTCATTTCATTTTAGTCTTTTTGTGATAAAATAAAAGCATAGAAAAATAGGCACAACTGGTCTCAAACAGCCACTCATTCCCACAATACTTCTACCTATTATTAGAAAGGATTTCACGATGAACAAAGGATTTGAAGCATTTAAAAAAACATTGTCACACGAAAGTTTAAAAGCCGTTTATGATGAAACAAAAATTGAAGTTTCTGAAAGCGAGGCCGAAGGCACTGAAGCCTATTCAATAGCAGTCGCAACTCAAATGGCAGTTAATTTGTTGGAACAATACCACGATTGGTTGCATGAAAACGACAAAAAATAAACTACCAACGCACCAAACAAGGTGCGTTTTAACTTGTAGTCATGCTATAATAGAGCTATGACTTTATCATTTACGCTTAAAAATTCTTATCCAGACTGCACGGTCAAAGAACTTTTAGAGGAGCATTTGCTCATTCCACGAAAAATTCGCCACTTCTTGCGCACTAAAAAACATCTTCTTATCAACGGAGAAATGATTAATTGGCAAAGTTTGGTCAAAACTGGTGACACGATTCATTTAATTTTTGATGATGACGATTATCCCCAAAAAGAGATTCCTTTTGGACAAGCTGAGCTGGTTGATTGTCTTTACCAAGACGAGCACCTCATCATCGTCAACAAACCAGAAGGCATGAAAACCCATGGCAACGAACCCAATGAAATTACTCTGCTTAACCACGTCTCTGCCTATGTCGGACAAACGTGCTATGTGATTCACCGTTTAGACATGGAAACTAGCGGAGCTGTCATGTTTGCCAAAAATCCTTTTGTTTTGCCAATCCTCAATCGCCTGCTAGAAAACAAAGACATTGCTCGCGAATACTGGGCTTTGGTGCAAGGAAAATTCGAACCCAAACACCAAGTCTTTCAAGATAAAATTGGGCGCGACCGTCATGACCGTAGAAAGCGCGTGATTGACCGCAAAAATGGGCAAACTGCCTTAACCATCGTTGACCGACTCAAAGTTTTTCCAAATGGAACTCTGGTCAAATGCCGCTTAAAGACGGGACGCACACATCAGATTCGTGTGCACTTATCAGCTCACAACCATGCCATTATCGGCGACCCACTTTATAGCAAAATCCCTGCCAAACGTCTTATGCTACATGCGCACAAATTAAGTTTCACCCACCCATTTACCCTTGAAAAAATCAGCGTTGAAGCCAAATCTCAAACCTTTGAAGCAGGCTTATCATAAAACAAAAGCACCCCAATCGTTAGATTTTGTGTCTAACTTTTGGGGTGCCGTTCTTTGTGCGCTTTTCAACTGTTAAACAGAATAACTTTCTATTTTTTCGTTAATGTGTTGCCGTAAAGTGGTTTACTGTAATCAAAATCGTCATTTGTTCCAGTTTGCCAAAGGACTAATTTCAAATGTGACCCATCAATTTTAATACCGAAGGCATATTTGACACCGATACCGCCAATACCGCTAGTAATAAAGGCTGATGTATCGGTACCGTCATCGTAAACATAACGATAAATATTATCCCCCTCTTCTTCAAGTTTAGTAACTTTTGCTGTTTTGACTTCGTTATCTTTCGTTGTTTTAGTAATCATACCGTCAGCCTCAAACTTGAAAATGATGTCATCCTTATCATCAACCTTCCATGTTCCCAAAATTTTTTCTGGGAAGACTGAATCTGATTTTACTTGATTATTCTCACCTGTCACGGTGATATTTTTTTGCCCAGAATTAGCCACAACATAGCTTGAACCTGATTTTTTCAAGGTCATCTTGCCTTCCAAGGTCTGAATAACATCACCAGATGTATTTTTCTCGCTATCTGTTGATTTATCATAATAAAAATCATAAGTTGCTGAAAAGTTAACGAGATAGGACTCCTTGCCAATCTGAGACAGACTCGTCAGCGTGATGGCTGGCACAGTCAGACTTGACGCCTTACGAGTATCTGTCTGCATTTTCGCCTTAATGCTCTCTTTTAAGCCTTTATAAAACTCATTATTCGCTCCATCTTCAAATACCGTAGAGACAGTTGATGAATCTTGCCCCGTGCTTAAATACGAAATCAATTGGTCAAAAGCTGACACAAGAATCTGACCAGCACTTGCTTCATCTAAGAGATTTTCAGCATCTAAAGCCACCGTATCACCATCAGAAATGCCAGAAAGAGCCTGCTTTTGTGATGTCAATTCTCCGTCTGAATAATTCTTTTTAACATAAGCTTGCGCAGAATCCGTCAAAGGATAATCACTCACATCATACTCACCATTTGACAAAGTCCCAATGCGTGTGTCATCAAAATAAAGCTCACCGTCAGTCAAATTACTTGTTACTTTGAATGTTTTAAAACTAACAGTCAAATCCAACAAGCTATTTTCACCGTCATAAGCCTTACTTAGCTCTACTGACTTCCCATTGTAAGTGCCTGAAATACTCGCCGTATAATCCGCAATTGGTAAACGCTCAAGTGTCAGCGTATAATCTTCCGAATCACTAACCGCTACTTTTTTCTCGTTTAAAAGAACATCAACCTGATTAATATTTGTCTTAATGGTTAAACTCATTGGTTTTAAAGCTACTCGGTAAGCGGGGAAAAAGAGAAATCTTCGCCCCACTTTTTTAATGTAGGAATCATCCGAACTGTCTGCCTTCTCTAGCGTCTCTGACAGTTTTTGGGCTTCACTTTTAGAAAGCTTTGTAAACATCGTATATTGCGCTTGGTCATTCGTCACTTGTTGATTGGTATCCGACCAGACGACATATCCCTTGATATTTTCAAACGTATCGCCAGACTGACGGTAAGCGGAGACATATTCCTCAATCAAATGTTTCTTTGAATAATGAAAACTCCCCCACACCAAAAATAGTACCAAAGCAAGTCCTAAAATAAGACTAGGTATCCAAACTTTTTTTAATCTTAAAATGCTTTTTATCTTTTTCATGACTTTTCTCCATTATTCTTACTATTTCACATATTATATCAAAAATTCTTTAACTTCTTGTTACAAAATAGCCACACCACATTACAGTAAAAAACAGAAAAAACGACTCAAAAAGCCGCCATTAGTCAAAAATCATCTTTATTATCACTCCTAACAATATAAATAGCACCCAAAACAGCACCAACAACACCTAACCAAAAGAACATAAGCTTACCCCTTTCACCTCAAAAACTCCTACACTCACGAGTAAACTGTTATTGTTGCTTTTAGTATACTACACCTTCTATTATTTTTCGACCATTTTAATGCTTCGTGGAAAAATTGATGCAAAAGAAAAACGAACCCCACCAAATCAAAAAGTTCGCTTTTTCTTTAAGTTTTTTAGTGTAGCTTATCAGTCTTTTCAGAAGGTAATCATTCATCAAGCTGCACCAACATATTTTCAGCTGCCCCCAACCGAAAATACGGTATCAAATAAATATAAGGTCTACGAGGATGTCTAGGTTAGCTATCAGTACTTTTATAGGTGAACAATCATGTCTAAAACAAACCTTATAAACCGTTCTTAATGTTATCATACCTCATGGATATACTAATTTGTAATTGAGTAAATAATACTACTACGAATACTACAGATGGTGTCACTCAATTGAAAAAGGTATGATTTGTTAACTTGAACCGGTCATTGTTCAAGTCTTATTTAGCAATTCTGCTAATTTTCTCCTAGGAAAGTCCAATTCCCTTAGAACAATATCTTGGTTTTCGAGTATGCTCCCAAAATCAAAAGCTCCCAATCAATTGATTTTCATACTTGAAACTTCTTACATATAAGAACGACATGGTTCCATTAAGCATTAATCAAAATACTTATGGATATAATATAACATAGAAAACTGCCGATATTAAAAATTCTCAAATACGAAAATTTAAAAATATTTTTTTCATATTTGAGAATTTTAGCTTTTTTTCTTATTTTATTCTATAATAAATAGAAAAGGGAGGTAATGTTATGCTCAAAAAATTGATTGCTGTAGCAGCTGTTCTTCTAACTTTTAGAATTTGGCCATTTTAATTAGTGCCAACTATTTCCGAACACAGAGAGTAGATAACAATTATCCACTATTAGGTTAGCGGTGGTTGTTTATCTGCTCTTTTCTTGTCTTTTAGGCAAAATGCTTCTAACCGTTCTCTTAACACCAAAGCAGTTGTAGGGTTACCTAGTTTTTCTACCATTTCAATATATTCTTCCATTGGTTCGGTCGTTGTTATTTCACCTTTTAAATAAGCTAGAATTTGCCTTAAGAAATTTAAAACAACAATCGCAAACATATCTTGATAATTTAATAATTTTTCCAGTTTATCAATAAAAAAAGTGGTGTAATAAAACTCTTCGCGATCAATTAGCGCAAAGATGATATTTAAAAAGGTTAGCTCTGCTGTTTTTTTATGCTGCGGCAACGATAAATAAAACTTATCACGTTCTGCAAAAGCTTTCCCTAAGAAAATCAAATCTGCATCTGACAAAATAGCCATTGTATTTCCAAAAATGTACAGCTCATACTCCGTCCATTCTTCTATACCATAAAGATAGTCTGTCAAAAACTTCTTGTCCTCATCGGCGATTTCATAATTTGGGTCTAGTGAATGAATAGCGCTAGCGACATCTATCCTATTTAGCCGGTTATAGGTGTCAAATGTTTCCGTATCTTCCAAAGTGTTCAGCAATTGTTTTAATCCTTCAACATCACCCTTTAACTGTAATTTTGCAATCTGTTTACCAACAGCAAAAAAAGGGGCTTTCTTGATAATGATTTAAAGCATGCCCGAACTCGGCGAAACTCATGTGAATACCAGAAATAGCTACTAACAATTTATCAGCTGCTAACATTGTTTGCCCATTTTCAAATTTTGATAATTGTGAAAGAGACACATTGCCACGTGCCACATCTTTTAATTTCAGCCCACGCGCCACTCTGAGTTCCCGATAAAGTTCACCTAAATTCATTAATTCTTTTTCGTTCAATATCATTTTTCTCCATAATTAATGAGCGCTAGCTCTTTTTCACGTTATCTATACTTTGCCTTATTATATCAAATTTTGTTATAAAACTCTTAAATAAAGACATTGCTTTCAAGGCAAATGAAAACTCCTCAGAATTTGAGGAGTTTTCGTTATTTTTAATAATCATTTATCTAGCTTAGAAGCCACCCATCATTGATGGATCCATACCTGGAGCTGCTGGCGCTGGTGCAGCTGGTTCTGGATGATTAGCCACAACGGCTTCAGTTGTCAAAATAAGACTTGCAACTGATGCGGCATTTTGAAGGGCTGAACGTGTTACTTTAACAGGGTCAATGATACCTGCTTCAACCATGTTTACCCATTCACCATTGGCAGCGTTAAATCCTGTACCAACTTCTGAGTTTTTCAAGTGTTCGATGATAACTGAACCTTCGTAACCAGCATTGAATGCAATTTGACGAACCGGTTCTTCAAGAGCACGAAGAACAATGTTACGACCAGTTGCTTCATCACCGTCAAGTTCAAGTTCAGCAACTTTTGAAATGACATTGACAAGTGCTGTACCACCACCTGCAACAATACCTTCTTCAACGGCAGCGCGTGTGGCATTAAGCGCATCTTCAATACGCAATTTCATTTCTTTCAATTCTGTTTCTGTCGCTGCACCAACTTTGATAACAGCTACTCCACCAGCTAATTTAGCCAAACGTTCTTGTAATTTTTCACGGTCAAATTCTGATGTCGTTGCTTCGAGTTGTGATTTAATCACATTGACACGATTAGCGATAGCTGAAGCCTCACCAGCTCCTTCAACAATAACTGTGCTATCTTTATCAACAGTTACTTTAGCAGCTTGTCCAAGAGCTGTCATGTTTGCATCTTTCAAATCAAGACCAAGGTCTTCTGTGATAACAGTACCACCAGTTAAAATGGCAATATCTTCAAGCATTGCTTTACGACGGTCACCAAATCCAGGAGCCTTAACAGCTACAACGTTGAAAGTACCACGAATTTTGTTAAGCACAAGTGTTGGAAGAGCTTCACCATCAACATCATCCGCAATAATAAGAAGTGGACGACTAGTTTTAAGCACTTCTTCAAGAAGTGGCAAAATATCTTGAATGTTTGAGATTTTCTTATCTGTAATCAAGATGTATGGATTTTCGAGGTCAGCAACCATTTTTTCATTGTCAGTAACCATGTATTGTGAAAGGTAACCACGGTCAAATTGCATACCTTCAACAACGTCAAGTTCTGTTTCCATACCACGTGATTCTTCGATAGTGATAACACCGTCGTTGCCAACTTTTTCCATAGCTTCTGAAATGTATTCACCAACTTTTTCAGAACGTGATGAAACCGCAGCAACTTGAGCAATCGCTTCTTTATTAGCAACTGGTTGAGCAATAGCTTTCAATTCGTCAACTGCAACAGCAACAGCTGATTCGATACCACGACGGATACCAATTGGATTTGCACCCGCAGTAACGTTTTTAAGACCTTCACGAACGATAGCTTGCGTCAACACTGTGGCAGTTGTTGTACCATCACCAGCGATGTCGTTTGTTTTTGAAGCAACTTCTGATACAAGTTTAGCTCCCATATTTTCAAAATGGTCTTCTAATTCGATTTCTTTGGCGATTGTCACACCATCATTTGTGATAAGTGGTGAACCAAATGATTTTTCAAGAACCACGTTACGACCTTTAGGACCTAAAGTTACTTTAACGGTATCTGCCAAAATATCCACACCACGCATCATGCTTGCACGTGCATCTGCTGAAAATTTAATATCTTTTGCCATGATTAGTTTCCTCTATTTTTATTTCTATTTGATAAATTTTCTAAATAAACATTAATAGCACAATTTCTCTTATGCTAGAATAGCCAAAATATCTGCTTCACGAACAATAGTTACTGTGTTATCGTCGTCTTTGACTGCAATTCCAACACCGTTTTCAATAATGACTTTATCACCTGCTGCAACACTTGGTGCTACCAATTCACCTGTCAAGGTACGAGCACCGTCACCGACTGCTACAACAGTTGCTACTTGAGTTCTTTCTTTGCTTGCGCCAGCAAGGACAAAACCACCAACTGTTTGCTCTTTTTCTTCCTCAACTTTCAAGACCACACGGTCACCTAATGGTTTTAACATGCTTTTGCCTCCAATTATCTCTTAATTTTTGTTTGAAAATAGCAGAGCTAAATTCTTTTTTAGCACTCTAATGTAACGAGTGCTAATTTCTACAAAAACTATTCTAACACTTGATCATAAATAGTCAAGAAAAAAACACTAATTCTCAGAAAAAGAAAACTGAGTTGAAATTGTTCCTATTATGAAAGTAATTTTTCTCAATTAATCTATGTCACCCCAGCACTAGGGCATCGTCGTTTAGGGCTTGACCGCTATTTTTGTGGAAGAGGTCCATGAGTTGAGCAACGGTGAGGTTTTTCTTTTCATCGCCACGAACATCAACCACGATTTTGCCATGATAAAGCATGATAAGACGATTACCATACTCGATAGCGTGTTCCATATTATGAGTAATCATTAGGGTTGTTAGCTCTTGTTCTTCAACGATTTTTTTCGTTAAATGCATAACCATGTCACTTGTTTTTGGGTCAAGAGCTGCTGTGTGTTCATCTAAGAGAAGAATTTTGGGGCGTACCAAGGTTGCCATAGCAAGCGTTAGTGCTTGGCGTTGACCACCTGATAAGAAAGCCGCATCTGTTTTCATACGATTTTCCAGTCCTAAACCAAGTTCTGTCAACGTTTCTTTGAACAATTCACGTTCTTGTTCGGTGACAGATTTTTTGAAGAAGCTGCGCTTTTTACCACGACGGTAAGCAATCGCCATATTTTCTTCAATCGTTAAATTGGTTGCTGTTCCCATTCGTGGGTCTTGGAATACACGGCTAATATCTTTTGAACGTGCGGCAACAGAAGCTTTACGAATAGATCTTCCTTCCAGAAGAATGTCTCCTTCGTCAATGTCAACGACGCCAGCAATGGAATTCATAAGTGTTGATTTCCCAGCACCATTTCCTCCAATGACAGAGATGAAATCACCTTGTTCAATGTCTAAATCTAAGCCACGCAAAACGTGATTTTCGTTAACAGTTCCTTTTTCAAAGGTTTTATGAATATTTGATAATGTTAAAAGTGCCATTAATCTTCACCTCCTGGAGTTAATGTTTTTGAGGGTTTGATATGAAGTTTGTTGCGAATTTCTGGAACATAGAGAATCAAGGCAAGCAGAATCGCTGACGCTAATTTGAGCATTTGCGCATCGACATTCATGGCTAGAATGATAACAAGCACCAGACGATATAAGATTGAACCAAGAACAATTGACCAGAGACGTTTGCCAAGTGGCAAATATTTCACGATAACTTCAGCAAGGATAATAGATGCCAAACCATTAACAATCGTACCTGTTCCCATATTCATATCCGCGTAGCCATTATTTTGTGCCAAAAGTGAACCAGCAAGGGCAATCAAACCATTTGAAATCATGTAACCCAAAATCTTCATGCGGTCAACCTTGATACCATTAGCTTCACCCATAGCAATATTATCACCTGTTGCACGAAGCGCGAGACCGACTTGCGTATTTAACAGAACCACCAGCAAGATAATGACTAATGCGACAAAGATAACACCAATCAAAATCACAGCATATAGTTTCGACAAGTTAAGTGCTGATGTCATTAAGGTCACGAGTGTTTCTTGACCTGCTAACGAAACATTGGCACTACCTAGCACCAAAAGATTGATAGAATAAAGTGCCGTAAGAGTAATAATCCCTGTTAACAGAGCTGGAATTTTCATCTTGGTGTGCATGAAACCAGACACTGCACCAGCAACCATTCCTGCCACAAAACCACCAATAGTAGCAATTAGGGGATTAATGCCATTGACAATCATAATCGCTGTTGAAGCTGCCCCGAGTGGGAATGAGCCTTCGGCAGAAAGGTCAGCAATATCTAAAATACGGAAAGTAATAAAGACACCAATGGCCATGATTGACCACAAAAGACCTTGTGAAATTGCCGATAAAACAATATCAAGCCAACCGTTCGTACTTGATGAATCTGACGTTTGTGTTGACGTGCTTGATGAACTGGTTTTCGTTGTGCTTGAGCTTGCTGATGTGCTTGTTTCGGTCGTATCAGAAGACGATTCTGTCGTGTCGTTCTCAATACTGCTTAAATCAATTCCTAAAGTCTCAGCCATTTCATCATTAGTAACGACGTTTAGTGTCTCTGGGTATTCCGCAGCAACATCACTAACATCTTCACCTTCAAGGATACGAATGGCTAATTTTGCCGTTTGACGACCAAGGGCTTCGTAATTGGCACCGTACGTAAAAAGGACACCTTGTTCCACAACATCTGCTGAACCACCGACAACTGGGATTTTTGTTTCTTTCGATAATTCTGTAATGAGCGAGATAGCACTAACAATCATGTTATCCGTTGGGATAAATAGAACTTCTGTCTGGCTCATCAGGCTTTTAGCGGTATCTTGAACATCGTTCGTTGATGAAATACCTTTGGTAATGGCCTCGATACCTGCCTTAGCAAACACTTCTTTTGCTTCTTCAACTTGAACTTCGGAATTGCGTTCATTTGTCGTGTACATGATGCCAACTTTTGTTACATTCGGCATAACTTTTTGTAATAATTCGACTTGTTTTGAAATAGGTGACATATCGCTTGTCCCTGTTGCAATACCCCCAGGATTTTTCATTGAATCAACTAATTTTGCTGATACTGGGTCGGTAACTGCTGTAAACAAGACTGGAACGTCGGTTGATAGATTAGCCAAGGTCTGTGCGGCTGGTGTTGCAATCCCTAAAACAAGGTCATTATTAGCAATCAAATTGGTTGAAATGGTTTGTAAATTTGACTGGTCACCTTGTGCATTTTCATAATCAATGACAATATTATCCCCGTCAATATACCCTTCTTTTTCTAATTCATCCACAAATCCCTTGCGAGCTGCTGTTAGCGATTGATGTTCAACATACTGAAGAATCCCAATATGGACACCATCGTCACTAGTACTTTTTGATGATGAACATCCAAATAATGTGAGCACAGCTAACATCAAAACCATAATAGTTGCCATGTTTCTTTTCATACTACTTACCTCCGCCTTTCTTGCTCCCAATCTTGCTGTCGAAATTGGAAAACTTTCTCAATATTAGAACTGCCTAGTTCTACATCAGCCACAATAAATAAAACCAGCTAGGCTCAAAAGTCTAACTGGTTTCCAATACATGCGTAAAAACATATCTTACTTGCCAATTAGAACTCAAAGTATCTAATCGGCTTTTCTCAACAGTAAAATGCTTTAGCTTCATAGATACAAACGGTATGACGTTTGCATCCATGATTGGCTACAAACGTCTATCTAAAGAAACTAAAGTAATAGTAATGATTTAGTTTTTCAGTCATTACAGACGCCTTTTTCAGCATATTTCCTCCTGTTAAGTTGTAAACCATGAGACATTTCACATGGCTTACCGTCATTGTTTTTGATTGTTTACAGTTTACCCTTATTTTTGCTTTCTGTCAATATATTTTTAAAATTCAGAAAAAAGAGTTATTAAAAAAGTCCCTAGCAAAGAGATTATGTACTAGAAACTTTTTGTTTTTGAATAAGTATTGTAATGAGATTAAAAAGGTATCTTTAAAGGAATTTATATTTAAAAGGATTGGAGTTTCATTTCAAAATCATCAATGAGTTTGGCGACATTCTGTTTGCCACGGTAAATGCCGTAACCAAAAAGCAACATTCCCGAAACACCAACAAAAGCTAGGACGTAGCCAAGAATAGATAAAATGAGATTGGTTTGACGAAAGAAATATACTAGCAAAAATCCAATACTTGCTACTAAAAAGAGCAAAGTTAGCCAACGTCCGAGATTTTCAATCATATGTTTTTGGTAGGCTATTTCTGTTTGATAACCATTAAGCACTTCTGATTTTGTCATGAATTTTTCCTCTTTTGATTGATATGATACGCAAGAAAGCCCTAGTAAGGTTGATATTTCTAAAGCGTGTTAGTAAGACAAACCTGGATCGAAGAATCCAACGAGAACACCAACAAAGGCAATAACGACAAGTAATAGCATGACTTTAATTGGTGAGATATTTTTCTTAGCCATTAGCCACCAGCAAAAGACGATGAAGATTGCTGTTAGCAAACCTGGATAAACAGCGTCTAATTTATCTTGAAGAACCAAGTACGGATTTTTAGCACTACCAAGTTGGAATGATGTTTGGACAGATACCCAAGTGGCAGCAACACCACCGACAACCATACCACCAACGATAGAAACGGCTTTACGAATGGCTTGACCTTGAGCACCGACGAGAAATTCAACAGCTTTATCACCGAGTTCATAACCTTTGAAATAGGCAAATCTCATACCGAGATAAGCTAACAAGTTCCAAACGACAATGTAGAAAACGGCACCGATTGGTGAGCCACCAGTGGAAAGACCAAGGGCAATCCCTAAAATAACTGGAATCAAAGTTCCAACAACAAGTGAGTCACCGATACCAGCCACAGGTCCCATAAGCCCTGCACGAAGTCCGTTAATGGTTTCGTCATCAACCTCTTCAGAACCATTAGCACGCGCTTCTTCAAGACCTGCTGTGATTCCAACAATGAGTGAACCAAGCTGTGGTTCTGTATTGAAAAAAGCTGTGTAAGTTTGCATTGAACGCGCTTGGTCTTCTTTATTGTCATACAATTCTTCCACGATTGGAAGCATTGATGTCAAATAACCAAAGGTTTGCATATGCTCTTGTGAGAAGCAAGTAAGGTTACCATAATACCAATGATGGAAAGATTTCATCAAGGTTTTCTTTGTTAATTTCTTTTGAGCCATTTTAGATATCCTCCTCATCATCGTCATCAAAGTCATCAGCTGCTGTGGCTGTTGCTCTTACAGTTTTAACCATTTCAAGCTCATAGAATAATACGGCAAAGATTAATGAAATCACTGCACATGAGACCAAATTCAAACCAAGTGAAGCTGCCAAAGTAAAACCAACAAAGAATGGAATAAAGTCAGTCACTTTTTCAACAATTTGTTTCAAAAGAATGGCAATTCCGACACATGGTAACAAAGCCCCTACTGTAAAGAGGGTTTTCATTGGAATACCATCCATTGGAAGTGCATCTTTCATTGCTGTAACAGCAGTCGCACCAAGTTTACACATTACCAATGTTGGGATAAATGAGAATACAAAATGTGATACCCATGGATAGAGCCAGTCAACTTGATAAAGTTTTCTAAATTGACCTTTTTCTACCGCACGCCAACCAATGTGTTGCCAAATAAGATTCATGGTTGCTGTTCCGTAGAAAAGAACCGTACCGACAGTACCAACAAGCGTACCCATTGATTTAGCCAAGTTAGCCGCATCAGCTGAATCAGCTGATAAACCTTGAGAATGGATGGCTACCATTGCCAAAGGAATACCGATATAAGACACCGCACGCACGTCAGCTGAAACAGTACCACCAGGTGTTACAAGGGCAATGTAAACCAACTGCATAGCAACACCACAAATGATTCCTGTTTTAACATCGCCAAGAATAAGTCCACAGACAAGGCCACCGACAAGAGGACGACCAAGCGTATAGTTACCAATGGTTGTACCACCAAGACCTGGCATTGAAGACAAACATGCAAACAACCCTAACAAAGCTGCTTGAAACCAAGAAATTGTCATAATACATCTCCTATACTAAGATACAAAGAGCGTCAGCGAGCAAAGGGAAAATAGGAGTTTTGACGAAGAGTCGCTAGACTCTAGGAGAAACTATCTTTTTGACACAGCTCGCAGCTCGTGTTCAATTAACAAGATACAAAGAGCGCAAACGAGTTTTGGCATCAAAAATAGCTATGCCAACTCACTTTATTCGCTGCTAAGTAACAATAAATTAATAACCAAATTTTGATTTGAAATCTGACCAGTAACCGATTGAAACATCTGGCAATAATTGGAATTTCACTTTGTATCCAGCTTTTTCAATTGCTTCAAGGGCATCTGCTTCTTCTTGGGTGATAGATTGATTATTCCCAAGTTTGACAGCACCTGGTCGGTCATTACACGGACCAACGATAATTTCTTTTACATCACTAGGAACAAAACCTTGGTCAACCAGAATTTTTTTCATGTCAATTGGATTCTTGGTAATCACAAAATAGCGCGTGTCAGAATCCAATACTTTTTGAGATTTTTGTCCAAAAGCATCTACCGACCAAACAAAGGTTTTCTTGTCCGAAGCTCCTTTGTAAGCTTGGGTTAAAACTTTGTTTTTTGAAGCAGCATCGTTTACGGCAATCAAACCGTCACAAGGGTATTCTTTTGCCCAACGTGTTACAGTTTGCCCATGAATCATGCGGTCATCAATACGTACAAATGATACAGTCATTTTTTATCTCCTTTTTTAAATATCATCGTCATCATCATCTGAAGTGATTTTGAATTCTTGAAGAGCCGCTTGAGCTTCTGGCAAAACGGCTTGTACAAAATCATCGCCCTCAAGCATATCTTTCATCACTGCAGAAGTAATTGCCATTGGTAAATTCATACCACCTAAAACAACAGCATTTTCCAATTTTCCGAGTTCGTCCAAGACGTTACAAGCAGTTGTCAAAGGGCTACCGCCAATAATATCAGCAAGAACAACAACGGAATCGTCAGCTGTTAAACCTGAAATAGCTTGTCTGAAGTCTTTTTCAAAGTCATCAACTGTTTTGCCATTTTTTAGACCGACAGCGATGACTTGATCAATTTTATCTTCCGAAAACATCGCCAAAGACGTTTTGAGACCCGTCGCAAAGTCTCCATGACTGACTAGTAGTAAATACTTCATAGAACTTATCTCCTTATCTGCCTTTTATTTTAGCTTTAAATAAAACGTTTTCACACTCTCGTTTGTCACTTTATTCTGATGACATTTATCACCTCGAATATGACATTTGTCATTTTGAAAACAAACAAAAACATCTGGAGATCAAACTCTCCAGATGTCATCAAGATTATTTCAAACTGTCTTCTATTGTCTTTTGGATTGTAAATAAATCTGTCTCGATACTGTTATTGGCAATAGATTTGCTAATCAGATAGTCTGCTTGTTCCAGTACGGTGTTATACGTTTTAAACGTTGGCTGGGTAATTCCTTGGCTAAGCATTGAATCTAATGTTGAAACCGTCAAAGAATCTGAACCAAAACCATCCTCTTTTAGTTTTTCTTTCGTGGCGTCACTTTGCATCACACTTTTCAAAACATATGCCCCTTGCGAATAATCAAAGACTGATTGTTGAATGTCTTCATCGGTACAGAGTAATTGCAAAAATTCCCACGCCAAGGTACGGTGTTTGGTTTTTAAGGACATGGCATAAAGCGATGTTGCGACTTGCGTTGCATCGCCGTCCTCACTACTTGCTGGCATTGTCACACAAGACCATGAGAAGCTAGAATATTTCGCAACATGATAAGGATAAGGCTTATAAGTGCGATATTCTGCCAAAGTCATTGGCAAAAAAGCAACCTTTCCTTCGTCAAAATCTTGTGAAGTGACCTCATAATTTCCACTAAGAGCATTGAGTTGCGTAATCAAGGAAAGGGCATTTTTCACGTCATCACTGTCAAAATAAGCTTTCGTTCCCGTTGTGTTAAATAGCTTCGCACCATAGGCAGCGACAGCTTGTTGCCAAGTGTAGCCTATACAACCATACTGGTCAATCACCCCATCACCGTCAGTATCCTTAGTCACTTGCTTGCAAATATTGTAAAAGTCCTCTAAAGTCCACCCAGAATCTGGAATCGAAATTCCCTCTTTTTCCAAAAGGTCAATATTAATACACATCATGGTTGGATTGCTTTCAAATGGCAAAGCGTACTGCGTATTATTATAATTTCCTGCCTTATAAGAGGATTCATAAAATATCGAATCATCAAAGCTTGTACTAATATGCTCATCTAACTTGGCAAGTACGCCTGTTGAGGACAAGAGGTTAAAGTCATCTTCTGGCACGATAAAAACATCTGGTTGTGTTCCTGCAACAATCTGGTCTGTTAACCAATCAGAATAATCATCCTTTGAAATACCACTCTCATAGACCACCTCGACATTTGGGTACAATTTTTCAAAGCGTGAAATCGCAGTATCAATGACTTTATAATCATTTCCATTCGGCACATCCCAGCTACTTCCTGCATAAATGCCGATTTTTAAAATGATTTTCTGGTGTGTTTGATGATAAATAAAAGCAGCACTCCCAACGACAATTACTAGTAGTGGTAGCAATAACCATTTGTAATATTTTTTGAGTTTAGTCATGGTCATCTTCCTCAAATGATTTCAAGGTGACACCTGTCTGCACCGCCCAAATAGCAAGCTGCGTACGGTCACGTAAATTCAACTTAGAAAGGATGCTAGATAGATAATTTCTAACGGTTCCTTCTGACAGATACAGTTTGGCAGCAATTTCTTTATTGGACAATCCAAAACCAATCTGCTGTATAATACGCCACTCCATTTTACTAATGTCGGTCGTTAGCGCATCATCAACTTGGATAGCAAAGTTTGATTGCGCCATTTGTGAAAAAAGTTTAAAAACTTTTGTGGCAATATCTGGATTTAGCATGGCACGTCCGTCATTAACCGTCACCACCGCATCATGCAATTCATCCATCGAAGTTCCCTTCAGCAAATAACCACTGGCACCATATTTTAGAGCGCTATAAATAAAATCATCATCATCAAAAGTCGTTAGGATAATCACCTTCGTATTTGGGAAATGTTCTTTAACAGCTTTGGTACACAAAACACCGTCCATTTTTGGCATACGAATATCCATTAAAACCACGTCTGGTTTGCTAGTCGGTAGAGCTTCCAAAACCTCTGTCCCATCACTCACCGCGCCAACAACTTCGATATCAGGATAGGCAGACAAGACAATTTTTAACGACTCTCTAATCAATTCTTGGTCGTCAGCAATTAATACTCGTATCATTCTTCTTCTCCTTTTATTTTAGGGATATGAATCGTTGTGGCAAAACCATCCTCACCTGAAAATTGTACACAACCACCAATAATGGCTAAGCGTTCCGTCATTTGGGTCAACCCAAAACCGTATTGAATCGTTTCACTCCCCACTCCATTATCTTTAATGAGCAAAACGTAATCATCTTTATTTAGCATACTAATCTTAATTTCAGTTGCTCGTCCATGACGCAAAGAATTGGTCACAGATTCTTGAATGACACGGAAAATGACATCTTCTTTTGTTTTGTCAAAATCAACATTATCCCACTGATAATTCAAATCAATCTGCAAATGCGATAATTCTTGATACTCGGCAAGCATTTTTTCAATAGCGTCTTTTAAACTACGATTTTCCAGAGCACCTGGACGCATTTTATTCAGCGAGCGTCTAACATCAACAATCCCTTCTCGCACAACGTTGGAAACATTGGTCAATTGCTTTTTAGCGTTATTTGGGTCAAGGTCAATCAAGACAATCACCGCATCAATTCCTACAGAAATGCCTGTCAAGGCATGACCAATAGTATCGTGAATTTCACGCGCAATACGCCTGCGTTCCCTATCCTCAGTAATTTTTTCAGACACCGCCACGTATTCTTTCAAACGCGTATTTGCCTGCGAGGCCATGAGCAATTCTTCCTCAATCTTATGGTTTTCAGTCACCGAATAAACAATGTAAGTCACTAAAGAAATAATGAAAATGATAATATTTAGCGATACCAGACAATTTTTGATGAAAAGAATCACTAAACGCGTGCTTGCAGGGAAAAATCCGATATAAACATCCAAATCAGGCGTTCTAATCAGAAGCGACAAGACGTCATAATTTGACAGCAAAAGCGCACCGAAACTAGCGACAATAAAGAGCAACCATGACTTTTTCTCACGAAACGTGTAAAAATCCGTGTAAGAGAAAAAGATATCCATAAAAACAAGCAAAATTAAACCGTTATAGGAAAATTGCAGCGCTACAAAGGTAGCTAACAACAAGAGCACCTCAAAAATCGCAAACCAATCACGCGCCGTTGTCCCTTTTTTAAACTTTTGATTTCTGATATAAATAACAAGTAAAAGCCCTGCAAAAAAGAGATTTGACAACCAAAAAATTCGCTCTGGTGAACTTGGAATGACGCTAATTTCTTCTAATAAAGAACGACTCAAACCATTGTCAATAATGTACTTTGTAGCTGACAAATAAACTGAGCTATAAAATAACACCGCCAAGAAATTAATAATAATCAGGGCACGTTTTGCAAAATCAATATTTTTCAAAGCTTTCATCATTGCCACCCCGCTAAATCAAAGTCAGAAACGTTCTCACTAGTCATAAATTCAACTGGAATGACAATTTCCTTATCTACTGATTTGTTGTGATATAGCGAGTAACCCGCCTGAATCGCTCGTTTACCGATTGTTAACGGCGATTGAGCTACTGTTGCTTGAATTGAACTCGTCGTTGCCAATAAATTTTTCATATCTGGCGAACCATCTACACCATAGATTTTAATCGATGTTGTCACATTTGAATTTTCAATTGCAGCCAAAGCTCCGATAGCCACTTGGTCATTAAGCGCCATCACCGTGTCAAATTCGACCCCTGAAGCGATGACCGATTCCACTTGCGGCATCGCTATTTCGGTTTGCCCTAAGCAATCCTTGCGGTCAACCACTTGATAGGTATCATTTCCTTCAATCGTATCTAAAAATCCATTGATACGATCTACTGCTGATACTGCATTTTGATGTTCCAATAACAAAATTTTGGCACTTGATTGCGTCTGCATTAAATTTTGAGCGCATAAAACACCAGCTTGATAATTATCCGATACAATTGTCGTATCTACTGAAGAATCATCTGATAGTTGACTATCGACAACAACAATTTTTATCCCAGCTCTTTTCGCTTTCTTCAAAGCTTTTATTAATTTTTGACTGTTTGCATCAACAGGATTGATGATAATGATATTAACACCCTTTTCAATAAACGATTCAACCTGTTGCGTTTGTTTATCAACGTCCAAAGCAGGGTCTCTAGTGTACAAAATATCATTATTTTCCTCAACAATTTTTTCAACCTCGTTGTTTAATACCTTGTAAAAATCATTGTTCATGGTCATGTAGGTCGCACCAATCTTAACCTGATTTTCATTTGAAGGAACCATTTTATAGTTCCAATAAACTCCCACAATGGCAAGAACCCCAATAAAAGCGCTTACCAAAACACCGACATATTTCCGTTTTTTCATCTCATACCTTTTCAATAAAATCAAGAGACCACTGATAGCTATATTTGCCTTAATTATAACACGTTTAAATTGTACAGACAATTCAGTCAGAAATAGCCCCTCATTCTATCTAACGAATTTAAAAAACACCCGCAGGTGTTTTTTATACTCTATTTATTCGAAACTACTTATGCCAAGTTTTTCCAGAACTAAGGCAATACCGTCATGATTGTGACTAGCTGTTACGTGTCCGACTTGCTCCTTGACTTCTTGAGGCGCATTTGCCATAACATAAGCTTCACCTACTGCCTCTAGCATGTCTAAATCGTTAAAATTGTCACCAAAAGCAAGCGTATCTGCCATATCAACCTCGTAATGCTGCGCCAAAGTCTGGACTGCCCTTCCTTTATGAATCCCACTTGCCATAATTTCAATATAATAAGGCAGCGACCTTGCAATTGATAAATCTGAATAGAGACTTTTTAGCTTATTTTCCAAAGCTTCCATGCGTTCTGGTTCACCCATTAACAAGATTTTATGAACTTCTGGCAATCGACCGATTTGTTCCAAGTTCGCTTCCTTAGAGGCTAAGCCCACCACGCGCTCTTCACGTGAAATCCAACGATTAGCACGGTTTTGGGACAACCACTTTTCACCGCTGTAAACATTCCAAGCAACGTCAGAGACTTCTTTTTCTAAATACTGACAAATCGCTTGCGCTTCTTGTGGACTCATCGGACAACTATCAATTACTTGCCCTTGTTCATCTTGGATGAGGGCACCATTATAGGAAATCATGGGTACATCAGGTAAAAAATCTTTCAAAATTGGCTTAATCGCCTCTGGCATACGCGCCGAAACTGGAACAAATAAAATACCTGTATCAACAGCATGACGAAGGGCTTGGCGTGTCCTAGGCATCACTTTTAAGGCATCATTAATAAGAGTGCCGTCAATATCACTAAAAATTATTTTTACCATTGTACTTTTCCTCCTATTTTCTCTCAGTATAGCATTTTTTGAAAAGGGTTTCAAAAAAACTATTTCCTGATAATAACAAAAAAAGCTCAAGTCAAAAACTAACTCGAGCTTGGGTTGGTTAAAATGGTAATTCTTCCTCTTCCAAAACTAAATCAGCGAGGTCGTTTGCCACATTATTTTCTCGCATAGCACGTTGGGCACGGCTTTCTAAAAGTTGGAAAGAATGGCAAAGCACTTCTGTCACATAATTCGTGTGACCATCTTTTTCATATTTGCGTGTGCGAAGCTCGCCATCAATCGAAATCAGACTTCCTTTTCCAGCATAAGAAACAAGAGTTTCTGCTAAACGTCCCCAAACCACAATTGAAATAAAATCAGCCTCACGCTCACCATTTTGCGATTTAAAACGGCGGTTAACTGCTAATGTTACACGTGTAACAGATTTCTCATTTGACGTCGTCACAAGCTCAGGCTGCGCCGTCAAACGACCAATCATAATAACTTTATTGTACATCATTACCTCCTTATCTTATTATTCGAAAAAGAATCTAGAAAACAGTAAATTAATGTAGCAAAAAAGTCCTAGTTTCCTAGGACTTTCCTATTTCTTACCCTTTCCAGTGTTTTTCTGGGTTAAAGGCTTCGCCGACTAGGGCTGTGTCATCAAGTTCGATGATACCACGTTTTTGTGGGGCGTTTGGAAGGGCTAATTCGCGAGGTGAGCACATCATACCAAAGCTCTTTTCGCCACGAAGGGCACCTGGGAAAATAAGGCTTCCGTTTGGCATCATAGCACCTGGAAGGGCTACGATTGTCTTCAAACCAACAGCGGCATTTGGCGCACCTGCAACGATTTGAACGATTTTGTCATCTGAGATTTGTACTTGGCAAATGTTCAAGTGGTCGCTGTCTGGGTGAGCAACCATTTCTTTGATTTGACCAACAACAAATTTTGGTGAAGGCTCATTTTCCAATTGTTCGCTAAAACCTTCTTTTGTCAATTCAGCGTTCAATGTTGCAACGTCTTGGTCAGATAGAGTGACTTGACCAACACCTTCAATTGTAACCAAGCTTGACACTTCAAAAATATTCCAAGCAACTGTTTCACCATTTTTCTCAAGGAAAACGCGTGAGACATTGCCTTTGCGTTCATAGTCAAGTTTAGCACCTTTGCTATCTTTGACAATTACCATGAGGACATCACCGACATGTTCTTTGTTGTACGTAAAAATCATTTTCTCTCCTATTTCAATCCAGCTAAAAAGCTGTTAATTTCTGCTTTGGTTTTGCGTAATTTATTAACTAAACGGCCAATTTCTTTTCCTTTTTCAGTCACTACAAAACTTGGAATCCCAAAAATATTCCAACGTTGTGCTACTTCCATGAAATCATCACGGTCCACACGGACAAAGGTGAATTCTGGATTTTCTGCTTCAATTTCAGGCATGACTGGATAGATGAATTGGCAGTCTGGGCACCAATTTGCCGTAAAAAAGAAAACCACTTTTTCAGGTTTTTCTAGATAGGTAGCCATTTCTTCATAGGATTTTGGGCTAATCATTTTTCTCCTCCTCATAGCTAATCTCACCATTTTGGTAAACAAATTGAAACGTCCGACCGTCCTCTAAAACAAGACCACCAGTCGTTCTCTCCTTATCAGATTCAAAAGCATTTACATAAAGCACCGAGATATTGTCAAATCGACTAAAATAATCACGAATGGCTTGCTTAATTTTTTCTTGTCGCTTTTCTTCGCATTGTTTTTTTAGGATTGCTCCCAAAATGATGACACCACCGACTCCCACTAAGCTAAAACGTGACAGTAAGTTTCTTTTTTTGTTTCTCATACGCTTTATTTTAGCATATTTCCTAGCAGATTTCCAAAGAACAAGACATAGGATTTTGAGTCGAAATGCTGCAGTTGCCATTACTAAGACATCTAACCTAGCAGTCACGGTAGGTGATTGCTACCACTTCAGCACTATATAAGCACTAAGATTAAACAAATCTACTTGGTTAAGATTGAGACTGTCAGACTTTCACAGAATATGATATAATGCAGTCACGTAGAAACAATTACGACAAAGCTAGCCACTGGTTCAGACTATCGGATTTCGTAGCATCGTTATGGTAGAGGGATTCTCAGTTAGTATCTTGTTTGCCTTTGACTGAAGGCTAAGAAGAACGCCGACCAACAAACTGTTACTCAATGTCAACCTGAAGTTGCCATAGTTGCTACTGACAATGCTTACCAAAGGTTATAGTTACAGGATACAAGAAGCACAAGGAGAACGCATGTTTATTAAACAAGAGCAAGCATCAGATATTACTGCTGTTGATCAGGTTATCAAAAAAGCATTTGCATCCCTACCTTATTCTGATCATCAAGAACATTTACTTGTCCGACGACTACGTCAAAGCAAAGAATTCATTCCCGAATTGTCTTTGGTTGCTGAGCTTGACGGTCAGATAGTCGGTCATATCTTATTCACCAAAGCACAGGTCAATCATACTACTGTCCTAGCTTTAGCTCCCCTCGCTGTCCATCCCGATTATCAACAGCAAGGGATTGGATCCGCCCTAGTTAAGAAAGGGCATCAATTAGCGCAAACTCTACAGTTTCCTTATAGTATTGTCTTAGGTGACCCTCAATATTACTCAAGATTTGGCTATCAAGCAGCAAAAAACTGGGGCATTTTCCCTCCCTTCGATGTTCCGAGCAATCATTTTATGGGGATTAAATTGATTCAATCAGCTCCTCCGTTTCATGGCACATTAGCCTATTCTGAGGCATTTGGAGTTTAAATCAAAAAATAACTATTCATTTATGAAAGAATCGAGGTTCTTATGTCAGAATTATTTTCAAAAATAAAAGAAATCACAGAACTGGATAGTATTGCAGGATACGAACATAGCGTTCGTAACTATCTTCGTTCAAAAATCACACCGCTCGTTGATGACGTGCAAACTGACGGTCTTGGTGGTATTTTTGGTATTAAAAACTCTGCTGCTGAAAATGCACCACGCATCATGGTTGCCGCTCACATGGACGAAGTTGGTTTCATGGTCAGCGACATCAAAGCTGACGGTACCATGCGTGCTGTTGGTATTGGTGGGTGGAATCCTTTGGTGCTAAGCTCACAACGTTTTACTCTTTACACACGTGACGGTCGCGCAATTCCAGTCGTTTCTGGTTCTGTTCCACCGCATTTCCTTCGTGGAGCAAATGGCTCTGCTGCTCTTCCAAAAATCGATGACATCATTTTCGACGCTGGATTTACAGACAAAGCTGAAGCAGAAGCATTTGGCATTCTTCCAGGCGACATCATCGTACCAAAATCTGAAACAATTCTCACAGCCAACCAAAAAAATGTTATCTCTAAAGCTTGGGACAATCGCTTCGGTGTGCTTATGGTAACCGAATTGCTTGAAAGCCTTAAAGGGCAAAAACTTGATAACACTCTTATTGCTGGTGCTAATGTTCAAGAAGAAGTTGGTCTTCGTGGCGCACACGTTTCTGCCACAAAATTCCAACCAGAACTCTTCTTCGCCGTTGATTGCTCACCTGCTGGTGACATTTATGGCAACCAAGGTAAAATTGGCGACGGAACACTTTTCCGTTTCTACGACCCAGGACATATCATGTTAAAAGATATGCGTGATTTCTTACTCACAACCGCTGAGGAATCTGGTATCAAATATCAATATTATGCTGCCAAAGGTGGTACAGATGCTGGTGCTGCTCACCTTAAAAACGGTGGTATCCCATCGACAACTATCGGTGTTTGTGCGCGTTATATTCATTCGCACCAAAGCCTTTATGCTATGGATGACTTCTTGCAAGCGCAAGCTTTCCTTCAAGCTATTGTTAAAAAATTAGACCGCTCAACTGTTGACCTCATCAAAAAATACTAGAAAGGAGCTAGGGGACTCAGGTCATTAAGCATCTCTGTTGCACTTCCCCTTTGTCTTACTATGAAAATTGGATTTATCGGAGTTGGAAAAATGGCAACTGCCATTATCAATGGACTCAACACAACATCGCACGATATCATCATTTCAGGTTCTTCACTTCCTCGCTCACGCGAAATCGCAGAGCAACTTGGAGTTAAAGCAGCCCTTTCACACCAAGAACTCATTGACAAATCTGACTTGGTTATCCTTGGTATCAAACCACAAATGTTTGAACCAGTCCTTGCTGGACTTCACTTCCACCAGCCCATTCTTTCAATGGCGGCAGGGGTAACATTGGAACGCCTTGGCAAATTAACAGACCCAAATCTTCCATTAATTCGTATCATGCCAAACCTCAATGCTCAAATTCTAAAAAGTACAACAGCGATTTGTACCAATGACAACGTTTCTGCAGAACTCATAGCAACCGCCAAAGAAATCACTGACAGCTTTGGTTCAACCTTTGATATTCCTGAAAAAGACTTTGATACTTTTACAGCTCTTGCAGGCTCTAGTCCAGCTTACATTTACCTATTTATCGAAGCTCTTGCTAAAGCTGGTGTCAAATATGGTATTCCAAAAGAAAAATCACTCGATATCGTGACACAAACGGTCCTTGCTAGTGCTGAAAATCTTCTTCAAGGTTCTGACAGCCCACATGACTTGATTGATAAAATCTCAAGCCCTGGTGGAACAACCATCGCAGGACTTCTCAACCTTGAAAAAACAGGATTGACAGCAAGTGTCATCTCAAGCATCGATGCCACTATCGATAAAGCAAAAGCTTTGTAAAAAAGCGCTGAACTAAATCGTTCAGCGTTTTTCTAATTTTACTCTATAGAAGAAGCATAAGAAGTACTCCCAATGCATTATTAATAAAATGGATAGCTATTGTATATTCCAGTTTCTGTGTCTTATGATAAACAACAGCAAGTACCAATCCCATACCACCATAAATAATCCAACTTCCAATATTAGTTGGTATATGCAATAAACCAAAAAGCAGAGAACTAAGGATAACACCAAGGTAAGAATTATTAAAGACACGTCCTAAGATAAGTCCACGCATAACCGTTTCTTCCACAATTGGCGCTGCAATAGCAGTCAATACAATTAACAAAAGAGGTGACATACCAAGTTGCTCAAGCGCTGCTTGATTTTCTGTATTTGCCCCAATACCATTTTCTAAAAGTAAGACAACACCACCGATATACTTGACAATAGTTAGCACAACAAAACCAACCAAAATTGTTTTCCAAGCTTTCCATGTTTTTAAGTCTTTTAAATGATTCAACAGCCCCACTCGCTTAGCAACAAAAACTGTAAGAGCCGCAACAATCAAGAGAGCTAAAATAATCAAAGCAGACTGCCAGAATGGTTGGTCTGCTGCAATAAATGCTGTTGGCAATTGTTCCAAGAAAAGCAAGCCTAGAGCTAAAAAGAAATATTTTAAAGCTGTTAAAAGTTTTTTCATGATATCACCTCTTATAAAATTCTTGTAAATATTAGTTTAAAGAAAACAAATCCCCAAAATAAACTATACAACCAAATCAGCAAGACTATCGGATAAGTCAATACAATACCTATAAAAGCATACAAGATAATCAACATAAAATTCTCTAAAAATAAGAGAATCAGCGTTGATAAAGCCGTCACTCGCAAGATGAGTTGATTGCGTTCATCATAAGCAGCAATATAAGCTGCTTTTAAACGATTCGGTTGCCTAATTAAAATAAGACGATAAATAGCAGCCACTAATCCTGCCACTCCTCCACCTAGTAACAAACCAGCCGCAAAATCATTGGTCTTGATAAAAAATGAAGTCAGTAAACATGAAGCAGCAACAAATAGAAAACTTAGGGATACCGTCATCATATAATGACGATATTCTTCCAATGTCTTTTTCCGAGTCATACTTATTAAAGCTTTTAAAACCACAATTTTCTCCTTTTATTTCCCCCAAATTTTACCTTGAAAAAAAGTAATAGATAATCCGTTTAACATGATACTCATTGCTAGTAGAAAACCTGATAAAAAATCACTCAGATTAGCCACCAATACTGTAAGTAACAATAGTTGCCCTAAACTTAGCATAGCAAGACCAACGTTTTTCAACGTCTCACGGTTGCCATTTTTCATAGTCTCATAAAGTGTATTCATCTTTTTCTCCTACTTTTCATCTTCAAAAATAAAAATCTCTTCAATTGTTTTCCCAAAATATTTAGCAATTTTATGGGCTAATTCCAAAGAAGCATTATATCGTCCCTTTTCAAGCGAGATAATGGTTTGCCTTGTCACATCTAACGCTTCTGCTAGTTCTGCTTGGCTGATTTTACTAGCCTTACGCAGTTCTTGAATTTTTGTTTTCATTTCCTCCTCCATATCAGCTTAATTAGTAAAGGAAACTTTACATTTTTAGTATAGTACGCTTTACATTTTTTGTCAAGTTTATTTTACATTTTTATGAAACAATCAAAAAAGCTGACCCATTCAGGTCAGCTTTTCTGGTCTTATCATAATATTTGATAACTTAATTAGTAGAATTTTTAAAACGTTCAACGTCACGCGCAATCACAAGTTCTTCATCAGTTGGGATAACCATAGTTTTCACACGCGCTTTATCTGTTGAAATAACGCCATAGGCTCCTGACACATTCTTAGCTGGATCCGTATCAACACCAAACCAAGTCATGCCAGAAATAATATCCTCACGAACAACGCTTGAATTCTCACCGATACCTGCCGTAAAGACAACAGCATCAGCGCCATTCAAAACCGCAAAATACTGTGCAATGTATTTTCGTAAACGATCAATATACATGTCATAAGCTAACTGACATTTTTCATCGCCCTCTTCCTTCCCAGCAAGAATATCACGCATATCACTTGATTTCTCAGAAATACCAAGAAGACCTGAATCGCGATTTAATACCGTACGAATTTTTTGAGGGCTATTAAGGTTTGGTTCACACTCTAATAAATACGTAATCACACCAGGATCAATGCTTCCTGAACGTGTACCCATCATTGTTCCACCAAGCGGTGTCAAGCCCATTGAAGTATCAACAGATTTACCGTCCTTGATAGCAGTCACGGACACCCCATTACCAATATGGCAAGTAATTAATTTCAGATCTTCCAAGGGTTTTCCTAAAACCTTTGCCGCTTCTTGCGCGACATATTGGTGACTTGTTCCATGGGCACCATATTTACGAATCTTATAATCAGTATAATAACGATTTGCAATCGGATAGCGGTATGCTACTTCAGGCATTGTTGCATGAAAAGCAGTATCAAAAACAACAACACTTGTAATGTCAGGCAAAAGGTCTTTAAAAGCTCTAATTCCAAGAGCTGCTCCAGGATTGTGAAGCGGTGCTAATACGGATAACTCCTCAACTTGTTGAATGACTTTATCAGTTACCAAAACCGAATCTTTGAAGTACTCACCCCCAGCAACAACACGATGTCCAACACCCGTGATTTCATCATAACTAGCAATGATGTCCATTGAAATCAAATCATCCAAGAAAATTTTAACAGCTGCTGTGTGGTCTGGAATATCCTTGGTCTCAGATTTCGTCTGTCCATTAAATTTAACCGTAGAAATACCATTGACAAGACCAATACGTTCAATTAGCCCTTTTGCAATAACTTCTTCTTCTGGCATATTATACAATTGCCATTTCAGACTTGAACTTCCTGCATTAATAGAAATAGTTTTCGCCATAAATTTACCTCTAAAGCGCTTTCATGTTATATCTCCATTATATCACATTTTTTTTAAAATTCATATTATCAACTTTCCATTTTTGAAATTTTCCAATGAAATCGGTCAGAGTTTCACGACTTTGTAAGTCAGAAAGTGGATAAACAAAGGTTTCTGGCGTCTGCGCAGCTTGTTTTTTCAAAACAAAAATTGATTTCGCATTCGCTGCATTGCCAAAAATAGATTCTGGCAAAGTAATCACGGCGATAATATCCGCGTAATCTTTCAACCATTGTTTCAATAAATCACTCTGTTTGCTTGTCAAAAGACTAACGGGCGCCAAAAAGACTGCAATACCATCTTTTTTGAGATATTTTAACGATTGTTCCATTAACAAATGGTGGGCATAGGTATGCTCATCAGAACTTGCCACTTTATAACGTTTTGCAATGTCATCATTAGGATAGAAACCCACTGGCAAATCACTAATAATCACATCACTTTCTTGTAGAATTTGTGGACGCACAGCGTCTTCTTGAATAAACCGAGCATCAGAATCCATCACTTCTGCAATACTTGCTGATAAATCAATCAACAAATCGTCAACTTCAATACCAAGATAATTTAATTCTTTAGACGAATTATTTAAGAATGTTTGAGCAAGGTTCCCTGTCCCACTACCAATTTCTAAAAGGTCAATTTTATCTGAATCTGTCAGATTTTCAATCAAGAACAGCAAAATAAAACCAATAGCATCTGGTGTAAATTGATGATTGGCTTGCAGTTGCTCTGTTTGACCAGCTTTGATAAAGATAAATTGGAAAGCTCGACGCCACTCTTCTTTGGTCAATGCAAGCTGACGCAGTTTCTCATTGTTGGCAGCAACTTCTTCACTGGCACCTTCAGTACCCAAGTAAAAAGAGTTCTGTTCAATAAGCGCATCATAAATATGAGTTTTTAACTCATTTTCAATTAATTGGATATTTTCTAAAATCAGCTCATAGGCTGTTTCAATTTTTTCAAAATTCATCTTGTCCTCCGCAACCCTATCATATCAAAAAACGCAGGAAATGAAAAGAAAGCCCTAATTAGCTTTCTCTTTCTGAACACTTTGGAAAACATAGTCAAATTCTTGTTGATTAGGCAGTTTGACCATCACCTGCAATCGATTATCTTGGAAGTTGTAGTCAGTTACTCCTTGGTCAAATGTAAGGTGACCAGTATCCTCTTTTGCCAAATCTTTTGTTAATTCTGCCATTAAATAAGCCTGACTAGCAGATAGCTGCGCTTGGTGTTGTCGCTCCATTGCCACGACACGTCCTAGATAAAATTGCAAAAGCAAGGCAAAAATTGCTGCCATAAGCAAAGCATAGATTAAAATCCCTGCCTTAACTTGCCGTTTCAAAAGTGTAAACAAATGTCCTCTCCAAACCATTCTCTAAAGTCAATGTCATTGTCACCTTCTGACCATCTCTAGAAATAGCAGAAGATCTTACTCCAAATATCATTGGCTGATAGCCTTGACCAGATGCGTTTGTTTTACGAAAATCATCAGCCTTTGACTGTCCAAATGCCAACTTTTGACTGGACTTCGTCACATATAGCTTGTTATTTTCAACCTTATCTAATTGACAATTGGCAAGTTCCGCACGCAGCTGTTGTGAAAACAAAAGCCAGTTTTCCTCTTGATTTTCCGACAAATAATGCACATTTGCAGAAATAGATTGCGTTAAGCCATTGTAAACAAGAATAGCACCCGAAATTACCAATAAAGAAACCAAACATTCTATGAGGGTGAATGCCTTTAAACTAGTCTTTTTTAACATGTAATATTTCCGTTTTCGCCTCATAAACATAGACCTCTCCATCTTTTTTGATAATCTCAACCTCAATACCATTCATCTTCAAATGATTTTGCCCTGTTTGCACAGCCATTGTTGCCACATTAAGAACTTCCTGCTGCCGTAAATTTTCTTGCATAAACTGCCTATTTTTATCAATTTCCCCTAAAACAATACTCGTAATCATCGCTAACAATCCTAGTGCTATCAAGCTTTCAAGGAGTATGTAAGCTTTTAGTTTCTGTCTTTTTATATTTACCACTCCCTAAATATAATTGATAGTTGAACTCTTTATCTGACGTTTGAAAGGCTAATTTTGCCAAGGACGAATTACCTCCTGCTTTGTCAAAATTGACTTGATAAGTTTTATCAACTTTGACCGATGGAGGGAGTTTTACCGCTGAGAAATCAGTAGATACTTCCTCTTGCGAAACAGTCAACGTAAAACTTTGTTGCCTAGCATTAGCTAATTTTTGCGTGTCACAATAGAGATTTTCAAACGATAAAAAGAAAATCTTTTCTTCTACATTTTGAAAAATACCATTCAAAGAGCCTGACAACATCATGATAATAAAACAGGCAATTCCTAGTGTTAATAAACTTTCTAAAAGGGTAAAAGCTGAAACTGTTTTATTTTTTAGCTTCATTGTAAGTTTTTGCTTGTTCAGAAGTGATGTAGCCAACTTCAACTAAATCATCAACAGTCGGTTTATCTCCCGTTTTCAGTTCGTACAAATCCATCTGGCTTTCAACCACTTTCACAACAGCAGCATCGCCTTTTTCACGAACAACGTCCTTTTGCTTACTCAAATTCGGTACAAAAAGCAACATTAAAACACTGATAATAAGAAGCACAATCAACATCTCAATCAAAGAAACTAAAAATACTCACATTTAAATAGGTAGAAAATAACAAAGACGGTCAGCTTAGACCGCCTTTTGTTTATGAAAAAAACACCCAAAAATTGGGTGTCATTTACTCCAAAATTCCTTTTCTGCTTCTTGTCTAACTTTTGCAGCTTCTTCTAAAGTCTTGAAAGTTCCGAGATATCTTTGCTTCTTATCGACGTTGATAAAAACTTGATAAGAATGTTTCTTTTTCTGATAATAAACACCACGCACGCCTGTTGTGCTTTTCTTGGTTGGCTTAGTGCTTTTTAGAGAATCGACATCTCTAATACTTTCCATGTACTCTTTGCTAGCACCAGTTCTTGAACATCCACAAGAATGATACTTATTGATATTATTAGAATGTAATTCAATTGTATTTTCACAATGCTTGCATTCACATAACCACATTGCCCGTTGATTCTTAGACTCGACTTTTTTCAAAACTTTAAAGTTGTCGTTTTCATAGCCTGATAAATCTTTAAAATTGTGTCCGTGACTTCGCTCAGCACATAGACAACCACATGATTTTGTTCGACCGTTTTTAAGATGCTCCCCTCGCACGAAAGTAATTCTTCCGCAATCACATAGGCAGTGCCACAGAACGTGCTTTCTGGAGTCGCGTTTTCCTACATCACCTAAAACAGTGAGGCGCCCAAAGCGCCCTCCTGTTAAATCAACTTTCTTTGTCATAAATTATCTTCTATTCAAAAGTTACATCGCCGTTATCGACGAAACCAATATATTGCATTTTGCGTTCACGTTCATCAGCTGGTGCCATTCCACGAGCTTCAACGCTAATGTTTCCATCTTTATCTTCCCAAACATCAAGCATATCTGGATCAAGTTCTAAATCTTTGATAATATCTAAAATTTCTTGTTCAGTGTGTTTCATTGTTTCTACCTCGTTTTCTTTTGCGTATTGTGTAAGCTTAATAGCATTGTTGTATGACATACGCCCGACATCTGTAACGCCGTTTGCGTAATTTGACAACGTTTGTTCAGATATTCCAGTAGCTTTAGAAATCTGATAACGTGAATTATTTGTTAGTAAGTTTAAAATTTCTTGTTTTGATAATACTTCAATCATATTACTTCCTTATTTAAGCAATAACCAAGCGATTAGTGCAATAACAACCAACCAACCTAGAAATGCTTTCCAATCAAAAGAATGTTTTGTTACTTTAAATTTTACTTTCATAGCATTTTTTGTTAATATTTAAGTACACCCCCAAAAGGGGGAATAGTGATTTCTCACTATTCAAACTCAATGTGCCATTCAAGCGTTATGACTAACAAGTTGATTTTGACGACCAGTTTGTTTGTTTTAATTTTGAATGGCTTTTTTAAGTACCTAAACATTTCGTTTTCCTTTCTTTAGTTTCCTTGTCTAAGATTGCCTCCCTCAACCTTACATATATATTATACTACTATTTATAGTAGTAGTCAACTCTTTTTATAAACTTTTTTGATATTTTTTTAAAATTTTCAGTCCGTTTTAACGGACTTTTTTTATTTTTGCTGTTATGACGGAAAATAAAAAAAGAGCTAGCTTTTGCTAGCTCTGCAAAGAAGTTCTGCTGTATTTAGCTTAACGTGTGCTCGCCAGCCCACTCATTGCCGTATATGTTTATTATACCATAAACGTGCATGACTACCAATTTTCCTGACATCGGGAAAATTAAAAAAATCCCCTAACCAAAACGGCTAGGGGTGTTAAAGTGTTTGCTATTTAATTATAACATTAATAAACAGAGCCGTAAGTGTCGCCACCAACGATTTTAGAAGCAACATATACTAGTTGCTCATCTTTCATGAACGAAATCCAGTAGTAGCCGTCTGCCTGTGCTGAACCGACAATCTCGACAGATTCGCCTTTCTTGAGAATGCCGACTTTTTCGCCAGTTGCACTTGCTGATTTGCGAATATTGAGGTTGACAGTCGCTACAAAAGTTTGCTTTTGAGCTACGTCATTACCTTTCAATTGCTCTGCAAGGTCTGCGTACTCCTCTTTAATTGATTTCAGTTGCTCAACAATTTCATCTTGTTTCAACTGTTTAGCAATGTTAGTCAATTGTGTTTTGATGTCGTCGAATTTAGTGTATCCGCCTTTAGTGTCGGTGTTTAAGCCTGCGAATAATCGGCGATAAGCTGGCGCTTTCGTTGAGTAAGTCTCTGTGCGCATATCTTCGCCGTATGATTTTTTGTAAGCTTCTTGAACGTATTTCAGCTCTTCGCTATTGTGCATACCTGTAACAGCGTTAGTGGCTGTGTTGTACATGAATACTGTACCTTTACCGAATTCGCCGTCTCCCTCTGTAACTGTAAATAAAAATGAACCGTACATACCTAATTTATGTCCTTTCTTAATTGTAGATGTAGTAGTTGTGCTTTCTTTGTCAAGTGGCAATCTGAACCAACCAATAAGCGTTTGCTTCTCGATGTATGGATTGTAGTTCATAGTGCCGTCAGAATAAAGTAAGCGTTGCTTTTGACGTACCCAACCGCCATTAGTTAAAGCATCGGCGTTACCGTCAACATTTTGCTCTAACGTTGTTGGCTGACCGCCATTTGAGGTAAAGATGCCAGTATGACCGTAAGCATGACTGTAGGTGCGTGTGACCCAAATATCGCCAGCTTGTGGCGCATTTGAACCATTGAAATAAAATACCTCAAACCCATTTGCTCGTGCCTTAGAAAGCAAGTCTATGGCGTTTGTGTACGCTAAATTATACTTTCCGCCAGTTTCCCATTGGGTCAAGTGGTCTACAAAACTAACGCATTGCCCGCCATAAGGATTAGAACTGACTGTCACTTTCGTACCAACTAACGACTTAGCATAGTTTAAAAGTTCTGTGACTGTAGCCATTTAATCACCCCAAAACAATGTCGTCATCTTCCGTTGTTTCTTCTGTTACAGCAGTTGGCTGTACGTTACCTTTAACGGCTTTCATGTCGTCAAGATATTGTTGTGCTTCTTGTGCTTCTGTGGTGAAATTGTTGTTCTTCCACAAAGTGTAAAAGCCAGTAACTGCAATATAAACAGCGTTAACAAGTTGTGTGATTTGTTCATTATCAAACTTGATAATGTCAATGCCAAAAGCAGCCAAGAAATAATTGACTACTCCTAACAAGAACAAGACCACACGTACCCATGTACCAGCTGTTACTTTTTTCAAATCATTAATAATTTTTGTCATGATAACTCCTCCAATTTATTATCAATTTTTTCGACTTTTTCTGATAAATTTTTAATCTGTTCCGTCATTTGGATAAGCACTTGCATTTGCAAGTCGTGATTATCTAATCTAACTTTGATTTCTGTTAGTTCTTTATCTTGTTGTTTATTCTTCTCTTCAAGAATCGTTAAGCGTTTTTCCGTTGAAGTCATACGACCTTGGAAAAACGTAAAGATTCCAATGAATGAAACAACACAAGACAAGACGACGCTAACTGTCTCTGGTTTCCACATATGCAATCACACTCTCTAAGCTTATTCAGCAACATCTTCTTTCGTCAGCTCTTCTAACAGCTCATCATCTTCGACCATGAGAGCAATTTGCGCTTTGACTTTTGGTTTTAAGCATTTTGGCACTTTGGCGTATTGATAGTTTCCTGAAATAATGTTAATTGCATAAAGTTTAATCATCATGTCTGTTCCTCTTTCTATTTCGTCTTTAATTTTGCGTAGTAGTTTCATCAGTCAGCACTCCTTTATCGTAGAGTTGAGTGACAACGTCTAATAAAGTAGCTTGTGCTATTTCAGAGTTCTCCTTATGCTTTGCAAGGTCTGCTGTGATTTCATTGAATTTTTCATTTTCGTACTTATCACGGAAATTCTCTTGATAAATAACATCTTTAGCCAAATTTTCCAGCTCATCATTCGATAAGCTGATTTTATCAGCTGGTAACATGACGGGATAGTATGCGCCCTCGTCATTTGTCAAAGTTACTTTCGTACCTTTAACTGTGCCGTCAGTTTCAAACTCTTGTGATTTTGAACCAAATTTTAGTTTCATGTTTTCTCCTTTCTATCCTGGAAATGGGTCTGTGGTAATCCACGTAATAGAACCACCAAACCACAACGGACTTGCCGTTAGTTTGATACGTCCCGTTATTGCTCCACTTGGACTATATTTCAGTCGTGCGTAAGAGTCGTTAAAACGTACACCAGAACTTTCAGCTGTGATTTCTAAAATCATTGGTGTAACAGGTCTCCACCCGCTTGGGATAGTTTCGCTTGCTGTGCCGTCCCACGCAAGATTGCTTGGATACGTACGATCAATTGTGCCAATCACAATATTCCCAGAACGAGCACAGTTTAAAGCGAAACCGTACGGACCAGGTATAGTAGCTGTATACACTTTAGATTGATTGACTGCTGTAAATTGAGCTACGCTGTTCTGAATTGCATATTGTTTCCACGCTTTCCACGAATTGTTCGCCTTAACACGATAAGCTGAAACACTTCCAGTGTAGTCAATTGCTTCTTGAACTATCCAGCTTGTGCCTTCGTGTCGACTCACTCTAATGTAACTCCAGCCTGCTGCAATAGGAGCATTTACTAAATTGTATCCACGGTAGAAGCCTGATTCTGTGATTGTGTTTAAGTCTGTTCCAGTTTTCGGTATCAGAACAGCACTACCATCGTTAGCAGAAAGCTGATGATGTTGAATGTCCTTATTCTTATACTTAAACACCCAATCGCTGTCAACAGCATTTGCATTTTCTGGGTATTTCCCAAAACTTACAGCTGTTTCAGCCATACCCATCACCATTTTCTCGGGTGAAACGGGTGGTGCTTTAACCGTACCTGAACTCGTTAGAGCATCCTCAAGCACGCCATAGACTTCATAAGACTTCCCAATATCAAACGTTCCGCTAAGCGTGGCTTTTGAGTTAGTCAGCGTATTAGTGACTTTATCGTTAACACCTGCGCCAGTATCAGACGTGTAGGTGGTTGAGCCAAATGGCGCTGTCTTAAAGCTAAGCTTAAAACTATTCTTTTGAGTATTGCCGATTCTAAGCGGCGCTATCTTAGCCGTTCGACTAACGACAATCTTATCTGATGATTGATTGGTGTCGCCACGAATTGCCGTGAATGTCAGCGTTGGTAAGAAATACTCTAATACCGTAATGTCAGTAGTAACAGCGTTGCTAGAGCGCCCACGACTATCAGTAACCCAAGCTTTGACCTGCGCCGAACCATTCCACTTCATCAAGCCTAAATTACCGTTGTTAGCGTTGGTAGATTGGTTCTTGTTAACAATTTCAGCGTGATAGCCTGTAATTGTAGAACCTTGCACGCCAGTAGCATCATTAAACGCCACTTTAATATCTGACACAATTTCAGCGAACGTGTTAGCTGTGTTTAACAGATTCTTAACTGCCGTGTTACTATCCGTTAGCGTAATACTTCCAAGGCTTGGTGTCATGCTTGTTGGAACATTCAAGGTTAAAATACAATTGGTTTGACCGATTTTAGTAGAGCCACTATAAGTCTCTAGAACAATTTGACCCCAATCGCTTGTCCTATTTGGCATAGCTGTCGCAAGACTTAAAGGAGGTGTCCATGAGCACGACGTACCAACACCAGTCGCAATAGTTCCAGATAGTTTCCCAAACTCATACTTGAGATTGTGGGTATAGCTACTGTCTTTACGACTAATATCGAGTGTCATTGCGCTTCCGAGTGTACCAGTTACGTCGCTGATTGTACTAGCTCGCTTAATCTGTGGAAGTGGTATAGATAAACTAACAGTAGCCGAACCGTAACCGCCTACGTTAATATCAACTTTAAAGCTGATGGTAACCGTCTTATTTCCGTTATCATCATGACCAACAACATAGTTCTTACCAAAGATAAGCAAAGTTGAATTTGTGCCAACATTAACATTAGCATTAACAATTTCATCGCCACCATCGACATGAATTGTCATTGGTGCAGTGACACCAGTTACAGAAGCATAGCCATTGGTACGCAAGCGAGCTTGTAGATTAACTGTTGACCTATTATTGACTGTGTCTTGTCTGTTCCAACCAGACCAGACCTCTAACGTCATATTATGTCCGTATTGCCCACTAAATTGAGCTGTTGCCATAAGTCCTCCTTTCGCTATTTAACAAAGTATGTCGCATTGACATACTCATTTTTGGGATGAGCACGGGTAATGTAGTGTCCTAATTGCAAAGACATTGTAAATACGCCGTTATCAATGTGGAGCATTCTTTGACTAATATAAGCCACCTCTGAACCACCGCTTTGGAATGAAATGCGGTCTGGTGTGACGACGACTTTAGTCGTACTCTCATTCGCACCAATAACCATTCCGCCATTTCCCTGCGTGATGTATGTGTCCATGAACTTCAACTTTTGGGAATATTCCATAATCGGCTCAATGTCTTTGACACGTTCTTCAATAGCTTTCGTTATCTCAATAATCTTTTGACGACCGTCTGTGTCCTCTTGTTTAAGATTGTTGATAAACGTTTCAAGCTCTGACACTTGCTCCAAAGTAGCTTTCGCTTTCAGCTCAACTTCCATCTGCAATCGCTTAGCTTCTAGCGCATTGAGTTGCTCTTGCGTGAGTGCGCTGTCGGCTTTGCTGTCGATTTGTTCTTGGGTGTCCTCTGGTGCCCATAGATGACCAGTTGCAACATTTCCAAACTGCACCATGACACCAGTTACCCAAACGTTCCCGCTTTTAGCACCTTCGAGGTTAAAACGAATAGTAGTTTTAAGCTGGTCGTATGACTTGATAGCTGCATAGTCGTATGTGTACGTTATATACTTCCAGTCTGACGTCCCAACAAAACCTCCTAACGTTAGATAGGTAGCAGTCGAAGTCGCGCCTGTCGAGCTGTTTTTTAGGTATAGTGAGTGTTTAAAGCAGTTAAATACATTCCAGCCGTTCGTGCCTTGAACAACGTTCTCGTATTTCACCCAAGCGCTGAAAGTAACTTTCTGATAAAGTCTAGAGCTGAAATCTGGTTCTATATTAAAAGCTAGCTCTTTATTGTTTGGAATACGATAACACTTCTTCTGACCCGTGATGTGATTGTCTGGCAATATTTCTTCTATGAAACCACCAGTAGCTTTCGACTGTATCCAGAGATTACGCCCACTAACTTCAACAGTTCCAACCATATCAACCCACTTATACTTCGTTGGGTCTGTACTGTCAGCTTGCGTGTAGTCGGTGTAAGTACCTAAATAGCGCTTATTGTCAGTATTTGACGTGCTGAAATCTTTCTTACCGTCTGCGCTATTGGCGTATGCAATGTGTAAGTATGGTGTCTTACCGTCAGCTCCAGCTTTACCAGCAATACCTTGCGCACCTTTATCACCTTTATCACCTTTCCACTTGCTCCACTTGTACTTCGTCGGGTCGTTGCTGTCTGTGGCGTTGAAATCTACGTACATACCGATATAAGCTTTGGTTTGGTCGGTCTGGCTAAATCCGCCACCCGTGGCATTGTCAGCGTAAGCAATATGCGTGTACTGCGTTTTACCGTCAGCGCCTTTGACCCCTTGGATTCCTTGGTCTCCTTTAGGACCTTGCAAACCTTGGATACCTTGCGGACCACGTTCGCCCTTGTCTCCCTTATCACCTTTGTCGCCTTTGTCTCCTTTTAAACGGCTCCAAGTGTAAGCAGAGTATGTCGTACTATCAGCAGAATTATAATCAGTTAGTGTTCCGACATAGAGAGCACCAGAGAAATAAGTAGTGCTAAAGTTGGTCTTTCCGTCTGCGCTATTTGCGTATGCAAAATGAATATAACTTGTCTTTCCGTCAGTCCCTTTTGGACCTTGAATACCTTGTGCGCCATCTTCACCTTGCCATTTAGACCATGTATAAGCACTTGCTTTGGTACTGTCAGCAGAATTATAGTCGGTATAGACACCAATGTAAGCATTGGGCGTGTCTGTGATTTGACTATCACTAGGATTTGCGACTGGGGCATATTTTATGTGAATATAGCTGGTCTTTCCATCGTTCCCTTTTGGACCTTGTGCGCCCGTTTCACCAGTAGCACCAGCGATTCCTTGCTCACCTTTTGGTCCTTGTGGTCCCGTGTCACCTTTTTCACCCTTATCGCCTTTAGCACCGTCAGCACCATCATTGACGTTAGTCAGAGTGATTTCAGTCGTTGCTACTTCGTTGTTGCCGACATAAGCAGAGACGGTCAAAACAGCGGTATCTTTGATAGTGCTAGCTTTAGCAAGGTACTGCATGGCGACAGTAACGTTTCCGTCAAGCGCCCAGCGCCAAGTGACGTCAGAAGTGATTTCTTTCTCACCTTTAAACACTCTAGCTTTAAACGTACTCGTTCCAGTCGCATTCTTAAAAACAGTACCGTTGTCACTCGAAACTTTAATCGTGTATGGTATCGAAGCTTCTACTAATTCGTTAACTCGTTTTTGTAATTCGTCGGCAATCTGACTGTATTTACGTTCAAAATTAATAAACGTTGACTTCGTCACTTTACCTGTCAAGATGTCATCTTCAAGTTCAGACACCCGAGCTTGCACGTAAAGTGCTGGTTCAAAGTGCTTGTCATCGATTAATGTTTGAGTGTCGCCGATACCAGCATCTATAGCACCTTCGACTTCGTAGGTGATTTCTGGTAAAGATTTCTTTTGAATTTCGCTGTACAGATAACCCCAAAGCGCTTCTTTGGTCTCATACTGTGTTTCACCCAAATCTTCAACAATCCAATTGTCATTTGAGCCTTTGCCAACAGACGGAAAACGGTCACGAGATTGTGGCGCATAGACAGTCATACCGCTCGAATAATAAAGTAGTTCTTTATTATCGTCGTAGATTTTCTTGTTTAAGCCGTCAATCGTTAAGCCATCTTTACCAGTTGCTCGAACAGCAGTCTTTAACTCTTTGATATTATCGCTGTAGTTGATGACTTTAAGCTCTTTGCCAACTCTTACAGGTTGACTGAGCTTGTTTGTGCCAAGATTGCCTTTTCTGTAGATATTCAGCACTTGACGTTTAAGTGAGTAATCGTCATTGAGTTCTACGTTAAAATCAAGTTCAGCATCAAAGCTATTAGCAACAGAAAAAAGACGTGCCAGAATCGTGTCTGTGCCCGTCCATTCCAATTTGATTCGTTTGTCAGATACTTCGTTAACGCCGATTGTTAAAGCGTGTTCTGGGTCATAATAAGCCACATATTCAGCAATTGACATGGCATTAGCTGGTTTATGTTCTCCACGAGTTTCATTGTTCAATTCAAGACCAAGTGAATAAGCGGTCAATTCAACTTCAAAACCTTTCTTCTCGAAGCTCATGACATTAAGCCAATAATCACGATTCTTATAACGAAAAGAAAGCTTGCAGCCAGAACGAATACTGTCAATATCTTTTGAATTGTATTTAAGCGTTAAAATACTTGCCGAGCCTGCTAAGAAACGTTGCAAATTAGCACTCTTATATTTGATTCCTGCTTTATTATCAAAAAAAGCCACATTGTGGCTGTCTGTTGAATCACGAATCGCAATACGTACATTATTTCTTGTCAAATGTAAACCTCCTGTATAGTAGCTGTGGCAGAAGTAATTTCCGCAAAGCTAGAAAGTATTAACTGCACCTTTGTTTTCCCGGGTGGCACTTTAAAATAAGTTGTTCCCAAAATTTCGTCGTCTAAACGAATTTGATTATTGACTTTGATTTGCCCTTTCTCACCGTCAATATTAATGACTGAACCGCTTGAGTAACGATTAGGAACGTCTTTCCAATAATCAACATGCAACTCTTGAAAAGTAAAGTCGTTTAAATAGTGATGTGTCACTTTTCTGTCTGTCGTGTTTCGTCCTGCATACTGTCCGACGAAAAACTGGATTTTCTTAGCTTTGACATTTGCCAAACGAGAATCATAGTACGGATAATAGCCACCATACCAGAAGAATTGCACACGGTCTTTCTCTTTTACTAAGTCGAACATGTTCGAGTTCTTGTCTCGTCCTTGGCTTCCGTACGGATTAGGTGGCAACCAATAAGACGGCGTGAATGAAATCGTCTTAACCGTACGACTGCCACCCGAACCGTCACCCATTAAGAAACGGACATTGGCAGTATTACCAACGGTATCGTCTTTCTCAATTGCCATGCCAGCTATTAGATGATTACTTTCATCTAGCACCGTTAAGCACCAAGCGCCAGTTTGCCCCATCAATCCAGTTTCAAACCAAGCTCTAGCCCAGATATACCATTGAGAGATAGGATTACTTAGCGTGTATTCCTTAACCGCTCCATACTGATAAGCGCCAGAAGTTCCGCTTGTTGTAAATGAGTTTGGCAACAAACCAAGACGACCGCCGTACGAAGTATCAGCGGTCATTTGAGTTGTAATGATTTTGTTTGTATTCTCATAATTCTTAGTGCCGTCAGTCCAATTGGCAAAGTTACCAGCTTGATTACTAACAACTGTCACATTCTTTCTGTCCATATAACCATCTGATTCATCATACTTACCAAACTGCATAGCGCCATACTCACTAACAATGCCAACGAAACCAGATTCTTTTTTGAGCTTGATTTCGTAGCTAACAGCGACCTCTTCGCTTCCTTCGTTGATGATTTCAGCTTCAAGCGTACCTTGTTCATTTTTGGCGAATTCGAATTCCTTGACAATTTCAGTATGCGCTAGTCCGTCGGGGATAAAGAACTCTATGGTCGTTTCGTCATACCAATCAGAAATCCCTTTAAGTTCAATATCTCCTTTTGGAAGAGCCATATAGAATCTATTGGGTTCATCAGGTAGTTCTAACTTATATGCTTCTTTTGCTCGAAGAAGCATCGCAATGCGTTCTCTTAAAGCGTTTAAGTTTCTAGTGTTGATTCCAGAATACTCAATTGTATCAACGAATTCCTTTGGTGATATAGAGCGAGAAGCCAAAGCGACTTTTACTTTAATAATCTTAGCTCCATAAGAAACATTTTTAAGCTCAACTCCTGTATCGAACAAGTCATCTGTCGTTAACGAGCGCTCATTTCCAACAGTTCGTTGAATTTCTAAAACATTCAAAAAAGGTGTTAAATCAACACCTTTGAATGTAAAATTAGCCATTATTTCCTAACCCCCAAACTAAATTTCTAACTTCTTGTTTTCTACTCTGATAATCGCTGATATCATCACCAGTCGCACGAGCAAATTCTCTACCGTCAATATTGAGGACGGTATCACGAGAAGCTATTGATTTAATTGTGTCAAGTGCTTCTCTAATAGTATCTAGTTTTGCATCATCTTGATTGCGATAAGTAATTTCAATATCATTTGAAAATCTACCGCCATCAAAATCATAGACTGCTTTACTACTCATCATGTCTGATACTTGCGCATTAAAGTTATCAATGCTATCAAACATTGAGTCCATAGCGTTATCAACATACTTTTGCGAACGTTCAATACCTACTGCTACCCCTTGACCGATGTATATACCGACATTGTCACGGAATAAGCGTGATGGTGAGTGGATTTTGGCTTTAGCTTGCGCTGCTCTTTCAGCTTGAGCAACCAATGCATTAGCAGCGGCTGTCACAGACCCAAGAGAAGCCATCATACCGCTTGCTAAACCTTGACCGATATAGACACCAATCGAACGCATTGAACTAACACCAGACATCCCAGCAGAGCGTACAGCAGACATGAGCGCATTCATTGCACTTGTTGCTCTACCCACACCGCTTGAAATACCTTGTGCGATATTTTGCGATGTCTGCTGACCGATAATACGCCCTTGATTCTTCATTTGATTACCAATCGAAATCATAATCGTTAAGATAGCTTGCATCGACGATTGAACTTGTGCACGCATTGAGTTGAACGCTGTAATGACAGCTTGTGTTGCTGAAATGATTGAGCGCATTTGAGATGCTGAACTTGATACACTAGCACCAACGCTAGCAAAACCACTAGAAATTGATGATAGAGCACCGCCTAAAGCGCCTACTCTGCTAGCTAGCACTCCGAATGATGCACCAGCTGCGCCTGTCGCTGCACTCATTGACAAAATACGTGCATTAAATGCATTGATTAGACCACCGATAATTGCAAAGCTCGTCGTGATAACCATCGCTCTAACACCAAACATTGCAAAGCCTGCTGTAGCTGATATAATCGCTGGTGTTAACGTCATGATTTGTGCTTTGAAAGCTGCAATCGGTGCATTGACACCAGATAAGCCAGCAACACCAGAAATAGCTTGTGTAGTGAATGTTTGGAAGCTTGTGCCAGCGGTTGTCATAGCTATTGGTAATTGTGTTAAGTTGATTTGAAGTGTAGTAATTGCTGTTCCAAACATTGTAAGAGATGTTAATGCAAGAACTGAACTTGTAGCAAACAAAGTCATACCTATACCAACTTGTGCCATGGCTGTTCCAAGAGTTGACATTCCACTTGCGTGACTTGCCATATCACCGAGACCTGTTGCTACAGCTCCTAGAGTAAACGTTAAATCACCAAGTTTCATATCAACGAGGATTTTAATACCTTGCGCCATCTGCTTAACACCTTTACCAGCGTTAAGAGCAGCATTACCCATTGAGTCAAAAATACCTGCAACACCATCCAAAACATTGCGAACTGAGTCACCAAAGCTTGTAATAACGCCAGATGCGCTATCAAGGATATTGCTGATTTGTTCACCAAGCGTTTTAAACAAGTTAGCGATTGAGTCAATGATTGGGCTGATTTGGCTGATGAGATTGTTAAAAGCTTCTACGATTTGAGATAGCACAGGAGCAACCGCAACCACCATTTCAGTAATTGCGGGAATGAATGGAGAAAGTGCTTGTATGATTTGAACAATCGCATTAGAAACTACTGTCACAATCTGAACGAAAGCACTACTGATAATTCCAACGATTGGTGTGATAGCTGTAGCAATTTGAGAAATCGCCGAACCAAGCGCTGTAATAATTGGCGGAAGTGTGCCAAGAATTGATGTGAAAGCATCGCCTAAAGCTGTAATAGCTGGCGCTGTTGCACCGATGGCTACCCCGACCGCAACCACCAAAGGCGCTAGGTTAGCTAATGCACTTGTGACAACTGGCAATACACCAGAAACTGTTACAATTGCTTGAGCGAAAGCACCAATAATTGCCGTTGCTACTGTTGCAAAGGCTGTGCCAAGCGCTTGTATAATCACAGATACACCTGCGCTGTGTTCAGCCAATAAAGATAGCGATGCTACAATAATACCTATTCCAGCACCGATTCCGACCGCTGCAATACCTATCGCTGCACCGAACGAAAGCAATGTTGCAGGATTTAATCCTTTTAGTCCTTGCATCAATCCTTTTACCGCTGCGCCGACACCTTTTCCAAAACCTTCAAAAGTCTTACCTAAACCTGTAAGAGTCTTGCCTATACCATCAAAGATGGATTTGAAAGATGTACCTACACCCTTGATAAGGTTTGTTAAACCACTAAAAAGTTGAGTAATCGTACTTTTAGAGCGACTAACACTGTTTGTCGTTCCGTCCAGACTATCTTCAGCATTCTTTTTAAACAGTTTGAATGGATTAAACGATTTGATAAAGTCCAAGCCTTTCATTCCAGTGGAGACTAATTTTGTGCCTGCTGAAAAGGCTAAAAGTCCAGCAATACCACCAACTAGAACATTGGTAAATCCTTGGACAATGCTTGGGTCTAATCTTGAAATAAAATCAGCAATAGCTTGTACGACTTGTGCAATGACTTTAGCAACATTCCCAATAACTGTTCCTAACGTCGACCAAATAGATGCTTCGCCAACTGCATAAGTCAATGTCGTGTACGCCGTAATAACACTATCAATCGCAAATTTGATTTGTTGCATTGCACCAGTATCCGCAAAAGCATTGATAAATTTTTTAACGATGCTAGCTCCAGTAGCTACTGTTCCAATTAGTGCCGAAACTGCATTGCTTAGTGTATAAACCCACGACCAGCCACCGCCTGCAACACCAGAGAAAGCTGAGGTTAGAGCGCCTACAGCACCTTTGACTTCATCTATTGCTGCTTTGAAATTGATAACAAACAATGGATTAAAAAACATTTTCATCGCTGTTTGAGCCTTAGAAAACATACTCTCAATATCAATAGAATCCAGAGTTTTTCCGAGATTGTCAGCGATTTTACCAAAATCAATATTATCCAAAGCATCCGTGAGAGCTACTACTGCCTTGATACCAAATTGATTCAGTTTTTCGAAAGCTGGCATAAGTTTATTAGATAACGTTTCTTTCGCACCATCAATAGCTTGGTCGACAGTTTTAAATTCTGTTGCCATTTTTTGGAAAGCTTCAGAATTACCTGCACGGTTCATGGCGTCAAAGAATTCTTCTGTATTAACTTTTCCGTCTTGAACAGCAGCTACTAATTCATCAGTTGACATGCCCATTTCTTTTGCAACAGCTGCCATACCAGCAGGCGCTTGTTCCATCATGATTTTAAAATCCATCCATGCGATTTTAGGCTTGCTTGCCATCTGCGTGGCTTGCATAGAGATAGATTTCATGGCTTGTGCTGGATTTTCTGCTGATGCCGCTAAGCCACCAAAAGCTTTAACCAAGCTACCAACGTTTTTAGTACCAACTGCATCAAGTTGAGAGTAGGTACTTGCCATATCAGAAGCTGAATAAATGGTTTGGGTCGCAAAATCTTGCATTTCTGATTTAGCAGCAGCTATTTGTTCGCTTGAACGACCAAAAGCTTGTAAGTTACCCTCGAATGTTTTCCAAGCTTTTTGAGAGCTATTTAATTCCGTCCCCATACTACGTATACCGCCAGAAATAGCACTTATGCCAGAAGTTAAAGCACTACTAACAAGATTAGCGCCTAAAACACTTTTAAACATTGACCCAGTTTTAGCAGCCATGCTAGATAAACCAGATACTGATTTTTGAGCGTTTTTAAAAGCGTTAGAAAATCCACTATCATTCGCCTTTAGGACGGCTTCAACAGTATATGAATTATTACTCATTTTTACCTCCTTCCCTTAAAAATTGTTGTCTACGTTTCGCGATAGCTAGCAATTCACTATTTACAGGCGGTCCGTACCCACCACCTAAAATTGCATTTCTATGTTTAGCTTCATCGTAAAAATCATTGAATTTTTCAAACAAATATTTCTTGCCACTCTTATCTGGAGCTTTAACTACTCTAGTTAGATAAGCTTGTAGATATATTTCCTGTTCCTTATCCAAACGTTGCATGAGATAGCCACGTTTTCTGACGTTGAATTCTTCAATAGTCATTCGTTTAGCTTCAACTATTGAGTTGATACCATACAAACCAAGCGCCATTGCTAGCATATCTTCGTAGACCTCTTTCGAAGTAGCTATAGAGGTAGTTTGCTTCTTTACGCCGTCATTGCTTTTAGCACTTTTGCGACTTTTGATTTCGTCAATGGTGCAGTTTTCAACGTAGATAAAAAATCATCAAACACTTTGTCCAAATCTTCTTGCTCTTCAAGCCATTTCTCAATATCAGCCACGCTCGGAATTGTTTTAGCGGTATGTGTTGCTGCCAAAATAATATCTTCTAGAATAACCGGGTTATTATCTTTCAAATAAACAACAGCACTATTAATTCCCATACCAAAAGAAACACCATTACCATTAACTTCATAGCGTTTATCCATTTCACGAATAAAATCAATTCCAAAATGCAAGTCGTGTTTTTTACCGTTAATTTCAATTTGTTTCATCAGTTTTTCTCCTAATCCATAAAAAATAAAAAGAAGGGTGATTTATCCCTTCTTAAAAATCACAACAAAGAACAAAGCATTACTCAGAATCAGAAGCTGTTGTATCCTTGAATGCGTAATTAATTTCTTCAACTTGATTGGCTGTTAGTGTAGCATAGCCTTCGACTGGTTTTCCTTCAATTGTCATTTCAGTTGACAATGTTTCTAAATCTTCGACATTATCAGGAACTTCCCAACTTGACAGAGCGCCTTGAGCATAAAGCGCAGGGTATTTTTCACCTTGTTTTTCTCCCGCAAGGTCAATTTCCCAAACTTCAAGTTTTTCACCGTCCACGACAGATTTTTTAAGCATTTTGTTGACATCATCACGGCTTGTCACAGCTTCAATTGACAATGTGACTTCTAAGCCACCATCTTTAACAATAGCTCCGTCTTTTGTTTTTTCAGAATCCGTTGAACGTTCATACTTCCATGTATGCTCTGTTTGCAAAGCGAGTTTAGCCGCTGCTGTTTTATCCCCTAATTTTCGAAACATCAAAATTTTATTTTTACCAAAATTAGCCATAATTTCCTCCTAATGAAATTTAAATTTTAAATCCAGAATGCCGTGATAAAGCAATTCTGGTGTTGAATTATCTTTTATAATTTGTGTTGAACTAGACAAATCCATTGCCCACTGTGTGTTACCAATCTGCCTAATTTTAGAAAACTCATTCATTAGCTTTCCAATCCAATCAGACACCAATTTTCTGTCATCGGCTGTACCCCACACGTCAACTTGAGCTGATACAGCACCAAGTAAGTAAGACTTCGTGGGTTGCGGCACAATTTGAGTATATGAAATAACCATAAAAGGATAAGGTGTACCATCTTCTGGCAAGAATGGATAAGCAGTAAGTCCTAAAGCTGTTGAGCGTTTAATCAATTCATCATGAATTTGTTGGTCTGGTTGTTTATTTAGCAATACCTGCCCTCCTTAAATCATTGATAAATTTAGGTTGCACCACATCCAAAGCAGGCTTAACGAATGGTTGTGCATCCATGAAACGCGTACCTTTTTCTAGATATCCAGAATAATCTGTGCCAGCTGTTACTTTAGCAGCGAAGCCACCGTCTGTAATTTCAAGCTTGATACTTCGTTTCGTTGCACCAGTAGCATATCCGTGAGTAAACACTGCGTTAGATTGTGCTTTCTTTTGAAGGTCTGCTCCATGTTTCTGTACAGCTGCTTTATGAGCTTTCATATTAGCTGCCGTTTGCAACGCTCTAAGTAATATGTCGTCTCCTTTAATTTCAACTTGAGCCATGATTTACCTCACTTACATAAAAAACAGTTAGTCTGTTTGCATGTTTTGGGTTATCCACAATAGAAAAAGGCTGACCGTCTATTAAAAGACTGTCAACCTTATCTTTGCAGTTTCTAACTCTAACAACCGTAGTAGCTTCTTTTAACTTATCCCCAAGTAGGCTCTGTAATTTGGCACTAATTGGACCAATATTAGCAGGCACAACCTTTTCAGTTGTACCTCCACCAACCATTTTCCCTAATTCCGGGTCATAATATGGTTTTTCTTTTGATTTGAGGATAAGTGTGACACGTTTATCAAATCTCATAATGCCTTAAACCCCGCTTGGAAATCGCTAGCAAATTGCCTGTGGATAACTTTGTCATATTCTGAAAAATCATCCAATTCAAAAGCCATGCTAAGCCCTTCTACAGTTTGTGAGGACATGCCTTCTGAACCAATGCGATTAAATCGCTTAACCATCACTTCTACAATGATATAGTTTAGATTTTCTGGTATGTTGTCTTGTTTTGAATAGGCTTTAAAGTGAGACTCTGTAAGCATTTGAATGACTGACAAGAGATTATCTTGCAAGTCGTCTGAAATTCCTAACAGAGTCTTGACTTGCTCGATAATTGACATGTCACTACTCCTTTAATGCTTCAATTAAAGCTTCTTTATTGAGGGTTGAATAACCCTCAATGCTTTTTTCTTTCGCCATCGCTTTTAGTTCTGTGAGTGTCTTTTCAGACAAATCAACGACTTCTTTTTTGGCATAATGGCGACGTAATAGACCTACTCCCATTATGCATTTCCTCCAAATTTAACAACTTTTGTAGGGTCGTACAAGTAAACACCATAGTGTTCATCACCAGTGATGACAGTTGTTTTCTTCAAAATGTCACGGTCTGTTTCAACTGCCACGTCACGTTTAAGAACAATAACGAATGCACCGTATTTAGCTACATCTTCTGTATCTGTTGAATCAGCAGACACTTTAATAAGAAATCCTTTGCCTTTTTCAACTTTTTTAGAACGCACGATTTGAACGCCGTGAGTTTCACCAAAAGTACCAGAAACAACAATATTAGCACCGATTTCTGAACCAGAAATCCATTGTTTAACAGTATCAGCACGCAAATCAATGGCATCTGCAGGGTTAACCAACGCTACATAGCGAGCATCTTCTTCGTCGTCAAAGACAGCAAGTGCTTTGTCAATTGCAGTTCCTGTCGTTGGCGCTTCATCAATATATTGTGTAGCTGTTTTGGCTTTTTCGATAAGGTCATTATCAATCTTGTTAGCAATCGCTAAACTGATTTGATGTGTTGCTTGACCGAGCGGGTCTCCATAGCCAGACAAGACAGCTTCATCGGTTAATTCAATTCCTTTACCAGCTTTTTTAATCGTCATAGTAGATTTAGTTGTTGTTAGTTGGTCTGGTTCAATTGCGACACCTTCTGCAATATCTTTGGCATCACCAGAGTATTCCCATTTAGGAACTGTAATAGTCGTACCTGGTTGTCCTACAAGCTCACGTTCAACATAAGCGAGTGGTGTAAATTTAATTAGCTTAGGAAGTTTAGCCGAAACCATATCAGCCATAACTTCTGGATTAATCATTTGTGCAAGTTGTGTTTGTGTCATATTATTTTATCCTTTCAATTGATGGTAAAGTTCTGGATTATTCTGCAACAATTCGTTGCGGTCTTTGTAACCCATTTTGTCAAATTGCTTTTTAGTAATCGCACCAGTTGTTGATTGTTCAACTTTTTTAGGTGTTTTACCTTTGAGCATTTCACTAACCTTCTTATCGGCTAGGTCATTCACCAAGCTAGAAAGAGCGTTAACAGCTTCTTGTGTTCCTTCTGCATCGTTTTTAACAACAAAGCCAAGAATGTCATCACTGGCTACAATTCCAGCTTCTGAAAGCATTTTAGAAGCTTCTTTCTCAAGTCCGTTACGATTAAGTTGAGCTTCTAGTTCAGCGATTCGGTCAGCCTGTTTTTGCGCTTCGTATTCTGCTTTTTGTTCAGCGTTCATTTTGCGCAATTTTTCAGCTTCGTCCATTTTTTCTTTGTACTCTCGTTCAGCAGAACGCTTCGCCTTTGCTTTTTCTTTTTGGACAATATCGTCAAGCTCGGCTTGAGTGAATGTTTTTTCAGTAGTTTCAGTTTCTTCTTGAGTGCTAGCTTGCTCATTTTCTTCTTCAACTACTGATGTTTCTTTAATATCTTCTTCCATAACTGGAGACCTCCTTTTTAAGTCCAGAGTGGACTAATGACCTTGCACCTTTTAACGCCTTAAGCAAGTTTTGGGCAAAAAGAAAAGCCGTATCGCTACGACCATTGGTCTTTGAAATTGTATGGCTGAGGTTATTTCTCATACTTAAAAATATTTGCAGCTACTGTCATAGTTACTAACGCAAGAGAACCATCGTATTTCACAGAGACTGAATCTTCAAGAACAAATGGTATTTTAGTTCCATTGATATACACTCCGTGCTCTGTTTCTACAATTTTAGATGAGGAATATTTTTGATTTTCTTGTTTATATTGAATAGATTTGGTGTATTCTCCATCGAAATGACCTAAAATCCCTCCACTCTTTAAATATTCTATATCGTCGTCTGTAAGATATGTATCACAATGACCCCAACCAAGATTTGCGATTTCTTTGGTTGCATCAAATCTTTCCCATCTTTCCAAATTTTCCATTTTTAATCTCCCATGTTTGTTTCAAATTCGATTTCAAAGTTATTTAGTGTTTCAAGCGCTTCGTTAAAAGCATTTGCTTTTTGTGCTACATCTTCAATCAATTTCATGAATTCACTTTGATTGCTCCATGTAACGTTTATTTCGCTTAATTTAGCCATACTTTCTCCTTTCACTTGTAAAAAAATGAGTGTTGGTGTATAATTTAGGTAAAGGTAGAACCCTTCTAACGCCCCTTGAAACAGACTTGTCTGCGGTAGGCGGTGGGACGGTTCTACCTTTTTTATTTTGCTTTCGGCTGCACAACGTATAATATCTCATCACCATCTTTAACAATGACTGTTTTTATACCTCTACGTCCTGACCGATATACACTATTAATCTGCCCCATTATTTCTTCGCGAGACAACGGGGTTTTTGTTATATCAAAAATGAGATTAGGAGCTTGTTTTTTCGCTTTCTTGGAGTTTCCATCAATGACAGACTTCCCAGAACCTGTAATTTCTTTTAAATCAAAAGGGACACCATCTACAAGATAATCTGGAGTATGAACTTTTTTAGGAAAGTTGACCCTTGGTAAAATATCAACTTTTAATCCTGTTTTACTAGAAAGCCAACTTGCAACCTTGTGTTCATAGTTTGAATGGTCTGAAACAACGTTGTGCCCATCAACAACATAAGTCTTACCATTTTTGGTAACTTGATTGCTGATGTTGATATTTGGAGTATGCTCTTTCCCGTCAACGTACTTATTGAAGACATTATCCATGTGTGGATATACCGAATGCCAACTATCTTGTATTAATTTCTCGTACTCGTTATCACTCATTGAGAAGTGAGCAGCAGTAGAACAATGGCAATGTGGGTGCATTGGAGCAGCATTCTCTCCAGGTTTCATATCCTTGACTTTAAAAATCTTGCCATTCAAAGCCTTACAGATGGCACAAGCGCTTGGTTCTGCGATGTATTCGTACTCCTCATAGCCATTAGCAATTAAAGATTGTCTCTGCGCCTCTGTAGCAACTCTAGCCCCTTCTGTAACTGCTAAACGCTTAGCTTCGCTAGCCGATACTCCAAATTCCTTTCTGATTTTAGCAATCATAGTAGTTGGATTTTTGCCCTTTAATAGATAATCCTCAGCCATATGAGCAACAATCTCCCTAAGAGCATCTTGCCTTTGCCAGATACGATTAGACCACGTTGCACCTTTAAAAGAAGTGTTGAGGACTGTCTGTACCGTCTGCGTTACTTGTTTCGCACTTAAAACAGATAGCCCTAAAAGTCCAGATTGATTTTCAATCTCTTTGACATATTCACCACTCAAGAAGCGCTCTGTCAACTTGTGTTCTGCATCACCTAACGCTACCATTTCGAGGTCTAACTGATATTGAAGTAATTCTAAACGATTTATCTTCATTTTGAGATTGTAGAGTGCTAATTCTGAATTGGCTTTGGCAGAGAAATCTTTTTCTGCTACATATTTCTTAGCTTTTTCTTCAAAAGCTCTAACATCCATTTCATCAACTCTAGCTTTAACTTCTGACAAAGATAGACCGTTCTTATCAGCATAACGTTGCTCAAAGGCTCTAATTTCCTTTTCTAGCTCTTTGAAATGATAATCATATAATCTACTGATTTCATCGCTTATAGTGGCGCTACGCTCCATTCTAGCGAGCTGTTCAGCTTCTATACGCTTCTTCCAATAATCATTCACCATTAGCAATCACTTCCTGACTGTCAGATTTTAGGTCTTTATCAGTCATACGTTCGTTAAGAGCAATTTTCTTAGAAAGCAAGCTCGAACTTTCTTCCTCTTTTTCCATCTTTTTAAGTTCATCTTGTGGGTTATCCACAATAGATAACACAGATAGCTTGGTGGCATCTGAAACTTGTCCAGATAATCGAGCGACAATTTGCGCTTCTTCTAAAATATTTCGTGGCACATTTCTTGTGAATTGGTATTTAATACCAGTCCAGCCATCACTTGATACAGTAGCCATAGGTACATTGAAAACAATCTCGTACAAACGATTTAAAGCTGATTGCATTTTGCGGTCTTTCATCTTTGCAAGATTGTCCATGGCTTGCAATTTAAATGCAAGAGCAGTACCAGAAGCATTACCAAAATCTTCTTCTGACAAGTTAGCTACCATTGAAACAGCAAAGATTGACTCTTTCAACAATGCAATTAGGTTTTCTTGGGTAGTATCCGAACTTGGTTTCTCTAGAAATGCAACATCTGGCGTAGTTCCGTCAGAGCTATTATTTTTCCACAGGTTGAAAATACGACTTTCTTTAATCTGCTCTGCCATGCCGTCTTTTAACTCGACACCCACAATTTTCAAATAAGCATCAGCGAAATAATCAACATCATTTGCTTTTTCACTTGCAGCCTTATTAAGAGCGTTGATAAGCGTTTTGACGCTATCAAAAACACCTTGACGTTCCTCGTTTTCAATTAATTCAATCACTGGTAATTTGCCATAAATATGTGAATCACGTTCACCAAACGAGACACTACCGCCTTTTTCAACAGAAATGTCAATCACTTCTTTGTCAGTAATCACTTGACCGTAGCCTGTAACTTCTCCTTCGTTAAAAGCGTATCTGACCGCAAATAAGGGTTTCTCTTCGATTGTGTTATCATGAACGATAAACATATTGATTGGACTATTATAAGTCGTTCTAGTGTTTCCTGACTCATCTTGATAAACATACAAGAAAGCATGACCGAAAATATCCGACATCTTAGCTAACTCGAATTCAGTATCTTCCATATCATTTAGTTTGCGGAAATCGTTAATGAATTCTGTAACCTCTTCATTGTCGTGTGTGACTTTGATTGGCACACCGATTTGGTAACCGCTAAATGTATCAACAATGTATTTAGCATAGTTAATCACCAAACGATTATCTGGTTTCCACGGTTCTTTGCACTTTTGACGTAAGATTTTGTGTTGAGACATGTACATATTTTCGTTCTCGATGTAACCTCTAAGCAATTGCGACTGATGAAGTGCAACGGCTTCTGACACCAAATCTTCTGACACCAAATCTTCTGACACCAAATCTTCTGTCACTTCTTTGACTGATGTTGTGAATAGTTTTCGTTTATTTAAATTAACTTGTGACACTAGAAACCTCCCTTAAATACTTTAATTTTGTTACCTGTACCAGTAACTTTCGAATAAATGGCATATCGTAATGCATCCAGAACGTCATCATATTCTTTCAATGGCTCATCTTTGGTGCTATTTGGCTTCCATTTATACTGATAGATTTCATCAAAAAAGCGAGGTATAACACCACGCTTGATAAATAATTTTCTTTCTTTAAATAACTTTGCAATTGTTTCGATACCAGCCACGACAGACTTATTAGCATTAACTGTTGATATATCTTCATCATTAAATCTATCAACGTGTTCTGGTCGTGCAGAATCAGCCCAAAAAGTAATGTCTCCATATTTTCTTTGAAACTCTTTAGCACGACTAACCCACCAATCAATGACTTTGTATTTCTCGGCTATACCATCTACAAGATAATAATTGCCTTGATTGTCCTCTCCAATGATAACAATAGAGCCGAAGTGGTCGTATCCCCAGTCAACTCCTGCAAAGTAATTCACTATGTCAGGCAATGTATCCACTTCATTGATTTTAGGGTCATAATCTGAATAGATAGCACCTTCTGCAACAGTCCACAAACCTAAGATGTCTCTATCATAGAATTTGCCTTGCGGTGTGGCTGCTTTAATTGATTCTCGATAGCGTTCAGACAAGAATGTATTATCATCTAGCTGAAAACTAAAATCAATGATTCCATCCTTATTTTTGCCGATATAATCTGTTTTCAACCAATGATTTGGGTTGTCTGGGTTGCTATCCCACACTATCCTAGCACCTTCACCAGAACAGCGAGAAATGATTTCCTTGAAGACAATCTCATTAGCAAGCGAAGCTTCATTGACGTAAGCGCCAAACGAAGTAAACCCACGAGCACGTTTTAAACCAGAAATAGAACCAGTGTAAACTTGCACGACCTTGACGCCACAAAATGTAAATGAACCGTGTTTATCGTATTTAGGTTCAAATCCATATTTATTATAAAGTTCTTGGAGAACATTGTTTTGAATCGATGTGCTAGAAGTACCTGCTAAAATGTACATTGGTTCATCGATGCTAAGTTTATCAGCAATTTTACGAACTCGTTTTAATTCAGAGACAAATGTATCGTTATTGACTACTGTTTTGCCAGCACGTTTAGCACCATGTAAACCACAAATAAACCAATCGTGTGTCCAAATATACTTCAAAACCGCTAATTGTTTTGGAGTGTATAGACTACTTAAATCAACTGTCATCTACTACAAGCTCCTTAACCTTTTCAAGGAAACTAGCGATTTTCTCATCTTGCCCCTCTGAACCGCCAACTTGTGCTTGTAGTTTTTCAATCTCAAGTTTAAGCTTTTGAAGTTCGAGTTTAGTTGGATAGCGTTTCATAAGCTCGCTACCAGCTTTAATGACCTCTGCAATTGACGGTTTCTTTTCGATTGTTACGAATTCGCCAGTTATTTGATTAAGTTCTGTTACTTCCTCTGTCAGCTCTTGTCTCAAAATACTTGTGAACACTTGCAACACCTCGTCAGCAGTTGCAATCTTATGTTTTTCAAGTTCAGCTATCCGTTTATTGATATAAGTTTTTATTCCAACATTTTCCAACAATTTATGAGATTGTGCTCTGGCGTAATTCTCGCTGTAACCAGCTTTTGTTGCTGATTCCATAGCATTCCCAGAGATGATGTACTCATCTGCAAATCGTCTCTGTCTTTCATTTAGTTTTGTGATTTTCCATCACCTCCCAATTCAAAATAAAAAAGCCACACATTTGTGTGACTACATATTCCTTTGAACCTTTACACTCTTACATCAAAGGAGAACGACAAGAGAAGGATTTGAACCTCCAATCTCTGAGTTATCAGCCCAGCGTTTTGCACATGCGTTTCTTTTTTTGATACGTCTATCAACTGTCCACGCTTTATAACTACCTTGTCAATAGAAACAGCAGGATTCGAACCTGCACCTACAGATTAAAAGTCTGTCGCATTACCTCTTTTTGCTATGTTTCCACCAACCAACAGTGCTGCTAGCTTTCGCATTACGGCAAGCTCCTGTAGATTGTGACGCAACTCTTTATCGTTAAAACACAGGTGACAATGTTGCGCCTTATGTTATTTTTTCTATAATATAATTTTAACACTCAAAATCGTTATTATTCTAGCGTTTTTCTTGCACTTTTCTCCCAATTCTAAAGACCAACAGCGAACCGTTTCGGTAATTTTCTGCAAATTCAAGAGCTCCACGTTCTAACATGCGATAAAACTCACTTTCCGAATAACCTAGCTCTGTATAAATAATATAATCAGACTTAATCTGCCACTTGAAATACTTCTCAATCAAAATTTGTCTAACATATGGGTCGATAATACGATTGATAGCTTTCGTAATTGCTTGCATTTCGTCCCAAGCCGCTACTCGTCTTGTTACTTGTGTTTCTGTTTGCTTACTATTACTAAAACTTGTCGCTTTTGGCTCTAATGAGTAAGTCGCTGTGATTTTAGGAGTGTATTCCTCGCCAGCCATGCGCGAATAACGACGATAAAGAGATAAAACCTCATATGCGTTTCGTTTAGTTAAAGACTTATCAATTTCTTTAAAGAGTCGCATGCACTCAATCTCCTTTCACATCATATCACCTAAATTATTCAATCTTTTTCGTCATAAATCGTCATCCAATCTTCTTTTTCAGTGGTCTTGCCACACTTAGAACATTTAACACCGTCATAATAAATACCAGGCACTCCATGCCAAAGTATTTTTTCCTCAACATAATGATGTTTGCAAAAGAATTGACGTACACTTTGTTTTAACCAATGACATGCTTTTTTGACTTTATATTTTAAAATTTCCCACAAATCAAACATCGCTTACCTCTCAAATAATTCCAGAAACTCTTCATAGCTATTCAAAACTTTATAGCAACAATCACGCACGTAAACTTCACAGCCCTTATGCTCCGACCAATTGCCTGTTTCTTCGTCAAAGACTTCAAATGTATCTTCTGCTATTGATATAATTTCATTTGCGTTTAATATCAGTTTGAATTCCTCAAGTTTATCTACATCATACCCTGTTATTTGACTTATCCATTTAACATCACTCACTTTTAAACCTCCTCAACTGTCAACACAAATCTGTAAAAGCCTTTCTTACCACTTAACCCGCCATACCTAAAAGACATTGAACGAATAACTTTATAATTATCATCTACCCAAATGCCAGCATCCGTCATGCCATCAATAATAGCTTTTATTGTTGGATAAAGGTTTGGCGGGTCTAATCTTGACCTTGTCGGACTGTACACTGTGATGCTTACTCTACACGGATTTTTTGAACCAAACGGCTTCGCTTGCTTATCTTTTTCAGCTGACACGCAATAATTTGCTAGCCCTCTAATTCGTTTAGTCATCTTCGCTTTTTCTTGCGGGTGCCACCTATCATTGCTGTTGATAACCATGTTTTGTTTTTTTGACCTGGTGTTTCTAGGCAACATGAACTCAAATTCCATATTACACCTCGTTTATCTCACCGATAACATCAATTTTGACTTGAGTTACACCTTTAAAATAATCAGCGTTATCTTCTTGATTTACAAAAATAGCCAAATTCTCCAATAGTTGCTTTAAGTCAGTTGCCATAAAATTAAAACTTTTAATAGAATGCTTACTAGCTGTTTTTACTTGAAATATTTTTCTTTTGGGATATTCAACAACTTCATTCATTCTGTTTTCTCTTTCCTCATCTTCCAACTCAACTAACGCATTGCCACAAATGTCACAAACCATAACACCAGGCTTTTCTTCCCACAGCTCTAAATCCGCCACATTTCTCCACTCATAACAATCTGTACAGAACGCTCTTTTAATTTTCATCTTTTCACCTCTACGATTTCAACTCTTATTATATCCTCGTCGCTAGTTAAGCCACTTCTGCTAGCTCTTTTTAAGGCTTCTTGAAAGTTGTTAGCTTCAACTATATAAGTCCAAGGCCAGTAGTCTTCTTCAAAAATAAGGGAAACTTTGTATTTTTTCATTCCTCTCCCTCTCTATAATCTAACCACGGCTCAATAAGACTGCGCTTCCCGCATTTTGAGCATTCAAGGTGATATTTAATACTAAAACTAAATATCGAATTCTCCTCTTTCTTTACATAATCGTGTCTGCAAAAGAATTGTTTCAAATTCTGCCTAAGCTGTTTCTTTTGTTCGTTGAACTTATAAACAATCATTTTAAGAGTATCGAACATTATTACACCTCATCACTATTCGTTTAGTTCAGCTAGTGTATTCCACACGCCATCTGCAAGACAACTAACTTCTTTAACCTCATTGATTTGCTTTGGTGTTTCTTTATATTCCCACCATTCACTACCGTCATATTCGTGACGTTCAAGCCACCAATCATCACCAACGATAACTAAATCTTCAGCTACTTTAGCAGTGCCAAAACCTGAATAATATTCAGACTTCTTTGCGACTTGCTCAAAATTTTCTTTTGTAATTGCAAAATCTGAACCTTGAATATATTTGACATCTTTAAATGTTTTTCCGTAAGTTGCTAATTCTCTTAATGTTTCTTCCCATAAATTAGTCATTTTCTACCACCTCTCTATACGTCTTTTCAAAAATTTCTTTCTTGCATACATAGCATTCGCCCGTCTGATTCTTAATTAAATAGTCACCATCTTCAAAAATCATAGTACCTTCCAATCCCCCACGGCTCTGGATTTTCGTAAATATTGCCGATTACTTCAATCTCGTCAATATCATCAATGAGATATTCATTATCATTAATGAGGTATTCATCTAATCCGTTCAAAACACGAAAAGCACCAGATTGATAAGCAACAAGACCAATTTCATCAACAACAAATTCAAAACCATCAGCGATTGAAAATCTAACAATATCCCCCTCGAAAATTTCTTCCCCATTCTTATCAATCAAAACTGTTGATTGCATGAGTTCGCTATAATATCCAGTATCAGCTTTTAAGAAACAAAACAAATCTGACAAGTCCTCGTAATCGCTTGTTGTTATCATCATGCACTCAACTTTATCATATACTCTAAATTTTGGTATTGTCATTTTAAATCCCTTCTGCTGTAATTACTATCACACCTGGAGCTACCTTATTTACTTCAAGTTCACTATCGTTAATGAAAAAAGTACATCCATTTTTATCAGCTTCTGCTAATACGTCCAACACACAGACATTTTCTAATCTTAATCCGACCTCGTTCCACTCATCGAATTCTTGCAACTTCTCAATTAGTTCTCTAACAATCATTTTAAAATCCCTCTCAACTAATAATAAGTTCGTATTGTAGACTTGTAATCACAAAAAATGCAATAGTCTTGTTCAATCCATCCATGCTTTTCATCTTTAAAACTATCATCCTTAAAATCAACTGGTTTTAACTTGTGGATTCCTAGCAAACATCTTAATTTCATTCTTTCACCTCTTTAACTTCATAAGCTTCATTTCCCCAAATATGATATTTAACTAAATCATCTTCAATAAAGTGATATGCTTTTACTTTATTAGCTACATCATCAGGGATTTTATAATGACAAATTTCTTTATAGTCTTTATCATAGGATAGATATTCATTTGATATTTTTAGTTTAGCTGTATATCGTTTTTCTTTCTCAACTTCATAGCCGTAAATTAAAGCATTTACAAGTCTGTTTTTAGTCTGTTCACTATCTTCATCATTATCATCTCTATATGAAAGTTTGTATTTTTCTTCATGAACGTAAAATTCAAAATCATGACCCCAACCCTGACGCGTAATAATATACAAACAGTTAAGAAAACTTTTTGCTTTCTTTAATCGCCCCAACCACTCAGCTTCCTCTTCGTTTAATACCGCTTTTTCTGGCTCGTCAAGTTGACGGACAATAGCTAATGTATCGTCTATAGCTTCGTCATAAGCACCACCCCAAATTGTATCGTCACAATTAGTTCTTTCGTTTTCAATTGCTTCAATCACTTCTTGTTTATTCATTCTGTCACCTCTTTTATTTCAAAAGCTGGGTTATTCCAAAATTTAAATCTCTCGAGCTCATCTTCAGTGAACCACGATTTGACATCGTCATCATTTAAAGGCAATGAGCTTATTCCAAACTTGTTAACAGCCTTAAAAATTCCAATGTAAAATTTGCCAAAATCTTCGTTTGAGAATTTAACTGTATACAGTTTCTCTTTTTCAATTTCATAGCCGTAAAGCCAAGCTTTAGCAAACGTTTCTTGATTTCTTGCAGATTTTAACCAATAAATTGTTTCTGCAGATTGATTATTGACTTCCAAAACGTCAGGAGTCATAGCAAAAAATAAACTTATAGCCAAATTCTCTTTGCAAACCTCTAACCAGTCTGCAACAGATTGTGGAATAACTGCCTTTTTTGGTTCGTCAATTTGTTTTACTCTGTCATATGCACGCCTCATCGCTGTACGATAACCTCTTTGAAAATAATTGTTTTTCTGATGAGTTCTGATTTCTTCCGAAGCATAATTAAGTACATCTTGTTTATTCATGTCCTACCTCAATTTCCATTGGCTCAATAGCCAAAATTTCTTCGTGTTTCATCACACGATTGCCTATTTTAAAATCTCTCTTGTGTTCCCAATGCCATTTAAAAATATCGTAAATAGCTGGGTGCACTAAGAAATTAGCTTCACCGTCCTTTAATGTAACTTTGATTTTAATCCTCATCGCCTTTCACTCCTTCTCTTAGAAAAGTTTCGTACATTGCCATTTCTTTTAACTTATCGCCGATAGCTTGTATTTGCTTTAAATCTCTGGCCGTCAAAGCGTTTTGAGTAGGAGCAATATAAGCGCCGTGTTTGCGAATGGCTGGTAACACCTCATCTGTCACCCAGTCAGCAAATTTTTCAGCTTCTGGCTTGCGTGATTGAAAAACCAACTTGTAGAAATTGCTTTCGTTAATGAAATTAGCTTTCTGAACACCTCCATTTGTAAGGAGGTCGGTAATAACTACCCCCTTTGGATTCAATCGTGATGCCGCATCTTTATGGTTCTTGATATCTAACACACGACAACAATCTTTAAGATTAAAATAAAATTCATCCTCAATTGTTACTGTACGAACTTGACCGAATTCCTCATTGTTAAATACTTGTACATTCATCATTTGTTTTCTCCTCAAAATGTTTTATTACTGTTTTAAAAATATCTAGCAATAGTTTTTGTGGAATATTTGAACGCTCATTGTAAGATTTTGAAAAATACTTCCATTCAATCTCCTGTTTGATAATGTCGTTTTTTAAGTTCAAGTTGATATTGCTAGCAAATTTTGTAGGTTTTTGTAGTGGATAATCGTAATTGTTGTATCTCGTCATATTGAGATAAGGCAATTTAAAGCCTATAACGTCCTCAATATACTTCCAAATCCGACCGCTCGCCGGGTTCTCAATGATAAAGTAAGATGGTTCATAACGTTTGATGATTTCAATAGTATTAAATACTGTTAATTCACCATTCACACGCTTCATAAATTGACGATTATAACGATAATTGATATATGCCTGTTCATAGTCTGAACGATTACGAATAGTGAACATGCTAGCTTCACGCTGTGGAGCGAATAAGCTATCCATTGAAAAATCTTCTTGTTTCCAACAAGCATTACCCTCCGCCATCGCGCTAGCGTTAGACCAGCTTTCACAAGGTGGGCTTGCTATGATTAGGTCTGGTTTTGGTAACTTATCCAATGTATCAAAGAGCGTGTTATCACCAAATAAACGTTTGTAATCCGCTAAATCTAATTCGATGAAATGGCTATTTTTGTGTTCAATGTCAATCCCAATCGGATAAACGTCAATATTTGCTTCTTTCGCTTCATTTAGCGTTTTAATTGCTTTAGTATATGAGCCGTTGCCACTGTCAAAGAGAGCCCAGACAATCATTTTTTTCAATCGCTTTGCTCCTCCTTGAACGCATTTTCAAACGCTCTGTTAATAGCTCTTAATTTAAATGGTTCATATGCTTTAAAATAATTACCGTGTTCATCCACTTCACCTCTGACACCAGTCGCATACCGCAAAAACACAAGTTGTTTGCATGACGGACAATACACACGACTTGAAATAGTGATAGGAACTTTTAAAATCTGGCAAAAGCCACAATACGGACACATTAAATCTACTTTGACTTGTCTCATATCACACCTCTAAAACGGTAAGTCGTTTTCATCAATCATTGCTGGATTTCCATTGTGGCTAAAGTCTGGATTGGCTTGTGTCGTTTGACCTTGGAAAAAGCTTGTTTGTTGTCCTTGATTTTGCCCAAAATTGTTTTGATTTTGATAACCATTATTTGGATTTTGCGGTTGGTTCTGGAAATTTTGCGGTTGTGAATTTTGAAAATTCCCCTGATTTTGGAAATTGCCTTGTTGTGAACGTTGATTATTTCCAAAATTGCCATTGTTACCGTTATTTTGATTTTGAGCTGGTGCATAGCCATTGATAGCATCAATACGAATTTGAGAGTATTTCTTCCCTTCGTATTCACTTTGACGGAAACGCCCTTTGATAGTCACCATATTTCCGACATTGTCATACAAGACATTACCAAGTTCACCGTATGCAATCACTTTGATGTAGCCATGCTTATATTCGCCTGCTTCGTCTTTACCATTCGCAAAACTCATGCTTGCTGTTGTATAGTCTTGTGTATGTTTGTTGTACTCATTATTAAAATTGATATAACCTCTATTCGTCACTTCCATCTGTATCACCACTTTCTTTTTTTATCGCACCTGCATTGCTTAGAAACAACAGTGCTAACAGCATCCACCAAGCAGACCTAAAGTAAATACTGATAAATACGCATGCTGCAATTGTCCCTAAATTATAGAGCGCCCACGCTAACCACTTCATCAGACTTCTTCAACCTCCGTGATTTTCAATTCATGTACTCCAAAATTGCATAGTAACAACGAGTACAGCTCATTAAATTTGATAGCTGCTGCATATTGATTTTCAGCTTCAATCTCCGAACCAATGTCTAAACGTGCGATTTTACCGCTAACGTAATACTTTTTCATTGTTTTACCTCTTCTTTCAATTCTTGATATTTGATACCGTTCATATCTAGGAAATCTTTAAACATTTTGGCTTGCTTATTGCCATTCGGAAAAATCAATCGCAAATCATATACTAATGGTTTATTCTCAAATTTTGCCCCATTTTCGGCTTCGTTTTGTGTTTCAGGTATAATTACATCACTTTCCAAAACTTCGCCAGTTTCAGCGTTATATGCCTTAATTTGAGCGTTAGCAGTTTCTTGCGCTAAACGTTCAATCTCTGCTTTGCGCTCAGCTTCCGCTTTTGCTCGTGCTTCTTCTTGTTCTTTACGCAAGATAGCAGCATCTTTGTCAGTTTTCATGACTTTAAGAACATCAACAAGTGTCTTACCATCTTCAAGAGCTCTGATGTACATTTCTGGCAACAAGCCATATTCTTTCGCTTGTTCTTCGATGGTCTCTTTACTTGCTTTAAACTCTTCAACAGCTTTAAATTCAGCTAAGACCAGATTGTCAATTTCATCGATTGTTGATTGTTTAAGTTCAAACTTGCCAGCTTTAAAATACTTCGTTTTCGCTGTGTAATCATTGTAGCTAGTCTCAAATGTTGTTTTTTCAAGACCTGCCAATACACATTTCTCTTCGAAAACAGCACGCACTACATCAACTCTTAGCAATCGTTCCTGTTCATCAACTGCATTAAGACCTAACGTAATGCTCTTAATCACTTCATCAAGCGGCTCAACAATCTTGTTGCATTTCTTTGTAAATTCTTTTTTAGGTTCATCAATGACCTCGAGAATTTCTTTCTTGCGTGCTTCAAATGCTTGTTTTAGCTTATTCAAGCGTGTACGTTCTTTGTAATCAGTTTTGTAAGTGCTTGCTGTCACTTCATAATCTGTGTATTGAGCAACAATCGCATTCAATTGCTTTTCAATAGCTTCATAATCAACATCGATTTTAGCTGGTGTGAAATCAACGTTGATTTCAGTTAGTGTGTTATTTGTTACATCTTTCATTGTTTAGCTCCTATAAGTCGTTAAAATTGGTTTGGTTTTGTTGTGGCATTAGTGACTTGATATAGTTCACTACTTCGTTAAAGAATTCGCTAGGTACAGCGTGGAAATCATTGATATTGTAGTTTTGCATAATGCCATTTGCTACGTAATTAGGGTCTTGATTAGTCATCTGTGCAAGTTGATTGATGCCATTGTAGATTTGTTGAATTTGGGCATCATTGATGTACTGTGTTTGTTGATTTGCGTTTTGATTTTGCTCTTTATGATACTCATTACTATCAGCATCTTTAGCATCATCAATTAGAAATAGACCGTTTAGAGCATATTTTCTAGCATAACTTGATGCTCCTCCTGTAATTTGCGAGCCGTCCATTCCTTTTTTCTTTTCTTCTTCTCTGGCTCTCGCTTCAACTGTTATTGTTTCAGATGTGTTTACATCAACGAGTTTAAATGTCGCTACTAAGTAATAACGCTCTCCAACTTGTTCGATAACATCCTTTTCAAAAAATGCCGTACAATCTTGCTCAGCAAGCAAAGGTTTTAGGGCGTTTTGAATATCTTCTGCATTTCTGTAGTAATAGCCCCCAAAATTATTAAACTGATTTTTAGGGACATTCAGTTTAGTTTGGATTTCTAACAACTTTTTATAAATTGTCACCTTTTCCATTCTTTGTCCTCCAACTTGTCTTCTCTCCACTTATCAAAAGCTTCATCTTCATCATCTTCTTGAAAGAGTGTGCCATAATTATTTTGACGTTCTAACAAATCATCATAATCATCTGTACCGAAAAGCCCATACTTCATTCTTTCACCTCTTTGAACGGCGTTTTGCTTAGTCCAACCCAACGAACGAGAATACGTGCGCCTTCCTGTGAATGCGTGTATCCAACAACTTTGCTTGCCCATTGTGGATTTTCATCAATATCTCTGTTCAGCCATTCAATTGCTGACACACTCACATAAGTAGGATATTCTGGGTAATTCCCAATATAACCTTTAAGTTTTCTGTCGAAATATTCTTTATAAAATTCCATGTTCACTCCTCATCTTCACCTGGATATAACGCATCACGCATCGCATCTGGTACATCTTTGCCATTTAATACATCTTCAATAACGTGTGATAAAACGTGCATTGTTGCAAAGACTATCTTTTTTTCTTCTGGTTGTTCGATAACGCCAGCTTTGTCAAGGTCAAGCGCTAGCATTGATGTTCCGTGCATAAACTCTTGTAGTTCTTCAATACGTTTCAAAGTTTTGTGTTCTGCTAAAATTGTTTCTTTTACGTCCATGTTTAGTCCTCCATTAGTGATTTTTTAAGTGCTTCAAGCTGTGCTTGTTCTTCCGCTGATGCTTCGTGCTTGTAATCTTTTTCTGTCCATTCAGGTACATTGCTTTTAGGTGGTTGCTGATTGTATTGTTTGCTTTTAGCTTCTTGACGTTGCTTTTCAGCACCAGCTACCATTTCTGGTGTTAGCAATCCTTGACGTTTGTAACGCATTAAGATAGATTTGAAATAATTAAAATTGAAATTGCTAGTAGAGCTAGCCGCTTCTTTTAAAGCTGTCAGCATTAGCTCAATACTAAATCCATCTTCTTTGTGTAGTTTTGGAATATCCTCATATTCAAAAGAATTTGGGAATCTACCTGTAATTTCTTGCCATTTTTCAAAGAAATATTTCAGATTTTGAGAATTTGGGGAGGAGGTAGCGGAATTATCTTCCTTTTCCTCTATCTCTTTTTCTAACTCTATCTCTTTATCTATATCTCCGTTGCGTTTTGTTGCATTGGTGTTGCATTGCAACGCTTTCTGTTCTCTATGTTTGCGAGAACGCCTTGTACTAGCGGTTTCAGAACCTATCATCTCTGGTACTTGTTCAAGAAAAAACTCATAATCGCTATGTCTAGTGAGTAGCCCTTTTTTACTCAAGAACATCAATGTCATCCTGACGGCTTCTGTGTCCTCATCAATCAGTAGTGCCATTTCTTCTGCTAAGTCTTGAGCTAATTCTTCAAAATAGATTTTGCCGCTATCCTCAAGACTAATAAGCATTAATTTTAAGTAGATGATTGTGTAGGTGTCACCGCCAGGCATTTTACGTAATAGTTTCATTTCTTTTGATTTAAAAAAATCTTGGGCTAGCTGTATCCAATAATATCGTCTGTTGGTTTTTGCCACCTAATCACCCTCTTCTTCTCTTTCGCCCCAGCACCCGTGCCAGCCATCTGTGTCAAAGCCGATTAGCATGATTTCGTCTATATCAAAGTATTCATTTTCCATTTGCGGACTCCTCGAATTCTAATATCATTTTCTGCGTTTGCACTATCAGCTCTGCTGTTTGAAAACCTGCCCAGAAAGCTTCTTTGTCCGTTTTTTCAAGCAACGAAACATACGCTGTGTGCATTTTGTAAATAAGGTTATTTAAAGTGTCAATCCTAATTTGCTTTTCAAAATCGTTGTCATCATAACCTAGCAGATGAGCAATGCTAACACCGAAGAAGTCAGCAAGCTTTTGGGCTTTGTCAGGTTTTATCTGACTTTCTCCATTTTCCCAGCGTTGTAAAGTTCGATAAGGTATATCTGTTTTTTCAGCTAACTCTTGTTGAGTTAGCTTTTTTGCTTTACGTAATTCTTTCAATCTATTCATGCTTAGCGCTCCACTTTTGACTATTCAAACGTGCTTTTTCTGTGAATACAGCTTGTCTATAAGTTTCGCTTTGATAGTAGCGTACATCTTCATTACGTCGTTTCAATAACGTTAACGTGAATACTTCTGTAATCGCTAAGACTGCTACTGTAATAGTTAAATATGTCATGCTGTTTGTACCTCTGTTTGTTTTTCATTGATAGATTTTAAAATGTTATAGACTTGATGACCTGCTGGAATGACATAACCTGTGATGTCGTCTAACTCCGTACCATCAGCCATGACGTGTGTCACTTTGTAAAGTTTTTTAGCCATAACTTTTCCTTTCTTGCTTGTGCCAAGACATTTAATGTGTCTGTGGTTGTTAAACCAACTAAACTTGTAATCAATACATCGCTTAGTTGATAATACTTACGTTGCCAATTGTTGATTAGCAATTGTTGTGTACTGTTAAGTTCGTTCATTTTGTGTTATAATTTAATTAGTTTTATTTGTTAAGTGCACTTTTGGTCTGTCAACCAAAGGTGCTTTTTTGCTCTCGATTTGCTACAGATAACGCTCTAAACGTTCTGTAACAGCTTTTAAATCAAAGTCGTCCAGTTTAAGCTGGTCGGCTTTTTCACTAAACCTTGCATTGATAGCAGTTTCTAAATCAGCCCATTGTCTTTTGGTAAATTTCTTGCGAAACTCAAGAAATTGTTTGATAGTTTCCTTTGTTAAATTTGTCTCTTCTCCATTGAGTTTTTTGAATTTTAATAGCGGTGGATAATACGAATTCGCAATTTCCGAAGAATTAATATAAATAGTTTTTTGTTCTAACTTTTTGTTAGTTTTTTTCTTTCCGCTATACGGATAATGTTTTGGTTTCATGTTTTACTCCTTTAAGGTAATAACTGGAAGAAAGTCTAATCTTTATCTGCGTACAATCGTTCAATAGTTGTGCGTTTTTTTGATAAACAAAAGCACTTCCCAAAAATATTAACTTGAATCCACGCTTCAGCGTAATCTTTACCATTGCTGGCATAATGGGTGATGTAATGATGTATCATTTTATGTTCGCTCCTTTATTACGTTTATTATTCCCTCTCATGCTATAATGAAAATATCATCACGGAAAGGAGGAATGCGTCATGGACGATTATCAACTAGAAGCTTCTGTGAAAGCTCTAATTGCTGAATATGAACACACAATATCTTTAGGGAAATCAACCTTTAGTGTTCACAACAGCTTTTTTGAGGGCTTGGATAAAGACGCCCACTTAAACGCATTTTTATCGCAATGTCCCGTAAGGATAATTTCTCAGGATTGTCAGACAACCACGTTTGAAGTACGTTGAAATTGTTTAACGGAAACGCTCCTGACGAAATCAATTCATTAAATGTTACTACCACCCTTGTTCTACTAGATATATCTGAAACTTGAACGGCTTCCACTCCATAAACTAAGTTTCCATCTATGAACAAGACTGGTCTGTCAAACCTAGCTGTCAACAATACATCATGTTGTTCTAGGTCGATTTCGATATCTCCGATAATTTCGGGGATTTTTTCTACCATGATTGCTCCTTTCTAAGTTGTAAGGTGTTTTAATCGTGAAATATAAGGTAATTTCAGAAAAACCGAAATGTCATCCAAAAAAATATCATCGACTGAAACATCCAACGCATCAGCAATTCTTTTTAAACGTTCATAACTCGCTTTGCGAAGCTTCATAACGTCGTTTTCATAGCTGATAAGTGTACGAGAAGTGATACCCGCTTTAAAAGCAAGTTCTTCTTGTGTCATGTTTCTAAGCTCTCGAAGCTGTGTTAATGTAGCTTTCTTTTTCAAACTTACCACCTCTTTCTTTTATTGTTTGTCAAGGCTCTATATCAACCTTACACGATAATTATACAATTCGGTTTTTCCGAAGTCAAGTCCTTTTTCGGAATTTCTGAAATATTTTTTGTTTTATGTTTCACTTTTTCCGAATTTATGGTATTATGTAAATATAAAAAACACAGGAGGTCACTTATGGGTGATGTAAAAAACAACTTTTTTGCTTCTAATTTAAAATTCTTGAGGCAGAGACAAGGAATGGAACAACTAGAACTCGCCCATATGTTGGGGCGAAAAAGTTCATCTTCTATTAGTGAATGGGAAAAAGGGAGATATACTCCGAAGTCAGGAATTTTAAGCGACATCGCTAATATATTCAATGTTACACTTTCTGATTTAATGGAAATTGATTTATCTCTCGGCGGTTATCTTACTAAGAACGAAAAACAAAAAACAGAAATTCAAGCTATATATGATGGACTTAATAAACAGAATAAACCTAAGTTGATAACTTATGGTAATGATTTGTTGAAAGAACAAAGATTAGAAGAAAACAATCAATCTAATAACGTTGTTACTTTATCGGATTACAAAACAAAAGAATGTGATTACGAATTTTATGATACAGCAGCATCTGCTGGAACAGGGCAATACTTAAACGATGTCAACATTGAAACAATCACCCTGCCAGTGGATATAGATGCTGATTTTGTAGTTCCTATTTATGGTGATTCAATGGAACCAGACTATCATTCTGGTGACTATGTGTTTGTAAAGTTATCAGTCAATCTGTCAAGTGGTGATATTGGTGTATTTGAACTATATGGCGATGCTTATATCAAACAGATTTTCATAGAAGGTGATAAAGCTTATTTACACAGTTTAAACCCTAAATATGATGATATAATAGTTGATGCCGATAGTGATTTTAGGATTATCGGCGAAGTCGTTGGTAGTTATTCAGAAAAATAAAACTACGTGCAAAAGACTGAACCACGTTAAAAGCTGAATAGGAGAAAATTTAATGAAAAAGAAAACAGCTATTATAGTTGCTGCAGCTTTCTTGTTTATTGCTAGTCCAGTTGTAGAAACAACAGTTTTTCATCAGAATAATACGGTGTATGCTGTATCTAAAGAATATGAGAATGCACTTACTCAAGCCGAATATATCAAAGATGCTAATTTATCCAAAAAAGCATTTTACGAAGCTATGCAAGATGAAAGTGGATTTGAGAAAAAAGCAGTAGACTACGCTGTTAAAAAATTGAAAATTAGTTGGAAAAAGAACGCATTAGCCGCTGCTAAAGACTTACAAGATTTTGGTATGTCTAAAAAGCAAATTAAAGAAGCGCTACTTAGTACTGATGATGGCGGAGGATTTACAAAATCAGAAGTTAAGTATGCTATGAAACATTTAGAAGACGAAGATTAAAATAAAAAAAGCCCACGCTCTCAAAGTTTGGCGACTCAGAGCGTGAGCAAATAATTGGTAGTATAGTAAAAACCTATCTAATTAGGTAGTTTTACTATACTCTATTTTACCATAGAATGGAGTAAAAAGTAATGGAAATTTGGAAAACAGTAAATGGCTATGAGGGGCTCTACGAAGTTAGTAACAAGGGTAGAGTACGGAGCTTAGATAAAATCGTTCCTAAATGGGATGGTCAGAGATTACTTAAAGGCAAAATCTTAAAAGGCGGTATAACTCGTTTTGGATATGTAAAAGTCATATTAACAAAAGAAAAAACAAGGAGAACGTTTCTTGTTCATAGATTGGTTGCAGAAGCTTTTATAGAAAATGATAATCCCAAGTCCAAAAATCAAGTGAACCATATAGATGGCGATAAACTGAACAATTCTATAGAAAACTTAGAGTGGGTAACAGCAAGTGAAAACGTTCGACACGCTTTTGAAAACGGACTTAAAAAGCCCTCTCAAAAATCTACTAAAATTATTACTCAAAAAGGATATGAAAGTAATATTGAGGTTCTGCAATTTACTCTAGATGGTGTGCTGTTAAAGAAATGGCACAGCATGACAGAAGCAAGTAATAAGCTTGGTATAAATCTTTCTAGTATTTCTATGGTTGTTCAAAAACAGGTAGAAAAAGAAAAACCGCTGGTGGTTTTAAATGGACTTATGCAGAAACCGAGGTAAAAAACAATGAGTAGAAAAGTAGCCATCTATGTTCGTGTCAGTACCACTAATCAAGCAGAAGAGGGGTATTCAATTGACGGTCAATTAGATAGCCTTACTAAATATTGCGAGGCTATGGGGTGGTCTGTCTACCAGAAATATATCGATGCTGGATTTTCAGGAGGCAAATTAGAAAGACCTGACATACTTAAATTGATAAAAGACGCCAAACGTGGTGTGTTTGATACCGTTTTGGTATATAAGTTAGATAGACTATCAAGGAATGTCCAAGATACCCTCTATTTGGTAAAAGAGGTGTTTAATAAGAACGAAGTGCATTTTGTCTCACTTCAAGAAAATTTGGATACTTCTTCTGCTATGGGTAATCTGTTCTTGACGTTGCTATCTGCCATTGCAGAGTTTGAGCGAGAACAAATAAAAGAGCGTATGCAACTAGGTAAAATCGGACGTGCTAAGTCTGGTAAGTCTATGATGTGGGCTAAAGTCGCTTATGGCTACACTTACCATGTTGGAACAGGGGAAATGACGGTTAATCAATCGGAAGCTATTGCTGTGCGGGAAGTTTTTAACTCGTATTTAAATGGGCGTTCTATCAGCAAACTAAGAGATGACTTAAACGAGGAATTCCCTAAAACACCAGCTTGGAGTTATCGTACTATCAGACAAATGCTTGATAATCCTGTCTATTGCGGTTACAACAAATATAAAGGCGTAATATATCCTGGAAATCACGAAGCTATTATTTCTGAAGATGTTTATAATAAAGTTCAAGAGGAAATAAAAATTAGGCAGATAAAAACATACGCTCAAAACAACAATCCTAGACCATTTCAAAGCAAATATATGTTGTCTGGAATAGGTCAATGCGGTTATTGTAAAGCTCCTTTAAAATCTCTTTTGAGAAATACAAAAAAAGATGGCACTAGAACTGTTCGCTATGAATGCCACCAAAGACATCCACGAAAAATAAGAGGTGTCACCACTTACAATGACAACAAGAAATGTAATTCTGGTATTTACTCAAAGGACGACTTGGAAGCATACGTTTTAGAGTCGATTTCAAAATTACAGACAAACTCTGATTACATAGATGAACTATTTAACAATGAACCAGAAAAACTTGATAGAGAGGCTATAAACAAGGAAATAGAAACTCTTACAAATAAGATTAGCAAACTTAACGACTTGTACATTAATAATCTCATCACGCTTGATGAATTAAAAAAACAATCTAACACGTTCAACGCTAAAATTGAAATACTTAAAGATGAACTAGCAAACGACCCAGCGATTAAACATCAAAAAAACAAACAAAAGATGTTTAGAATACTAGATACTAAAGACGTGTTTAAAATGGACTACGAAGAGCAAAAGATGCTTGTCAGAGCGCTTATTGACAAGGTTCAAGTGACTTCTGACAGTATCAAAATTTTATGGAAAATTTGAGTGTTTTTAGTATCGTTCATTTCCACAAGTGTGAAAGCAGCCACAGACTTTTTACGTAATTTTTTCCAAATCTTTTTCATTAAAAATTTCCTCCCATATTTTGATACATTGGCAACAGCATTGCCACATAAATTAACACAATAATCAAAGCTACAAAGACAAAAACAAGTGGTTGAATGAGCTGTGTTGCTTGAGTCAATTTGCCAAAAAAGCTCTGCCATGTTTCCTCAGCATAAATGTCCAACTCACGCCCAAGCTTTGATTTGATCTCACCATATTCAATCATCAAGCTCAATTCTCGCAAAAAGAATGGATAATCCAGAACTTTTTGATGAAAAGCTTGCCCTGAAAGCAGCGCTTCTTCCATATCCTTTCCAATCTCTTGAAATAAGAGCGACTTTTGCTTTTGCATGATTCCCACGATTGCCATTAATTCAATACCTTGCCCAATCAAATTCCCCCATTCACGCGCATAGTAAGCTGTCAAATATAACCTAACATAGTTTCCCACAAGTGGAATCCGGCTTATTCGACTATATAAATCAATCTGCGATAAACGCCTAGCATAAAATGTCGTACAAATAAGCAACACTCCAATCGAGAAAATACTTAACAAAAAAATCGTTGGAAAATGCGCAATAATCTGCGTTGCCACATTTTGGCTTTCCAGCTGCGGCAGTAAATAATTCTTCAACCCCAGCATAATCAAAATAAGAAACAAGAACAAAATCAATGGATACGTTGCAACTTCAATTAACTTTTTTCTGACGACAGTCATGCTAGAAAGGTAAGACTCAATTTTTAGCAGACTTTTCTGACTGTTTCCATGAACATCAGCCAAAGCAATTTGTGTGACAATATTGTCCGAAAACCCTAAATCTACCATCATTGCTGCTAGACTAGCACCATTTAACAAACTTTCTTGCATCCTCTCAACATAAACCTCTGACAACAATTGACTTCTTCGGAGAAAAAACACAATTTCTGTTAAATTAAACCCACTTTTAAAAAGATTATTAAAGAGTTGGATAACCTTGCGCTGTTTTTTAAATGGCAATTTTTTCGATTTTTGCTTGTTCAGCTGTGATATGTCCGTCTTTAACAAGACTTTCAATTTTTGCATTCCAGCATTCTGGTCGGTGACTTTCAAAGTTTTCTTTAACAAAATCAATCACACCTCCTCCACCAATTAAGCGTTGATAAACAATGGCACGCAAACTATTTTCCAATTCTTGCTTACTAACACCCAATTCCAAAAGACGTTCGTAAACGCCAGGGATACTTTTCGCATGAATGGTCGAAAACACAATAGCTCCTGTCAAACTTGCACGAACGACTGCACGCGCTGTCTCGCTATCACGAATTTCTCCAATAATCAGAATATCTGGTCTATGGCGAAGCGATAATTTAATTAGCTCATCATAAGTCATCCCAATATCACTATTTAACTGCAACTGCAACATTTGTTCTTGTTTGATTTCAACAGGGTCCTCAATTGTAATGACTTGCTTATCAGGAAATTTTTCACGAACCAATTGGTACATGAGAGTGGTTTTTCCACTCCCTACTGGTCCCGAAAAAAGGTAAAGTCCCCTACTATCAATGGCTTCTAAAATATTTTTCATCCCATCAAACCAATATTGCAAGTCATGACGGCCAGAATAAAGCAAGCGAATCACTAAACTTTCTCGTCCACGATAATCACCAACACTCGACAAGCGAAGCGAAATCTCTTCCTCATCTGCAAATTGATAATCACAAGAACCTAACTGACTGCGACGTTTCTCACCAACATTCATACCAGCCACAAATTTAAAATGACTAATCAAGCTAGTCATCTGCTCTATCTCAAAATAATCAACAAATCGCCGTTGGTCTCCTACGCGTTGATACACTTCATAACAATCTTCTCTAGGTAAAATGTAAATATCTTGCGCATTAACTTCAACAGCATCTTTAATGAGTTGCTTTGCTTCTTCCTGAATCATCTTGACCTCCTACTTTTCTATTCGTAAATTAGTCATAAAAAACAAAAAAATCATGGAAAAAATTCCATGATTACGATTCGAATTTACAATTTTGGGGTCTTAACTCATCATTTTGAACGTTAAAATGATAAGAAAAAGTCCCTTCAGGCAATTCTTTACCGTCTTTGAGCATTAAAATGGAATGGTACTGTTGCAGATAATCCCCACAATTCTCACACCAACGTTGATCTGTCTTATCCCAGAAAGCCGCCTGAAGATTATCATGATATTTACAACTTGGTAAAGTCGTTTTAAGAGATAACCATTCTGTTTTGTAAAAGGAGAAAGCATCCTCAAAATACTCAAAACGTTTTTCTTCTATAATATCTTTTTGCCAATCTTTCAAGAACCACCACGGCTCATAATCCCCATACATTTTTATCACTTGATACATTTAACACACTTCCTTACGGAGTTTATTATATAAAAATCAAAAGCTTTTTAAAAAGAATTTGCTTATTTAGAATTATTATCAGTAAAGTTCGGTGATAATAAGCACAAAGGTCTGAGATGAAAATCTCAGACCTTTTCATTTATTAGCATAAAATGTGAACTAACCTTATTCAGCACCTGTTGAAACGGTTGCTTCAACTGTTTCTGCTTCTTCACTTATTTCAAGTTCATTAACAGCTTGTGGTTCAAGGTTACGGTAACGAGCCATACCTGTACCAGCTGGAATGATTTTACCGATGATAACATTTTCTTTAAGACCAAGAAGATGATCTTTCTTACCACGGATAGCAGCATCTGTAAGAACACGAGTTGTTTCTTGGAATGATGCGGCTGACAAGAATGAGTTAGTTTCAAGCGAAGCTTTTGTAATCCCCATAAGCACTGGACGTGATGTTGCAGGGATACCACCAGAGATAACAACATCTTTGTTAGCATCCGTAAAGTCTGCAATATCCATAAGTGTGCCTGGGAGAAGTTCTGTATCACCTGGATCCATGATACGAACTTTGCGAAGCATTTGGCGAACCATTACTTCGACGTGTTTATCACCGATTTCTACCCCTTGGCTACGGTAAACTTTTTGTACTTCAGCAAGAAGGTAAGTTTCAACTGATAATGTGTCACGAACTTCAAGGAGACGTTTAGGTTGGATAGAACCTTCAGTAAGTGGAGCACCACGGTGTACCTCATCACCAACAGCAACTTTCATGCGGGCAGTGAATGGTACCACGTATTCACCCATACCAGTTTTACCTTGAACGTAAACTTTCTTAGTACGTGTAGAAGCATCTTCTTCGATGTCAACAACAGTACCTTTAACTTCAGTAATAACGGCTTCCCCTTTAGGATTACGAGCTTCAAAGATTTCTTGGATACGAGGAAGACCTTGTGTGATATCGGTATTTGACGCAACACCACCCGTGTGGAAAGTACGCATTGTAAGCTGTGTACCAGGTTCACCGATAGATTGAGCGGCAATTGTACCAACTGCTTCACCAACTTCAACCGCATCACCTGTTGCAAGGTTGACACCATAACAGTGACGGCAGACACCATGACGAGTGTTACATGTGAATACTGAACGGATTGTAACTTCTTCAACACCAGCTTTAACAATTTCAGCTGCCATATCTTCAGTAATCAATACATCTGAACCAACAATAACTTCGCCAGTTTCAGGATGTTTAACAGATTTCTTAGTGTAACGACCAACCAGACGCTCTTCAAGAGTTTCTGTCACCTCTTTACCGTCAGTAATGGCACGAATAACAAGACCACGGTCAGTTCCACAATCATCTTCACGAATGATAACATCTTGGGCAACGTCAACCAAACGACGAGTAAGGTAACCAGAGTCGGCAGTCTTAAGGGCTGTATCGGTCATACCTTTACGAGCACCGTGAGTTGAGAAGAACATTTCCAAGACAGACAAACCTTCACGGAAGTTAGATAGGATAGGCAATTCCATGATACGTCCGTTCGGAGCAGCCATCAAACCACGCATACCGGCAAGTTGTGAGAAGTTAGAGATGTTACCACGAGCTCCTGAGTCCATCATCATAACGATAGGATTCTTAGGATCTTGTGTTTCAATCAGACGTTGTTCAAGTTCTTCTTTAGCTTCACGCCATGTTGTTGTAACAGCAACATAACGGTCATCATCAGTCATCAAACCACGACGGAAGGCTTTGTTGATTTGTTCAACTTTGCTGTGAGCTGCATCGATAATTTCTTGTTTGTTATCGATAACTGGGATATCGGCGATACCTACTGTCAAACCAGCAAGAGTTGAATGATAGTAACCAAGGTCTTTCAAGCGGTCAAGGAAAGCTGATGTTTCTGTTGTACGGAAACGTTTAAAGATTTCCGCAATGATATTTCCAAGATTTTTCTTCTTAAATGGTACATTGATTTCCAAGCTGTCAATAGCAGATTGAATATCTTGTCCTGGTGCTAAGAAGTATTTATCTGGAGTTTTTTCTGTTAGGTTAGCATTGTTTGGCTCTTGAAGGTAAGGTAAATCCTCAGGCATGATATCGTTGAAGAGAATCTTACCTACAGTTGTAACCAGGATTTTATGTTTCTGTTCGTCAGTCCATGGTTTATTTGGCATGCTATCAACGGCAATACCCACACGAGTATGCAAGTGAACATAACCATTACGGTAAGCCATAACTGCTTCATCACGGTCTTTGAAGATCATTCCTTCACCTTCACGACCTGGTTCTTCCATAGTAAGGTAGTAGTTACCAAGAACCATATCTTGAGATGGTGTTACGACTGGTTTACCATCTTTAGGGTTAAGGATGTGTTCTGCGGCAAGCATAAGAAGACGTGCTTCAGCTTGTGCTTCTTCAGAAAGTGGTACGTGGATGGCCATTTGGTCACCATCGAAGTCGGCATTGTAGGCTTCACAAACAAGTGGGTGAAGACGAAGTGCTTTACCATCGATAAGGACTGGTTCGAAGGCTTGGATACCCAAACGGTGAAGAGTCGGTGCGCGGTTAAGCAGTACTGGATGTTCTTTGATAACTTCTTCAAGAATATCCCAAATACGTTCATCACCACGTTCAACCATACGTTTCGCTGCTTTAACGTTACCAGCATAGTCACGCGCAACAATTTCACGCATTACGAATGGTTTGAACAATTCGATAGCCATTTCACGCGGCACACCACATTGATACATTTTAAGTGTTGGACCTACGGCGATAACTGAACGTCCAGAGAAGTCAACACGTTTACCAAGCAAGTTTTGACGGAAACGACCTTGTTTACCTTTAAGCATGTGGCTCAAAGATTTAAGAGGACGGCTACCAGGACCAGTGATTGGACGACCACGACGACCGTTATCGATAAGAGCATCAACAGCTTCTTGCAACATACGTTTTTCATTTTGCACAATGATACCTGGGGCATTCAATTCAAGCAAACGAGCCAAACGGTTGTTACGGTTGATAACACGACGGTAAAGGTCATTCAAGTCAGATGCAGCGAAACGTCCACCATCCAATTGAACCATTGGACGAAGATCTGGTGGAATAACTGGCAAGATGTTAAGTACCATCCATTCTGGTTTGTTACCAGATTTGTAGAAGGCATCAAGCACGTCCAAACGACGGACAGCTTTGATACGTTTTTGCCCTGTTGCTGTTTTCAATTCTTCCTTAAGTTCAGCGATTTCAGATTTCAAATCAACGCGTTTAAGAAGATCTTGGATAGCTTCAGCACCCATTTTCGCAACAAATGAGCCTTGTCCGTATTCTTGTAATTTTTCACGATATTCACGCTCAGTCAAAAGTGATTTTGGTTCAAGCGGAGTATCTTTTGGATCAATAACTACGTAAGCAGCGAAGTAAATAACTTCTTCAAGAGCACGTGGACTCATATCAAGAGTAAGTCCCATGCGTGATGGAATACCTTTGAAGTACCAGATGTGTGATACTGGAGCTTTCAATTCAATGTGTCCCATGCGTTCACGACGAACTTTAGCACGTGTTACTTCAACACCACAGCGGTCACAAACAATTCCTTTATAACGAATACGTTTATATTTACCACAAGCACATTCCCAGTCTTTTGTTGGTCCAAAGATTACTTCATCAAAAAGACCTTCACGTTCTGGTTTGAGCGTACGATAGTTGATTGTTTCAGGTTTTTTAACTTCACCATAAGACCATGAACGGACTTTACTTGGTGAGGCTAATGTGATTTGCATACTTTTAAAACGATTTACGTCAACCACTAGTTTTACCTTTCTTTATTGTTCTTTTGAAAATAGCAGAGCTACTTTCTAATTTGTCACGACTTACAAACTTTTGTCTGCAAGACATTATTTATCGTTATAGGACTCATTCAAACAATCTGACTAGGAAAGGCAAGGTTGGCTTGCACTTTCCATGTCTAAATTGTTATTTCCTATTATTTATTTTCTTCAGCAGAAACTTCTACTTTTTCAGCAGATTCAGTTTCTTGCTTTTGACGAGCTTTTTCAAGGTCATCAACGTGCATAACGTCGTCGTCTTCACCTTCATCAAGATCACGAAGTTCTACTTCGTTATCATCTTCATCAAGCACACGCATATCAAGACCAAGTGATTGCAATTCTTTAACAAGCACTCGGAATGATTCTGGTACACCTGGTTTTGGAATTGGTTTACCTTTAGTGATAGCTTCATAAGCTTTAAGACGTCCAGTCACATCATCTGACTTGTATGTCAAGATTTCTTGAAGGACATTTGATGCACCATAAGCTTCCAAAGCCCAAACTTCCATTTCACCGAAACGTTGTCCACCAAATTGTGCTTTACCACCAAGAGGTTGTTGTGTAACAAGTGAGTAAGGACCAACTGAACGAGCGTGAAGTTTATCATCAACCATGTGGTGAAGTTTGATCATGTACATGATACCAACAGAGACACGATTATCAAATGGTTCACCTGTACGACCGTCATAAAGAACTGTCTTAGCGTCGCTATCCATACCAGCTTCACGAACAGTATCCCAAAGGTCTTCTGAAGTTGCCCCGTCAAAGACTGGAGTTGCAATGTGAATACCGAGGTTACGAGCTGCCATACCAAGGTGAAGTTCCATAACTTGTCCGATATTCATACGAGATGGCACCCCAAGAGGGTTCAACATGATATCAACTGGAGTTCCGTCTGGAAGATATGGCATGTCTTCAACAGGAACGATACGAGAAACAACCCCTTTGTTTCCGTGACGACCGGCCATTTTATCTCCGACTTTGATTTTACGTTTTTGTGCAATGTAAACACGAACGAGCATGTTGACACCTGATTGCAATTCATCACCGTTAGCACGTGTGAAGATTTTAACGTCACGAACAACACCGTCTCCACCGTGTGGTACACGAAGTGATGTATCACGTACTTCACGAGATTTATCACCGAAGATTGCGTGAAGAAGGCGTTCTTCAGCAGAAAGGTCTTTTTCACCTTTAGGTGTTACTTTACCTACAAGGATATCACCTTCTTTAACTTCAGCACCAATACGGATAATACCCATTTCGTCAAGGTCTTTAAGAGCTTCTTCACCAACGTTTGGAATTTCGCGAGTGATTTCTTCAGGGCCTAACTTAGTATCACGTGTTTCTGATTCAAATTCTTCCAAGTGAACTGATGTGTAAACATCTTCTTTAACAAGACGTTCGCTCATGATAACGGCATCTTCATAGTTGTAACCATCCCATGTCATGTAGGCAACGATTGGGTTTTGACCAAGTGCCATTTCACCTTTTTCCATAGAAGGTCCGTCAGCAATGAAGTCACCTTTTTCAACAATATCACCAACTTTAACAAGTGTACGTTGGTTGTATGCTGTACCTGAGTTTGAACGACGGAATTTAGTAATGTGGTAAACATCAAGTGAACCATCTTCACGACGAACTTCAACTTTTTCAGCGTCTGAGAAGACTACGCGTCCATCATGTTTAGCGATAACAGCGGCACCAGAATCGTGAGCTGCTTGATATTCCATACCAGTACCAACATATGGTGCATGTGGGTCAATCAATGGCACCGCTTGACGTTGCATGTTGGCACCCATAAGGGCACGGTTTGAATCATCATTTTCAAGGAAAGGAATACATGCTGTCGCAACGGCAACTACTTGTTTAGGAGAAACATCCACGAAGTCAACGATGTTTGATGGGAATTCTTGGTTATTACCTTGATGACGTCCCATAACAATTTCTTCAGCGAATGTTCCATCTTCGTTAAGTTTCGAGTTAGCTTGCGCTACCGTGTATTCATCTTCTTCATCGGCAGTCAACCAAACAATTTCGTTTGTAACCACACCAGTAGTACGGTCAACTTTACGATATGGTGTTTGGATGAAACCATATTTATTAAGATGTCCGTATGTTGACAAGTTATTAATCAAACCGATGTTAGGTCCTTCAGGAGTTTCAATCGGACACATACGACCATAGTGAGTGTAGTGCACGTCACGAACTTCATAACCAGCACGGTCACGAGTCAAACCACCAGGTCCTAAGGCTGACAAACGACGTTTGTGAGACAATTCAGAAAGTGGGTTGTGTTGGTCCATGAACTGTGACAATTGAGAAGAACCGAAGAATTCTTTAACAGCCGCAGTTACAGGACGAATGTTGATGATTTGTTGTGGTGTCAACACTTCATTGTCTTGAACTGACATACGTTCACGAACATTACGTTCCATACGAGCAAGACCAATACGGAATTGGTTAGCAAGCAATTCACCAACGGCACGAATACGACGGTTACCAAGGTGGTCGATATCGTCAACTTTACCAAGACCTTCAGCAAGATTAAGGAAGTATGACATTTCAGCCAAGATGTCTGCTGGTGTAAGTGCACGCGCTTTATCATCAGGATTTGCATTACCTACGATTGTAACAACGCGGTCTGGGTCAACCGGTGACACAACTTTGAATTTTTGAAGAACGACAGGTTCAGTGACAACAGCGTAATCATTTGGTGTGTAAACAAATTTGTTAAGGTCACCATCTAATTGTTCAGCAATTGAATCAATCACGTCACGTGTCATTACTGTACCAGCTTCAACAAGAATTTCACCAGTTTCAGTATCAACCAAGTTTTCAGCTATAGTTTGGTTCAAGAGACGAGTCTTGACGTTAAGTTTTTTATTGATTTTGTAACGTCCAACAGCTGCCAAGTCATAACGACGTGGGTCAAAGAAGCGAGCTACAAGCAAACTACGTGAGCTATCGGCTGTTTTTGGTTCACCTGGACGAAGGCGTTCGTAAATTTCTTTAAGCGCTTCGTCAGTACGTGAATCTGCTGGATTTTTATGAATATCTTTTTCAATAGTATTACGAACAAGCTCGCTGTCACCGAAGATATCCACGATTTCATCATCACCTGAGAAACCAAGTGCACGTACAAGTGTTGTAAATGGAATTTTACGTGTACGGTCAATACGTGTGTAAGCAATGTCTTTTGAATCTGTTTCTAATTCAAGCCAAGCTCCACGGTTAGGAATTACAGTTGAACCGTAACCAACTTTACCGTTTTTATCAACTTTATCGTTGAAATAAACACCAGGAGAACGAACTAACTGAGAAACGATAATACGTTCACCACCGTTGATGATGAATGTACCCATTTCAGTCATGATTGGGAAATCACCGAAGAAAACTTCTTGAGTTTTGATTTCTCCTGTTTCTTTATTAATCAAACGGAAGGTTACAAAAATAGGTGCTGAATAAGATGCATCGTGGATACGAGCTTCTTCAAGCGTATATTTAGGCTCTTTTAATTCGTAACCAACAAATTCAAGCTCCATAGTATCCGTAAAGTTTGTAATCGGAAGTACATCTTCAAAAACTTCTCTCAATCCATTATCCAAGAAGTCTTTAAAAGAATCCGTTTGAATTTCAATCAAGTTAGGTAAATCAAGAACTTCCTTGATTCTTGAAAAGCTACGACGTGTACGGTGTTTTCCGTACTGAACTTCATGTCCTGCCAAGTTTTTTACTCCTTCATTAAAATACAGAGGTCAATAAATGTCACATAACCCGATTCCCTTCATTTTGACGAGAATCATCATTATTTTTCATTTTGACCTTTATAGTTAGGTTGCTCATTAAAACACCCTGCCAAGTGTGTCGTTGATGTGAATTTTTAGAATCTTTAAATATAGGTTACAACTCCTATTTTTTCTAAAATTAGGCACAAAAAGAGCAGCTAAATCTGACCAGTAAAAGTGTGATTTAACTGCTGTAAACCTTAGTTGGACAATATTTCAACTAAAGCAGACGACAAATAGTTGTTAACATTATACCTTATTTTTTTAATTTTTGCAAGTATATTAGTTGCTGCTACTTGTTGTGATAGATGAATTACTCAACAAACTTTCCCAAGCTTTTGTATAATCACTATCTGTCCCACCAATAGCAAATTTATAAGTCATTGTACCTGCACCATTCTTAGCCCAATAACTTGTCGTTGTTTCACCACTCACAGTAAGCGAACGACCATTGACCGTCACCGTACCAGGCTGTAAACCTGTTGCTTTAAGAACAGTTGATTTGATAACATTTGAAGACAAACTATATTTCTTACCAACACCTAAGACACTTGAATCAGCGTTATAGATGGCATTAACCAAATAAGCCATGTACTGCGCATTATAAGAATATCCTGCTGCATCAGGTAAGGAAGTATTGTCGTCATTACCTGCCCAACCACCAAGCGTTACTTTCGGTGTTGATAGCACAAGCCACACGTCTGTATAATTGTCAGTTGTACCGGTTTTACCTGTCCAATCCGCACTAGCGGCTGTCGCATTTAAACTCTTCAAATCTGCATAAAATTTTGTCGTACCACCACCAGTGATAACTTCTTTTAATAACTGATTTAAAATGCTAGCCGTTGCTTCAGAAAAGACACGTACAGGATTAGCTTTATGTTGATAAATAACATTGCCTTGACTATCTGTGATACTGTCAACCATGTAACCTTTCAAGTAAACACCACCATTTGAAATCATTTGGTAAGCATTAACTTGTTGAAGAACTGTTGTCTCAATTCCTCCACCTAAAGGCAAGCTTTCAATAGAATAATCATCAATATCATATCCCATTTTCTTCATGTAAGATTCAACATCAACGTCATCATTGAGCAACATTTGATACGTCCAATAAGCTGGAATATTCCATGACGTATTCAAAGCTTCTTGGAGAGTAACCATTGCCGTTCCTTCTTCACTACCGTGCATGATTGACTGACCACTAGAGAAAGTTGTCGGATAGTTAGATAACATACTAGCACTACCTAAAAGCCCTTGGTCAATAGCAATCCCATATGCGATAATCGGCTTAATACTTGACCCTGGCGACCTCGCAGTATCAAACGCATGGTTGTTCTGGTTAGTTGAATAATCCCGTCCACCAATAAAGCCTAGAATAGCTCCAGTAGAATTATCCATCAAGACATTACCAACCTCAACTGTTTGAGAGCTTCCTTGGTCAAGCGTGCTACCATACTGTGCCACAGCATTCTGCATGGTATTATAAACATCTTTATCAATCGTTGTTTTAACGGTATACCCCCCCTGTTGCAACGCTTCTAAAGCCAATTTTTGGTAAGATTCCTTCGTTGAATCATTTTTTAGTTCTTGTTCAGAAACACCATTTTGCTCAACCAAATAATCATACATGATATCCTGAGCTTCTTCTAAAACAGCATAATAAAGAAAATCATGTTCACTCGTTGTCGTCGATTCAGGTTGAATGAAATCCCGACTAACATCATAAGCCTTATATTCCTCATATTCAGCTTTAGTCAAATAGCCTGCGCGATATATATTGTAAAGGACATCTTGCTGACGAGACAAACCATAAGCCATATCCTCCTCGTCTTTCAACTGCCCTGTAGCTGTGTATGGGGAATAGACAATCGGACTTTGTGGCAAACCAGCCAAAAATGCCGCTTGTGGAATTGTCAAATCACTGGCTGAAACGCCAAAAATACCTTGCGCTGCTTCCTCAATCCCAGCAATATTTTCACCTTTATTATTACGTCCGAATGGAGAGACATTAAGATAATCAGTCAAAATCTCATCCTTACTCAAATAACGTTCCAGCGCTAATGCGTAGATAATTTCGCGTGATTTACGTCTAAAGGTTGGATCGTCTCCCAAAATTTGTTGTTTAATCAACTGTTGCGTAAGAGTTGATCCACCACTTGTCTCACCCAAACCAAGCACTGAAGCCAAGGTTGCACGAAAAACAGCTTTTGGAACAACACCATCATGGCTCTCAAAATTTTCATCCTCAGTCGCAATAATGGCTTTTTTAACATTGTCTGAAATCTCGTCGCTTTCAACAGGTGTTCGCAACAAATCAGTATCAATACTTGCAATCGAACTACCATCAGAATACGACATCTCTGAAATCCTAGTCAAAGATGTTACCTGACTAACCAGACTTTCCTTGCTAGGAACTTTGACAGAATCAATCTGACTCGCAAGATAACCAAAAGCAGTACCCGCCCCTAACATCCCAAACAGGATAATAATAATATAAAAAAAGTCGGTTAATAATTTCACTGTTCTTAAAGCAACCGAACCCAAATCTATAACACTAAGTTTCTGGTGATTTGTTTTTTTCTTTTCCTTGTTTCTCTTAAACATTCTAATACCTCATTAATATTATACCAAACTTTGATAAAGCTTGCATAGAAGTACCGCTTTTTGATATAATAGCCTGTAAACTACAATATATCATTGAGGTAGAGTTAACTTAGCTAGAAATTACTATTAACCTCAAAATTTTAAGTAAGGAGAAAGCTCGTGAACATATTCGAAGAACTCAAAGAACGTGGCTTAGTTTTTCAAACTACTGATGAAGAAGCCCTTGTCAAAGCATTAACAGAAGGGCAAGTATCCTATTATACTGGTTATGATCCTACAGCTGATAGCTTACACCTTGGTCACCTCGTTGCTATTTTAACATCACGCCGCCTGCAATTAGCAGGGCATAAACCATATGCTCTTGTTGGAGGAGCTACCGGACTTATCGGCGACCCATCATTCAAAGATGCTGAACGCAGTCTTCAAACTAAAGAAACTGTTGACGGCTGGGTAACTAAGATTCAAAATCAATTATCACGTTTCCTTGATTTCGAAAATGGTGACAACAAAGCCGTTATGGTAAACAACTATGATTGGTTTGGCAATGTCAGTTTCATTGACTTCCTACGTGATGTCGGAAAATACTTTACTGTCAATGCTATGATGAGTAAAGAATCCGTTAAAAAACGTATCGAAACTGGTATCTCATACACTGAATTCGCCTACCAAATCATGCAAGGTTACGATTTCTATGAATTAAATGACAAATACAACGTTACCTTGCAAATCGGTGGTTCAGACCAATGGGGAAATATGACTGCTGGTACAGAGTTGCTACGCCGCAAAGCTGATAAAACAGGTCATGTCATGACCGTACCACTCATCACTGATTCAACAGGTAAAAAATTCGGTAAATCTGAAGGAAATGCTGTTTGGCTTGACGCTGAAAAAACATCTCCATACGAAATGTACCAATTCTGGCTCAACGTTATGGATGACGACGCTGTTCGCTTCTTGAAAATCTTCACATTCCTTTCACTAGAAGAAATTGCTGAAATAGAAGAAGAATTCAACGCAGCTCGTCACGAACGCTTAGCACAAAAAATCTTAGCACGCGAAGTTGTCACACTTGTTCACGGCGAAGCAGCTTACAAACAAGCCCTTAAAATCACTGAACAACTCTTCGCCGGAAACATCAAAAGCCTTTCAGCAAAAGAATTGAAACAAGGTCTAAACAATGTTCCTAACTACGCTGTTCAAGCAGACAATAACCGCAATATCGTTGAAATTCTTGTAGCTGCAAAAATCTCACCATCAAAACGTCAAGCACGTGAAGACGTTCAAAATGGTGCCATCTACATCAATGGTGAACGTATCCAAGATTTAGACTACACACTTTCTGACGACGATAAAATCGATAACGAACTAACAGTTATCCGTCGCGGTAAGAAAAAATACTTCGTGTTAACATACTAATTAGCACAATCTTTACAGGCACCATTGGGTGTCTGTTTTTTATAACAGCAAAAAAAGAGGGGCGGCTCCTCTTTTTTAGCTATTACGATGAAGAATCATATTAAATAAATTCACCAAAAGGAAAATTCCCACAAAAATAACCGTAATGGTTGCACTCGCAGGTGTTTCCCAGTAGTAAGACGTGATAATACCAGCCACCATACCAATAAAACCAACGATTACGCCAATAAGAATGACTGATTTAAAATTCTTCCCCAAGCGCATAGCAATACTTGCTGGCAAAACCATAATCGTTGAAACTAAAAGAGCTCCAGCCGCAGGAATTGTCAAAGCGATCGCAATCCCTGTCACAATATTAAAGAGAACAGACATTAAACGGACAGGCAAACCATCAACAAAAGCGGTCTCCTCATCAAATGTCAAAATGTACATCGGTCTAATAAATAAAATCGTTAGAAGCACAACAACAACTGCAATGGCAAACAACGCAATTACCTGCACCATATTTATCGTAATAATCGAACCAAACAAATATTGATCCAAATTAACACTACTACCATTTTCAGACTTACTCGTCACAATCAACGAAATCGCCAAACCAAGCGACATTAAAATAGCTGTTGAAATTTCAACATAATGCTTATAAACCGTCTGCAAGTACTCCAAAATAACCGCAGCAATCGTGACAACAAGAATCGTTGACCAAGTTGTTGAAGTCCCAAGCAAAATGCCTAAGGCAACACCGGCCAAAGAAACGTGGCTAAGCGTATCACTCATTAAACTTTGATGACGTAGGATAAGGAAAATTCCTAAAATCGGGGCAAAAATACTAATAGCAATTACTGCCATAATAGCACGTTGCATAAAATCATAAGAAAATATTTCAATCAACATCAGTAGCCCCTTTCACATCAGTACCATGCACATTAAAACAACGCCATGGCATCTTTTGATTACGTACCAAATGAATGTTACGGTCAGCATAATGTTTTACCTCATCTGGATCATGAGTAATCATCAAAACAGACTTTCCATGTTTATGCGCACTATGATGCATCAACTCATAAAAAGTTTCTGTCGTTCCAGCATCCATACCAGTAGTTGGTTCATCCAAAATAAAAATATCAGGATCAGATGCAAAAATTCTAGCAATAACAACACGCTGTTTTTGCCCACCTGACAAGCTACCAATTCTCTTATGACGATTTTCCCACATGCCAACAGATTCTAAGCTAATTTTGACATGCTCATCATCATGCTTGGTCAGACGACGAAACCAACCATTCCTTGGATAACGCCCTGATTTCACAAATTCATAAACCGTTGATGGAAAACCTGCGTTAAAACTCGCAATTTGCTGTGGTAAATAAGCAATGCGGAGCTTCTTACCCTCTTTATTCGTTTTTGAAATGGTTACTTGACCACTCTTTGGTGTCAAAATACCTAATGTCGCCTTTACCAACGTAGATTTGGCAGCACCATTTTCACCTGTTAAAGTGACAAATTCTCCACTATCAAGATGATAGTTAATTCCTTCTAAAACTGGCTCACTATCATATTGAAAAGACAAATCTTCTACAGTAATATATCTCATTCTCGCCCTTCTAACTCATCTGAAAAGACCTTCAAAAATCGTGCAATAACGTCTTGTTCATCCTCAGAAAACTGGTTAAATAAATTTTTGTAAACAGCCAATGTTGCATCATGATGATGAGTATGCTCTTTGGCAACTGGCTTAGCAATGTCTGTCAATTCAAAATAAGTCACTCGCGCATCCTCTTTATTTTTCACAGACGCTAACATTCCTTGACTCACCAAATACTTAATTGCCTTCGTTACTGCCGCCTGACTAATATTCAAACGTTTTGCCAAATCAGAATTTGTCAAACGTTCATGTGACAGAAGCATTAAGATATGCTCTTGAGTATTTGTTATGGCTACACCACTCTGACAATCACCAAACAACAATTCATGCTGATTTTCTGATTTCAACAAAATTTGATTTACTAACTTATCTACTTGCTTCTCTAGCTGCATATTTCACACCTCATTTCATTAACCAGTTAATTATATCAAAAACTAAAAAAAGAATCAATGACTTGACTCTTTCCTCTATAAAATACGAACTTTGTAAACTTCCTTACAAAAACCACGCATACTATTGACCAGACGGTCGGCTTTTTTTTCCGAACGACACAAAGCATAAACTGTCGGACCACTTCCCGTCATCAAAGCAACATCTGCCCCACAACTCATCATCCGATCCTTGATTTTTTGAATAAATGGCTTGCGCTTAATAGTAATATCCTCCAAAGAATTTCCCATATATGCAATCATTTTTTCGTAATCCTTAGCAAGCACCGCCTCTCGTAACGAAGCAATGTCTACACGTGAAATCGTCTTACAATCAATCTCGGGAAAAACCGTACGTGTTGAAACACCAAACTCAGGTTTCACCAAAACAACCCAAGCTGATAATTGATAATCAAGACATTCTACAATCTCTCCCTTACCAGAAATACACGCACAGCCTGCCTCCAGACAGTACGGAACATCACTCCCTATTTGAAATCCAACATCAATCATTTCATTCTTAGAAAGATTAAGCTGCCATAATTTATCCAAAGCTCGAATTGTAGCAGCAGCATCTGTTGAACCACCACCTAGACCAGCACAAATAGGAATTGATTTTTTCAATTCAATCTTAACTCCTGAATCAATCTGACAAGCCTCACGAATCAATTTAGCAGCCTTAAAAACGTCATTTTTACCATTTAAGGGCATTTTATGATTATCAGACTCAACCACAATCTCACTTCCATCAATTTCAGAAACCATAATATAGTCATTCAAATCAACACTAACCATAATCATAGATAAATCATGATAACCATCTGGTCGTTTTCCTATAATATCTAGCCCCAAATTAATCTTAGCTGGTGCCTTTTCAATAATAGCCATTCAATAATCCTTTTAAAATATTACATCTATTATATCAAATAATTTTAGAAGATAACAAAAATATCCATATTCATTCCAAGCCATAAATTTTTATGGTATAGCAATAAAATTAGCAGTAACAATTTTAAGACTTAGGTACTCATATTTTAAGCAACTGACACCCTTACAAAGATAGAATTTTCAGTATTAAGAACATACCATATTTTAAAATTAAACATTAAAAAAGCGAGAGCAAACTTTGCTCTTGCTAGAGCTCAAGTCCCATCATATACTATAATTGACAAAATTTTAAAAATAATTCAATCTTATCCTCTTCTTCAGGCAACCATTGGTAATCAAGAAAAGAGGTTTGACGGTATCACTTAACACGAGATCTGGTTCTAATTTCTTTTTTGTCCACAGTGTGATTTAGTAAGACGATAGACTGTTTGTGCCCTACTAGGTGAATAGTTGCCTTGTTTTGAATGACGTTGCCATTCTTTGAGAAAAGGTTATCCCTTGAGTACGATAACTAAGAATACTTTCACGCTCATCTATGGTAAAATGGTGATAGCTCATAAGATTTCCTTTCGTAATAAGAGGTTTGGTTAAGTCTATTTTACTAGAAAATCTTATGAGTTTTTATTATGCACTTATATTGTAAATTCAAGAATAAAAAATCCCATTATTCTTAACAAATAACAGAAAAATAGCAAAAAGTCCTAACCTATAGGACTTTTTGCTATTTTATACCGGCGGCCGGGGTCGAACCGGCACGTCCTTGCGGACACTGGATTTTGAGTCCAGCGCGTCTGCCAATTCCGCCACGCCGGCAAATAAACTGGGGTAGCTGGATTCGAACCAACGCATGAGGGAGTCAAAGTCCCTTGCCTTACCGCTTGGCTATACCCCAATAATAGAAAGGCGAATGATGGGAATCGAACCCACGCATGCCAGAGCCACAATCTGGTGTGTTAACCACTTCACCACATTCGCCATAACGTCAACACGGGCAGTAGGAATTGAACCCACACTGAAGGTTTTGGAGACCTTAGTTCTACCTTTAAACTATGCCCGTAATATGGAAGGGGAGGGATTCGAACCCCCGAACCCGAAGGAGCGGATTTACAGT
>SKEP01000034.1_pt1 | contig 94986 bp, 86 predicted proteins | sample 4826901 | NCBI WGS metagenome assembly SKEP01 (sample SAMN11008806, study PRJNA524170) | human gut metagenome | biome: Human fecal sample; material: Feces; isolation source: fecal sample from pouch patient p4, p43, p49, p54, p55 | host: Homo sapiens | place: Israel: Tel-Aviv | collected 2014-03-20
CGGGGCGGTAACACGTGACCGGGAAAATCACAGCCTCTGTACTTTCCAGACAGGAAAACGATATAATTGTGACCTGTCAGCATCCTATAATATAGGAGCCAGATATTTTATAAGGGAACTTTTAAAAACCCTTCCGGCAACGGAAAGGTCTTTGCTGGAGGCAAAAGTCCCTCCTGTAAAGCGTAGAACCTCATGTGTTTATGCTGACTTAAGAGAACTTCATCTGCAAATGGAGATCTTAAAAGCAGCATAAACACAGGCAGATATACAGCGGATTACCTGTAATGTGGGAACCTGCCGTATCCGGTATGGAAAAAGCACATAACTGTGCGGACCTAAGTTACAGGCGTATCCGCCGATACTCAGTCTGACGCCTAAAGCGTCTGGAAGCACGTGACTTTAGCCATGTGAGGTTCACAAAAACAGAGAATTAATGTGTTTTCAGAGGAATCTTACTGTGATAAACTTATAGGAAAAACGACGGAGGATAAATCAATGTTTGACACAATTCATCATATTGCAATTATAGGAAGCGATTATGATAAATCAAAATATTTTTATGTTGATTTACTGGGATTTGAAATAATCCGGGAAAATTATCGAAAGGAACGGGATGATTATAAAATAGATTTAGCTTGTGGAGAGCAGGAGATTGAGCTATTTATTATAAAGGATGCTCCGGCCCGTGTGAATTATCCAGAGGCACTTGGTTTGAGACATCTGGCATTTAAGGTAAAAAGTGTTGACGATACGGTTAAGGAGCTTAACGCAAAAGGAATAGCAACAGAACCGGTACGTTTAGACGATTATACTGGAAAGAAAATGACATTTTTCCATGATCCGGATGGCTTGCCATTAGAAATCCATGAATAATCCACTATTATGATTGCTGTTTGGAATACTATACTTGATTATGTGTATAAATCTGCTGTGAGAAACGATCCTGATACGCAGGAATTATAGATGCTGGTAAATATTGATAAAAATTATCTGAAAAACTGAGAAAAAAATTCAAAACTTAAAATAGAATTGACAATTGAAAAAATAAATGCTATTCTTCCAATCAGTATCAAATAATTAGCTGGAACTAACTAAAGAGGAGAAAAAGTAAATGAAAAGAAGGATGGCATTTTTAATGTCTGTGGCACTTACTGCGAATATGTTTTCAATAACTCCGGTATATGCTGCGGATGAATTTACAGACACGGAAATTTCTGCTCCGGAGGTTTCGACAGATGATGATGAAGTCTGGAGTGATGGAACAGAAGCAGTTCAGTCAGAACAGGAATTTACTTCAGAGGCAGCGGCAGATGCAGGACAGGAACAGGTACCACCGGCTATTGCAGGAAGTAAATATAAATCAGGTTTTTTTGACAGTTTTTTGGCGTTAAGCTGCGATGATTCAGATTACATACAGGGAATTACAGAGATAAAGGTTAATGATACTGTATGGGAAAAGAAATCGTCAACAAGCCTTATTTGGTATGCGCAGGGGTATTATCTGGATACAGCTGAAAAAAGAGTTTTATTTGATGCTTCCGGAGATGGAATGCTTAAAGAAAATGATATCCTCACAATAAAAAGTACAGGATATCAGGATCTGACTTTGAAGGTAACAGGCGCTGGAGACGCTTTTGCAGTGGAACCGGTGACTTCTGATAATGATCAGAAACTGACACCTCCGTCAGCTACAGGTACAAATGTGAAAGACAGCATTTATGATTATTCTGCAGTTATCATTGATGATGCAGACTATATCGGAAAGATTACGGAAATAGCTGTAGATGAGAGTACATGGAGAAAAGCTGGTTCTACAATGAGTCTCTGGGGAGCCGGGGCATATTATCTGGATACAGAAAATCACAGAATCATGTTTGACGCCACAGGATTGTTCATGGGCAATGTCATCACAATTAAGAGTGAAGGGTATCAGGATTTATTTTTGAGAGTAACCGGAGAGAAAAATGATTTTGCTGTTGAGCCGAAAGACTCTGGAGAGAGTGATATTAATGGGCCTTCCAATGGTGTCACAACACTCTATGTAAGGCTGACCGGATCTTTTGAGAGTGCACTTACCGGTCAGAAAGGGTATGATGCTGTTACAGGAGCATCCACATCTGCCTCTGTAAATAAGAACAGTAATGTAACAGTGGAAGCGGCAGATGTTCCTGATGGACAGGAACCGACAGAAAGTGACTGGAAACCTTTAAGTGATACAATAAGAGTAAATGCACAGAAGACCACAGCGAATATTGATACAGAAAACAGTGGTATGGAAGCACGATATTCTGTGTATGACAGCTCACTGACACTTAGCGGTACACCGAAAACACCGGGAACTTATCCGGTAAGTGTTACAGTTACAGATGAATCAGGAAGAACTGCACAGAGTAACACACTGGATTTTAAAGTATATGGAACGGAAGAGAAACTTATCGATCATCTGAAACTGGAGAATGCAGTACAGACCAGTGATGGAAAATATCTGTACGATATGGATCCATGGGCAATTCCATATTTCGGCGGAGAAAATGAGACAGTAACAGTACCTGCAGAAATAAAAGCATGGTATGGTTCTCATACAAGCGGTACTTATGGAGAACTGGGATATGCAGTTCAGGATCTGGTTCCTGTACAGACACTGATCATTCCGGCAGGATGCTATCTTACAATGGTCAATATGAAAGTATTAAGCAGTGTAAAGATCGTTGTAGAAAATGGTGCCAAATTTACAGTCCGTGATTCATCCATTGATGGTCAGATCCAGGTAATGGATGGGGGAACACTTTCTGTAGATTACGATGATTATAATAAAGAGTTCCTGACAGGAGCATGCATTAACGGACAGATTATCCTGAATGATGGCGCAGTATTGGAAAATGCAGTGATCCATTCCAATACAAATTATCTGGCCAATGGAGAGTATGACAGGCATAATTCAGAACCTGTAGTAGTGGTAAACGGAAATGCGACGATCAGAGGAGAAGTCTATATCCGTGGAGATGAGGCGCCGGCTATTGGTTCAGGATACAGCGGACAGCCGGCTTTAAAAGTAAGCAATGGTACTCTGAATGTTGAAAAAGATGCATTACTTGGTGTATATGGCGGTGGACAGTATGCATTGTCCTATGACGGCGGTGATGCGCTGATCTTTGATAATGGTGAAGTCAGCGGACAGGGAATACTGATTGCTGTAGCAGGAAGAGGATTCTGGGGTAATGGTGGAAACGGTGTTTCCGGTAATGGAAAGATTGCAGTTTCAGCTGCTTATCTGGAAGGTGGAAGCCCAACTTCTCCTGACAAGAATTCTGCTCCGGGAAAAGCTTATCTGTCAGGTGTGGATGTTTCCCAGACTATGAGAATCGGTGCTGTAGATGGAAGAGCAATTACAGATCCTGCTGATTCTGCACCGGATACATACTGGGACGATATCACATCCAAACCAGACATTTCCAATTGTAAGATTCCTGAGATGACAGAAGAACAGAAAAAAGCTCAGGCAGAATCAGCAGTTACAGATGCAGTAAATAATCTTACTGTTTCCAATGATACATCTGAAGACGATGTGAAAAAAGCAATAGAAAGTGCACTGGAAACGAAAAAGCAGAACTTCACAGATATGAGCAATATCACTGTTGATGTTGTGATGAAAAAAGAAAATGCTGCAGCCGGAAAAGACGGAAGCATCAAGATTACTGTTACCATCAAGGATGGAGATAAAACGCTGGATACAGTTGATCTGACAAAAACAATTGAAAAGCTTCCGAAAGAAAAAGAAATGATACAGAAAGCATATGCCAGGGGAAACAACGTAAAAGTTGTTTTGGCAAAAGAATGCAAAGGTGCACAGGGATACGATTATGTAATCGGTACTTCCGCGAAAATGCTTTCAACAAAGAAATATACAAAGGTAATTAAAAATCAGACCTCATTGGAAGCAACATTTAAATATGTTGATAAAGGTACCTGGTATGTGGCATGCCGCTCATGGACAAAAGACTCCAGAGGAAAGAAGGTTTTCGGAAAGTGGTCAGAAGTTAAGAAGGTTAAGGTTGCAAGTGTTACACCGAAGACACCGAAAATCACGAAGGTTTCTGTAAAGGGCAAAAATGTTACCATAACATATACAACAGCTGGCAGTGCAAAAGGATATGATATCATACTTGGAACAAAGTATGGAATAGTTGATAATGAAAAGCGTCCTCTTGCATACGGAAAATATGTGAAAAAGATAAATGGCAATACGGTTACAGTTACCTTTAAGAATGTAAAGAAGGGCACATATTATGCTGCTTTACATGCATGGAACCGTACTTCACAGGACAATTCCAAAGTATTTGGAAAGTGGTCAGGAATTAAAACTGTAAAAGTAAAATAAAGACATTATAAAGGGCATATTATTCGACAAAATTAACTGTGTATGTTAAAATAACGATAATATATTGATGGTTTTCAGTCCTTTTATTTGGAAATGTGTTAAGGAACAGTTCAAATATATATGTTGGACTGTTCCTTTTTCGTCTGATAAAGACTGTACACTGGGGAATGAAAAATAAATTATGCAAAGGAGAAGATATATATGAAAGTCTGATAATTCCAAAGTGGCAACTGTAAATTCCAAAGGTCAGATTACAGCCTTAAAAAAAGGAACTGCTGTTATCACTGTGAAATCCGGAAGTAAAACAGTGAAATGCAAAGTTACTGTTAAATAGAGCTATATAGAAAATAATCTGATGAGAAAAGGTTCCATGCTGATTGCATGGAACCTTTTGCGTGTGCGCCTGGCGGCGCACGTTTCTAACGGGTTAAAGTCCCGAATCCACCCGGTAGTGGGAAGGATATAGCCGAAGGCATGGAAGAAGTTCAAGTCTAGACTGAAAGAGTTATCTTCCCGTAAGCGATGTCAGTCAATCAAGCCAAGCCTTGAGAAAATCAAGGTGTATGCGAGGGGATGGCTTAACTACAACGGAATTGCAAGTATGAAGAACAACATAGATGACATCAATGGATGGCTCTATCACAGAATACGTATGTGTATATGGAAACAGTGGAAGAAACCGAGGACGAAATATAAGAATCTAGTCAAACTGGGAATTCCAGAACACTATGCGGCAACAATAGCAAACAGTCGCAGAAAGTATTGGTATATCAGTAATGACAAAGCTGTGATTTGGGCGCTGAATAAAGAAAGACTGATAAACAGTGGCTTTTACGATTTAGCCACAGCCTATCAGTCTGTGCGCGTCAACTATTGAAACCGCCGTGTACCGAACGACGCCTCCTACTCGATTATAGAAGTATGCCGGCTGAATTTGATATGCTCAACAGGAAAAGAATTTACATATCAGATAAAGTCATGAATGGATGCAGTGTCTTCATTATAGGCAATTTCTCCGGAAATAGTGCCGTCTTTAATAAATATGATTCTGTCACAGATTCCCATAAGTTCTTCCAGATTAGAGCTGAATATAAGAATGGAAGAACCTTTCAGGATCAGATCATTAAACATATTGTAGATATCTATTTTGGAAGGGATATCAATACTTTGGGTGGGTTCATTAAAAATAAAAATACGGGCGGAGGACATAAGCCAGCGCATAATGATCAGCTTTTGCTGTTCGCCGCCGGACAGATGATCAGGGATATTCTCAGGACTAAGATCCATATCCAGTTTATGAATATATTTATAATAACGCTGATATTCTGATTTTGTATGTGTCCAGAAGTGTCCCAGATTGTTTCCCTTGATAGAGTATACATTTTCAAGGAGATTAAGATTGGAAAAAAGTCCGTAATCTACCCGTTCGTCTGTAATATAGGCAAGCCCCAGATTCAGTGCATCTTCGGGACTTGTAATTTTTGCAGGAAGCCTGTCAACATAAAGCTTTCCGCCTGTCAGAGGTTCTATGCCAAACAGAGCTTTGGGTAATGTGTTTTTTCCGGATCCGGAACGCCCGAAGAATCCCAGAATTTCGCCCTGTTGCAGGGAAAAAGAAATATCTTTGATATATCCATTGGTTGCAATATGTTCTGCACATAATACTTCATTTCCCTTTTTTACCTGTATTTTGGGGTATCTGCTCTGACAGAAATCTGCAAACAGAAGGTTGTCGATATTTCCACTTTCCATCTCTTCTTTGGTAAAAGTAGTTTTCAGTTCTTTTTCATAGAAAATAGAAAAACGATCTATCAAATCAAAAAATGCATGATAATTATGCGAAATACAAAGGATTGTTACCTTTTTCTCCTTAAAGTATCTGATCAGCTCCAGAAAGAAATCCATATCAAATGAACTCATAAAAGCTACCGGTTCATCAAGAATCAGCAGATCCGGATCCATAAGATATAATTTTAAAAGTTCTACTTTACGTTTGGTAACTGGACTGCAGTCACTTACAAGGCGGGAGGCGTCTATGGATACATTATGCTTCTGGAAAAATTCATTGGCTAGCCGGATTTTCTTTTCGGCAGATGTAAAATTTTTTAAAGCGGTCTCAGCCGGAAGGTTGGCAAAAAGATTTTCTGCTATATTCATATTTTCGTAGAGGCAGGTATCCTGATGTATGGTTATGATTTTCTTCTTGATAGCATCCCGGGGAGAGAGCAGATGTAATTCCTGCTGCCGGAAGCTGATAGTTCCGGTATAGGATTTAAAAGGATAAATTCCTGCAAGTATATTTGCAATGGTTGTTTTTCCGGCTCCGTTTTCTCCCATGAGCAAGTGGCATTCGCCAGGGTAGAGAGAAAATGATACATTTTCTATGATTGGAACCTTATTAAGGGTTAAACCTATGTTTTTGCAGGAAAGGATAGGATTTTTCATAAGTGACACCTCTGATATAATACAGGAAATTAAATATTGAATGTAGCAAACACCTGAATTTTATGCTGAAAATAGTATTCTTTGTATGCTGCATCTGCACGTTCGTTTGTAATAACGGATGGAAACATATTAATGTCTCCAACAATTGCCGGAGCCTCACAGTTAAATCGGTCATAAGGACATAATGCAAAATTTTTCTTGGAAATCTTAAATACATTTTGTATCAGATATGCTGTATTTAAGGATGAAACAGAATATCCCCGGTTCATTGTAATCCCATCAATATCAAAAAAAGAAATATCAAAATAAAAATTTTCGAGAGTATTGAATGTCATAGTGCCTGAAAGATTTAATGTAGACGGATTTAAATTGCCGCCTGGAATGATCACAGACACATTTGGACTGTGCACGGCGCAGTCGTGTGCAACCATTAAATCAGAGGTGATAACAGTGACATTGACTTTGGGCTGCAGGTTGCGCACGATAAAACGGGAACAGATGCCCGGTCCAAGGAAGATTACCTGATTATTCTGAATAAACTGTGAGGCTATTTTTCCGATATTGGCATAAATGTCTGTTTTGATATCCGGCAGTTGAAATAAAGATACTTCTGAAGTTTCCTGTTCATTTAGTACTGCACCGCCGTGTGTACGTGTAAGAAATTGTTCATTTTCAAGTTTTTCAAGATCGCGTCGTATGGTAGCTTCTGTTACGTTCAGCTCCTGGGCAAGGGAAGGCACATCGGCCTGCTTGTTTTCCGTTAGAATTCTTTTTATTTCCTCTAAACGCTTGATTGGTAGCATATATAAACTCCTGATTGATATTACTTGTAAAAGTGTAAGACAAGTTGCTCTTTTGGTACATTATAACATGTGGAATGTATAAAAACAAATTTTTCTTTCGACAAATTGAAAATAAATGAACATGGAAAAACAAATTTATGAACAAAAATACACAATCGCATTCGTGAATTACTTACAAAATAATAAAAAATACACAAAACCAATTGACAAAATGAAAAAAATAGATAAAATGTAAACATAAACGAAAAATAAAAAACAAAAACGAAAATAAAATGAAAAAAGAAAGGAGGGGTTGCTGAAATGAACAACGAGATAATACTTAAAACATCAGATATAAAGAAACATTTTACAGGTACATATGCACTGAAAGGTGTATCGGTCGAATTGAAGAAAGGTGAAATTCATGCACTTGTGGGAGAAAATGGAGCTGGTAAATCTACACTGATGAATATTATATCAGGAGTTTTCCCGGCAGACAGTGGTTCTGTTTATCTGGACGGATCAGAAGTTCATTTTCGTAATCCAAATGATGCACAGATGGCTGGAATTGGTTTTGTGCATCAGGAACTTGCTTTATGCCAGGACTTGTCTGTAGGAAATAATATTTTTATAGGACATTTACCTACGAAGAAGAGTATGGTTGATAATAGCAGTTTAAATGAAGCATCAAGAAAGATTCTTGATCAGTTTGGAGAGAGCGGTAAAAATATTGATCCGTCAGAAATGGTAAGTTCTCTGAGTGTTGCTCAGCAACAGATGGTGGAAATAGCCAAAGCGTTATCTTCGGATTGTAAAGTCCTGATTTTCGATGAACCTACTTCAAGTTTGAATGAGGAAGAGGCAAAAGGCCTATTTGAGATTATTAATAAACTTGCCGCACAGGGAATAGGAATTTTCTATATAAGTCATAAAATGGAAGAGATTTTTAATATTTGTAATACCATTACAATTATGAGAGACGGACAGAAGATAGAGACGGTTGAAGTAAAAAATACGAATCCGGAATATGTCGTTTCCAATATGGTAGGAAAGGAACTTGGAAATCTTTATCCGGAGAAAAGCAAAACCCGCGGAAAAGAAGTTCTTAAAGTAGAAGGATTAACTCGTAAACCATATTTTTCAAATGTCAGCTTTTCAACTTATGAAGGTGAAATCTTGGGATTATGCGGACTGGTTGGAGCCGGACGTACGGAAATCGCAAGGGCTGTATGTGGAATAGACAAAAGGCAGTCAGGAGACATCTATTTATATGGAAAGAAAATTTCTGTTAATAACTGTAAAGATGCTGCCAAAGCAGGAATCTGTTATCTGACAGAGGACAGGAAAAAAGATGGATTATTTCTTGATATGTCCTTACTGGAAAATATGATAGCACCGCAGATTTCCGTTTTTTGTAAACATGGTTTGTTATCCGGAAGACAGGCGGAAGAAACTACTGCAAAGTATAAGAGTATGTTAAATGTGAAATATTCTTCTACTGCTCAGAATATAGGTAGCCTGTCAGGAGGTAATCAGCAGAAGCTGATGCTTGCCAAACTGCTTGCAATGAAGCCGAAGGTACTGTTTCTGGATGAACCTACCCGTGGAATTGATGTAGGAGCAAAAGCCGAGATTCACCAGTTGTTGAGAAAACTCAGTGATGAAGGAATCAGTATTGTAGTTATATCTTCAGAAATGCCGGAAACAGTAGGCGTTTGTGACAGAGTAGTAGTGATCAATGTAGGAGAAGTGGTAGGAGAAATCTACGGAGATGAGCTGACGCAGAGTCAGATCGTATCTACCATTTCAGAATTTAATGATAAGGAGTGAACGAAAGTATGAAAAATGTGGCAGGAACTAAGGAACAGAAAGAAAAACTTTCTGCATGGAAAAAGATACGTTCCATGAAGGAGTTTTCCGTTTTAGTAATACTTTTGGTTTTGGTATTGTTTATATCGGTTTTATCACCTGCGTTTTTGACAGTAACAAATTTACGTACAACAGCAATTGGTTTTTCCTGTAATGCGATCATTGCCATTGCCATGACATTGGCACTGGTCAGCGGTGGATTTGACCTGTCAGTAGGATCTGTATTGGGTTTAAGTGCAGTATGTGTGGTTGTTCTTATGAATAACGGATGGAGCGTATGGATGGCATGTATCGTAGGAATCCTGGTTGGAATCTTCTGCGGTGGAATCAATGGTCTGCTGATCGGATATATGAATCTGAATGCGTTTATCACAACATTGGGTATGCAGCAGATGGCAAGAGGTATTGTATATGTCCTGACAAATGGAGGTTCTATCGGACTTCAGGATGCACCTGGAGTAAAAGCATTCCGGGTAATCGGTTCCGGTTCAATCGGAAAATTCCCGGTACTGTTTCTGGTTTGTCTGATTCTTGTGATCATCGGTGATATTTTTGTCAGAAGATCAGGAATTGTAAGAAATGTATTTTTTGTAGGAAGCAATGAAAAAACAGCAATGCTTTCCGGAATCAACACGAAACTCGTAAAAACAATGGTATATGTCCTGACAGGAGCGCTTTCCGGACTTGCAGGTGTACTGACAGCATCACGATTTGGAACAGCAACATCAAGTACAGGTTCAGGTGTTGAAATGACAGTTATCTCAGCAGCAGTTATCGGTGGTGTAAGTCTTACCGGTGGTAAAGGAACAGTTGCAGGTGCAGTATTAGGTGTTGTTCTTATGAGTGTTATCAGTAATATACTTGTAATCCTGAATGTATCTGTTCACTGGCAGAACTTTATTACAGGTGCAATTCTTATTCTGGCCATCATTTTCGATGCTCTCAGTAACAGAAAGAAAAATTGACAGAAACAGGAAATTCAATTTGGGGAATGCATATGCACGTATCACGTGTTAACAGCATAAAAACTATATAAAAGATTAGGAGGAAAAAAGAATGAAGGCGAAGAAATTAGTAGCAGTGGGGTTAGCAGCGGTAATGGCAACAGCTTCAATGGGAACAACTGCATTTGCAGATGGACTTGAACTTGAAGCACATCCGGATCAGACTTACTATATGGTAACATTCTTATCTGGATATTCATTCTGGACAGAGTGCTGGAGAGGTTTCCAGGATGCGGCAAAAATGCTCGGAGTAGAAGCCAAATATGGCGGAACAACAGAATACGACGTTAACTCAGCAGTAACATCTCTGGAGCAGGTTATTGCACTGAAACCAACAGGTATGGCAGTTACCTGTATGGATGCTGATGCTTACAAAGATCCTATCAACAATGCAATTGAGTCAGGTATTCCGATCGTAACATTTGACTCTGACTCACCGGACAGCAACAGAACAACTTTCCTTGGAACATCTAACTATCAGGCCGGCGTTACAGCAGCAGATTACATAGGTGAAAAACTGGGCGGAAAAGGAAGAGTAGCCTGCCTGACACGTACAGGACAGTCAAATATTAACGAAAGAATCGATGGATTTACCACTGAAATTGCAGACAAGTATCCTGATATTGAAATGGTACAGGTTGTAGATGCAGGAAATGACGAGAATGAAGCTGCTACAAATCTTTCAAGTTTATTATCTACAGACAGTGATATTGATTATATTTTCGCAGCACTTCAGCAGGCTGTTCTCGGAACTGAAACAGCACTTTCAGAAGCTGGTCTTACCGGTAAGATCAAAGTTGTAGGATTTGATACTGACAGTACTACACTGGATTCCATTAAATCCGGTTCTGTAGAAGCAACATTATCACAGTCTCCATACGCAGAAGGATTCTGGAGCATGATCTATGTATACATGCTTGCAAATCAGGATTGTATCAAATCTACTGATGACTGGTATGCAAAAGGATTCCCGTCATTACCGGCAACAGGCGATTCTGGTTGTTCAGTTGTAACAGCTGAAAATGCAGATATGTATTATATTTCAGAATAACAATAGTTTATTTATTAATACAGGATGCGTGGCAGTGATACAGCGCATCCTGTATAGGTTAAAGGAGTAAGATATATGGAGAATCGAATTACACATGCTGCCATTAGTGATGTGAAAATTACATCAGGACTTCTTGGAAGGGTTTCCAGACTGGTGAAAGAACAGGTTCTTCCTTATCAGTGGGACATTCTGAATGATGTGGCAAAGGATGCAGTACCTGATCATAGTATTGAAAATTTCAGCGTGGCGGAAGGAAATGATGAGGGTTATCCCAGTCATTGTATTGCAAATTTTAAAATTGCAGCAGGAAGAGAAAAAGGTGATTTTTACGGAATGGTCTTCCAGGACAGTGACCTGGCAAAATGGCTGGAAGCTGTTTCGTACAGATTAATGAGTGATCCGGATAAAGATCTGGAAAAAACTGTTGATGAAACTGTTGACTTAATTGGAGAAGCGCAACAGGAAGATGGATATTTAAATACATATTTTACGATCAAAGAACCTGAAAATCGTTTTACAAATCTGTGTGAATGCCATGAATTGTATTGTGCAGGTCATATGATGGAAGCTGCTGTAGCGTATTACAAAGCAACCGGAAAAGACAAGCTGTTAAAGATCATGTGCAGAATGGCAGACCTGATTGATAAAAATTTTGGACCGGAAGAAAATAAAAGGCATGGATATCCAGGACATGAAGAGATAGAACTTGCACTGGTAAAAATGTATGAAGTGACCAAAGAAGAGAGATATCTGAAGCTTGCCAAATATTTTATAGATGAAAGAGGAAAAAAACCATATTATTTTGATATAGAATTTGAGAAAAGGCATCATGCATCTCATTTCTCATATTTATATCCTCCGTACGGAATGTACAGCAATGGACCGAAATATGAACAGTATCATTTGCCTATACGTGAACAGAAAACTTTCGAAGGACATTCTGTAAGATGTATGTATATGGCAAGCGGAGCGGTAGATGTAGCCAAACTGACAGACGATGAGGAACTTATGAATACCTGTCGTACATTGTATCAGAACATGGTTCAGAGAAGGATGTATGTGACAGGCGGAATCGGATCCACACCGAAAGCGGAAATGTTTACTTCGGATTATGATCTTCCTAATGACATGGTATACGGAGAAACTTGTGCATCAGTAGGAATGATGTTCTTTACGAAGAGACTACTTGAGGTGGAACAGAAAGGTGATTATGCGGACACCATGGAACGGGCTTTGTATAATACCTGTCTGGCAGGAATGTCACTGGATGGAAAAAGTTTCTTCTATGTAAATCCGCTGGAGGTTGATCCCGTTATCAGCAAAGAAAATCCGGATCGGGCACATGTATTACCGGTCAGACCTGCATGGTTTGGATGCGCATGCTGTCCTCCGAACCTGAGCAGAATGATCACTTCACTTGCTGAGTATATTTACACCATAAAGGGAGATCAGGTATATGTAAATCTATACGTACCGGATCAGGCAGTCCTTCATCTGGAAAACCAGACAATTGAACTGGAAACAGAGACAGAGTATCCATATAAAGGGCTGATTAAATTTAATTTAAAAGCAGCAGGAGATTATGAGATCTGTCTTCGTATTCCGGCATGGAGCAGTCATAAATGGAGTGCTTCGGTTAATGATGAAAAGGTGCAGGCAGAAGTAAAAGATGGTTATATTCATCTGAGACGCAACTGGAACGCAGGAGATGTTGTTTTGCTTGAACTTGATTTTGAACCAAAACGTATATACGCAAATCCAAAAGTATCAAAAGATGTAGGAAAAGTAGCTATCCAGTGTGGTCCGCTGGTATATTGCCTGGAGGAAGTAGACAATGGAAAAGGACTGCAGAGAATTTATCTTCCAAAGGATTCAAAATTAGAACTTGAACATCGGAATGATAAACTTCTGGGAATTAATGAAATCCATACCAAAGGTTATCGATTAAAAGAATTAGAAGATGATACGGTATTGTATACTTCTGAAGGAAACTGGGAATATGAACCTGTAGATTTAACGTATATTCCGTATTATGCATGGGCCAACAGGGGAGAAAATGAAATGACAGTCTGGGTGCATGAGATGAATTGACAGACCTGCAGAAAGGAGACAGATTATGGCATTTAAAGTAGACGGCAACAAATTAATTTACAGAAACGACAGTGAAATTTTACAGTTAGAGCCATGGGGTGAAAACAGTTTACGAGTTCGTGGTACAAAGACATCAGCTGTATCTCAGGAACCATGGGCATTATTGGATGAGCCGGTTCCGTGTAAAGCGGAAATCAAGGTTGATGGAAAAACCGCAAGCATTACCAATGGAAAAATTACAGCATCTTTTAACGAATTTGGATGGCTGACTTATTACAATCAGAAAGGTGAAGTTCTTCTTGAAGAAAGATGGAGAGTAAACAACGGAGGCGATAAAACAAGTCCTCTTGCAATCTGTGGCCGTGAATATAAACCGTTGATCGGCTCCAGTGATTACAAAATTACTCTTCGTTTCGAAGGACAGGATGGAGAAAAAATATATGGTCTTGGACAGAGACAGGAAAAACAGCTGAATATGAAAGGCTGCTGTCTGGAACTGGCTCAGAGAAATACTCAGTCAAGTATTCCGTTTGCTCTTTCCAACAGGGGATATGGTTTCCTCTGGAATAACCCGGCAATCGGTCGAGTTACTTTTGCAAACAACCTGACAGAATGGACTGCGGAATGCACAGAACATATGGATCTGTGGATCACAGCGGGAGATACTCCGGCAGAAATTGAAGAAGCATATGCAAATGCAACAGGAAAAGTTCCGATGATGCCTGACTATGCAACAGGATTCTGGCAGTGCAAACTGCGTTATAAAACACAGGAGCAGCTGTTAAGTGTTGCGAGAGAGTATAAAAAGAGAGGAATTCCGATTTCTGTTATTGTCTGCGATTTCTTTCACTGGACCAATCAGGGAGAATGGAAATTTGATCCGAAATACTGGCCGGATCCACAGGCTATGGTAGATGAACTGAAAAGTATGGGAATTGAACTGATGGTTTCCATCTGGCCTACCGTTGATGTAAACAGTGAAAATTATGAAGAAATGAAAGAACTGGGACTGCTGGTGCGTTCTGAACGCGCAAATGCCGTACAGATGCAGTTTATGGGAAATGAATATCTTTTCGATGCATTTAACCCGGAATCCAGAGAATATGTATGGAATAAGGCAAAAGAAAATTATTATAAATATGGCATCCGTATTTTCTGGCTGGATGAAGCGGAACCGGATTATATGTTCCACTATGATTATGACAACTTCAGATATTACAAAGGACCTGCTGTAAAAGTGTCCAATTATTATCCGGTAGAATATGCCAAGACATTCTATGAAGGTATGGAAAAAGAAGGACAGAAGAATATTCTGAATCTTCTTCGATGTGTATGGGCAGGAAGCCAGAGATATGGTGCATTACTTTGGTCCGGAGATACACATTCCACATTTGATTTCCTTAGAAACCAGATGGCTGCCGGCTTAAATGTAGGACTTTCCGGAATTCCGTGGTGGACTACAGATATCGGAGGATTTACTGGTGGAGATATTCATGATCCCAAGTTCCATGAACTCCTGATCCGCTGGTTCCAGTTTGGATTATTCTGCCCTGTTACCAGACTTCACGGCTTCCGTGATCCGATCGATTTTACTATTTCCAATGCTGCCAAGATGTGGAACCAGCCATTTGGAAGTGGTGCTGAAAATGAAATTTACAGCTATGGTGAAGATGTATATAAGATCCTGAAAGGCCTTGTAGATACCCGTGAGACATTACGGCCATATGTAAAAGAACAGATGGTTAAAGCACATGAAAAAGGTACTCCTGTGATCCGTCCGCTGTTCTACGATAATCCGGAGGACGAAACCTGCTGGGATGTAAATGATGAATACATGTTTGGACCGGATATCCTTGTTGCACCGGTTCTCTATGAAGGAATGAGAGAGCGAAGCGTCTATCTGCCGGCAGGAAGAACATGGAAAGAAGTACAGACCGGTAAGGTATATGAAGGAGGAACAACTGTTACATGTGATGCACCGTTGTCCGTAATTCCTGTATTTACTACGAATGATTCAGACTTTAAATTTGTAGATTAAAATACTGTAAATGATCCATACTTAAGAAAACCGCCTTTTTCGGCGGTTTTCTTAGTGTAGCATAAAATATTGGGTAATGATAAGCAGGACAAATCCAGCGAAATATGATAAAATAAAAAATACATACATGATTACAGATGAAGTCTTGTATGAACAATTCTGAAATGGCGGGAAAACATGACTATTATAGAATTTTTGAGAGATATGGTTAACATGGAGGGGCTGAACAGTCTGAGTGATGGAAACCGGATAAATGGATATCTTGCAGATTATTTTCCTGATAGTACGAAAGAAAGAGCTGCTATCCGGGTGGCGAATTCTCTGGGATATGGAAGAAAGATATACAATCTGGCGGCTGAAACGGATCGAAAACTTCAGAGTATTAAAATTGAGCAGTTAAGGAAACAGTTATGTGATGAGGCATGGCTTAATCCGGAGGCCGCTGATTATGTAATACGGGTCTATGCATCGGCTGCATCTATTTCAATGGACAGAATAAGAAATTCTTCTGAATCTGAAAGAAATAAAACGGATATAAAAGCAGATTCAGCTGAACTTGAGAAACTGAAAAACCGAATTTCAGTATTGGAAAAGGAAAATCTGGAATTAAGAGACAGATTGCAATATATACAGGCAGAATATAATAATATCCTTTCTCAGTATCAGAAAAATACGAAAAAATATAGCGATGATTTTGAGAAAGAACCGGATTTTGAGGATGAATCCAGAGCGTTTGTCTGGTACAGCCATGCGGCAGAAAAAGGAAATATGGAGGCTGCTTATAAATTGTGCCTGATGTATGGAAAAATCGGACGATATGAAGAGGCAACCAGATACTGTATTATGGCAGCACAGGGCGGAAATGCGGAGGCACAATTGCAATATGGAATTATGCTGCAGAAGGGGATCGGAGTTCCTGCTAATCAGCAGCTTGCCTTGCAATGGTTAAGACGCAGTGCTGATCTGGGAAATGAAGAAGCGAAGAAGAGGCATACGGAGTTATTGAAGACAGTATTGTAAATTATATTTGCAAGAAATATATTGAAAAAAATTTATATGAGAGGTAATATAGTTTTAAGACGATGCTATAAGGATTTTATGCAAGACGGGATTGTCTGTATAGGAAGTCAGGTGAGAATCCTGCACAGGAACGCTACTGTGATAAGTGTAATGCTTTAGTCAGGTCTATCTTTATAGCTGAGTGCGGAAACCCTCGGTTTCAGGGTGGCACGGTATTTTGCGAAGGGAGTCGTGTCGTTGTAAAATGACACGGCTTTTATTTTTACAGAAAATTATTTTATGGCGTTTTTGTAAAATCATAATCGGCAGGCATAATATACTGGCTGTTTCTGAATACTGAGACGGGTAGATCAAATATCTGTACAAAAAAGGAGGAAACAAAGGATGCTAAGAAGGGAACTGCGGAAAAAAATACAGGCAGTTGTAATGGCTGCGATCGTGACGTTTACCACAGTAGGAGCGCCTGCTGTCACATTTGCAGATGAGTTTTCAAGTGAAGTGGATGTCTCATAGTTTTCAGATGGTGGAGAAGCTAGTGAAGAAGATAATACGGGAGATGATCTCTCAGATGGAACGGATATTGCGGTGTACAGCGATACAGGGGAGCATCAGACAGCGGCTCAGGAATATCTGAAAACTAACTTTATAGGTGGGAATAATAAGATTATATCAAATGGAGGAACAGGCGTTACAAAAAGTGAAGATGGACTTACATATAATATAGGCCTTACAATTCCTAAAAGCGGTTCCCCAATCAGTAGTATGAGATTAAAATATCTGAATAATACTGAATATAAGACAGGATGGTATATTTCAGAGGATAATCCATATGTTAGGTATATAAATCCGGCAGTTACTTCTAGCAGGAGCATTTCTTCACGTCCGTCTGCAGAAGAAGGACCGTACAGTTTTACTGCAACTTTGAAGTTATTTGATCCAAATACGGACAACAGTGCTATTAATGATGGTACTGCAACAGCACTTGCTACTCAGGACTTTACTATTATACTGGCACCTGAAAAGAAAAAATATACGGTAAATGTGAAACCAGTCAATGCAAAGACAGGAGAAGCCATCGAAGATGCCAAGGTTGATATTCAGAAAGACTGGAATTCACTGAAGCCCGAAGCAGATGGAAGTTATATTCTTACAGAAGGAGAAGAATATACACTTACAGTAAAAGCAGACGGATATGATAAATATACAAAGACGTTTACTCCGACGACTCAGGGAGACATGGAAGCAAAGCTGTCTCCCATCATTTACAGAAATACTACATTTGCTGTAACAGGAAATGACGACGCTGTGATCACGGATGCGGATATTACCCTGAAAGAGGGCTGGTATACAACTCTGAAGCCACAGGAAGATGGCAGTTATAAACTTCAGGTCGGCAAAGAATATAAATATACTATTACAAAAGATGGATATAAAGATGCATCCGGAAGTTTTACAGTACCGGATGAAGATGGTGATTACACATTTCCGGTTATTCTGGAGTCCAATATCAGTCCTGCGGACAAGGCTGCTGTAGATGCTGTAAAAAAAGCATTTGATGCAGAACTTGGAAATCTGCGTCCTATATATGGAACAGATTCCAATGTTGCGGACATGGTACTGGCAAAGATTCGGAAATATACTCTGGATGTAGATACATCAAATGTAAGAGTTGTTCTGGATACAACAGAAGATTCTGATTACATCGGAGCAGACGGAACTGTCCATTATGTAAAAGGTGAACTGGACGGCATGGGTGTAAACTCAAAAAATATAAGCTGTACATTTAAGTTTACCTGCAACAATGCATCGGCAGTATCTGATACGCGTACAGTAACCGTAGGATGGGATCAGAAGTACTTCAAAGATAAAATGCAGGAAGAGGCAGACCGCCTTACATGGGACAGCATTAAAGGAAGCAACACTTCTGAGGAAGAGGTTGCCTCTGATCTGACACTTCCTGGATGCATGGGTTCAAATGCACGTTCTGTATGGTCACAGATTACATGGGAATCTTCAGATCCGGATGTGATTTCCATTCAGAAACCGTCCATTGATTCCATGATCTATCCAAAGACAGGAAAGATCCAGCCGAAAGCAGCAGATACAGAAGTAACACTGACAGCTACATTCAAGGCCAATGATATTGTTCTCAATGATTACTTTGAAAATGCGGATAAGTTTGGTACCATCACAAAAACCTTTACAGTTACAGTAAAGGGAACAGGAAGTCCGGCGCCAACTGAAGAAGAGTTAAAAGCACTTCTTGACAAATATTATACAGCAGAAAGTCTGCAGGATTTTACTACCAGAGTGCAGCTCGATACAGCTAACTGTACTGGTGACATTCAGCTTCCCCGTTATACAAGGATCAAAGATGAGAACGGTGACTATGTATTTAACAACAAGGAGATCAAAGTTACTTCCAGTGATCCGGATCTTTTGAGCGTCAACGGTTACAGAGTAGCAGTTGATATGTTTAAATATGAAAAAGATACCACTGCAAATCTTATTGTTACTTTCACAAGAGATGGTGTTACAGCTGTTAAAGAGATTCCGATCACAGTTGTAACGAAAGGAATTAATGAAGAACTGGATAAAGAGATCGCAATGATGGACTATGCGAAAGCTCATTATTTCGATGGTATCAAGGGCAATAATACAGATGCGGACAGTATCACACAGAATCTTCATGCTTTCCAGGAAATGTATCTGGATAACGAAGGAAAGGCTGTATGGGTATACAGTGCAGATGATAAAACAGGCAAAGGCATCATAGCAGATGACTATTTTGATGATCCATGGGTTATGGAAGGCCAGGGATATAATCATTTCAAATCTTCTGATACCAGTGTCATCAAACATGAAAATCTTCTTGTAACGAGACCGGAAAGCAATACACAGGTTACGATCAGTTCTCTTCTTTCCAGTGAGAAGTACGGCCAGTTCGCAAAAAATCATCCGGATAATGCAAAACTTCAGAAACTTTACAAACAGGAAGTTTCTGTTACAGTAACTGTAAAAGGAACAAAAGCAGAATCTGAAGCACTGAAAGTAAAGATTCAGGAGGCAAATGCTCTTCTGGAAACAATCACAGAAGGAACAGATGCAGGTCAGTATCCAAAAGGAACGAAGAAAACTCTTACAGAAGCTATTGCAGCTGCACAGACAGTTCTGGATAATACGGAAGCAACAGAAGAACAGCAGACAGAAGCTATTGCAGCTCTTGTTAAGACAATGAAGGAATGCCAGGCATCCCGCATTCCAAAGACTGCAGATGTAACTGTTATTGCCAATACATCTGCCAATGTATCTGGAAAAACACAGAAGATCACAGTAAAAGCTACAGATGCAGCACTTTATGGATATGTAAAACCAGAGGAATTCCAGAACGAAGTAACAGCACTGGATGCATTTGCAGATATTCATGCGGCTATGTATGGTGATAAATTCAGGGAGACACCGGAAGCTTATCTTGAGGTAAAGGCCAATGGATGGATTACAAAAGTATTTGGAGAAAGTGGCGGAAATGTAGGATTCCTGGTAAATAATGCAGTACCTGTTGGTGCAGACGGTAGGGGAAGCTTCTGCAATGCTACAATCCTGGACAGTGGAGATGTATTAAATATATTCCTTTATAATGACACAAAGGGCTACAGTGATGAGTACCTGTACTTTGATTCTGTTGATGCAGATATTATGGCAAACAGAAATTTCTCTCTGAATGTAAAAGGATTTAAAGCAGTAGAGGGAGAAAAAACAGCAGCTGCACAGAAAGATGTGACTGTAGAACTTCGTGACAGTCAGGGAAAGACAGCAGCAACAGCAATTACAGATGAAAACGGAAATGCATCTTTCAAGGTAGCAGAGGGAGAATATACTGCTGTTATCACAAAAGCGCCATATGAGTATTATATTCCTGTAAATGGACAGGTTTCCGTAAAAGCAGTAAAGACCGAGAAGATTACAAATGTACCAAAAACTCTTACATTGATCGTTGGTAAAAAGTATGCACTGAAACCTGTTGTGACACCTTCAGATTCTCAGGAACAGGTAACTTACAGAAGCAGTAATACACAAAATGCCATAGTAGGAAAGAATGGCGTTATCGAGGCAAAGAAAGTCGGAAGAGCAACGATCAGAGTAAAATCCGGTACACAGAGGGTATACATAAAATTAACTATTAAACGTGCACCGGAATTAAAGGCTATTAAAAATGTTCCGACAAAGAAGACCATTACCAAAGGCAAAACCTGTACATTAAAACCACAGCTTTATCCTTCTGGAAGCATTGCAAAGATTACATATACATCCAGCAACAGCAAGGTAGCTACAGTGAATTCCAAAGGAAAGATCACAGCAAAGAAAAAAGGAACAGCAGTGATCACTGTTAAAGCAGGAAAGTTTAAGGTAAAATGCAAGGTTACAGTAAAATAAAATATAATCAATTGTAAACTTTACGCTGAAGTAGTTTCATGTTATCATTATCTTAGATCAGGATAATTGGCAGCATGAAACTACTTTTATGTTTAGGGAGTGATATGATGAAAAAGAAAATGAATTTCCGAAAATCACTGTTTATAGGGATGGCAGTTTGCAGCAGCATGATTTTCACAAATAATTTTGAAGTTATGGCGGATAATTCCACAAACTATAAAGATATGTCGGAATATGCGAAATATGAAGGAGTTATAGCAGACACACAGGCAAGTCTTGGTCCGACTCCTCTGATGCAGGCTACTGTAGCTTTATATGATATTGATCAGGATGGAACAAAAGAGCTGATCGTATCTTATGGAACATGTCTTGCGGACTGGACAAATGATATTTACACTTTGCAGGATGGAAAGTATGTCAGTATGATCGGCACAGTAGGAAGTTAGGGAATGTTTTACTCAGCACCTGATGGAAACGGCATGTATTTCCTGTATGGTTTCCAGGGGTATCAGGAAATCAGCCGTATTACGAAAAGCGGAATGAATCTTGAAAAAACATTGCTGGAGTCGCGGCAACTTGGTCAAAATGAGAATTATTCAACATTTGATAATGAAATTAAACTCCTGGCCCCTTCGGATATTCCTGCAGGTACCAGTTCTTATGAAGTGAAAGTAACGGCTCCCGATGGAGGGGTGAATATGCGCTCCGGTGCCGGCGTTGAGAATCCCAAGGTTTTGCCGGATATGATTCCTAATGGAACGTTTTTAACTGTGACGCAGGAGGCAACAGCTTCCAATGGAAATAAATGGGGGTATACCACATATAATGGAGTATCTGGCTGGATCGCACTGACTCAGGTTACAAAATATCAGGAACCTTTATTCCAAAAGAGGTAACACTTAAAAGTGATGATCTCAGCAAAATATATGATGGAAAAGTACTTGTGAATGATCCACAGCTGCATCCCGGACAACAGCTCAGACTGATGTAAAGTACATTTGACTTTACGGTAAAATGGTTTCATGTTATCATTATCCTGCTCAGGATAATCAATAGCATGAAACCATTTTTCAGTCAATGTATAAAAAAGATCAAGATTTATGGTCTGCACTGGTTTATTTATGCAACAGGAAAGAGAGAATAAAACATAATGAATAATAAAGTGGTTGTCTGCATAGGAAAAGGCGGGCAAAGAGATATGGCAGAATCTTTTGCAAGGCGTACAGGAGCGCCGATTCTGGAGAAACCAGGAGAAAATCTGACAGTCATGTTTGATTCCAAAGGTGTTTCCCTGACTGGCTATGGACTGAAATATCAGGGAGACTTTGAAAATATGCTTCACAGAGTTACCAATGGAAGACTACAGCATGAAATGCTGGTGCGTGCAGCGAAAACAGAAGAAAAAAATCTGAAAGCCATTGATGCTACTGCAGGAATGGGAGAAGATGCTTTTCTTCTGGCTGCCTATGGCTATCAGGTGACCCTGTATGAGCAGAATCCTGTGATCGCCGCGCTCTTGAAAGATGCTTTGCGGCGTGCGAAAAAGAACATGATATTAAAAGAAATCGCAGGCAGAATGAAACTTGTGGAGGGAGACAGTGTGGAGTGCCTTGCAGGACTGGCAGATTCTGTGGATCTGATCTATCTGGACCCTATGTTTCCACAACGGCAGAAATCGGGTCTGATCAACAAAAAATTACAGCTGATTCAGAAACTGGAACCGCCGTGTTCAGAGGAAAAGGATCTTTTTGATGCTGCCATAAAGGTTAAACCATCGAAAATTATTGTGAAACGGCCACTGAAAAGTGTGCATCTGGCGGGGAGGGAGCCGTCTTACATATTAAAGGGAAAGGCAATACGATATGATTGCTATGTAATATAAAAAATTTTATTTTAATGTTTTAAGCAGATACGGCAGTGTATGTGCCAGATATTGTTTCTGCTGTGCAGGATTATTCAGAAAAGCATCGGAGCATGCAAACCAGGTATAACAGGTATCTTTGGTGGCTGCTTTCCGGTGCTTTTTGTTAATTCCGGAGCCGAGAACTTTGGGAACAACGGTATCTTCCTCAGGAAGGTAGTAATAATCTTTGGGATTAGAGTAATACTGTTTCAGCTTTCCGTTTACTGTTTTTATGATAAATCTGATTTCCTGATTTTTTCCGGTAAGATAGAACAGTTCATTTCCATTTGAAAATTCCTGAGGAAGAGGGCAGGGAAGAGTCAGTTTCAAAATCAGGTTTTCACCGTCAAATTCTCTGTATGTGACCTCATATTCTGAATCAAAAATACACAGATAACTCAGCATGTCAAAAATTTTACACAATCCCAGCACATCTTCCAGATTGTGCCCGAGAATATCATCAACCATAAATGCTTCTCTTTTTTTCAGAAAATTTTTATATGTTTGAATACATTCTTTTCCATTATCATAGATTCTGTCCTGAATTCCCAGAAAACTTTCAAGATAAGGCTGTTTCATGGCAGATAACTTCAGAAGATTTTTTAACGGTTTCAGTGTCAGGTACAGGTCCAGAGATTTTTTTCCCTGAAAAGGGGATGGCAGCTCATATTTACTGTACCGGGCTTCCAGATAAGGCTGATCGAATCGCTCTCCATTATAGGAAATGAGGCAATCATATTTCTGAAGAAATTGTGAAAAAATTCTCAGAATTGTTTCTTCTTCCTTAGAAGATTCTGTCATCCATTGAAATAAATACCAATTTCCGTTTTCTACGGCTGCAGCTCCAATCATATATAAAAATGTGGAATTTCGGGATAAACCGGTGGTCTCAATATCATAAAAAACAGGTAAAAAATTGTATTTCTGGAAGTATTTCCCAGTGAAAAATTTAACAGTCTCAAAGTCTGGAAACCCTTGAGAAATGGGCATTTTTTTAACAATCATGTTAACATTTTTTCCTTTCTTAAATTGTATTTAATTATACACAAAAAAGTAAAATTTGGGTAGTGATTTTTTTTTGAAAATGGTTTATAGTATAAACATAAATGAAAAAAATATACAAAAAAAGGAAGAAAAAGCATGTGGAATTTATCAATTTTGGGGATAGATTTTTATCACCTCATTAACTGGTTCATCCTATACAGCTTTTTTGGCTGGGCGTGGGAAACGTGCTATGTGTCTGTGAAAAACGGCAAATATGTAAACCGTGGCTTTATTAACGGACCATTGTGTACCATATATGGATGCGGAGCGGTATCTGTGTATGTGATTCTTAAACCGGTCAGTGGAAACTTGCTGTGGCTGTTTCTGGGAGGGATTGTGGTAGCTACGGTGCTGGAATATATAACAGCAGTGTTGATGGAGACGATTTTCCATACATCATGGTGGGACTACAGTGATAATAAATTTAATTTTCAGGGGCGTATCTGTCTGGGAGCCTCTCTTGGATGGGGATTTTTCACGGTATTGCTGTTTAAGGTTCTGCATCCCATAGTGGAATATATAGTAGCACTGTATCCGGTTTTTGTCGGAGAGATCGGCGTATGTGTGATTGGGATTGTCTATGTTGTGGACTTTGGCTTCTCTGCAGCGGCAGCTTTCCATATTCACGAGAAACTGCCGATTATCGAGGCTGCTATGGAGCAGGCGAAGGACGAAATGCTTGTTAAAATGCATGAAAAAATTGCCAGTGTTGGTTTTGCAAAGGAAGCTACTCTTGAGAGTGTAAAGGAACGTCTGGAAGATGTTGAAGTTCTTAAAGAAATGGAACAGAAACGTGCGGCAGTCGCAGCGGAGATCAGTGCAGAACTTCAGAAGAGAAAAGAAGCGATGGCTGCCAAGGTCGGCCACAATATGCAGCGTTTTGTAAAAGCATATCCAAATTTGAACCGTGGTTACAAATTGCATAATCTGAAGAACATCAGAAACAAGAAAGACAAATAAAAAATATGACTATATCATGAAAAAGCCAATCCAAAAGAGAGGATAAACAAAACTATGTTACTGAGCGTACAAAAACAGTAACAATAAAAATACTCTTGAGATGCTTAATATAAAAAGGAGGGAACGAAATGGGAATTTTAACCTTTAAGGGTGGTGTTCATCCTTATGACGGAAAAGAATTATCCAAAAACAGTCCGGTAGTGAAATATCTGCCTAAGGGAGATATGGTATATCCTCTTTCACAGCACATCGGTGCACCGGCTGCACCGGTAGTTCAGAAAGGAGATCATGTGCTTGCAGGACAGAAAATCGCAGATGCTGCAGGCTTTGTTTCATCACCGATCCACGCGTCTGTTTCCGGTACGGTAAAGGGAATCGAGCCGCGTCTGACAGCAACAGGATCTATGGTCAATTCCATTATCATTGAAAATGACCAGAAATATGAGAACGTAGAGTACACTCCGGCAAGACTGGAGGATCTTTCAAAAGAAGACATTCTGGCAAGAATTAAAGAAGGTGGAGTTGTGGGAATGGGCGGTGCCGGATTCCCGACACAGATAAAACTTGCTCCGAAGGAACCGGACAAGATCGATCATATTCTTGTAAACGGTGCTGAGTGTGAACCATATCTTACCAGCGACTACAGAAGAATGCTGGATGACTCTGAGAAACTTATCGAGGGCTTACGTGTTATGCTGAAGCTTTTTGACAATGCAAAGGGATATATCTGTATTGAGGATAACAAGCCTGACTGTATTGCAAAGCTGAAAGAAATGGTGAAAGATATTCCGCGTATTGAAGTTGCAGAGCTGATGACCAAGTACCCACAGGGTGGTGAGCGTTTCCTGATCAAGGCTGTTACAGACAGAGAGATCAACTCAACCATGCTTCCGGCAGATGCAGGATGTGTTGTTGATAACGTAGATACTGTAATTGCTGTTTATGAAGCCGTTATCCTTGGAAAACCTGTTATGGATCGTATTGTAACAGTAACTGGACAGGGAATTAAGAATCCGCAGAACTTTGATGTTCTTTCAGGAACAGATATGGCAGAGCTGATCGAAGCTGCCGGCGGACTGACAGACAATGTATCAAAAGTAATTTCCGGTGGTCCTATGATGGGATTCGCTATGTACGATACTCATGTACCATGTATCAAGACAAGTTCCGCCTGTCTCTGTCTGGAGAAGGATGACGTGGCAGACGCAGAGCAGACCGCATGCATTAACTGCGGCAGATGCGTAGGAGTCTGTCCCGGTCATGTCATTCCTGCAAGACTTGCAACATTTGCAGAGCATGGTGATATGGAAAGCTTCCAGAAGTTTGACGGTATGGAATGCTGCGAATGCGGCTGCTGCAGTTATATCTGCCCGGCGAAGCGTCCGCTGACCCAGATGATCAAATCTATGCGTAAGATGGTTCTGGCAAGCCGTAAGAAAAAGTAAAAGGGGGACATCATAATGGATCAGATGTTACATGTATCATCCAATCCCCATGTCCGGGATAAGATGACAACAAGCAAAATCATGCAGCTTGTGGCACTGGCGTTGTTGCCGACCACACTGTTTGGAATTTATAATTTTGGCATTCGTGCTTTACTGGTAGTAGTAGTTACTGTTGCTTCCAGTGTATTCTTTGAGTGGATCTATGACAAGCTGATGCACAAGAAGAACACTATTACAGACTTCAGTGCAGTTGTTACAGGTTTATTACTTGCATTAAATATGCCTGCATCAATTCCTCTCTGGATGCCTGTACTTGGCAGTGCATTTGCGATCATCGTTGTAAAACAGCTTTTCGGTGGTCTGGGACAGAACTTTATGAACCCTGCACTTGCAGGAAGATGTTTCCTGATGATCTCTTTCGCAGGAAAGATGACAGATTTCGCAGTAAGTGACAGCTTCAGAGGCGTAGTAGATACTGTTTCCGGTGCAACTCCTCTGGCAGCGCTGAAACAGAATGGATTTACAGACAGTTCTGTATCCGTATTACATATGTTTATCGGTGATATCCAGGGTACAATCGGTGAGACTTCAGCGATCGCAATCCTCATCGGTGCGGCAATCCTTCTGGTTTACAAAGTAATCGACCTTAAGATTCCGCTTACTTATATCGGATCTTTTGCAGTATTTGTAATTCTTTATATGCTTGGAACAGGCAAGGGATTTGATGTGAACTATCTGTTCAGCCATATCTTCGGTGGTGGTCTTATGCTTGGTGCATGGTTCATGGCAACAGACTATGTCACAACACCGATCACACCCAGAGGACAGTATGTATATGGTGTCTGTCTTGGTGTACTGACTGCAATCTTCCGTCTTTTCGGCGGCTCCGCAGAGGGTGTATCTTATGCGATTATTTTCTGCAACCTGTTAGTTCCAATGATCGAACGTGTGACTCGTCACCCGGCATTTGGGAAAGGGGGCAAAAAAGCATGAGTAACAGAATTATCAAAGATACCATCGCCATTACAGTGATCACACTGGTGGCAGGACTTGCCCTTGGTGTAGTCCAGGATATTACAGCTGATCCGATCGCGAAACAGGAAGCACAGGCGAAACAGGACGCTTACAAAGCTGTATTTGCAGATGCTGACAGCTTTGATGTGGTAGATGTAGACGCAGACGCACTGCAGTCTTATCTGGATGAAAACGGATATGCAGCACAGTCTATCGATGAGACCATGCTTGCAAAAGATGCTTCCGGCAATGAACTGGGATATGCATTTACAGTAACCACTTCTGAAGGTTACGGCGGAGATATCCAGTTTGCAATGGGTATCCAGGATGACGGTACTTTAAATGGAATTTCTATTCTTTCCATCGGTGAGACCGCAGGTCTTGGTATGAGAGCAAACACAGATGCATTTAAGGATCAGTTCAAAGATAAGAAAGTAGATAAATTTGAATATACAAAAACCGGCGCTACAGCAGATAATCAGATCGATGCTTTAAGTGGTGCCACAATCACAACGAATGCCATGACAAACGGTGTCAACGCCGGTTTATGTGCATTCCAGTATGAGAAAGGAGGAAACTAGTGATGAAACCAAACACACCTGCAGAACGTTTGTATAACGGAATCATCAAAGAAAATCCTACCTTTGTACTGATGCTTGGTATGTGTCCGACACTGGCCATCACTACATCCGCAACGAATGGTATCGGAATGGGACTTACTACAACAGTAATCCTTGCAGCATCCAACTTAATGATCTCTCTTCTGAGAAACTTTATTCCGGACAGAGTTCGTATGCCGGCATTTATCGTAGTTGTTGCTTCATTCGTAACAGTTGTACAGCTTCTTTTACAGGGATTTATCCCGAGTCTGTATGATGCACTTGGAATTTATATTCCTCTGATCGTAGTTAACTGTATCATCCTTGGCCGTGCGGAGGCTTATGCATCCAAGAATAAACCGATCGCATCCCTGTTCGATGGATTTGGTATGGGCCTTGGATTTACCTTAAGTATTACCTGTATCGGTGCAGTACGTGAGCTGATCGGTGCTGGATCTATTTTCGGACATCAGATCCTTCCTCTGGCAGATGCTGCAGCAGGTAAAGCTGGCTATGAACCGATCACAATCTTTATCCTCGCACCTGGAGCATTCTTTGTTCTGGCAGCGCTTTCTGCATTACAGAATAAATTTAAACTTGGTGCAGCCAAACGTGGCATTGACCCGAGCAATCCTGACTGCGGCGGAAGCTGTGCAGCCTGCGGTAATACCATGTGCAAGGGAAAAAGGGGGTAATGGATTATGAAAGAACTTTTGATCATACTTGTAAGCTCAGCAATCGTAAATAACGTAGTCCTCAGCCAGTTCCTTGGTCTTTGTCCTTTCCTTGGTGTTTCCAAGAGTGTAGAGACGGCAGCCGGCATGGGCGGTGCGATCATCTTTGTTATCACACTGTCATCTTTTGTGACAGGTATTATTTACAACGCTATTTTAGTACCTACAAACCTGACTTATCTGCAGACTATCGTATTCATCCTGCTGATCGCGGCGCTGGTACAGTTTGTAGAGATGTTCCTTAAGAAAACAATGCCTTCTCTGTATCAGGCACTTGGTGTGTATCTTCCTCTGATCACAACAAACTGTGCAGTTCTCGGTGTTGCCCTTACAAACGTACAGAAAGGTTATAACGTACTTCAGGGAACGATCAACGGATTTGCAACAGCAGTCGGCTTTACCATTTCTATCGTGCTGATGGCTGGTATCCGTGAGAAAATCGCATACAATGACATTCCAAAATCCTTCCAGGGATTCCCTACAGTTCTGCTGACAGCCGGGCTGATGGCAATTGCCTTCTTCGGATTTTCAGGACTGATTTAAGGAGGGAAATGTTATGAATATAGGAGCAATTATCGCGGCAACTGTACTGGTTGCGGCAGTCGGTCTTTTTATTGGTATTTTCCTCGGAGTAGCTGGTAATAAATTTGCGGTAGAAGTAGATGAGAAGGAAGTTGCTGTTCGTGAAGCACTTCCGGGAAATAACTGCGGTGGCTGTGGTTATCCTGGCTGTGATGGTCTGGCAGCAGCAATCGCTAAAGGTGAGGCACCTGTAAACGGATGTCCTGTAGGCGGTGAACCTGTAGGAAAAGTGATCGCAGCGATCATGGGACAGGAAGTTGTTGAGACAGCCCGTCAGGTTGCATATGTAAAATGTGCAGGTACCTGCGAGAAAACAAAGGACAACTATGAATATACAGGCGTGGAAGACTGTGAAATGATGGCATTTATTCCTGGCGGCGGAGCGAAAGCCTGTGGATTTGGATGTCTTGGATTCGGAAGCTGCGTAAAGGCCTGTCCATTCGGTGCGATCGAGGTAGTGAATGGTGTAGCTGTGGTTGACAAAGAGGCATGTAAGGCGTGTGGTAAATGCGTTGCGAAATGTCCGAAGCATCTGATCGAACTTGTTCCGTATGAACAGACTACATTCGTACAGTGTAGCTCACATGCGAAAGGTAAAGCCGTTACATCTGCCTGTGAGGTTGGATGTATCGGATGTAAGAAATGCGAGAAGACATGCCCGAATGGGGCGATTACAGTTGATAATTTCTGTGCTCATGTAGATTACAGTAAGTGTACGAACTGCGGGGCTTGTAGAGAAGCTTGTCCTAGACATATTATTCAGTAATTTTGAAGAACTGCTGTGTGGGGTAAAACCTGCATGGCAGTTTTTTGAATGCTGCCACGCACTGATTTTTTGAAAAAACTCTAGGAAAACGGATGAAACAGGGTGGATTTATTTTGGAGAGTTCGAATATATGTTTGCGTTCTGGGGCGGGATGTGTTATGATAATTCAGAAATAGTGAAGAAAAACCGGAGGTAGTATCATGATCGCATTTGTTCATGGAACGGCAGTAGATATGACCGAGAACTCTGTTATTGTTGAGGCAGGGGGGATCGGATATGATATATATATGACAGGTACGGATCTTTCCAATATTCATATGGGAGAGGAAGTGAAGATCCATACTTATTTTAATGTAAGAGAAGATGCCATGAAATTATATGGCTTCAGATCGAAGGATGATCTGCAAATGTTTAAGCTGCTTCTGGGTGTGAACGGTGTTGGTCCGAAGGCAGCAGTGGGAGTTCTGGCGGGAATTACGGCGGATGAGCTGAGATTTGCGATTCTTTCAGATGATGTGAAGACGTTATCCAAGGCTCCGGGAATCGGAAAGAAGACGGCACAGAAGCTGATTCTTGAACTGAAGGATAAGATGAAGCTGGAGGATGCATTTGAATTAAAACTGGCACATGAGCAGGAGAATGCGGCTGCAGGAATGGGCGATATCTCAGATGGCAGACAGGAAGCAGTGGAAGCACTGGTTGCACTGGGATACAGCAGTACAGATGCACTTCGTGCAGTGCGTAAGGTTACAGATGTGGCGCCAGATGATGTGGAAGGATTACTGAAAGCAGCGTTGAAGAATTTTTGATCAGAGGAATTAGTGTTAAATGGAGAAACGTATTATAACCACAGATGTCACAGAGGAGGATTTTTCCCTGGAAGGAAATCTTCGTCCGCAGACTCTGGATGATTACATTGGTCAGGAGAAGACCAAGAGTACCTTAAAAGTATATATAGAAGCCGCTAAACAGCGTCATGACGCACTGGATCATGTCTTATTCTACGGTCCTCCGGGACTTGGAAAGACCACCCTCTCAGGAATTATTGCCAATGAGATGGGAGTTCATATGAAAGTAACTTCCGGACCTGCTATCGAGAAGCCGGGAGAGATGGCGGCAATCCTGAATAATCTGCAGGAAGGTGACATCCTGTTTGTGGATGAGATCCATCGTCTGAACAGACAGGTGGAAGAGGTTCTTTATCCTGCAATGGAGGATTATGCTATAGATATCATGATCGGTAAGGGCGCATCTGCACGTTCTATTCGCCTGGATCTTCCGAAATTTACGCTTGTGGGAGCCACCACAAGGGCAGGACTTTTATCAGCTCCGCTGAGAGACCGTTTCGGAGTGATGCATCATCTGGAATTTTATAATCAGAAAGAACTTCAGACCATCATCATCCGTTCTGCCCAGGTGCTGGGAGTGGAGATCGATGAGAAAGGGGCAGCAGAGATTGCCAAGAGATCCAGAGGAACTCCGCGACTGGCCAATCGTCTGCTGAAAAGGGTACGTGATTTCGCCCAGGTGAAGTATGATGGCAGAATTACCTATGATGTAGCCTGTTTTGCCCTGAACCTGCTGGAAGTGGATCAGTATGGCCTTGACAAGATCGACAGAAGAATCCTGCAGACACTGATCGTGAATTTCCAGGGAGGACCGGTGGGACTGGAAACCCTTGCAGCGGCCATAGGAGAAGATTCCGGGACACTAGAAGACGTCTATGAGCCTTATCTGCTTCAGAATGGATTTTTGAATCGTACACCAAGGGGAAGAATGGCATCAGCCCTTGCATATGAACACCTTGGATATCCGCAGCCTGAAAAAATGTAAAACTTTTTTAAAAATTCCTATACATTTGAGATACTTTCGAGTATAATAGGGGTAGTGCCCAATGTAAAAACGGCAGAAAGATGAAAATGAATGAGAATTTTTGTTACTGAGAACGATGTGAACAGTGACGGATTTTTACGTAAGAAGTAAGTAAAATACAGGAGGCTCGTACGGATGGCGGTCAAGAATACAGCAAAGGTAATCATCGGAGGAAAGATTATTACGCTGGGAGGTTATGAATCTGAGGAATATTTCCAGAAAGTAGCATCCTATATAAATAAAAAGATAGAAGAATTAAGTGCTATGCCGGGTTACAGCAGACAGCCCATGGAAACCAAGCACACACTGATCAGTTTGAATATTACAGACGATTACTTTAAGGCGCGGAAACAGGCAGAGATTTTTGAGCAGGATCTTCAGCAGAAGGATCAGGAGATGTATGATCTGAAACATGAACTGATCTCTCTTCGCATGCAGATTGAGGAGGCCCAGAAGGGCGAGCAGCAGGCAGTGGAACAGAAAAATGTTCTGGAAGGAAAGAACAGAGAACTTGAGAAGCAGATTGATGAGCTTCTGAAATAGAAAAGAGGGGGGATTACTTCGGTGATTTCCCCTTTGCAATTTTACAGGAGGTATGTAGTTGAGAAAGGAAGACATTGAACTTCTGGCACCGGCGGGCTCCTACGAGGGGTTTGAGGCAGCTCTGGGAGCAGGAGCAGATGCGGTGTATGTGGGAGGATCGGCATTCGGCGCCAGGGCCTATGCGAAGAATTTTGAGGAAGAGGAACTGCTTCGCGCGATTGATACTGCCCATGTTTATGGGAAGAAACTTTATCTTACAGTAAACACACTGTTTAAGAACAGAGAACTGACGGAACAGCTGTATGAGTACCTGCTTCCGTATTACAGAGAGGGACTGGATGCGGTGATCGTGCAGGATATGGGAGCTTTCGCAGCGATCCGTGAAATGTTTCCCGGTCTTCACCTTCATGCCAGTACACAGATGACGGTAACAGGACCGGAGGGAATGAAGTTTCTGGAAGAGCAGGGAGCAGCCAGGGTTGTGACTGCCAGGGAACTTTCTCTGGAGGAGATACAGAGAATGCATGAAGCCAGTCCTATTGAAATAGAATCTTTTATACATGGAGCTTTATGTTACAGTTATTCCGGACAGTGTCTGATGAGCAGTATTCTGGGTGGAAGGAGCGGAAACAGAGGCAGATGTGCACAGCCTTGCAGACTTCCGTATGAAACTGCATTGTGTGGGAAACGATATGATAGAAAAAAGGATCTGTGTCCTTTGAGTCTGAAAGATATTTCTACCATTGAGATCCTGCCCCAGATTCTGGATGCGGGAGTGACTTCTCTGAAGATTGAAGGAAGAATGAAACAGCCGGGATATACAGCGGGAGTGACTTCAGTTTATCGTAAATATCTGGATCGTCTGTTTGAGAAAGGTGCAGATCATTACAGAGTGGAGGAAAAGGATAAGAAATATCTGTTGGATCTTTTTAACAGGGGCGGTTCCTGCAGAGGTTATTATGAACAGCAGAATGGTCCATCCATGATGGCTTTCACCAATGAAAAGAAAACCGGCGATGTTACAGTCTCTTTAAAAAAGAAAAAAGAGAAAATACAGGGGAATCTGATCCTGTTTCCGGGAAGTCCGGCTATTCTGGATCTGTCCTGCCGGGGAATTCATGCTTCAGGGGCAGCAGGGGAAGTTCAGTATGCACAGAACCAGCCGTTGACTGAGGAACGGGTACGTGTACAGATGGAGAAGCTTGGAAACACTCCTTTTGAGTGGGAGCGGCTGGACATTCAGATGGATGAAAATATTTTTATTCCCATGAAGACGCTGAATGAAACCAGACGTCAGGCTCTGGAAGCTCTGGAACAGGAGCTGACAAAGCCGTTTAAACGGGCGGAAGCCCCCCATGTTTCTTTAAAAACAGGTCAGAAAAATAAAAAGAGAACAGAAAATCTGCCAATCTATGTTTCCTGTGAAGACCTGGACACAGCTCGCTCGTTATATAAAAGAGAAGGGATACGTGGAATGTATCTTCCATTTTCAATCATGGAGAAATGCCTGGAGCAGGGTCTGGAACAGGACCTGGAGATGTACCTGGCTACACCTCATATCATGAGAGGAGAACTTCCCCAGGGATTTCTGGAAACAGCGGGAAAATGGCTGAAACAGGGCATGACAGGATTTCTGGTAAGAAGCCTGGAAGCTTTTGCGGCATTAAAAAGCGCGGGGCTGGCAGACAAATGTGTGCTGGATCACAGCATGTATACCTGGAATGACAGGGCATCTGCATTCTGGGAGGAGCAGAAGGTGATGAGAAATACAGTACCGGTTGAGCTTAATGAGGGCGAGATCCGGCACAGGGATAACAGGCACAGTGAGATGCTGATCTACGGTTATCTGCCGCTGATGATATCTGCGCAGTGCGTACACAAAAATCTTTACGGCTGCAATCACAAAGAGGAGTGGGTATCTTTAAAAGATAGGTATGAGAAGGAATTTCCGGCAGTGTGTTATTGCAATCCGTGGAAAATGGAAAATACAGGGAATACGGTTCCCTGCTATAATATCATCTACAACAGTATCCCGTATGGTCTTCTGAAGGAGAAAGAACAGGTAGAAAGGCTTGGACTTCATTCACTGAGGATTTCCTTTACTACAGAGAAAGCGGAGCAGGCAGTGAGGATTTTCGAAGAGTTTAAAGGCGTTTATCTGGATGGAGCGAATCTGCCGAAGAGAGACTATACCAAGGGACATTTTAAAAGAGGAGCCGAGTAAGGCATATGATTAATGTAATTGTAGAATTATCGAAATATGTGATCCTTACCCTGATGGTGATTTATACGTTTCACTGTTTCTATATGGTGAAACAGCAGAGTGAGGAAGAAAGGAATGAATCTCTCAGGCAGCAATTGATGCTGATCTTCTTTATGGATTTTACAGCATTTCTGGTTATTTATCTGAAAACGGACAAGTTCCAGGTGGTGATTTTCTATATAGAGATGATGGCATTTTTCGCAGTGCTTCAGATCGTGTACAGGCTGATGTATAAGAAAGCATCGATCCTGCTGTTGAATAATATGTGCATGCTGCTGAGTGTTGGTTTTATTATGCTGTGCAGACTGGATCCTGCCACAGCTACCAGACAGCTGGTGATCGTAGCAGGGGTGAATGCAGTGGCACTGATTGTGCCGGTTCTGATACGGAAGATGAAATTTCTGAAGGATCTGACATGGATCTATGCAGGAATCGGTATTGTACTGCTGGCAGCAGTACTTGTACTGGCCAGAACAAGTTACGGTGCGAAGCTTTCCCTTATGGGAATTCAGCCGTCTGAAGCGATTAAGATCACGTTCGTATTCTTTATGGCGGCGCTGCTTCGGAGGGGAGCTGATTTCAGAAAGGTGGTACAGGCCACCATTGTAGCGGGACTTCATGTGGGAATTCTGGTGCTTTCCAGAGACCTGGGAAGTGCAGTGATCTTTTTCGTGGCATATCTTGTGATGGTTTATGTAGCATCGAAGAATGTGGGATATCTGGCACTTGGACTGGGCGCCGGAGGCGCTGGATCTGTAGTTGCCTATCATCTGTTTAATCACGTGAGGCAGAGGGTGTCTGCGTGGAAAGATCCCATGGCAGTTTATCAGAATGAAGGATATCAGATCGTTCAGTCACTGTTTGCCATAGGAACCGGCGGATGGTTTGGCATGGGACTCTGCCAGGGATCTCCGGAGAAGATCCCGGTTGTAAAGAATGATTTTATTTTCAGTGCGATCTGTGAGGAACTGGGAGGAATATTTGCGATCTGCCTGATCCTGGTGTGTATGAATTTCTTTTTGATGATCGTGAATATATCCCTGAAGATCAAGAAACCGTTTTATAAACTGATCGCGCTTGGGCTTGGTACAGAATATGCATTTCAGGTATTTCTGACTGTCGGTGGAGCTACGAAGTTTATACCTATGACAGGGGTAACACTCCCACTGGTAAGCTATGGAGGAAGTTCTGTTGCAAGTACTGTACTGATGCTGGCGATCATTCAGGGCCTGTATATTTTGAGAGAAGATGAGGACGAAGAAATTGAGAGACAACGAAGAAAGGAAGCGGCGCAAAGAGCTCAAGAAGCTGCAGAAGCGCAAAACCCGGGATATTACTAAAAAGAAAAGGTCCCGCAACAGGGAATATACGATCGTATCCTGCTTTTTTGTACTGATTTTTGTCAGCATGATAGGGTATCTGATCTATTTTGACCAGGTAAAGAGTGAAGATTTCATTAACAGCCCATATAATACAAGGCAGGACAGTTTTTCGGATCGTGTGGTAAGAGGCAAGATCGTATCATCGGACGGACAGGTGCTTGCACAGACCAATGTGTATGAAGATGGAACAGAAGAGAGAACCTATCCGTATTCCAATATATTTGCCCATGTGGTGGGATATGATACCAATGGAAAAAGCGGCCTGGAATCAGAGGCGAACTTCCAGCTTCTGACTTCCCATGAATTTTTCCTGAATCAGCTGAAGAATGAATTTAAAAATCAGAAAAATACAGGAGATACCGTAATAACAACCTTAAATGCGGATCTTCAGAATACAGCGTATAATGCGTTGGGTGACAGAAGAGGAGCTGTGGTTGCGATTGAGCCTTCTACAGGGAAAATACTGGTGGAGCTGAGTAAACCGGATTTTGATCCGAACACCATTGCAGACAACTGGGATACACTGGTGAACGATGAAAGCAACAGCAGTCTTTTGAATCGTGCAACGAATGGCGCATATCCTCCGGGATCTACGTTTAAAGTTGTGACGGCACTGGATTATTTCCGTACCAAGGGAACACTGGAGGGATTTTCCTATCTATGTGAAGGAAGTATTACGAAGGAAGATCATACGATCCGGTGTTATGGAGGAACGGTGCATGGACAGGAAGATTTCTACAGTGCATTTGCAAATTCCTGCAACAGTGCGTTTGCGGAGATCGGTGATATGCTGGGTGGCAGTTCGCTGAAAGAGACGGCGGAAGATCTGCTGTTTAATAAGAGCCTGCCCCTTACTTCTTATAAGAAGAGTACCTTTACCCTTACCGGAAAGTCTTCTGTAGCCGAGGTAATGCAGACTGCCATCGGACAGGGAAATACCCTTGTTTCTCCGATGCATATGGCATTGATCACAAGTGCTATTGCCAATGGCGGGGAACTGATGAAACCGTATCTGATAGATTCGGTAGCCAGCAGTGACGGAGAAACAGTACAAACAACGGAACCTGAGAAATATAAACGCCTTATGACAGTAAATGAGGCGAACCTGCTTGGCAAGCTGATGAAAGGTGTTGTTGAAAACGGAACAGCGTCTGCTCTGAATGGAAGAGGCTATACAGTGGCCGGAAAAACAGGATCTGCAGAATTTGACGAGAATGGTTCCAGCCATTCCTGGTTTATTGGTTATTCCAATGTAGATGATCCGGATCTGGTAGTAGCAGTGATCGTGGAGAATGGCGGTACAGGAAGTGAAGCGGCAGTTCCTATTGCAGGACAGATCTTTGACGCATATTATTACGATAATTAAAATCAGATGGAAATCCTTCGGTGCAGGAGTGAAGCTGCATCGGAGGATTTTATGTTTTTTCGGGTTGCGGGTTTGAAAAAAAAGAGGTATACTATACTCAGTTTATAATACCACGCAAAACAGGAGGGATTGCATTATGATAGAAGCAACGAGCTGTGGCGGTGTGGTAATTCATCGGGGTAAGATTCTTACATTGTATAAATCTTACAGGAACCGTTATGAGGGCTGGGTATTGCCGAAAGGAACAGTGGAAGCAGGCGAGACACATGAGCAGACTGCATTGCGTGAAGTGATGGAAGAAGCAGGTGTAAGGGCGACTATTGTGAAATATATCGGAAAGAGTCAGTACAATTTTACAGTTCCGGAGGACGTGGTTACGAAAGAGGTACACTGGTATCTGATGACTGCGGATAATTATCATAGTAAGCCCCAAAGAGAGGAGTTCTTTGTAGACTCAGGATACTATAAATATCACGAAATCTATCATCTGTTACGTTTCTCCAACGAAAAGCAGATCGTGGAGAAAGCTTATCAGGAGTATCTGGAAATGAGAAGTAGCGGACTCTGGGGAAAACAGCATAAGTATTATTAACGAAAACTGGGCTGTGTTTTTTACGCAGCCCTGTTTAAATTTCTGAAAAACAGGGAATCACTATATCATATACCGGATATAAAGAGAGGACGGATGGGAAATGCTCACATGGCAGGACGGTTACCGCATAGGGGAAGGCGTGAAAAAAGCAGAGAAAGTAAAGAGCCGGCTTGATGCAGGTAAATTTGTTCAGGGTATTTATCTTCTGACACTTTCGGAAAATCCGGCAAATATTATGGATGTGATCCCTGCTGCTATGCTGTTGCAGAAGAGCTTTTACAGGATCTGTCCTCCTATTATCGGAATGGCAGGGGACAAGGAGGAAGCGCTGGAAATGGTGAGATGTCTGGTTGATGAGGTGTACAGGCAGACTGGAACTTTTCAGATCGCAGAATATATAGAATCACAGAAAATATAGAAAACAGGTGAATATATGTTACATATTTTATGGCTGATCATAAAATTCATACTGATCCTGCTGGGAATTGGACTGGGACTGATCCTGCTGGCAGTACTGTTGATTCTGTTCTGCCCGGTGAGATACAGTGCCTGTGGAACGAAGGAACAGGATGACTGGAAACAGATTACAGGGCAGGTGCGTGTCAGCTGGCTGTTTCATGCAGTATCGTTGAGGGCCACATGGAAAGAGGGAAGTCTGGAGAAGGTTTTCTGTCTGTTCGGGATTCCGGTGAGTGAACTGCTGAAGAAGCGAAGACAGAAAAAGGCACATACGTCAGAAAAGAAAAAAGAAACATCCGGCACAGGGAAGACAGAAAAAAAGCGGGACACAGAAAAGAAGCGAAATGCAGGGAATGTGACAGTTGAATCTGTGCATAAAGAAAAAATAGCAGAACTTCCGAAAGCAGAAGAACATTTAAAACCAAAACCGGAAATCCAGAAACCGATCGCCCAGGAACCTTCGGCGGAAAAAACGGTATCTCAGGAAAAGAAGCAGCGTAGAAATCCTTTTTCATCACTGATTTCACGGATTAAGAATCTTTTTCATGGAATCCTGGCGAAATTGCGTAATATTCGTTCGACTGTCAGAAAGATTACCGGGAATATCAGCTGGTGGAGAGATTTTCTGGAACATCCCAGAGTAAAAGCTGCGATTTCCCAGGTATGGAAGAATGCGAAATTTCTGATCAGACATGTTCTTCCGACAAGGGCAAGCGGCGAAATAGCTTTCTCCTGTGAAGACCCTGCGGTAACAGGCAGTATTCTGGCAATACTGGGAATGACGATTCCGTTTCATAAGAACTGTGTGCAGATCACACCTTTATTTCAGGGAGAAAATTATTTCAGGGGAAATATATGTGTCAGAGGCAGGATCTACGGATTCGTATTTATAAAAGCAGCAATTGTGATCTATTTTAATAAAAATATCAAATATGTTATAAAAAGATGGAAAACCAGGAGGGCATAAGAATGGCAAATGAAAACAATTTCAAAGAAACAGTAAATTCATTATTTAAAGGAATGGACAACTTTATCTCAGCCAAGACAGTGGTGGGGGATGCCATTCATGTGGGAGACACCATTATTCTTCCGCTGGTAGATGTTTCTTTCGGCGTAGGTGCAGGAGCCTTTTCAGGTGAGAAGAAAGATAACGGCGGCGGTGGTATGGCCGGTAAGATGACACCGTGTGCAGTACTGGTGATTCAGAATGGAAGTACCAAACTTGTCAATGTTAAGAATCAGGATGGACTTACAAAGATTCTGGATATGGTTCCGGATTTTGTAGACCGCTTTACAGCAGGTAAGGGTACAGAAGAGGAAATCTGAAAATATAAGGCATGAAAGGGTATTTCTTCAGGAAGCTTCTGCATAGACTATAGCAAACCAATGAAAAGGCGGAAGCAGATTGGAAAAGCTCATCGGCTTTATGTTATTTTTTATAGGACTTGGGATGGTGATAGGACTTCTGATAGCAGAAAACGTGATCCTGGTTGTGGCAGCCGGGGTTTTTCTGCTACTGGGCTATCACCTTTTCTGCCATTAATTAAATGTAAAAACGGCAAAAAAAAATACCCCTGTATCTACAGGGGTATATGTGTTATTATGCTCTTTCTACTTTACCGGATCTTAAGCAAGAAGTACATACATATGTCTTTCTAGCTCCGCCTTCAGCAGTTTTGATTTTAACGGATTTTACGTTAGATTTCCACATTTTATTGGATCTTCTATGTGAATGACTTACATTATTTCCGAAATGAGCAGCTTTTTCACAGATTGCACATTTAGCCATGACAGCACCTCCTTGACGCTTTTTTGTTACTATTTTCTTCTTGAACAGTAACCTTGTATTCAACAGATAACATTGTAACAGATGAATTGTGCTTTTGCAAGCAAAAAAAGGAAAAATGTGAAAAATAATATTTCTTTTTCTGTAAAAAGAGGTTATAATACATTTACAAACAATATAATCAGCATTGGAGGTAACCATATGAATGGACGTATAGATTCCGGATTAGGTCAGATCATAATTGACACAGATGTAATCGCAACCTATGCAGGAAGCGTTGCAGTAGAATGCTTTGGTATCATAGGAATGGCAGCAGTCAGCATGAAGGATGGGCTGGTGAAGCTTCTGGGAAGAAACAGCCTGAAGCATGGAATCAGTGTCAGCATTACAGAGGACAATAAAATCCGCCTGAATTTCCACGTGATCGTGGCATATGGCGTGAATATAAGTACAATTGCGGACAACCTTGTCAGCAATGTAAAATATAAAGTAGAAGCTTTCACAGGAATGGAGATTGATAAGATCGATATTTTTGTAGAGGGCGTAAGAGCAATTGATTAGGATAGAGGAGGAACTTGTGGTGAATAATAAAACCATAGATGCCAGAATACTTTCCAGAATGTTTCTTGCAGGTGCCAAGAATCTGGAAGCGAAGAAAGAATGGATCAACGAACTGAACGTATTTCCGGTACCGGATGGGGATACAGGAACCAACATGACCATGACGATCATGGCTGCAGCAGCAGAAGTAGGATCACTGGGAGAGTCGGATATGGAGACTCTGGCAAAAGCGATTTCTTCCGGTTCTCTGCGCGGTGCAAGAGGAAATTCAGGTGTAATCCTTTCCCAGCTTCTCCGCGGCTTCACCAAGAGTGTGAAAACAAGCAAGGAACTGGATGCAAAAGCAATCGCAGCGGCTATGGAGAAGGGTGTGGAGACTGCCTATAAAGCGGTTATGAAACCGAAAGAAGGAACGATCCTTACGGTAGCCAGAGAAGCAGCAGCGAAGGCTGTGGAACTTGCTGAAACAGCAGAGGATCTGGATACATTCTTCCAGGCAGTGATCACTCATGCAGAGGAAACTCTGGCGAAGACTCCGGAAATGCTTCCTGTTCTGAAAGAAGCAGGAGTCGTGGACTCCGGCGGACAGGGACTTCTGGAAGTGTATCACGGAGCATATGACGGATTCCTTGGAAAAGAGATTGATTATGATCAGTTTGACAAGGCGAAAGGTCCTTTAGTGACGAAGATCGATGCACAGACAGAAGCAGAAATCAAGTTTGGCTATTGTACAGAATTTATCATTCTGCTGGATCATCCAATGTCTGAGGAGACAGAACATGAATTCAAGAAATTCCTGATGTCACTGGGTGACTCTATCGTTCTTGTTGCAGATGAAGAGATCGTAAAAGTACATGTTCATACCAACCACCCTGGACAGGCAATTGAGAAAGCGCTGACATTCGGCGCACTTTCCCGTATGAAGATTGATAATATGCGTGAGGAACACCAGGAGAAACTGATCAAAGATGCTGAGAAACTTGCGAAAGAGCAGGAAGAGAAGGAAGTGGCAGCCCAGCCTCAGAAAGAAGTAGGATTTATCTCTGTTTCTGTAGGAAAAGGACTGACAGAGATCTTTAAGGAACTTGGTGTAGACTATCTTATTGAAGGCGGACAGACTATGAATCCAAGTACGGAAGATATGCTGAATGCCATTGCCAAGGTAAATGCAAAGACTATTTACATTTTCCCGAATAATAAGAATATTATTCTTGCTGCAAATCAGGCAAGAGATCTCACTGAGGATAAGGAGATCGTAGTTGTTCCAACCAAGACGATCCCTCAGGGAATTACAGCCATGATCAGCTATGTACCTGAGAAAAACGGCCAGGAGAATACAGAAGCTATGATCCAGGCGATCGAGAGAGTAAAAACAGGTCAGGTTACTTATGCTGTCCGTGATACCAGAATCGATGATAAAGAGATCCATGAAGGAGACATCATGGGTATTGGAGATAAAGGTATTCTTGCAGTGGGTAAAGACCGCATTGATGTAACGAAAGAGACTATCGCAGAGATGGTAGATGACGAATCTGAGGTGATCAGCATCTATTATGGCGCTGACACAGAAGAGTCAGAGGCAGAAGAACTGGCAGCTGCTATTGAGGAAGCTTATCCTGACTGTGATGTAGAGCTGAATGCAGGTGGACAGCCAATCTACTATTATGTGATTTCTGTAGAATAACATTCAGAAAATCCTGTAAGATCATATGTAAACATAAATGGATAAACGGATATATCCCTGAACGGATGTATCCGTTTATCTTGTATATTCTTAATAAAAAGGAAAATTTATATGTCTGAATCACTTCGCACCCTGAAAGGTGTAGGCGAAAAAACTGAAAAATTATTTGCGAAGATCGGTGTTACAGATGTAGAAGATCTTATTCATTATTACCCCAGAACCTACGATGCCTATGAGGAACCGGTGGAGATCCAGACTCTGGAAGAGGGAACGGTGGCAGCTGTTTCTGTGACGATCATCACAGGGGTTTATGTAAACCATGTAAGAAATCTGCAGGTGATCACAATCACAGCAGCAGATCTTACCGGAAAGCTTCCGGTTACCTGGTTTAATATGCCTTATCTGAAATCTGTATTGAAAAAAGGCAGCACCTTTGTGCTCAGAGGAAGGGTCACACGGAAACAGGGCAGACTTCAGATGGAGCATCCGGAAATTTTTACTCATGGGGCTTATGAGGAAATCCTTCACAGTCTTCAGCCCATCTATGCCCTCACAGCCGGTCTTTCCAATAAGACCATCGTAAAACTTCTGCACCAGGTTCTGGAAGAAAAGAAACTCCGGCCGGAATATCTGGCAGATGAATATAAAGAAAGATACCACCTGGCAGACGGTAATTTCGCCCTGTCTGCCATACATTTTCCGAAAAATATGCAGGAGCTGCTTGCTGCAAGACGACGACTGGTGTTTGATGAGTTTCTGTTGTTTATCCTGGCTGTCCAGATGCTGAAAGAGAAGACAGAAGAAGCGCCGAATGCTTTTCCCATGCGCCCTGTATGGACTACGGAACAGATCATTGAAAATCTGCCCTACGATCTGACGAAAGCACAGATGAATGTCTGGCACGAAATTGAACGGGATTTGAGCGGACGGGCGCTGATGTCCAGGCTGGTGCAGGGAGATGTGGGAAGTGGAAAAACGATCCTGGCTTTCCTGGCAATGATCATGACTGCAGAAAATGGTTATCAGGCAGTCCTGATGGCTCCAACAGAAGTGCTGGCCAGACAGCATTTTCAGGCAATGGAAAAGCTTCTTCAGGAACAGGAGATCAGTTCCTGCCATCCGATCCTTCTTACAGGTTCGGATACAGCGAAGGAGAAACGGGAAAAATATGCGCGGATCGCTTCGAAAGAAGCCAGCATTGTCATAGGAACCCATGCTCTGATCCAGGAGAAAGTTCAGTATAATCAGCTGGGGCTGGTGATCACAGATGAACAGCACAGATTTGGAGTAAAACAGAGAGAAGCCCTTACAACCATGGGAAATCCACCCAATGTTCTGGTCATGAGTGCCACACCGATTCCCAGGACTCTGGCCATCATTTTGTACGGAGATCTGGATATCTCCATTATCGATGAACTTCCGGCCAGACGTCTCCCCATCAAAAACTGTGTAGTGGGAACTTCCTATCGCCCGAAAGCGTATTCTTTCATGGAGAAACAGATCAGACAGGGAAGACAGGTATATGTGATCTGTCCTATGGTAGAAGAAAGTGAAGGAATGGATGGAGAAAATGTCCTGGATTATACCAGAAAACTGCAGGATATTTTTCCATCAGATATTAAGATCTCATTTCTTCATGGGAAGATGAAGCCGAAAGAAAAGAACGCCATCATGGAAGCCTTTGCAGAGGGGGAAATACAGATCCTGGTATCTACCACAGTGGTAGAAGTAGGTGTGAATGTTCCCAATGCCACAGTCATGATGGTGGAAAATGCGGAACGTTTCGGACTGGCACAGCTTCATCAGCTTCGGGGCAGGGTAGGCCGTGGAGAACATCAGTCTTACTGTATTTTCATGCAGGGAAGTGATGCAAAGGAAACTTCCAAGCGTCTGGAAATCCTGAATAAATCCAATGATGGATTTTACATAGCAGGAGAAGATCTGAAACTGCGTGGGCCGGGTGACCTCTTCGGCATACGCCAGAGCGGTCTGCTGGAATTTAAACTGGGCGATATTTATCAGGATGCAGATATTCTAAAAGCAGCCAGTGAAACAGCTGCCCGTATTCTGGAACTGGACAGAGATCTGAGTCTGGAACAGAATGAAATCCTCAGAAAAAAACTGACAGAATATATGAAAGAAGATCTGCAGAATCTGGGACTGTAGAAAGTATAAAGATCAAAAAACAGCGCCTGATACAGGCTTCAGAATGAAGAACAATCCGTTCGAATGGAGGAATTTTTTCAGATACACAGGTGAAATATTATTGCAAAATAAAGGAAATCGTAGTATTCTATTTCGGTAACCAAAATATTTTACCTTGTAAGGAGGCTATTATATGGCAACAAAAACAACGGCAAAAAAAGCAGAACCTACTACATCCACTGCGAAGACAACCAAAGTTAAAGAGGCTCCTGCAAAGACTGTAGCTGCGTCAACAGACGAAACTGCAAAGAAGGAGACAGCAGTAAAGGAAGCCGCTGAAACAGTAAAACCGGCAGAAAAGAAAGCCACAGAAACTGAGAAACCGGCTGAGAAGAAAACCGCTGTCAGAAAAACAAGGACAACAAAGAAAACAGCTGAAAAGAAAACTGCCACAACCAGAAGAACAACAAAGAAGGAGGCATCTGCTGAAATCTATGTACAGTTCCTGGGAAGGGAAATATATGCAAAAGATGTACTGGAGAACGTAAAGAAGATCTGGACAGACGAAATGGGTAAAAAAGCAGGTGATCTTAAAGACGTAAAAATATACATCAAACCGGAAGAAAATAAAGCATATTATGTGATCAACGGTGACGTAACAGGTGCTGTTGCATTATAAAAATCTGCTGTATGAAGCTCAGAAGGCCTTCGAAAGGTCATCTGGGCTTTTTTTCTTTTGGGTAAGATCCTGTGAAGATACCGTAACATTTTACCAGTTAATCGGTAGATTTTACCTTGACAGAAAATGGCAGGGATAGTACGATTAAAAAAAGGATCAGAATAGAGAATACTGAAAAAAGCTGCAGACGAAGGCATTGAGCTTTTTTGCAGATTGAAAGCGAGGAAATGTAAATGGCAAATGATCATGGAGAACAGATCAGAATCGTACAGGAGACAGTGGCAGGCAAAGAGATCACCTTTGCCCATGTAATGGGTGGACCGGCTCCTGTCATATATCAGAAACTTGGACTGAACCCGCAGCTGGATTACAGTTCCTCTGCGATCGGGATCATGAATATGACACCTCCGGAATCCGCAGTGATCGCATCTGATATTGCGGTGAAGAGTGGAAATGTATATCTTGGTTTCGCAGATCGTTTCACCGGAACTCTGATCATCACCGGAGAAATTTCAGATGTAATGTCTGCTATGACTGAGGTGGTAGATTATTTCAGAGATACTCTGGGATATGTAGTATGTAAGATCACTAAGAGATAGGAAGTGTGCAGATGTCCGGAATAACAACGAAGGAGCTTCTCGAGATGGTTTTCCATGAGGACTATGAGAAGCTGAAAGGGAAAAAACTGCGTATGACACGGGTACGGGTCCCTGGAAAAGAAGTCTGCCTGGCACATGTACTTAACCCGTCTCAGGCGTGCATTTATCAGAATCTTGGACTTCATATCGGTGTGCACGAAGGGGAGGATCATACAGGGGATGCGGTAGGCATGATACGGTTTACACCATGGGAGGCAGTAGTTGTAGCTGCTGATGTGGCGATGAAAAGTGCAGATGTGCAGATCGGATTTATGGATCGATTCTGCGGGTCACTGATCCTCACAGGAGGATTGACAGAAGTACAGACAGCAGTGGAAGAAGTTGTAAGATTTTTCAGCGAGGTGCTTGGATTTAAGACCTGCGCTATCCACAGAAGCTGAATGAATAGACAGGTGATGGCAGTATGAAAAAAATTTTTCTCATGGGCAGGAGCGAGTCCGGAAAGACTTCCCTGACCCAGGCACTTAAAGGTGAGAAACTTCATTACGTGAAGACACAGTATACAAATACCGATGATGATACCATTGATTCACCGGGAGAATATGCGGAGTCCAAACATTTCAGTGTAGGACTGGCGTGCTTTTCCTTTGAAGCAGATGTGGTAGCCATCGTTCAGGCGGCAGATGAACCGTTTAATCTTTTCGGCGCAAACTGCCACTCTTTTATTATGCGGCCGCTGATCGGTATTATCACGAAAATCGACTCTCCTTATGCAAATATGCCCATGGTGCGCCAGTGGCTGATCAATGCAGGCTGCGAGCGGATTTTTATGATAAATAATGTGACCAGAGAGGGGATTGATGAGCTGCTGGAGTATCTGAGCGATGATCTCGAACATATGACTCTGGAACAGGCGCAGTTTAAACAGAGTATTGGGCTGAACGAATGGGATCCGCTGCCGGAAGGGGTGGAGTATCCGAAGGAAATTGCTTCTTTTGACAGGTAAAATAAAAAAGTGTCATTTTTTCGTTGCGCACTTCATAAATATCCTGTATAATCTTTTTATCAAGTGCAACATAAGAACAGAAAGTACAAAGACGTACAAATGCAGAAAATCCTGCAGATGTGCGTCTTTTTTGTATATCTGGAAGTTTTACAGTAACTTTCTGATATAAGATTCCGGTATATGAAAAGCACTTAAAAGAATATCTGAAAGAAGAGGAAAAGGAGGAGGTCTATGTTAAATGCAATTGGAAATGTGATCAATCAGATCGATGGTCTGGTCTGGGGATGGTGGATGATCATTTTGCTGCTGGGAACACATATTTTTATGACAGTACGTACAGGGGTGATCCAGAGGAAAATTGGTACAGCGATCCGTCTGTCTGTAAAGAAGGACGCAGATGCAGAAGGTGAAGTCAGTCAGTTTGGGGCTTTGACCACAGCTCTGGCATCCACTATCGGAACCGGAAATATCATAGGAGTTGGTACTGCTATTGCGTTGGGAGGTCCGGGTGCGGTTCTGTGGTGCTGGCTTACCGGCGTTTTTGGAATCGCTACGAAATACAGCGAATCTTTGATCGCTGTGAAATATCGTGTAAAAACAAAGGATGGACGTATGCAGGGCGGCGCCATGTATGCACTGGAACGAGGCCTGAATATGAGATGGCTGGGACTGATCTTTGCATTTTTTGGCGGATTTGCTTCTTTCGGAATTGGCTGTGCAACCCAGGTGAATGCCATTGCCACTGTCTGTAATGAAAATCTGAACATTCCCCCTGCAGTGATTGGTGTTGCAGTTGCTGTTCTCACTGCTCTGGTAATTTTCGGAGGAATCCGCTCCATTGCAAATGTATGTGAGAAACTGGTTCCTTTTATGGCTGTATTTTATGTGCTGGGCTGTCTGATCATTCTGGGACTTAACTACGACTTTATTATCCCGGCAGTAAAAACGATCTGCAGGCTGGCATTTACTCCAGGGGCAGCAGTCGGGGGACTGACAGGAAGGGGCATTATGATGGCAATGCAGTATGGAATTGCCAGAGGGCTTTTTTCCAATGAATCTGGTATGGGTTCCGCACCTATCGCAGCAGCTGCTGCACAGACAAGAAATCCAGTGCGACAGGCTCTGGTTTCCAGCACAGGAACCTTCTGGGATACAGTAGTTGTCTGTCTGATCACAGGACTGGTGCTTGTAACCAGTATTATGAAAAATCCGGCCATTGATATGGGAAATATTACAGATGGCGGCCTGCTTACCACCCTTGCTTTCCAGCAGATCCCAGTGCTTGGACCTGTGATCCTTGTGGTAGGAATTATCTCTTTTGCCTATTCTACAGTACTTGGCTGGGCTTATTACGGAGAACGCTGCGTAGAATATTTCTGCGGAAAAAAAGGCCTGATTCCTTATCGGGTTCTGTACATCGTGGTAGCTGCCATTGCACCGGTTATTTCCCTGAATCTGGTATGGACAGTGGCAGATATCCTGAATGCACTGATGGCGGTTCCCAACCTGATCGCAGTCCTGCTGCTGTCAGACGTGATCGTAAAAGAAACGAAAAAGTACATAAATAATCTGGACGCCAGAGATGAGACGCCTATAGAGGTGGTCGATAAATAAAGATTGGCGACAGGATTCAGGAATGATTGTAAACTTAACAATGAGCATAGGTTGACAGTTGCTTATTTCTGTGTTATAAAAAGAACAGTCATTTTTATATTGATGATAATCTTTTTGGGAAAAGGAGTATAGGATCATGAGTCAGTCTTATGCAAAAAGTCCTGCAGCAGAGCGCAGGTTTACAACGAAAGAAATGGTACTGGTAGGTATGTTCGCGGCAGTTCTTGCTGTTATTTCACAGATATCCCTGCCTATGCCAACAGGAGTGCCTATCACCATTCAGGTATTTGGCGTGGCACTTGTAGGTGCATCCCTTGGATCCAGGCTTGGAACTACTGCAACCTTGGTATATGTTCTTCTGGGAGCTATCGGGCTTCCGATCTTTGCCAATTTTTCAGGCGGGGTCAGCAGTATTGTAGGCGTTACAGGAGGATATATCTGGGCATGGCCGATCATGGCCTGGCTGTGCGGAATTCGCCCGAAAACAGAGAATAAAACGAAGAACCTGGTGATTTCTATTATATTTGCATTGATCGGACTGCTGATCGTTGAGACTATCGGCGGCCTGCAGTGGCATTTTGTAGGCGGTTCTATGAGTATTCCTGCAATTGCGGTATATTCCCTGACAGCTTTTATTCCGAAAGATATCATTATCACAGTACTGGCAGTACTGATCGCTGTTCCGATCAGAAAAGGAATCAACAATGCGGGAAATCGTTAAGATCCATGGCATCGGACTGGATAAAGCAGGACGCTGCACCCATTATCATACAGAACTGGATGTGGCAGCACTTCTCTGCGGGAAATGCAGAAAGTATTATGCCTGCTATGAATGCCATGATGAGATGGAAGATCATTCATTTGAAGCAACATCAGAAGCAGAACCCTGGCCGGTTCTGTGCGGATGCTGCCGTAATAAACTGAGCCGGGAAGAATATAAAACAGGCAGCTGCCCTTACTGCCATGCACAGTTTAATCCCGGATGCAGTTTGCATGAGAACATTTATTTTTGCAAATAGAAAAACAGTGCCGCTTTATCCTCTGCCACAGGCAGTTTGGCGATAAAGCAACACTGTTTTTATTTGCTTTTTTCAGTCAGAAGACTGTTTCAGATGCAGATTAGTACTGCTGTCCTCCCTGGGAACCACTGGACATCTGTCTTTCCTGGGCTTCGATCATTTTCTTGACCATATATCCACCCACAGAACCATTCTGTTTGGAAGTCAGGTTACCGTTATATCCATCTGTAAGCGGTACGCCCAGCTCATTTGCAACCTCGAATTTGAAACGGTCTAAAGCACCCTTTGCTTCCGGTACAGCTGCCTGGTTAGAAGATTTTGTGTTTGACATATCAATTTCCTCCTTGGTTGTTGTTTTCGCTTTTATAATTGTTTCGGTGTTACAATGCTAGTATATGAAAACACAGAAATAATACACTGGAAGTTTCCGTATTCAGAGGAATTCTCTGGAAAATATTAATAAATTATGAATTTTGTATATGATTCAACTTTTAATTGCACTCTATTTGTTAATTTGTTATAATGTATTTCAGAATTATGAAAAGTGTGAGAATTTCATAAAATAAGATGTGAGAATCGGAGAGGAGACATTATGAACTTAGGTATTATCGCACATAACAGCAAAAAAGTACTGATTGAAGATTTCTGCATTGCATATAAGAACATACTTGCCAAACATGAGGTCTACGCCACAGGTACGACAGGACGAAGAATTGAGGAAGCGACAAGCCTTCACGTGCATAAATTTCTGGCCGGAAGCATCGGCGGAGACAAGCAGTTCATGGAGATGGTAGAGCGTCAGGATCTGGATATGGTCATTCTGTTCTACAATCCTGTTATGATCGATCCGAAAGAACCGGACATCATGAGCATTGTAAAAAGATGCGATCAGTATAATATTCCTGTAGCTACCAATATTGCTACAGCAGAACTTCTTATTTTAGGACTTGCCAGAGGAGACCTGGATTGGAGACTGAATCTGAAATGAGAGTAATAGCAGGAAAAGCAAGAAGACTGAATTTAAAAACGATTCCGGGCCTGGAAACAAGGCCTACTACGGATCGTATTAAAGAAACTCTGTTTAATATTTTACAGCCTGAACTTCTGGAATGCAGGTTTCTGGATCTCTTTGCAGGAAGCGGCGGGATCGGTATTGAGGCACTGAGCCGAGGGGCTGATCTGGCAGTATTTGTGGAGAAGAATCCGAAAGCTGCCGCCTGCATTAAAGAAAATCTTGCATTTACAAAACTGGCGGAAGGTGGTAAACTGCTGAACATGGACGTGCTGCAGGCACTTCGTTCTCTGGAGGGAAAGGGTGCATTTGATATCATCTTTATGGATCCGCCGTATAATAAAGAACTGGAACGTCAGGTACTGGAATATCTTCAGGACAGTACAGTGGCAGATGAGAATACGCTGATCATAGTAGAAGCAGACCTTGAAACAGACTTCAGTTATGCAGAAGGTCTGGGATATAAGCAGCTCCGTTCAAAAGAATATAAAACAAATAAGCATGTATTTCTGATGCGTGCGTAATTACTATGCACTTGTGCGGAGAAAGTGAGAGAAAAACACATGAAAATAGCAGTTTATCCAGGAAGCTTTGACCCTGCCACTTACGGGCACCTTGATGTGATCAGGAGGGCAGCAGTTTCTTTTGACAAAGTCATCGTGGGCGTTTTGCACAATTCTTCAAAAAGTCCGTTGTTTTCTGTGGAGGAACGTGTTAATATATTAGAAAAGGCGACGAAAGACATCCCGAATGTAGAAGTAAAGGCATTTGAGGGTCTTTCTGTGAATTTTGCCAGAGAAAATAAGGCTCAGGTGATCATCCGCGGGCTGCGTGCTGTTACAGATTTCGAATATGAGCTGCAGATGGCTCAGACGAATCGTGTACTCGCGCCTGATGTGGATACGGTATTTCTGACTACAAGCCTGGAATATGCGTATCTGAGTTCCACTATTATGAAAGAAGTTGCGAACTTCGACGGAGATCTGAGTAAATTTGCACCGAAGGAAATAACTGATGCAGTTATCGAGAAGCTTCATGCGGATAAACAGAGAAAATAAGGAGAGTGTACTATGAGCAGCAGAATTGAACAGATTATCGGTGAAATCGAGGAATATGTAGAGAGCTGTAAATTCCAGCCGTTATCTACTACCAAGATTGTCGTTAATAAAGAAGAGATCGAGGAGCTCTTAAGAGAACTTCGTCTGAAAACTCCTGATGAGATCAAACGTTATCAGAAGATCATCAATAATAAAGATGCTATCCTCGAGGATGCACAGTCCAAGGCAGACGCCCTGATCGCAGATGCACAGGCGAAGGCGCAGGAACTTGTAACACAGCACGAGATCATGCAGAAAGCATATGCACAGGCTAATGACACCATCAATGCAGCGAACAAGCAGGCACAGGAGATCCTTGATTCTGCAACACAGGACGCTAACAGTATCCGTCTCAGCGCTATCACCTATACAGATGATATGATGGCGAACATTGGTAATGTGCTGAACACAACATTAGATGATGCAGGTGTGAAATATAAATCCTTTATTGATGCTCTGCAGAGCTGTGTGGACGTTGTAAATCACAACCGTCAGGAACTTGCTCCGCAGACAGCACAGGCAGCAGCCATCACAGGATCTTATCATGATGATGAAGATAAGAATGTAGAGGATGACCTGTTAGATGATCTTGGAGAGAACTAATTTGTTTTCAACGAAGTAAGAGACAGGCGATCATACCTGTCAGTACAGCGTTGAGGCATTTGGACGTCAGGCAGGGCAGAAGACGCAGGTCTTTGTGCAGGATACTTCTTGTCTGTGCAAGGATGCAGGCACCGCCGGATCCTACAGCAGCTGCAGAAAGGATACAGCAGAATCTGAAGGGAAGGCCGGAGTCAGCGATGAGAGACAGTCCTGTAGTGATTTCCGTGAATCCCAGCAGAACATACCGGGATACAGGAGAGAATGGCCAGTACAGGCTGATGTAGCCTGCAAGTATGGAAAACAGGAGAATATATCCCCCAAGCCGGGTGATAGTTTCGAATCCGTTCATAATAGAGACATCCAGAGCGCTGCCCGATAAGGGAGCGGAAGATGTCTCTTTTTTTTCATCATGCCTGTCTGTATGAGGAACAGAACCTGGCAGGTGGTTTCTGTAAATCAGAAGGCGGAAAATCATCATACAGATGAAATCAGACAGAAACAGGCAGAGGAATAATCTGGAAGCAGGAACTTTGTTCAGCAGACAGATCTGCCCCAGGTATGTAATAATAAAAGAAGGACTGGCATTGTTGCAGAAAGTTGTGAGATATTCCGCTTCCCTGCGGGAAATCTTATGGGATTCATACATGTCAGATGCCAGCTTGGCACCCATGGGATATCCACAGAGCATGCCAAGGAGAAACACATATCCACCGTAAACACTTACGCCCAGCAGGAATTCAAACAGGGGCCTGAAAGGAAGCAGGATTTTTTCGATGCTTCCGGTATGGATCAGGACGCCGGTAAGAATAATAAATGGCAGAAGTGCAGGTATCAGGCTGTTCAGCCACAGTGTCATGCCTGTGCGGGCAGCAGTCAGACCTTCCTGAGGGTGGAGCAGAAGAAATACAAGGAGCAGGAGAGTTCCTGCCGTTAAAAAAATCCGTTTCATATACGCCTGAGATTTTTTATTTAATCTTATGGTGTTTATTGAAAATAAATTCATTGCTGTTTACACATAATAATATCCTGTGTCAGGAAAGCGAACAGGGAAAAGGACAGCAGCAACAGGTAATAAAATGCATTTTGGAGGTAATAATATGGCAGTATTAGAGAACTGTGAACCGAAAAGAGTATTTCATTATTTCGAGGAGATCTGCAAGATTCCACACGGTTCAGGAAATACAAAACAGATCAGTGACTATCTGGTACAGTTTGCGAAAGACCACGGACTGAAATACGTTCAGGATGAAATGAACAATGTAGTAATCTATAAGCCGGGAACAAAGGGCTATGAGAATGCACCTACTGTAATCCTGCAGGGACATATGGACATGGTATGTGAGAAGCGTCCGGATGTAGAACATGATTTCACGAAGGATGGCCTGAATCTTTCTGTAGAAGGAGATTATGTATCTGCGAACGGAACCACACTGGGCGGCGATGACGGAATTGCTGTGGCATACGGACTTGCTGTTCTGGAAAGTGATACCATTGCACATCCTCCTCTGGAAGTATTTATCACAGTAGATGAGGAAATCGGTCTTCTGGGTGCTGTAGGATTTGACTGCAGTGTGCTGAAGGGAAGAAGATTCATCAACCTTGATTCCGAAGCAGAAGGAAGTCTCTGGATCAGCTGCGCAGGAGGACTCAGCGGAGTCAGCCACCTTCCTGTAGCCAGAGTGGAAGCCAAAGGACAGAAACTGAATGTAAAGATCGCAGGTCTTATGGGCGGACATTCCGGAGCTGAAATTGATAAAAACCGTGCAAATGCCAACGCTCTTCTGGGAACTTTCCTGTATGGACTGAAGAAAAAAGCAGACTATGAGCTGATCAGCGTGCAGGGTGGACAGAAGGACAATGCGATCACCAGAGAGTCTGTGGCAGAACTTCTGACAGATGCTGAGAATGCAGAAACTGTAAAAGCATATGCTGTTCAGATGCAGGAAGCATGGAGAGAAGAATACGCAGGAACAGATGAAGGGATCACAGTACAGGTGACTGACGAAGGTGAGAAAGAAGTCAGGGTTCTTCATCCAACCAGCAAAGAAAAAGTGGTATTCTACCTGATGAATGTACCTTACGGTATCCGTAAGATGAGTGGAACCATTTCCGGACTGGTAGAGACATCTTCCAATATCGGAATCCTGACTACGTCTGAAGATGAAGTTATGGCAAGCTCCAGCATTCGAAGCTCTGTGGAGACAGCACGTGATGCGCTGTCTGATAAGATCGAATACCTGACAGAATTCCTTGGCGGAGAATATGAGAGACAGGGTGTTTATCCTGCATGGGAATACCGCAAGGAATCACCTCTTCGTGATAAGATGGTAGAGATCTATGAAGAAATGTACGGAGAGAAGCCAAACGTAGTAGCCATTCATGCAGGACTGGAATGCGGCCTGTTCTATAAGAAGATGGATAATCTGGACTGTGTTTCCCTGGGACCGGATATGAAGGATATTCATACATCAGAAGAAGTTCTTAGTATTTCTTCCACAGAACGTGTATGGAAGTATCTGGTAAAAGTTCTCGAAGCATTAAAAGACTGATCCGCAACATAAAAACAAAATTATAAGCAGGTCTCCTGTTTCTGAAAGAACAGGAAGGCCTGCTTCTTTTTTTGAAACCAATTCTGAAACCGGTTCTAAAACCATTTCACCTCGCATATAGTATTATCAGAATGCCGGGGAGTTTTGGGCTATGCGTAAAAATATTCTGATCCTGTGCGTGATGATTCCCATACTGGTGATAATGACAGATATCCTGATGAAAAGAAGCCAGGTATCCTGCCTGTCCGAAAATACCTGTGAAACAGCAGAATTCAGGGAACAGCATCTGTCGGGGAGGCTTTATGAGGAACTGTCAGGTTCCGGGAATTTCGCAGATGATCTCACAGTGACCATGCTCCACGGGAAATTCTCTCCCGATGAAATATGGACAGATTCTGTCCTGTACAGAAAATACAAACCAACGGAATACTTCCGGCTGAGAAAAGCTTATCAGGCAGTGTGGTTTGATCTGAAATACTTTCCCATAGCGGATAACGGACATTCCGGAGATAAAATAAGTTTCGAAAATACTTACGGAGCGCCCAGGACTTACGGCGGGCAGCGGATTCATGAAGGCTGTGACCTTTTCGGTGAGAAGAAGCAGTCCGGCTATTATCCTGTCCTTTCCATGACAGACGGAACTGTGGAAAAGATCGGATGGCTTCCATTAGGAGGTTACAGGATCGGTATTCGCGCTTCTTACGGCGGGTACTTTTATTATGCACATCTGTCCGGCTATGAGAAGGAATTTAAAGAAGGCGATCCGGTAGAAGCAGGGGAGATCCTGGGATATATGGGGAATACCGGATACGGAGAAGAAGGAACTGCTGCCATGTTTCCGGTACATCTTCACCTGGGAATTTATATTGAAACACCAAACCATAAAGAATTGAGCGTGAACCCATACTGGGTCCTGAAAGCTATTTCTAAAAAAATCAGAAACTGTTCATATTAGCGAGATATTTTTTTTAATCTATGCTATAATAACAAAATGTATGAAATGCAAGGAGCGAGTGAAAATGGAAATACAGTTATGGAGAAGCATTTTATGCCCGTATGAACTGGCTGTGAGAGAGCTGGAAGTGAAATTTAATCATATTATTGAGGAATGTAAAGAAAATGATATATACTGCCCCATCGAACAGGTAGAAGGCAGAGTGAAAAGTGTAAGCAGCATTCTGGAGAAAATGCAGCGCAAACATATCCCCATGGAGCGCATGGAAGAAGAGGTGGAGGATATTGCAGGCGTGCGTATTATCTGCCAGTTTGAAGAAGATATTGAGACAGTTGCTTCCCTGATCCAGAAAAGAAGCGACATGATCATAAAAAGTGAGAAAAATTATCTGAAACATATCAAACAGAGCGGATACAGAAGTTACCATCTGATCATTTATTACACGGTAGATACAGTAAAAGGCCCCAAGAAACTTCAGGCGGAAATCCAGATCCGTACCATGGCCATGAATTTCTGGGCTACCATCGAGCATTCCCTTCAGTACAAATATAAAGGGGATATGCCGGAACATGTAGCAGAGCGCTTGAGTAAAGCCGCAGATGCGATCAATGCCCTTGACAGAGAGATGTCTTCTGTAAGAAATGAGATCATGGATGCACAGAATTCCTCCCAGATGCAGTCCAATCTGGTGAAAGATATCCTGATCAATATCGAGAATCTTTACAAGCTGGCTAACAAGAGGGAGATCATGAAGATCCAGGACGAATTCCTGCGAGTGTTCAGAACCAAAGATCTCCAGCAGTTGGAGCGCTTCCACAGACAGCTTGACATTATCTCAGAGGGTTACCGTGCGCAGGCTGTATATCACCATGTATGACAGCCTTTCATAAGTAATTACATACGAGGAAATATAAATGCAGGATTTTTTACCGGTAAATAAAAAAGAAATGAAAGAGAGGGGATGGGAACAGGCAGACTTTGTCTACGTGACAGGGGATGCCTATGTGGACCATCCTTCCTTTGGTGCGGCCATTATCAGCAGACTGTTGGAAAGCCGCGGATATAAAGTGGGGATCATCAGTCAGCCGGACTGGAGAAAGAAAGAGAGTATACAGGTATTCGGCGAACCCAGGCTGGGATTTCTGGTTACAGCCGGAAATATGGATTCCATGGTCAATCATTACACTGTGTCGAAGAAGCACAGACAGAAGGATTCCTATTCCCCGGGAGGGCAGATGGGACTTCGTCCGGACAGGGCTGCTATTGTATACAGCAACCTGATCCGTCAGACCTATAAACATACTCCCATCATTCTGGGCGGTATTGAGGCAAGCCTCAGACGTATGGCACATTATGACTACTGGGAGAATAAAGTCAAACACAGTATACTGATCGATTCCGGAGCAGACCTGATCTCCTACGGAATGGGAGAACATTCCATTATAGAGATAGCAGAATCCCTGGAGAGCGGGATTCCGGTGGAAGAGATCACCTATATCGCAGGAACTGTTTTCAAGTGTAAAGATCTGGACCGTGTGTACGAGCCCATTGTTCTTCCTTCTTATGAAGAAGTAAAAGAGGACAAAAAGACCTACGCGGACAGCTTTGCCATACAATACCAGAATACGGACCCGTTCAGCGCCAGACCAATGGCGGAATTTTACGGAAGCAGGGGATATGTGGTACAGAATCCTCCGGCACTGCCGCTGTCGCAGGCGGAAATGGATGATGTCTATGCACTTCCCTATACAGAGAGAGTTCATCCCATGTATGAGAAACAGGGCGGGATCCCGGCACTGGAAGAGATTAAATTCAGCCTGACGAGCAACAGAGGATGCTTCGGAGGTTGTAATTTCTGTGCCCTGACATTTCATCAGGGAAGGATCCTGCAGACCAGAAGCCATGAATCCCTGATCGAAGAGGCTGAGCGTATGACAAGGGATCCTGAATTTAAAGGATACATTCACGATGTAGGCGGGCCTACTGCTGATTTCCGTCAGCCATCCTGTCAGAAACAGCTGACCAAGGGAGTATGTAAGAACAGACAGTGCCTTTTCCCGGAACCATGTAAGAACCTGAAGGTGGATCATTCAGACTATGTGACACTGCTTCGCAAACTGCGCCAGATCCCGGGAGTTAAGAAAGTATTTATCCGCTCCGGTGTCCGCTTTGACTATGTGGTGGCAGACAGGGACAAAACATTTCTGAATGAACTTGTGGAACATCATGTCAGCGGCCAGCTCCGTGTGGCACCGGAACATGTATCTGATCAGGTACTGAAATATATGGGGAAACCCTGCCACAGTGTTTATGAAGAGTTTCTGCGGGAGTATGATAAGGCAAATAAAAGGACAGGCAGACAGCAGTATGCAGTGCCCTACTTTATGTCTTCCCATCCGGGCTGTACCATGAAAGAGGCTGTGAAGCTGGCGGAATATGTAAGAGATCTGGGATTTACCCCGGAACAGGTGCAGGATTTTTACCCTACACCATCCACTCTTTCTACCTGTATGTATTATACAGGGATCCATCCCCTCACAGGCGAAAAGGTATATGTGCCCAGAAATCCCCATGAAAAAGCCATCCAGCGTGCACTGATGCAGTACAAGAATCCTGAAAACAGAGAACTGGTCCTGGAAGGGCTGAAGCTTGCAGGGCGTATGGATCTGGTAGGTTACGGGCCGAAATGTCTGATCCGTCCCATCCGTGAGAAACAGGAGAAAAAGAACGGAAATGATCGAAGAAATCAGAACAGGAAAACCATTCGAAATGTACATAAGAAGAACCCTAAAGGAGGGCGCAGATGACAAAAAAGAAGAGAATTCCCAAGGGAGAATGGGGATATTTTAAAAGTGAGAAGAAAAGACGCATGATCATCACGGCAGTATTGTTTGCAGTACCGCTGTTTATCTTTTTTACTTCCTGGATCTATTTTAAGACCAGAATGACCATCTGGACAGTTGTGGCAGTGGTAGGATGTCTTCCGGCATGCAAATCCGCAGTGAGCCTGATCATGATCCTGAAATGCAGACCACTGGATGAGACATTATATAAGAAAATCCGGGAACATCAGGACAGACTTGACATGGCATATGAGATGTATATGACCTTTTATGAAAAAAGTGCTTACATTGATGCAGTGGCAGTCTGCGGAAACACAGTAGCAGCGTACAGCAGCGATCCGAAGATCAATGCAGCCTTTATGGAGGAAAATGCCCAGAAGATCATCCGCAAAAACGGTTATAAAGCAACTGTAAAAATCTTTACAGACCTCCGTCCGTTTCTGGAGCGTCTGGATTCCATGAATGCCCATAAGGAATCTCTGGAAGAAGGAATTAAATTCACTCCGGATGAAAAATACCCGGATCTTTCCAGAAATGAACTGATCCGCCAGACCATACTGGCTATCTGTTTATAAGATCATGACAGAGTCATCGCATAACAGACAGGAGTCACAGTGACGAATGAAAGAATTTATTATAGAAGAAAATGAAGCCGGACAGCGCTTCGACAAATACCTGGCAAAGCTTCTTCGTGAAGCACCCAAGAGCTTTTTCTACAAAATGCTCCGTAAAAAGAACATTACCCTGAACGGAAAAAAAGCAACAGGAAATGAGAAACTTCAAAAGGGGGATGCCGTTAAGCTGTTCCTGAGTGATGAAACCTTCGGGAAGTTTGCAGGAAATACCCAGGTGGAAAGGGCTTACTGTCAGCTGGATATTATTTATGAGGATAAGGATATAGTGGTGATCAACAAACCGGCAGGAATGCTTTCCCAGCCTGCGGACGATGGAACGCCATCTCTGGTAGAATATCTCATCGGATATCTGCTGCAGAAAGGTGATCTGACAGAAGAACAGCTGCAGACATTCCGCCCATCTGTGTGCAACCGTCTGGACCGCAATACCAGCGGCATGGTATGCGCGGGCAAAAGTCTGGCAGGCCTGCAGTTTCTGTCAGAAATTTTTCACGACCGCGCCCTTCATAAATATTATCTGTGCCTGGTAAAAGGCAAAATAGAAAAGAAATCCCATATCAAAGGCTGGCTGCACAAGGATCAGAAAACCAACAAAGTGACAGTAAGCCGGGAGAAAATACCGGATTCCCTTGCTATAGAAACAAGCTACCGGCCTCTTGGAAATAACGGCAGGGTCACTTTGCTTGAAGTGGAGCTGCTCACAGGAAGAACCCACCAGATCCGTGCCCATTTAAGCAGTATCGAACATCCCCTGCTGGGAGACGGGAAATACGGAGACAGGGAATTTAACAGGCAGTATACAGGCGAAGGTGTGAAATATCAGCTTCTTCATGCATATAAACTTGTCATTCCCCAGACAGGGCAGACATTCACGGCACCTGTCCCGGAGCTGTTTTATCATATTATCACAGAAGAACATCTGGAGGAGGCATATCATGAAAATCTGGAGAGAAATATGGGATTACGCCAGGATGATCATACTGGTGGTGATCGTTGTGACACTCATTAACAATATTGTGCTGATCAATGCAAAGATTCCCTCAGAGTCTATGGAAAATACCATTATGACCGGCGACCGCATCTTCGGTTACAGGCTTGCTTATGGCCTGAATATAGATCTTTTCGGACATGAGATCAATAAAAAGTTCAAAGATCCTCAGAGATTTGATATCATTATCTTTAAGTATCCGGATGATGAAAGCCAGCTGTTTATCAAACGTATCATCGGGCTTCCCGGGGAAAAAGTTCAGATCATAAACGGTAAAGTCTATATCAATGATTCCGAAACTCCCCTGGATGACAGTTTCGTGGCTGAAGTTCCCAGAGGAAACTTCGGACCCTATGAGGTGCCGGAAGACAGCTATTTCGTAATGGGTGACAACCGCAATCATTCCAGGGATTCCCGCTACTGGAAAACAAGTAATTTCGTAACCTATGACGAGATCGTGGGAAAGGCTGTTGTGCGGTATTATCCATCCATAAAACTGTTAAACAACTATAAAGAGAAAGAACAGTAAAAAACGGGCAAAGGAGGAAACATTTTGGCAACCTGGAACAGCAGAGGCCTGAGAGGTTCAACTCTGGAGGAACTGGTAAACCGGACCAATGAACAATACAGGGAAAAAGGGCTGGCACTGATCCAGAAAATTCCCACACCTATCACACCGGTCCGTATGGATAAAAATAACCGTCACATCACACTGGCATATTTTGAACAGAAGAGTACGGTGGATTATATCGGAGCAGTACAGGGGATCCCTGTATGCTTCGATGCAAAAGAATGCTGCACGGATACCTTTCCTCTGGCCAATATTCATTCCCATCAGGTGGAATTTATGGAAGCCTTTGAGAAGCAGGGCGGTGTGGCATTTTTTCTTATTTTTTTCAGCCATGAGAATCTGTTTTATTATCTTACTCTGAGAGAACTGATAACTTTCTGGAAACGGATGGAACAGGGCGGCAGGAAAAGCTTCCGGAGAGAAGAACTTACAGCTGAGTACTATCTTGGCAGGAAAGGCGGCTTTTTAGTTCCGTATCTGGAAGGAATCCAGAAAGATTTAAGCCACAGGGATTGACAATTGTGGAAATACACTTTATAATTTTATCTAGTTTTCCGTATTAGTATGATAATATGGTAGCACGTTAATAGAATAAAGCGCACAACAGAAGATCATATATCCGGAAAGACTGCCGCTGGCAGTTCGTATCACAGATGAGGAGGATTATACAATGCAGCGTATTTTTCATACACCTGAAGGTGTAAGGGACATTTACAATGGCGAATGCAGCCAGAAACGGAAGGTACAGGAGAAGATTCATCGTGTTTTCCATCAGTATGGCTATGAAGATATAGAGACACCGACCTTTGAATATTTTGAGGTTTTCAGCCGTGAGGTAGGAACCATTCCTTCCAGGGAGCTGTATAAATTTTTTGACAGAGAGGGAAATACGTTGGTGTTAAGACCTGACTTTACCCCGTCTGTTTCCAGGGCCTGCGCCACTTATTTTAACCCGGACGAAGAGCCGGTGAGCCTGTGCTATACAGGAAATACCTTTATCAATAACTCCAGTTACAGAGGACGTCTGAAAGAAACCACTCAGATGGGCGTAGAACATATCGGAGATGAATCCGCAGATGCAGATGCAGAACTTCTGGCCATGACTGTGGAGTGTCTTCTGGCAGCAGGACTGACAGAGTTCCAGGTCAGTGTAGGACAGGTGGATTATTTCAAATCCCTGTTAAAAGAAGCTGAACTTGATACAGAAGCAGAAGAGAGACTCCGTACCCTGATCTCCCAGAAGAATTCCTTCGGTGTACAGGAATTTGTGGAAGAGCAGAAATTAAAAGAAGGAATTGCCAGGGCTTTCGTGGAGATCCCGCAGATGTTTGGATCCGCAGATGTATTAAAGAAGGCCAGAAGCCTTACCAACAATGCACGTGCACTGGAAGCAGTTGCCAGACTGGAAGAGATTTATGAGATCCTGAAGATCTATGGATATGAGAAATATGTTTCTTTTGATTTCGGCATGCTGAGTAAATATCAGTATTACACAGGAATCATTTTCCAGGCATATACTTATGGTACAGGCGAGCCTATGATCAAAGGCGGACGCTATAATGGCCTGATGAAACACTTCGGGAAACCGGCGGCTTCCATCGGTTTTGCCATTGAAGTGGATAACCTTCTTCTTGCGCTGTCCAGCCAGAAACTGCTCTCTGAGAAAGATGAGAAACCGGAAGTGATCCTTTATGAAGCTCAGGAACGTGCAGAGGCTATTGAGAAGGCAAGAAAACTCCGTGCCCAGGGACACAGTGTTTCATTACGTTTGAAGAAGGAGGTCAGATAAGCCATGAGATACCTGACATTTGCACTGACAAAAGGCAGACTTGCAAACAAGACAATGGAGATGTTCGAGAGAGCCGGAATCACCTGCGAAGAGATGAAAGACAAGGATTCCCGTAAGCTCATTTTCGTAAATGAAGAATTAAAGATGAAATTTTTCCTTTCAAAAGGTCCGGATGTTCCTACTTATGTAGAATACGGAGCAGCTGATATCGGAATCGTTGGAAAAGATACCATTCTGGAAGAAGGCCGTAAGCTTTATGAGGTAATGGACCTGGGTTTCGGCAAATGTAAGATGTGCGTCTGCGGACCGGAAAGTGCCAGAGAAGTTCTGGAGAATAACCAGCTTATCCGTGTAGCTACGAAATACCCGAATATTGCGAAGGATTATTTCTACAACAGAAAGCATCAGACTGTAGATATTATTAAATTAAACGGATCTATCGAACTGGCACCTATCGTAGGGCTGTCCGAAGTGATCGTGGATATTGTGGAGACAGGCAGCACACTTCGTGAAAACGGCCTGAGTGTCCTGGAAGAGGTTTGCCCGCTGTCCGCACGTATGGTAGTAAATCAGGTAAGCATGAAGATGGAGAACGAGAGGATCCGCAAGCTTATCGATGACTTAAGAAAAGTTCTGCAGGAGGGAATTTAAAATGCGTAAGGTAACATTAACAAAAGAGTCAACAAAAGATATTCTGGAGAGCCTTCTGAAAAGAAGCCCTAATAATTATGGTAAATTCGAATCCACAGTAGCAGAGATCCTGGCAAAGGTGAAAAGCGAGGGAGATGCAGCCCTCTTTGCATACACAAAGGAATTTGACAAAGCAGAGGTAAACAAAGAGAACATCCGTGTTACAGAAGTTGAGATCCAGGAAGCCTATGACAAGATTGATCCGGCACTTCTGGAAGTGATCCGCAAGGCACTGGTAAACATCCGTAAATACCACGAGAAACAGATCCAGAACAGCTGGTTCACCAGTGAGACAAACGGAACCATGCTTGGACAGAAAGTGACACCATTAAACCGTGTAGGTGTTTATGTACCAGGGGGAAAGGCTGTGTATCCATCCTCTGTATTAATGAATATCGTACCTGCAAAAGTAGCAGGAGTACCGAACATCGTAATGACCACACCTCCTGGAAAGGACGGCAAGATCTGCGCGTCCACACTGGTAGCTGCGAAGGAAGCAGGAGCAGATGAGATCTATAAAGTGGGCGGAGCACAGGCCATTGGAGCGCTTGCCTTCGGAACAGAAAGCATCCCGAAAGTAGATAAGATCGTAGGACCGGGAAATATTTTCGTGGCACTTGCCAAGAAAGCAGTTTACGGATATGTAAGCATCGATTCTATTGCAGGCCCAAGTGAGATCCTGGTGCTGGCAGATGAGACAGCTAATCCACATTTCGTAGCTGCAGACCTTCTTTCCCAGGCAGAACATGATGAACTTGCCTGTGCGATCCTGATCACTACCAGCAGAGAATTCGCAGATAAAGTAGACGAAGAAGTGAAGGGTTTTGTGGAAGTACTTTCCAGAAAAGAGATCATCCAGAAATCACTGGATAATTTCGGCTACATTCTGATTGCAGAAGATATGGAGGAAGCCATCGAAGCTGCCAATGAGATTGCTCCGGAACATATGGAGATCGTAACAGCCAATCCGTTCGAGGACATGATGAAAGTGAAGAACGCAGGAGCCATCTTTATCGGAGAATACAGCTCTGAACCGCTGGGCGATTATTTCGCAGGTCCGAACCACGTACTTCCTACCAATGGAACAGCCAAATTCTTCTCTGCTCTTTCTGTAGATGACTTTATTAAGAAATCAAGTATTGTTTATTATTCCAGGGCGGCACTCCGTGATATTCACAAAGATATCATTCAGTTTGCCACATCCGAGCAGCTGACTGCGCATGCCAATTCCATTGCAGTACGTTTCGAAGACGAAGATAAAGAGGAGAAATAAGAACCATGGCCAGAGAAGCATCAGTGGAAAGAAATACAAAAGAAACAGAGATCAAATTAAAGATCAATCTGGATGGAACCGGATATTCAGATATCGAGACGGGTGTGGGATTTTTTAACCACATGCTGGATGGATTTACCAGACATGGACTCTTCGACCTCAGTGTGAGAGTACACGGGGATCTGAAGGTGGATGATCATCACACTATCGAAGATACGGGAATTGTTCTGGGAACAGCCCTGAAAGAAGCCATCGGAGATAAAAAAGGTATCAAAAGATACGGAAGCTGCATTCTTCCTATGGATGAATGCCTGGTGTTATGTGCCATTGACCTGTCAGGAAGACCATATTTTGTCTGGGATGCAGAATTTACCACAGACAGGATCGGAGATATGTCCGCAGAGATGGTGAAAGAATTTTTCTATGCAGTTTCCTATTCCTGCGGAATGAATCTTCATATAAAAGTGTTAAGCGGCGGTAACAATCATCATATGGCAGAAGCTATGTTCAAAAGCTTCGCCAAGGCGCTGGATGCAGCCACATCTTTTGACCCGAGGATCACGGATGTGCTTTCCACCAAGGGAAGTCTGGCATGAGTCTGCATCAGATACAACAGATATCTGATATATAAAGAAGGAGAAACATACCTATGAAAAAATTAATGATTCCCTGTCTGTATCTTCAGTCTGAAAAAGCAGTGACAGGATTCGGACAGAGAAATCTCTTTGGCGACGGTGATGTGGAGAAGCTGGCACGTTTTTACAGTGATAACGGGGCAGATGAACTTCTGGTATTTGACTTTTCTGTGGGAGACCGGGAGCATGATGCTGCGATTGGCAGGATCAGAGATATCTGTTATGCCTCCGAGATCCCGGTGATCGGAGCCGGTAATATCAAACGGGCAGAAGATGTAAAGAAACTGATCTATGCAGGCTGTGGGAAAGTTGTGCTGAACTTCTCCAAACAGAGCAATATTGATCTGCTGGAAGAAGTTTCCCTGCGCTTCGGAAAAGAGAAAATGATGGTCAGCATTTCAGCAGCAGAAGAATTTGCAGCACATAAAGAGCTGATCGAAACTTGTGCTCAGGGCGTTCTGGCACTGGACACAGTACAGGATTCCATTGCACAGCTGTCTTCCATACCCATCGTTCTTCACACAGATGAGAGCAAGGAGGCAGAACTCGTAAAACTGTTGCAGACAGGTGCTGTAGGCGGTTTAAGCGGCGCATATGTCAGCAATCCGGATACTGCGCTGGTGGAATTTAAGGCACTTCTGAGAGAACAGGGAATACCGGTACAGACCTTCGAGAGCAGTATTGCCTGGTCTGATTTCAAACTGAACAGCGACGGAATGGTTCCGGTGATCGTACAGGATTATAAGACGGATGAAGTTCTGATGCTGGCATATATGAATGAAGAAGCATTTGAAACTACTTTAAAAAGCGGCAAGATGACCTACTGGAGCAGAAGCCGCAATGAACTGTGGACCAAAGGACTTACCTCCGGTCATCTGCAGTATGTGAAATCCCTGACCCTGGACTGCGACAATGACACGATTCTGGCCAGGGTATCCCAGATTGGTGCAGCCTGCCATACAGGAAACCGCACCTGTTTCTTCAAGACTCTGGTAAAAAAAGAATATGATGATACCAATCCTCTGCGTGTATTCCAGGATGTCTACGATGTGATCATGGACAGAAAAGAGAATCCGAAAGAGGGTTCTTATACCAATTACCTTTTCGACAAAGGACTGGACAAGATCCTGAAGAAAGTAGGAGAAGAATGTACGGAGATCGTCATTGCAGCGAAAAATCCGGACAAAGAAGAAGTGAAATATGAGATTTCAGATTTCCTTTATCATATGATGGTACTGATGGCTGAAAAAGGTGTCACCTGGGATGAAATTGTAAAAGAACTTGCAAGAAGGTAAAAAAGGTAACTGCATACAGACTTGACATATGACCATTTTTGTGATAAAAAGATAATATCCGAATTGAATATGTGCAATGGTTATAACGTTAAGGTCGCATTGTAATATTGATGCACAAAAGAGAATCCGGTGTGAATCCGGAACGATACCGTCACTGTGTATGGGAGCTATATTCAGAAACCACTGGGAAACTGGGAAGGGAATGTAGCGATGAACGAAGTCAGGAGAACTGCCTTAATGTGGAATTTCAGGTCTGCGGTTTACAGTACCTATATTCTCATACCGATACATAGCTCTTTTAAAATCACATTCAGGTGATACCGTGTATTATATGGGAAAATAGCAGTCGCAGAAGATGTGGTTGCTTTTTTGCATACATTAGTCCGGAAATATAGATTAAAAGAGGAAAAAGAAATGAAAAGAAAATCCATGTTAGCTTTATTACTGGCAGTGTCCATGACCTGTTCCATGACAGCAGCAACAGGTGCAGTAGCTTACGCTTCTGATGATACAGCTACAGAGGAATCAGCAGACGATGCTGATACAACAGATGATGCAGCTGCAGAAGATACAGATGCAGAAGATACAGCAGACGATGCTGATACAACAGATGATGCAGCTGCAGAAGATACAGCAGATGACGCTGACGCAGCAGACACAGAAGAAGCTTCTGATGATGACCAGAAGGCAGCAGACGAAGTAGCAGCCCTGATCGACAAGATCTATGTTCAGGAAAGAAATGATACAACTGACGAAGACTGCAAGGCTGCAAAAGAAGCATGGGATAAACTGACAGATGCTCAGAAGGAACTGGTTGAAGGTGAAGAAGCAAGCCCTGAATATTTTGGACGTGATACAGGTGATGCTTCCAAAGATGATCCACGTAATCAGGATGAGATCGGTGAGAACGAACTTCTTGTAGTAAGCTTCGGTACATCCTTCAATGACAGCCGTGCAGAGGATATCAAAGGAATCGAAGACAAACTTGCAGAAGCATTTCCGGATTGGTCTGTAAGACGTGCATTTACAGCACAGATCATCATTAATCATGTAGAAGCAAGAGATGATGAAGTAATTGATAATATGCAGCAGGCACTTGACCGTGCAGTAGATAACGGTGTCAAGAACCTGGTTGTACAGCCTACACATCTGATGCATGGTGCTGAATATGATGAGATGGTAGATGCTGTTAACGGATACAAAGATAAATTTGAATCTATAGCAATCGCAGAGCCGATGCTTGGTGAAGTTGGCGATGACGCTACTGTTATCAACGATGACAAGAAAGCAGTTGCACAGGCAATTACAGATACTGCATGCAAGGAAGCTGGATTCGATGATATGAAAGCAGCAGCAGATGCTGGTACAGCATTTGTATTCATGGGACATGGTACATCTCATACAGCTAACGTAACATATGATCAGATGCAGACACAGATGGAAGACCTTGGACTTACAAACGCTTTCATTGGTACTGTAGAAGGTAAGCCGGAAGATACAGCCTGCGAAGAGGTTATCGCGAAAGTAAAAGATGCAGGATTCAAGAATGTAATCCTTCGTCCTCTGATGGTTGTTGCCGGTGACCACGCTAACAACGATATGGCAGGCGATGATGATGATTCCTGGAAGAGCCAGTTCGAAGCATCTGGAGCATTTGACAGTGTTGAATGCCAGATCGAAGGACTTGGAAGAATCGAAGCAGTAGAAGATCTCTATGTAGAACATACACAGGCAGCTATCGATTCCATTGGAACATCTGATGAAGAGACAACAGACGATGCAGAGGCAGAATCTACAGATGATGCTGCAGCTGATGATACTGCAACAGATGATGCTGCAGAAGAAACAACAGACGCTGAATAATTTTTCAGTTAATCAGAATTTCAGACTGCCCGGATACTTTTATAAGTCTCCGGGCAGATATATTTTCAGAAAAAAGGAGAATCTATTATGAAAAAACGTTCCGTTGCCATGATGATGTCAATGCTTGCACTGTCTGCAGCGCTTGTAAGTACAACTCCTGTTATGGCGAAAACAGATGACACAGAGGAAACAACGACAGAGGAGACCACAGAAGAAGCTGAGGATGGAGAAGCAAAATCAGAAGATGCAGCGAAATCCCAGACTCTCGAAGATGGCGTCTATACAGCTGAGTTTGATACAGACAGCAGTATGTTCCATGTAAACGAAGCTATGGATGGTAAAGGAACCCTGACTGTAAAGGATGGAAAAATGACAATCCATGTATCACTGGCATCCAAAAAAATTGTAAATCTTTTTGCAGGAACTGCTGAAGATGCACAGAAAGAGGGCGCAGAATTATTGGAACCAACTTCTGACAAAGTGACATACAGCGATGGGATGTCTGAAGAGGTATATGGCTTTGATATTCCGGTACCTGCCATTGATGAGGAATTTCAGGTAGCACTGATCGGAACAAAGGGCAAATGGTATGATCATAAAGTAAGCGTTAAGAATCCTGTGAAGGAAGAAGACGCAGAGGTTTCCGATGATGCAGAGAAAGATACAGAAAAAACAGAAGGCAAAAAAATCGCAGATCTTGGGGTAGAGGACGGAAGTTATACTGCAGAAGTAACACTTACAGGTGGAACAGGCAGAGCAACTGTAGACTCTCCGGCAGCTATTGAGATCAAAGGAGATGAAGCTACTGCAACCATCGTATGGAGCAGCCCATATTATGACTATATGCTGGTCAATGATGAGAAGTATTTACCTGTAAATAAAGACGGCAATTCCACATTTGAAATTCCGATTGCAGAGTTCGATACAGAGATGGAAGTAACAGCAGATACTACAGCTATGAGTCAGCCTCATGCAATTGACTATACCTTAAACTTTGATTCTTCCACTCTGAAGGAAGCAGAGAAGAAAGATGCGAAATAATAAAGCAGTATAATAAAAACAACCTGCCGGTTTTCCGGCAGGTTGTTTTAGGTTATACTGCTTATTTTACTTTGATGGTAATGGTTGCAGTTTTCCTGGAACCGTCAGTAGCTTTGGCTGTGATTTTTACAGTGCCTTTTTTACCTTTGACAGCTGTTACTTTACCCTTGGAATTAACAGTGGCAATCTTTGTATTGCTGGATGTCCAGGTAAGTTTGGTGTTTGCTTTTCCGTTCTGAGTGGAAACTTTAGCTTTTAATGTTGTGCTCTTGCCGGCTTTGATGGTAGTAGTTCCGGAAAGTTTGATGCTCTTTACAGAACCCTTCATGCAGGTAAGAGTTACTTTTCCGTACTTCTTGCTTCCGTCTTTGGCAGTAGCAGTGATAGTTACAGTTTTGCCTCCTGCGTTCTTTTTGAAGGTTACAAGACCCTTGGAGTCAACAGTAGCATATTTGGTATTGCTGGACTTCCATGTTACAGCCTTGTTGGTAGCCTTGGAAGGAGTTACAGTGGCTTTCAGCTGTACTTTCTTGCCTGCTGCTACATTGCGGGAAGGAGTAGCTGAAACAGCAACTTTTGTTACTTTTACAACTGCTTTCTTAACAGTAACGGTACATGTGGCTTCTACATTGCCAGCCTTTGCAGTGATTACTGCTGTACCTTCTTTAACAGCTGTTACAGTACCATTTTCGGATACTTTGGCAACTTTTGCGTTGCTGGAAGACCATTCTACAGCATCAGTGGTATCTGATGGTGCAACGGTTGCTTTCAGTGTAAAGGATTTACCTGGTTTAAGATTTTTCTTAACTGTATTCAGAGTGATCTCTGTAGCAGGAACCTTAACAGTAACAGTACATTCGGCTTTCACATTGCCGGCAGTAGCAGTGATCACAGCTGTACCTTCTTTGATACCTGTTACAGTACCATCTTCGGATACTGTAGCTACAGTTTCGTCACTGGAAGACCATGTTACGGCATCAGTGGTATCAGCAGGAGTAACAGTAGCTGTCAATTTAAATGTTGTGCCTGCATCCAGTGTCTGGCTGTCTGTGTCCAGAGTGATCTCTGTAGCAGGAACCGATACTGGTGTGACGGTAAGAGTGCTGTTTGTTTTACTGATATTGAAGATACGTTCATACCAGGAGTCATTTCTTACAGAGTGGAAAGAAATGACAACATCTTTTTCAAGGTTATCAGATTTGAATCCATTACCGTCCCCGGAGCCTTCTCTTACTACAAGATCTGCCTTGGTATCAGTGATAGGGGTTGTAGTATCAGCCTTTGCTGCATCTTCAGCGGAACCGATGAAAACTTTATCAAAGCTGGTACTGCCCATGGTCAGATGAAGCACTTCTTCATATCCGTTGGAGTTTGGTCCACCAATGGTTTCCAGGGTAGCAGCATTCAGCCTAAACATTTTAACACTGTTTGATACTGTCAGCTCTCTGGTATAATCATAATCGCCGGTAACCAGAGTCTTGGCTTCTGTATCAATGACTGCCTGACGAGGATAGAAAGCTCTTTCCAGAGTTGATTCACCGTTCTCAAATTTGGTGAGATATTTATTGGAAATAGCTACCAGAGGAAGGTAGGTTTCACCATCTGAAACAGGAATGGTAAATGTCCATACACCATTAACTTCTTCACCTTTGATCCAGTTCTCCTGATTGTTTCCGTTGGCAACGGCTTCTTCATAAGTTCCCTTGTACAGATAATGGTAACCCTTTCCGCTTAAAGTGATGGTCAGAGTTGTACCTGTTTCATCTTTTCTGTAAAGTGCAGAAGTAACTTTGAACATTCCTGTGTTGTTGGTAGGTGTCAGCTGGGCTTTAATAACAGTGGCCGGAACTACATGAATATCAGAAGCTACAGCGTCGGATTCTGTGGTATCTGCCATAGAAGTGGTATCAAACTGAAGTGCATAGATCTTTCTGTCCCACTGTTTCGGTGGCTTTTTCCACGGGTCAGTCAGATTCTTCTCACTGCTGTATGCCACATAGAGTGTATCAGTAAGAGATTTCACTGGAACTGTATACCAGAGTTCTTTGGTGCCGTCGTCCTTGGTGATGGTTGTAGCCTGATACCAGTCGACTTCATGATTATATACTGCCTCGCGGCTGGTCTCCTCATTGTCATCTGCGAAAGCGATGTAATCTCTTACATCCGAAGTGCTCTGCATACGAACCAGATAAGTTCCATCATCCTGCTGGGTAACAACTACGTTTTTAAAAGCATAGATACCAGTGGTTTTGCCACCTACGGTAACATTGATGGAATGAGTGCGGGATTCTGCATCAGCCTGGTCAGAAACATTTTCTCCAGCGGTGTATTCTACCTCACCTGCGCTGAATACGTCTGTATCCGTAGTGGCTGAATCAAAATCTTCTGAAGCAGAAGCCTCTGTTTCGGCAGAAGTTTCCTCTTCCTGTGTATCTGTAAATTCTGCGCTTGCTGTAAAGTCCGGATTCTCCGCAAAAGCCGGAACTGCAGAAGCAATTGGTGTAGCTGCGACTGATGCGCTGAGCAGCAGTGCAAGCAGGATTTTTCTTCTTTGCTTCATATATATTCTCCTTGCCTAATGATATATTCAGACACGTTTCCGCATGTGTCTGTGGATGGGACTGTTCCGCAGAAATTCATACAATCCAATTCTCATGATAGCACTAAAATTGTTAAAAAACAATAAAATGTAAGAAAATAATAGGATATATACTGTATACTAGTTACTGTTCACGCACCACTATCCCGCGAGGCGTTTTGGTATGTTATGACAAATATATGTGGATCATGAAAACCATTCTGCACTATGTTTATTATGAAGAGATTATAGTGGAATGCTTGCACAGTACAGGGATATTTGCTATAATGTGAAGAAATATAGGAACTTCAGTGCCAGTATTTCTGGGTAAAAGGGAATCAGGTGTAAGTCCTGAACGATCCGGTCACTGTAAGCATAAGAGATGACCATAACAGCCATTGCATAAGATGTGAGAAGGCATGGCCAGGCAGTTAATTTGCAAGTCAGGAAACCTGCTGAAGGATCAGTGAATCGCTTCCGATGAAAGCAGAAATTCACAAAAACGAAACATCCGGCCGTCAGGAAAGAGATGTTTTATTTGTGCGAATAAAGTCTACTCATCTAAAAGGGAGTAGGCTTTTTTGTGAGAAAGTATACTTTTGAGAAAGTACAGTCCTATATTGTAATCTTAATTATAAAAAAGGAGAGAAAAAGTATGCAGGCGAAAAAATTTCTTGCCACTTTGCTCGCAGTGACAATGACCGCAGCGCCCACAGTTCCGTATCCAGTATCCGCGGCGGAAACCGAGGTGCACGGAGAAAATGACAGACAGGTACAGGAAGAAGAACAAAGTGCAGAGGAAACTACACAGACAGAAGATACAGAACAGGAGATACAGCTGAATGAAGAATTCCTGCAGATCCTGTCAAAAACGGCAGTCTGGGACGGAGATTCTGTTCTGATCGATGTTGTATCAGCAAACACAGAATACAATAAACTTTATATCGGCAGCCGTACAGATGAGGAAAAGGATCCGGTGATTGAAGGCGTGCAGGATGAAGAAGGAAATTATCATTACCGTTTCTACATTGATCCTGCAGATCTGGGAAAAAAGGCAGCCTATGTTCCATGCAGCACAGACACCGGTGAATGGTATGATGCAGAAGATCTTTATCTGCAGCTTCCTGAAGAGGCAGAGCAGGAAACAGGGGATGATGCAGACGATGATATAGAGAATACAGCGGACAACGATGCGCAGGATGCAGAGGACACAGCAGACACAGAAGATACTTCCTCAGATGATGAAGCAGACAGCAGTACCGTAGATGATGAAAACGGAACACTTTCCCCATCACACGGTGATTCCCAGGAGGATTCCATGTGGAAGATCGATGGTCTGGAAGAAGACAGTGACGAGGCAGATGAAGATTTTTACAGGATTGACGGCCTGGAGGAAGACTCTGAAGATGCAGAAGAAACTCAGGATACAGAAGAATCTGAAGATCCAGCAGGACCTCTGGTATCAGCAGCTTCCCAGGCGATGACAGATGGAACCTATCAGGCAGATGATTTCTCCTTTACAGGAGGAACAGGAAAGACGAAGATCACCTGCGAGAATATTATCGTACGGGATGGAATGCTTTATGCAACCATTAAATTCAGCAGCACCAAATTTATCCGTCTGATCGTAGGCGGTGTAGAATATCAGTCGACCAGCAATGAAGGCGGATCTTACTTCGAGATTCCTGTGAAGGTAAATACGGATATGGATATCACTGGCACCACTATTGCCATGGAAGAACCCCATGATATCACTTATACCATACATATTACCAAGGAAGGTTTTGTAAATCCTTCCATTACACCGACGCCGGGTCCGACAGCTACCCCGGTACCTGTAAAAACGCCAACTCCAACGCCCAAGCCAACAGCGACTCCTACACCGAAGCCTACTCAGACGCCGTCCACTACTGTACCGAAAGACGGAACTTATACAGGATCTGTAGAGCATATATCCGGTACGGCCACTATGTTTAAGATCATTGACTGTAAGATCAAAGTCAAAAAGGGAAAGATCACAGCTACGATCACATTAAGCGGCACAGGCTATGACAAGCTATTTTTGGGAACAAAGAAAGCAGCCCTGAAAGCAAGTGACAGTAAACTGATCCCATATAAAGTGAATAAAAATGGCCAGTATACCTATGAAGTACCGCTGTCAGGTTTGAATAAAGACATTAAATTGGCAGCACGTTCCCACCGTTATTATGAAGCCGGTGAGAAAGATAAGATGTGGTATGATCATACTCTGAAATTTACGGCAGATACCGGAAATTCAGGAAGTGCAACCCCTACCCCGACTCCAACCCGGACTCCAGCTAAGACACCGACGCCAAGTCCGACTCCAACTCCGTCTTCAGGCGGTGAAAGCGGAACAGGTGGTGGAAGTAATTCCGGAGGCGGAGGCAGCACTGGCGGTAATACCTCAGGTGGAAACAATAATTATTCCTCGAAGACAGACGGCCAGACCAGCCAGGTAGATTCTTCAGCAGGAGGATTAAAGGACGGCGAATACGGTTCCGGAGATTTCTCTTTCTCATGGGAAGGTGGAACAGGAACTCATGGTCTGAATATTACCTGTGACAAGATCAGTGTAGAAAGCGGACAGGCATGGGCATATGTTACATTCAGCAGCAGTAAATGGATTTATCTGAAGGCAAGCGGAAATCAGTATGATCCGGTAGAACAGGGAAGTGATTACACAACCTTCAAGATCCCTGTACAGTTAAATGCCAACAATAAAGTAGTAGGCTGCACCACAGCCATGTCCAAACCATATGAGATCGAATATACTCTCTATTTCGGTATGGATATTCCGGACAGCAGCTCAGGCAGCGGCAGTACTTCTTCTGTCAGTGCAAAATCAGCAGCTGGCACAGACAGTTCCAAGAAAGTAAAAAAAGGGGAAGAAGCCGAAACAGATGCAGGTACTGTATACATGGATGAGAATGCACCGAAGATTACAGGTCTGGAATACCAGAGTTCTCTGAAACTGGAGCATTCTAAATTGTTTAAACTTCATTATTATAATAATGATATGACAGTCCTGGAAATTACTGTGAAAGAGAATGCAGACAAGAAAGCAGGTACAGACAGCACAGCGGATACTGCAGCAGAGACAGAAACTCAGACAGAGACAGCAGCGGACACTGCGAAAACTTCCAGTGGTTCCGGTTCTGAAGAGGGAGAGGAAGGAAGCTCTGCCACAGAACAGGATTATGCGAAACTGTATAAGAATGATACAATCCAGTATCTCCTGGTACCGGAGGACAAAAAGGATCAGATCCCTGCAGGAATCGACAAGTCCATTATCGTAGTCCAGCTTCCGGTGGATAAATCCTATATAGCATCCGACATAGCACTGGAAATGATCGATAAGATCAGTGCAGATAAAAATGTAGCAGCTGTTTCTGCGGCCAAAGATGACTGTAAAGTAGATAATATCAAGAAATCACTGGAAAAGGGAGACATCATTTCTGCCGGAACTTATGATAAAGTGGATCTGAAGTCTCTGCTGAAAGCAAAGTGCAATCTGGCAGTGATCCCGTCCGATATTTTAAAGGAGGAGAAAACGGATCAGACTTCAGCAGATTCTGATGAGACAGCTATGACAGAGCTGGCAGGTAAATTTGCGATCCTTAAGATCCCGGTGATCATTGACCGCTCAAAAGATGAAGAAGACACCCTTGCGAAATATGAATGGAGCAAAGTATACGGCGCACTTTTCGGATGCGAAAAAGAAGCAGCCAAGCTCTATGAATCCGCAGTAAAAGCACATGACAAAGAATAATACAAGGAGAAGATCATGAGAGAAAAAAAATTACATATGCTGTTTATCCCTCTTCTGGCAGCCTGTATGTTTCTGGCAGCAATTTTCGGCTATACATACAGTGTAAAAGCAGAAGATGAATCCTCTGCTCCGAAGATCGAGGGACTGGAATTTCAGTCAGAAATGGAAAATCAGTTTGCAGAATGTTTCCATATTTATTATTACAATGATGATTATACATTGATCGATGTACCGGGCAGCGGACAGTTCCTTCTGGTTCCGGAAGGAAAGACTGCTCCGGAGGGATTGGATGAAAACATTGTAGTCCTGCAGAAACCGCTGGACAAGATTTACCTGGCAGCTACTTCCTCCATGGCGCTGTTTTCCGCTCTGGATGCCCTGGATCACATTAAATTTTCCTCTCTTCAGGAATCCGGCTGGTATGTAGACACAGCCAAACAGGCGATGGAAAACGGAGATATCGTATTCGCAGGAAAGTACAGTGAACCGGATTATGAACTTCTGGTAAATTCTGAATGTAATCTGGCGATTGAATCAACCATGATCCTCCACACTCCGAAGGTGCAGGATATGATCGAACAGATGGGAATCCCTGTATTTACAGACCGTTCCAGTTATGAAACACATCCTCTCGGAAGAACGGAATGGATCAAGGTTTATGCAGAGATGGTAGATAAGAGAGAGGAAGCGCAGAAATTCTTTGACGAACAGGCGAAGATCATTACACAGCTGAAGGATTTCAAGAATACAGAGAAAACAGTTGCCTTTTTCTATATGAGTTCTGACGGTTCTGTAGTAGTGAGAAAACCAGATGACTATGTACCGAAGATGATCGAGATCGCAGGTGGACGTTATGTTCCGACCAAGGTAAGTTCGGATGAAGAACTGAAACGTTCCTCCATTCCTATGACAATGGAAGAATTCTACACCCAGGCTATTGATGCAGATTATCTGGTGTATAACGGAACTATCGATGACCCTATCAACAGTGTAGATGAGCTGCTGCAGAAGAGCGAACTTTTCGCAGACTTCAAGGCTGTCAAAGAAGGAAATGTATGGTGTGCGGGCAAATATCTCTATCAGGCTACAGATATTGTAGGAAATATGATCACAGACCTGCATCTTATGCTGACTGGCGGAGATGAAAGCCAGATGACCTTTATGACAAAAATCGACTAAGTACAGGAGAAATTATGACGAAACAACAAACAGGTGGAAGCACCGGAACCTTCCATATGGAAAATTTCCGGAGGCGTTCACGTTATGCAGCAGTTTTTGCGGCACTGGCAGCAGCACTTTTTGCCATCCTGGTGCTGAACATTAATACAGGTACTACGAATATTCCGGTTTCACGTATTCTGAGGATTATTTTCCTGCGGGATGGTGCACAGACAGAATATAATATTATCTGGAAGATCCGAATGCCACGTCTGCTCATGGCAGCGATCCTGGGAGGGGCACTTTCCCTCTCAGGATTTCTGTTGCAGACATTTTTCGAAAATCCTATTGCAGGTCCTTATCTGCTGGGTATTTCATCTGGTGCGAAGATGGTAGTAGCCCTGGCGATGATCTACTTCCTGGAGAAATTTAACAAAGTTTCTTCCTATACACTGGTAATCGCTGCTTTTATCGGATCCCTTATCGCTACAGGATTTATTCTCCTGGTATCCAGACGGATCAAACATATGGCCACTCTGCTGATCGCAGGTACGATGATCGGATATATCTGTTCTGCGATCACGGATTTTGTGATCACTTTCGCGGAGGATTCAGATATTATCAATCTTCACGGATGGTCACAGGGAAGTTTCTCCGGTATGAGCTGGAGCAATGTAAGAGTTGCATCCGTGATCATCGCTGTAGCAGTGATTTTGACCTTTTTGCTTTCCAAACCTATCGGAGCATATCAGCTGGGAGAAGCCTATGCACAGAGCATGGGTGTAAATATCAAAGTATTCCGTGTGACACTGATCCTGCTGTCCAGTATTCTTTCTGCGACTGTTACAGCATTTGCAGGACCGATCTCCTTCGTGGGAATCGCAGTGCCTCACCTGGTAAAGCAGGCGCTGAACACTTCCAGGCCGCTGGTAGTCATACCTGGAACTTTCCTTGGGGGAGCAGTATTCTGTATGCTCAGTGACCTGATCGCACGTACCGCTTTCGCACCGCTGGAACTGAATATCAGTACAGTGACTTCCATCTTCGGTGCACCGGTGGTGATCGCGATGATGCTGAAACGTCAGAAAGGAAAACAGTGATATGGCAGAACAATATATAAATATGGACAATCTGGCGGTAGGCTATAATGGCAAAGCACTGATCCATGATATCTGCATCGGCATTGAAAAAGGAGAGATCGTAACCCTGATCGGCCCAAACGGCGCAGGGAAATCCACCATCCTGAAAAGTATCACCCGCCAGTTAAAGATCATTTCCGGAAATGTGACTATTGCAGAAGAAAACCTGACCAAACTGTCTTTCCGTGATCTTTCTACGAAAATGGCGGTAGTTCTTACTGAACGTATGAAACCGGAGCTTATGACCTGCCATGATATTGTAGCTACCGGACGTTACCCCTATACCGGCAAGCTGGGAATCTTAAGCAGGAAAGACGAGCAGAAAGTAGATGAAGCCATGGAAGCTGTCCATGCCCAGGAATTGGGAGACAGGGATTTCAATGCCATCAGTGACGGACAGCGACAGAGAGTTCTTCTGGCCCGTGCCATCTGCCAGGAACCGGAGATCATTATTCTGGATGAGCCGACCTCATTCCTGGATGTACGTTATAAACTGGAACTGCTTTCCATACTCAGGGATATGGCGAAGAGAAAAGGCATCACTGTGATCATGTCCCTTCATGAGATCGATCTGGCAGAGAAAGTGGCAGACAAGATCATTTGCGTGAAGGGAGATCGCATTGCACATTATGGAAAGCCGGAGACCATTTTCAAAGAAGACATCATCCGTGATCTCTACGGGATCGACAACGGATATTTCGACCCTGTATTCGGAAGCCTGGAACTTCCCAGACCGGAAGGCAAGCCACGGGTTCTGGTGATATCCTCCGGTGGAACAGGAATTCCGGTCTACAGGGAACTTCAGAAAAAGAACATTCCCTTCGCAGCAGGGATCCTTTATACCAATGACATCGACTATCAGCTTGCACGGCTTCTGGCAGTACGCACGGTAACAGAGAAACCTTTCGAACCGGTGAGCAGCCAGGCTTTGGCAGAGGTGATGGAGTTGGCAGATTCCTGTGAAAAGGTCATTAACGCCGGAGTGACCATCGGAACAGGCAATAAAAAGCTGGAAGAACTTCTGGCAAAGGCATCCAGTCTGGGAAAACTGGAAGCGTACAGACCGGATCCAGATGAAAAATAATACAAAAAAATTGTATTTCCCTCATCAATCTTATATAATTTTGATGAATTATTTCAAATCTATTGCAAATTTCTGTCGGATTATATATTCTATAACAGAATAGACAGAAAATCTAAGTAAGTAAATCTATTGTCTTTAAATCGTCGCTTTGCCGCGTTTAAGGGTATGGATGGACATATTCTAAAACTATAAATTCGCATGAAACATGGCGAAATGGCGAAGCATACCCTAAATGGAGGTAAAAAGATCCTATGTGGTATGTTATGCAGGTGCGGACAGGCACCGAGGAAAATATCCGCTGTCAGTGTCAGCGGATCATCAGCAGTGACGTTCTGGAGCACTGCTTTATCCCTTACTACCAACAAAAGAAACGATTTCGAGGCGAATGGCATATTCAGGAGAGAATCCTCTTTCCTGGGTATGTCTTTTTAATTGCCCGAAATCTGGAAATACTGATCGACAATCTGAAGCAGGTGATCGGCCTGACCAGACTCATAGGCACAGGAGACGAGATTGTACCTTTGTCCCAGGAGGAAATCGACCTTCTGCTGAGAATGGGAAGTGACAGCCAGCTTGTGGAAATGTCTTCCGGAATCATCGAGAATGACAGAGTACAGGTTCTCTCAGGCCCCCTGAAAGGCATGGAGGGCAGTATCCGCAAGATCGACCGGCATAAGAGAATGGCATATTTGGAAGTAGAGATGTTCGGCCGGACGGTGGAGATGAAAGTCGGTCTGGAGATTGTCTCGAAGAAGGGATAACTCTTACATAAATTCCATAACCTCATAACTGAAAATAAAATATTGAAAAATAACCTGAGATAAGGAAGATCTCTGTTTTCTGCTGTAGTGCCTGAAACAGGGGACTTCCTTTTTATGGTTCTAAAATATATCAAAAAAAGAAGGAGAAGGAAAAAGAATATGTATCGAAAAGGCTCACAAGGCTGGATCAAGCATTACGATTTCGTTCTGTTTGATCTGTTTGCATTGCAGTTTGCCTACCTGATCGCATATTTCATCCGCAATGGTGCAGGAAACCCGTATGGAATTCCTCTGTACAGAAACATGGCGGTGGCGATCGAGCTGGCTGACATTGCAGTGCTTTTTTTCTTTGAAACATTAAAGAATGTATTGAAAAGAGGATATTACCGGGAGCTGGCAGTCACAGTGAAGCATGTGGTGCTGGTAGAACTGATCGCAGTTTTGTACCTGTTTACCATACAGGCAGGGCAGCAGTTCTCCAGATCTGTGTTATATCTCACAGGAGTTTTTTACGGGATCATAACTTATCTGGTGCGCATTTTATGGAAAACATTTCTGCAGAAAAAGATGCTGGCAGGAGGCAGCAGATCCCTGCTGATCGTAACGACGAAAGACATTGCCTCTACAGTGATCAGGAACATTAAGGAACATAATTTCGAGATGTTCAGCATAACCGGCCTGGTCATCATAGATGAAGATATGACAGGGAAAAATATCTGCGGCATCCCGGTAGTAGCAAGGGAAAAGACAGCAGCCAACTATGTATGCAGGGAATGGATCGACGAAGTATTTGTCAATGTAAGTCCGGAATATCCCTATCCCCAGAAACTCATAGATCAGTTCATGGAAACCGGTGTCACCGTTCACTTAAACCTTGCCCGGATCTCAGAATCCCTGGGCAGCAAACAGCTGGTGGAGAAAGTGGGAAACTACACAGTTCTCACCACAAGCATGAATTATGCCACTACCAAACAGGCATTTATGAAACGTGTCCTGGATATCTGCGGCGGTCTGGTGGGATGCATTTTTACAGGAATTATTGTTCTGTTCGTAGGACCTGCCATTTACCTCAGCTCCCCTGGCCCGATCTTTTTCTCCCAGGAGCGAGTAGGCAAAAACGGTAAGAAATTCAAAATGTACAAATTCCGAAGCATGTACATGGATGCCGAAGAACGAAAAAAAGAACTGATGAAAGAAAACCGCGTCAGCGACGGCATGATGTTCAAGATGGACTTCGATCCCCGTGTCATCGGCAATAAGATCCTGCCCAACGGCGAAAAGAAAACCGGAATCGGCGACTTCATCCGCAAAACCAGCCTGGATGAATTCCCCCAGTTCTTCAATGTCCTGAAAGGCGACATGTCCCTGGTAGGCACCCGCCCGCCCACACTCGACGAATGGGAAAAATACGAACTCCACCACCGCGCCCGTCTCGCCATCAAACCCGGAATCACCGGCATGTGGCAGGTAAGCGGCCGAAGCGAGATTACAGATTTCGAGGAAGTGGTGAGGCTGGATACGGAGTATATTGCGAATTGGGATGTGGGGTTGGATTTTAAGATTTTGTTTAAGACGGTTATGAGTGTTTTGAAAAAGGAAGGGTCGATGTAGCTTGATCGGCTCAATATGAGCCTTACATACATTATTAAAGAAGAGATTTCATGAGGATATAGGATTATGAAAAAGGATTATAAAATTGCGGTTGCCGGTACCGGCTATGTTGGTTTGTCAATTGCCACATTGCTCTCCAGCAACATCAGGTGACTGCTGTGGATATCATCCCGGAGAAGGTGGACATGAATCAACAATCGTAAGTCCCCGATTCAAGATGACTATATCGAGAAGTATCTCGCAGAAAAGGAACTGAACCTGACCGCAACTCTGGATGCAAAGGCTACATACTCTGATGTGGACTTTGTTGTTATAGCGGCCCCTACGAATTCTACCTCAAACTTTCAGTGGCGGCATGATGGTCTACGGTGGCGTATAAAACTCATGCAAAATACCCCTACTGCGAGCCTGTTTTATTGCAGAGCAAGGTAGTGACATGATACCTTCATTTTTCCGAAGAATTAGAGGTGGAGGTTGAAAGCGTTGAAAAGCCCAAAATCTATTTTTCTGGAAAAGTTTATTGCAGAGAAAAGACGGACATGATAACTGCATTTTTCCGGGGAATTAGAGGTAGTGAGGGGTAGATGATTGTTCATGTTGCAACAAGAGGAAGATATGAACTTGTACAGTTTTAACAAAGTGAGTTGGTTTGCAGGTTATGACGATAAGGGTCAGCACTTTGAAAAATAGAGAAGTGCGACTGCGAGTTATGACAATAAGACACAGCACTTTGTTGGTGAGTTGGTATGAAGGTGTCTACTATAAAGTTTCAGTTGAAGCAAATTGGGTGAGTAGCCCATGACAGGTCTACATAAAAGATTCAGTGGTGGTCATGAAAAGCGGACTGAAATATGACTGCGGAAGATGACTACTGTGAGAAAAATGATAGCTACGGTGTGATGGCTCATCTGATATGGATGATGAACACACTGCTTGATATAGATAAAGCCCGCCGGTGTTCTGCATCGGCGGTTAGATATAAAAACTTGTGAGAGGAATATAGCAGAATGTCAAATAAGAAGAATCTACTGATCTATGCTCATTACTATATTCCAGATACTGCGTCAACGGGGCAGATCCTCCGTGAACTGGCGGAGGGTATGCTGGATAAGTTCAATATCACGGTTATCTGCGTGGTGCCGAGTTACTTAGGAACCATTGAAGATAAATATAAGACACAGAAATATTACGAAGAAGAAATCAACGGCGTGAAAGTGCTGAGAATCCGTGTGCCGGAGTTCAGCAAGACCAATAAGAAGAGCCGTGTGAAGAACATTGTCTCCTATTTCTTTGGGGCAATGGGGGCAACCTTCAAGGTTGGAAAGATGGATTATGTGTTCTCCATCTCTCAGCCTCCGATCCTTGGCGGCCTGTTGGGCGTTTGGGGTAAATGGGTGAAACACGCCAAGTACATTTATAACATTCAGGATTTTAACCCAGAGCAGGTATTGGCTGTTGGCTATACCAAGAGCAAATTTGTCACAGATGCCATGATGTGGTTCGACAAATTCAGCTGCAAACGCAGTGACCTTGTAATCACTGTTGGTCGCGATCTGGTGGAGACGGTAGAGAACCGCTTCAAGGGCAAGAAAGTCCCTAAAACTGTTATGATCAACAACTGGATTGATGAGAACGAAATCTATCCGCTGGATGAGAGTAATGAAAAGGTTCTGGCCTTTAAGAAGAAGTACGGGCTGGATGGCAAGTTTGTCATTATGTACTCCGGCAACATTGGTTTGTACTATGACCTTGAGAATCTGATCAAGGTTGTGGAGAAAATCAAGGTTGGAACGAAAACAGCAGATGGTCGAGCGGTCGTATTTGCATTTGTTGGTGCAGGTTCCGTGTTGGACAAGCTGGTGCTCTATGCAAAGGAGCATCACATGGACAATGTGACTTTCATTCCATATCAGGACAAGGCTGACCTTATCTACTCTTTGAACGCCGGCAATGTCCACTGGTGCGTGAATGCAAAAGGCATTAAAGGCGTGAGTTGTCCATCGAAGGCATACGGAATAATGGCCGCTTCGAAGCCCATTTTAGGGGTTCTGGAGTCAGGATCTGAGGTTCGCTGCTTGATTGAGGATACGCATGGCGGTCTCTGCTGTGAACCGGGTGAGTATGACAAAGTAGAAGAAAACATCCGCTGGTTCATTGACAATGCTGGAAGTGAAGAGTTGAAGGCCATGGGAGCCAGAAACCGGGAAAACCTTGAGAAGAATCTGACCAGAAATGTATCGGTGAGAAAGTACGCAGAAGAAATTCTGAAACTGTAAAGGGGGCGAGAGGTATGAACAGTAACTGGTTTAAGCTGGCTATGAAGATGACGAAAGTTGAATATGGAAAGAACCTCTTGCTGAAGGGTGTGCCGATCATCTTCAACAAAGGCGGTGCCAAGCTGAAGATCGGAGAGAACGTCACCATCAAGAGCAGCTTTCTCAGCAATCTGGTGGGCCTTTACAGCCGGACGATTATTGTCACTCGTGCTCCGGGAGCAGAGATTGAGATCGGTAATAACGTTGGAATAAGCGGGGCAACGATTTACGCTCGGAAGAAGATCACGATTGGTGAGAACACCTGCATCGGCGGCAACTGCAAAATTCTGGACAATGACTTCCATCCCATTGAGGCAGAAATCAGAAACAAGCTGCTCCGAGATGAAAATGGTGGGGACAGTGATCTGGTGCCGAGCAGAGAAATCAAAATCGGCAAGAACTGCTTCATCGGGTGCAACAGCATTATATTGAAAGGCACAGTGTTGGGCGATGGATGCGTTGTCGGTGCCGGTGCAGTGGTTGCTGGTAAGTTTGAGGATAACTGTGTGATCGCCGGAAATCCGGCGAAGATTATTAAGAGGTTGGAGGGCAATAAGTGATGAGTAAAAAGAAAATCTGCTTTATTGCACAGTTCCCACCTCCGATGCATGGGTTATCCAAAGCAGTTGAAACGCTGTACAATTCGGAACTCAACTCAGTTGTAAATCCGGATGGAGAGTTTGAATTTGAAAAAGTAGACATTACCAACAACAAAAATTTCTTGAAAAATTTGCTGAAGATCAGTAAGAGCAAAGCAGATTTGTTCTATTTTACAATTAGTCAGACAAAAGGCGGCAACTTGCGAGATCTGGTGATTTTTAAGTTGCTGGAACTTCAGAATAAGAAATGTCTGATTCACCTGCATGGTGGATATTATCGCCAGTTAGTCGATAACGATATGGCTGGCTGGCAGCGGAAAGCAAATTATAAAGCAATCAAGAAACTTACTGGAGCAATTGTTCTGTCAAAGTCTCTCAAGAAAATTTTTGAGGGAATGATTGACGATGACAAAATCTTTGTTGTAGAGAACTGTGTCGATGACCAGTATCTTCTCACAGATAAAGAAATAGAAGAAAAGCTGGCTGCTTTAGGGAATAAGAAGGTCCTTCATGTCCTGTGGTTGAGCAATTTTATTAGAAGTAAAGGCTATCCTTTTGTTTTGGAAATGGCGAAAGCAGAAAAAGAACGTGTGGACGCAGGTGGAGAGAAACGATTCCATTTTGACTTTGCAGGAAAGTTTTTTGAGGACAGCGAAAAAGAATACTTTGAAGGCTATGTAAAGGACAATGAGCTGGAAGATTATGTTGCATATCACGGCATCGTAGGTGGAGAAAAGAAGAAAAATCTGTTAAAAGAGTGCTATATCTTTGCGCTACCTACAAGATATCCGAATGAAGGTCAGCCTATTAGTATTCTTGAAGCAATGGGAAATGGAATGTTCATTATCACAACAGACCATGCTGGTATTCCAGATATTGTGGAGGATGGCGTAAATGGTATTGTGATGAAAAATGAAGAAGAGAATAGTGCGTTGGTCGAAAGACTACTCGAAGTTAACGTGAACCAATTGGAGAACATTATAAAAAACAATAGAGAGTACTGCACAAATCGTTTTTCTGAAAAAAACTATATTCAAAATATGGGGAAGGTTCTAAGAAACTAGGAGATAGTTATGGCGATTAGTATATTATATGTAAATGGTGGACCAATGAATCGTGGCGGTATTGAGACTTTCATGATGAATTATCTTCGCCACATGGATTTGAATCAAATTCATATTGATTTTGCGGTGAGAGGCCCGGAAAGGGGAACTTACGATGATGAATTGGAATCACTCGGTTGCAAAATCTATAGACTTCCGCAGAGAAGTAAACACCCAATTGTCTTTCAAAAAAAATTAAGAGACATTTTGGAAAAAGAGAACTATCAAGTTATTCATTCTCATGCGGATGCAATGAGCTGTTGGATTTTAAAGATTGCGAAAGAATGCGGAGTTCCAGTTCGGATAGCGCACAGTCATAATACACAGCATTTGACAACTAATCCAATTAAGTTTCAGATTAATGAATTTGCAAGAAAAAATATCAATAAGTATGCTACGAATCGTTTTGCATGTTCCAATGAGGCAGGGAAGTGGCTCTTTGGAGATGCTCCCTTCAAAGTAATCCACAATGCGATTGATACAGGTGAGTTTGCATTTGATATTGATACGAGAAAAGCTCTAAGGGAAAAGTATGGTATAAGCGACGATGCCATTTTATTGGGTCATGTCGGAAGATTCGATACGCAAAAAAATCATGCCTTTCTGATTGATATGTTTGCTGAACTGGCAAAGGAAAATGATAACTATAAGCTGATGTGTGTTGGCGATGGATGGCTTAGAGGTGACATCGAAAAGCAAATCAGCGAGAACAATTTGACAGATAAGGTCATTCTTGCAGGACAGCAGGAAAATGCACGCGACTATTACAATGCATTCGATTTGTACGTATTTCCGTCACTTTTTGAAGGACTCAGCTTCGTTCTAATCGAGGCACAAGCAAATGGATTAACCTGCATAAGCTCTGATGGTGTTCCACAGGAGACGAATCTGAGTGGGGCAGATAAAATGCTGTATCTTCCATTGGAAAAACAGGCATGGGTGGATAAGGTAATCGAACTGGGAAAACCGACCAGATATGACGGTGAAAAATACGTAGTTGAGCATGGGTATGATATTACTCATGAAGCAAAGAAACTTGAGGATATGTATCTGGCTTTAGCAGAAAAACACGACTAATTAAGGAAAAATCATATGAAGCTATCAATTATTACGGTTTGTTTCAACGCTGAAAACACAATAGAAAAAACTATAAAATCAATACTAGAACAAACATCTACGGAGTTCGAGTGGGTTGTTGTAGATGGAAAATCCACAGATACTACTAACGAGATTATTAAGAAATATCTTCCGGAGTTTGAGTGCAAAGGAGTAAAAGTAAACTATTGCTCCGAGAACGATAAGGGAATCTACGATGCAATGAATAAGGGAGCTCAGAGAGCAACCGGTGAGTATTTGACCTATATGAATGCAGATGATTTATATTATAAGAATGATAGCATTGAACGGGTCATTACGATACTTGAAAACACATCAGAAGATATTGTTTATGGTGATTGCTGTTTTATTAAACCGACTGAACAATATATTGAAAAAGCAAAAGATATTGAAACTATAACTTATCATTTGCCTTTTTGCCCACAGGCTGCATTTGTGAAATCTGAGTTACAACGACAGCTTCAGTTTGACACTCAGTTTCGAATTAGTGCTGATTACGATTTCTTCTTGAGAGCGTATCTTCAGGAGAAGAAATTTCAACGGATAGATCAAGTGGTGGCTTACTTTACATTCGGTGGGGCATCTAACGAAAATTTGATTAAGACATATAAGGAAGATGTTGCGGTTAAGGTGAAAAATGGGCTGGAAAAAAGGAACAGTATTGTGAGGAAGATAAAAATGATGTTATTTATAATCAAGCAGAGGGTACATTGAGATGAAAATTTCAGTTGTAATGACAACATATAATGGAGAAAAATATGTGGAGGAACAGTTGGACTCCATTCGTGTGCAAACAAGAAAAGCGGACGAGGTTTTGATATTTGATGATCAATCATCAGACAAAACAGTCAAGATCATACAACATTATATAGACGACAACAAGTTGAACAACTGGAAGATTACAGTAAATGCTGTAAATAAGGGATGGAGAAAGAATTTCTTTGATGGAATACAAGAAACATCTGGTGACGTTATTTTCCTTTGCGATCAAGATGATATTTGGGTTCCAGATAAAATTGAAAAAATGGTGCAGGTCCTTGAACATAATGAAAAGATAAGTGTACTTGCATCGGATTATTCGATTAAATTGGAAGGTGAAAAAAGAAGCAACTACCAAAGTGCAGCAAAGCAGATGAAAATCACGGGCAAGGTAGAAATGATACCTTTTGATCAAAAATGGTATTACGTTACAAGACCTGGGAGTACTTATTGTTTTAGAAAATATTTTTTTGAAGAAATCAAAAAGGATTGGAATATAGATCTTGCCCATGATTGCAATTTGTGGTATTTTGCATCAGCAAAAGGTCAGATGGCTATATATCACTATGCAACGATGACTTTTAGACGGCACGGAGATAATGCAAGTACAGAGCACTTGAATACGATAGCGAAAAGATATCAGACAGCAGAAATGGCCAAAGATGTGAATACCTTTTTCCTAAATAGGATATCAAGCGACAAAGTGGTCGTCTTGAATGATATAATTTCCTTCTGTGATTTGAGAATGAAATATTTGAGCAATCGGAAGATGACAGATTGGTGTAAGCTTTTCTTGAATTATAGAGAATACTATCTTACACCAAAGGGGTGTATTGCTGATTTGATATGTAAAAAATAGAAAGGAAATAATAGCCTAGATCATGTATGTAAATAAGAAGAACATGAAAAGAGCAACAATATTGCTGCTCGTATTATTTGTGGATTTTATGCTGCTTCTCCTGAAGTGCTTTGAACAACTTGAACAAGTCTTGGTTTTTACGGGCGGTTTCGCTATCTGCACTTTAGTTCTTACAGAAATTCTTTTATACAAGACAACTAGTAAAATTAATTTCTTTTTACTCTTTGTCGGAGTGGGTTTCGCTTTTGAATTTGGACAGTCGATGTCGGTGTTTCTTGGTGGTTATAATAGTATGAACCCGGCTTGGTTTCTCAATATTAATAGTGGTTATTTTAATGGAAGTGAAATTTGGGGAGCCTTTTTCTTTATGCATATGCTTATGATGAGCTTTGCAGCCGCATATATTATATTCTACAAAGAAAATACACGGATTAATAAAGAAAAAAAAACAATGGCTGTCCCGCAAAAGCAGTTAAAAAAAGCGTGTCAAATTGGTTACTTTCTTCTTGGCGTTTCAATTATTCCAACATTTTATATGTTAAAGAAAGATATAATGACTATTCAGGTTTATGGATATGGTGCTACTTTACAGGCTGCAAGTGGTGGAATTGAAAAGATATTTACTCTTTTGTCTGAATTTTTTCCAATATCGATTATTTGGCTACTGATTTATGAAAAAAGAAAACAAGGAAAGTTGGTGGTCTTACTATTAACTGCTTCTTACATACTTTTGCAACTTGCAGGCGGAAGTAGAATTCAGGTGTTCCGATTTGCAATTATACTATTTTTAATATACTCATTGCTTTATAAGAAAATAAATAACCATAATATGATGTTCCTCCTTCTTGCAGGGCTTATTGGAGTATTTGCTCTATCCTTGATATCTAGTATTCGTACGATGATATACGCATCGAGTAATTTATCTGAGTTGATACGGCAGGCAGCATTGGATCTATGGCAAAACAATTTTATAGTAGAAACACTAAGAGAATTAGGAAACACACAGATTATCAACACTCTTGTGTACAAAGAATGCCCGAAGATTATTGATTATGCTTATGGAACATCTTATTTCAAAATGCTTTTTTCGATGATTCCCAATCTGTGGGGAGGGGTTCATCCATCATCAATTGATGTTGATTCTGTTTTCTCCCCCTTGTATTCTAAAACAACCGGATTGGGCTCTTCATTTCTTGCAGAGGCCTATTGGAATTTTGGTTGTTTGTCAATTATATTTTGTTTTGTGTTGGGAAAGATATTTACTTATATCGATATCGGTTTAAATGAAGTATGTGGATTAGATGCACAAAACAATAAGATTAAAGCGTATCTCTATTTTTATCTATGCTTCTTACTGATATTTTGGGTTAGAAGTAGTTGTAATGGATTCGGAAGATCAATGCTTTTTGCAGTAGTTCCTATTATTATGAATAAGATAACAATGAAATGATAGCTATTATACATGGGGCTTAATAAGTTGTTTTGTATTTAGAAGGATAAATAGCGAAAGGAGAAACGTGTTTATGACACGATATTCTAATAATATTGATGGCATCACTTGTAAGTAAGGACTCTACTTGTGGTGGAAGAAAAAACTTGCGTACGGATACACACAATAAGAAAAACATCTACACATGAGAAAGGACTCGTGATATGAAGCAAAAATCGTTAGGAGTAAATGCATTGCTTAATGGAGTGAAGCAATGCTGTTCAATAATTTTCCCACTTATTACATTTCCATATATTTCTCGTGTGCTGGGAAGTAATGGGTATGGAAAATATAGTTTTTCGAACTCTGTGACGAATTATTTTATATTAATAGCCGCTCTTGGAATTTATACATATGCGATTCGTGAAGGCGCGAAAATACGAGATGATCAAAAAGCGATAAACCAATTTTGCTCGCAGGTTTTCTCAATCAATGTGTGTTCAGCAGCAATTTCACTGTTGCTGCTTTTTTCCATGGTGTTTTTTCTGCCTAAATTCTCTGGGTATAAGGCATACATCCTTATTCAAAGCACATCAATTGTGATGGCCGTCATAGGAACGGACTGGATTAATGGCATATTCGAGGACTACTTTTATATCACAGTACGATATATAGCGGTTCAGTGTATATGTTTGTTGGCAATGTTTGTTTTTGTAAGACGGCCGGAAGACATTATTCCGTATTGTATTATATCGGTTTTGGCAACAAATGGTGGGAACCTGATTAATATATTCTATGTTCGGAAATATGCAAAAATCAGATTTACATTTAATATGGATTTAAAAAGACACCTATTGCCTCTTTTGATTTTGTTTGTGAATTCGATTGCCATTACAATTTATGTAAACTCGGACATTACAATGCTTGGCTTTTTTGAATCTGATGCACAGGTGGGTGTTTACAGCTTTGCATCTAAAATATACAATTTGCTGAAGCAGCTGATAAATGCAGTGGTTGTTGTTTCAGTTCCTCGGATTGCATATATTCTAAAAAACAAGTCTGAAGAGTATGAGATGTTTATAAATAAAATTTTTTCGGCCTTAAACATCATACTGCTTCCGATAATTGTTGGGATGTTCTGTATGAGCGATTCAATGATTTTACTTGCCGGTGGTGAACAGTATATTTCAGGTGATGCCGCATTGAAGATATTGAGCGTTGCTACACTGTTTGCAATATACGCGTCTTTGTTTACAAACTGTGTGTTAATTGTAAACGGACAAGAAAAATATTGTCTTGAGGCTACTGTCATTTCTGCGATAGTAAATGTTGCCATGAACCTTGTATTGATGCCACGGCTCGGAATGATTGGTGCTGCAATTACAACTGTATTGGCAGAATTTGTAAATTGTATGATGCAGATATATTTTTCAAGGACATTTTTTGATTGGAAGATGTTGGATATTAAATCAGTTGAGTCGTGTTTATGCGGAAGTGTTGCTATTGGTATAATCTGCATACTTTGCAACCAATATTTTGATAGTAGTTTATGGCGAATGATAAGCGCAAGTTTGATTTCAGTAGTGGTATATGCAGGAATTTTAATAGTGATGAAAAATCCGACTGTTCATGATTACATTTGTGCTATAGCAAAGAAGCGCAAGGATTAAGGAACGTGTTTAACTGAAAATAAAGAAGAATAACTTGGAAGAAAAATAAAGTGCTACGGTCATGTGATTTCTCACACACAGTAGCTACCCAAGCTTTGCACACCTCTCCGGGATGAATGGTAAGCAACATGGTATGTAGGGATACCTCAGTTAAGATGTAATAATTGAGTTACACGGTAGGTTTAGGCTAGCGGAGCTGGGGCTTGCAGGGATTCTGCGCATAGTTTTAGCGTTCGGCGGTCTCCTATTGATAGGTTGTTCAGTAAATTATTTGAAAAATGGTTCTACAAATAATCAGGAGGGAATGCCAATGGAAACTAGAATGAAAAATAGTTTTGACTACATCACCATAGCAACTTTGTACATTGTGGGGACCGTGTGTGTTAATCACTTGTCAGAAGCTCTGTCGGCCTAAGCCTACTGTCGTGGGGAGGAGAGAAAGAAGATGGAACAAGAACTATTCACCCACATATATCTACCCGAATCGACTTGGTCTCCTTTTTGTGTTTTGTGGTTCTATCTGGGAAAGGCAGGCTGAAATACGAGGGTGTGAACTATGAACTGGGAGCGGGCGATTGCGTATTCAGTGACTGCCGGAAAGCGTACAGTCATTCTACCTCGGATGACCTTTGGTCTCTCCAGTGGTGCCACTTCTATGCACCGTCCCTTCCAGCCGTGTATGAGAAATACAAGGAGCGTGGAGGTCGGCCTGTGTTCCACCTGGCGGATATTGAACCGTTCACCACACTTCTGACGGATATCTACGATTTGGCGTCATCTTCCGATTACATACGAGATATGCGGATCAACGAGAAGCTGGGAATGTTGCTTACACTGTTGATGGAGCAATCTTGGCATCCAGAGAGCATGGCGGTGAGCCGAAAGCGGCTGGAACTGGCAGCCGTGAAGGAGTATTTGGACGAGCATTATACAGAGAAAATTGCACTGGATGATCTGTCGGAACACTTCTTTATCAACAAGTTCTACTTGTCCAAAATTTTCAGGGAGACTTACGGAACCACGGTCAATAACTATCTGATCTCAAAGCGAATCACCAGAGCCAAGCAGCTGCTTCGCTTCACAGATATGACTGTGGATGAAGTTGGCGCTGCGGTCGGCATGGGAGACGCAAATTACTTCAGCCGGATGTTTCGCAAGGTGGAAGGTAGCAGCCCAAGAGAATATAGGAAACAGTGGTGACACAGGGGAAAACACCCTGTGTTTTCCTAAAAAGCATATAGTTTAAAACGAAAATAAAGAAAGAGGTGCAACGATGAATACAAGACAGGCGAAGTCAATAATACTCACAGCCCCGGCCTTTGAAGACTTCAGAGGATATCTTGCCGTGCCATACGACCAATCTATAAATTTCAATGTTCGACAGATCAACCAGGGATACAGCAAGAAAGCGTTCACGCTACGTGGTATGCATTTTCAGGAAGGGGAACACGCCCAGGCGAAGCTTGTGTCCTGCCTGCATGGTTCAATCTTCAATGTAGCTGTGGATCTGCACCCAGGAGAAACCTTCGGTCACGCATACAGTGCGGTGTTGTCGTTTGAAAACCGGAAGCAGATGTATATACCACGAGGCTTTGCTCATGGATACCTGACATTGGAAGATGATACCTTGATGCAGTGGTGTGTAGATAATGATTTCTGCGGTGAAGCTGCCAAAGCTGTGCGGTATGATTCGGATTTTGTCTGGGAAGGTGAGTCGTGGCCGGAAGGAGCGTATATAATATCGGAAAAAGATCGGAATGCTGTGAGATTGGAGAATTTTTGTGGGAGATAAAAGACCATATAAACCAAGAAAACCCGGTGCCGGCCGGAAACCGTTGAAGCCGAACTATGATGCGGCAGCTATCCTGCAGGAGCAGATGGAAGCGGCTGTGGCTCTCTATACAAATAATTCCCTTCAGACAATCGCAGACACACTATCTCTCAACCCCATCAAGGTGCGAAAGCTATTGATCACGGCCGGTGTTTATGAATCGGAAATTGCAGATGCGGTGAACGCTTCTTTTGAGGAAAAACAGAGGATGTCTTATAAAGAAGCATTGGAAGCGGTGGCTGCAGAACTGAATCTGTCAAAGGCATCTGTGACTTCTTACTTACCTTATAAGAAAGGCGTGTATTTCAGAGAAAACTGTGAGAGGGAGCAGATCAGCGTTGTGGCAGAGGGACTTCGACGAATGCGGCAGAGGCAGAAAGCAGTTGAAGAGTTAAAGCGTAGTCATGATGAGCAGCATCTCTGGAAGTGCGTCGTTGCTTTTCAAGGATACCGGTTCAAGACGATATCCGGATTGACGTTTTCCTATAAGATCAAGACCGGGCGGAATGGGGAACTGACCAAGGAACTGTGGATCGATCGTCGAGAAAGCAGTAAGAGCCTGACGTGGAGTTCGGTACTGCTTGCACTGGGGAATATAAAAGGAGAAGTGGTAGATCGCCCGAAAGCTCTGGGCGATATCCGGGGCATAACTTACATATTCGGAATGTTCTACCGGTTTGGCCTGATCGAGGTGCCAGACGAAGTGAAGGAGAAGATGAAGCACCCGAAGCAAAATACTGGTAAGCAATGAAAAATTCAGTTGCTATGTATAGAACTGTGAGGTAATATCCATCCTAACCAGGGGCAGAATGTATTGCTCACGGTTAGGAAGGTAGGTAGCATTATAGAAAAACTGAAAGAGATGCTAGAGGAATACTTAAAGAAAACGAAACCGAAGTATTATCCGCCAGTGGAGAACTTGCTGGATCTGGTGTATGAGCATTACACAGAAAATAACAGCATTGCACAGGAGAATACGGTGGCCGGGAAAGCCGCAAAGGAAAAGGAACTGGAAACATGGCTTCGAGGCTTGCCGAGGATGGATGAGATGGTTGAGGACTACGGAATAGACATTCCGCTTTGGGAAAAAATCATGGACCAGCAAGGCACTGTGTGCTGTGCATGGGAGAAGACTGCTTTTGAGGAAGGCATGAAAGTCGGAATCAGGCTCATGATGGAAGCCATGAAGTAAGTGCGATCCGTTCCATATAGTTTGAAATGAAAATAAAAATCCCTCACTGCAGTGTATGTACACAGTGAGGGTGATGTTCGTATATAATTACTTTTCTTCAACTTTTTTCTTCTTCGGTGCAATTTTATGACCGGAGTAGATTGCCATACCCATGCAGGCCAGAGAGCCGCAAGCGAAATACTTGTGAGCCTGCATCAGTTTCTTGCAGCCTGTGTAGAAGCATCCTGCCATGCAAGCAAGTGCTCCGAGTGACCAATATTTATGTGCTTTCATTATGTGTGTTCCGTTACTGAAAATTTATAAAAAGTTATAAACTTCTATGTTCCATTCCTACTTCAACGAGTATGCTTTTGATGATATAAATATCAATCTACTCACAAGTTCTTGTACTCTCCATAGGCGTAAATTCCGGACTAACGTATCC
>SKEP01000038.1_pt1 | contig 93232 bp, 78 predicted proteins | sample 4826901 | NCBI WGS metagenome assembly SKEP01 (sample SAMN11008806, study PRJNA524170) | human gut metagenome | biome: Human fecal sample; material: Feces; isolation source: fecal sample from pouch patient p4, p43, p49, p54, p55 | host: Homo sapiens | place: Israel: Tel-Aviv | collected 2014-03-20
AAAAAATAAGTGAAAACAGAGATTCGGAGTATATAGCTCATTATCTAGATAACTATGGCTTCGTTCCTCTATGGGTACTGGAAAACGCTATGACATTCGGAAACATGGAGTTCTTTTATGGACTTATGAAACCGGAAGAACAAAAGAAAATATGCAAATCTATATGCTCCTTTTCTAATCTCCCAAAATATAAGAGAAGTCGTTCTCCTAAACAGTTAAAACGATCGGTAAATGTGCTCGTCGCTGCAAGGAATAAGTGTGCTCATAACGAAAGAATTTACTGCACTCATTTTGGTAAGCAAGGTTGTAATTTTAACAAACTATGTAATCATATGTTTCTCTTCCTCAGCGATGAGGATAAACAGCATTTTGCAGGTGAGCTTGGTACGCTGCTTGCACAATATGTTGCAATAAACTCAGATTCCATAGATATCGCTAACATAATGGGATTGCATGATATCTATACCGAAGTCTATAAAAGCTAAACCTCCGAGTGTTCATGTCTCGTAAAAGCGCATGCAGGAAACCTATATGCGCTGGGATATGGATATTGATCATAGTACAAATGATGGGACATGCCCTTCCAGGAGTCGCAAGAGAGCATTATGACAAACCCACCGCGCAGGCTTTTATTGACACGGTGGGTAAAGCATTTCATATAAACCTTTTACACAAGAATGATTGCACCTAGGACATTTTTCTAACCTATAAATAATCTACCAGCAAGTATATAGACTCCCTTATTCTTCCATATAATCTTTCAGGCGAGAAGAACGCGACGGATGGCGAAGCTTTGCCAACGTCTTTGACTCAATCTGACGAATACGCTCACGCGTTACGCCAAACTCGCGACCAACCTCTTCAAGCGTTCGGGGACGACCGTCCTCAAGGCCAAAGCGGAACTTGATAACTTTACGTTCACGATCCGCAAGACCATCAAGTACCTGTTCCAATTGCTCACGAAGCATGGAATCAGATGCTGCGTCCGGAGGTGCAATCGCTGTCGAGTCCTCAATGAAATCGCCAAGCTGAGAATCTTCCTCTTCACCGATAGGCGTTTCAAGCGAAACCGGTTCTTGGGAAATCTTCTGAATTTCACGTACGCGATCAGGAGACATCCCCATCTCGGCACCAATCTCTTCCGGCGTGGGGTCGCGACCAAGATCTTGCAGGAGCTGGCGCTGTACGCGGATGAGTTTGTTGATAGTCTCAACCATATGCACGGGAATACGGATCGTACGTGCCTGATCGGCAATCGCGCGTGTAATGGCCTGACGAATCCACCACGTTGCGTACGTGGAAAACTTAAATCCCTTGGTATAGTCGAACTTCTCAACTGCTCGAATAAGGCCCAGATTACCCTCTTGAATAAGATCCAAAAACAGCATGCCTCGGCCAACGTATCGTTTAGCAATGGAAACAACAAGTCTCAGATTAGCACTGATAAGCTGCTGTTTTGCATCAAGACCAACCTGCTCAATACGCATCAGACGACGCTGCTCTGCTCGTGAAAGCTCAATTTTCTCGTCTTCAAAGTCTTCAAGCTTCTGCGTTGCCTCGGTACCGGCTTCAATTTTCATTGCAAGATTGACCTCTTCCGATGCGGTAAGAAGGTCAACTTTGCCAATCTCCTTAAGGTACATGCGTACCGGATCTCCCGTAAGCATAACGGTAGAGGTATCGGCTCGACGGGCACGAGCGCGAGAAGAACGCTTGGGTTTGGAAGTTTTTGCTTTAGGAACCGACCTCAGCGCCTCTTTAACCTGCCGCGCCTCATTGAGCACGCCCGCATCTTCATCGTCTTCGTCCTCATCGTCGAGAGGAGCATCGTCAAAATCGTCGTCAGCGCTCACAAAATCGTCATCAGAGACCGTATCGGAAAACTCTACCGATCCGTCGGATACGGAAGTGATTTCAACGTTTTTGCTACGAAGCGTCTCGTAAAGAAGAGAAAGTTCGCTGTCAGAGACATCAACTTCCTGCAGAGCAATCTGAATATCATCTTCTGATATTGAGCCCGATCCTTTTGCGGAAATAACCAATTCATCTGCAACTTTGGCAAGCTCATCGGGAAGTTTAACACTCTCTTTTGTCTTCTTTGCAGCCACGTAAATCCTTTCGACGGAACAACTGGAGGAAGTATACCCACTTACCAGCAACTTATTGCAAAACTTTTTCTCTTTATGGCGCTTTGTTCTGCTTTGTTGCACATTGTTATCTTTGTTGTGCTTTGACTACTGACTCGTTGATAAGCGCGCGCCAATCTCATTCATGCGGACCTGCATCCGGGAAATCTCTTCAAGAAATTCCTGAGATTTATTGGTTGGGCTCTCGCGCATCTTCAGACGAAGCGCCCGTATTTGTCGTTTAAGGGAGAAGAACTCAAGCGTATCGACGATTAAATTGAGCTTTTCCTGCTCGTTCATACCTTCTGCGGAGAACACCTTTCCGGCAGAAAGCACCTGCAGCGCATCTGGCTCAACCGCCTCAGCCGCCGCAATAACATCATGTGAAGACGTACCTTGCGGTGTTGCAAGCATGGCCCATGCCATAGATTCATGACGGCTATCAACCCACGAAAGAGCGGCAATGCGCTGTCCATACGCCCGCACGGCATCAATGCGTGATGCCATGGCAGACAGAAGCTCTCGTTCCGACTGTAACTGCGTACGGTCGTCATGCGAAAGCGCCTGCAGATCATACGTAGAGGCGATAGAGCGAGAAGCATTGTCTGCGTGAGAGGCAATATCCACGCAAGAAGCACCTCTTGTACCTGTGCGCTCCTCTGGAGGTATCGGCTGAATATTTTGGTAGCGCGGCTCTGAAATCTCTTTTATGGGCGTGGCCGTGATAGTACGTTTTGCCTCGGCAACATTAACTCCCAATGTATCTGCCAGGCGCAGGGCATACTCATCAAGAAGCACCGAATTTTTAAGCGGAGCCAAGATTTCTGCCAACGCATGCAGTGCGGCAACACGATTCCCCGGAATAGAAAGATCAAACTCACCCAGTTTGCTCTCAAATACGAAATCCATCAAAGGACGTGCCTGGGTAAGATATGGTTTCAGGGCATCCGCGCCATGTGCCGCAAGAAACTCCATCGGGTCTTGATTGTCCGGCAACACGACACACAAAAAAGCAGCGGCGGTCTTATCGATAAACTGCACAGAACGAGCAGCAGCTCTCTGACCTGCTGCATCGCCGTCAAACATACAGATAATCTTTTTGACCCGCTGCCGTTCAAGTAATTTTACGTGATCAAGTCTAAAGGCCGTACCCAACGCCGCAACGGTATTGGTAAACCCTGCCTCGTGCATAGCAATGACGTCGGTATAGCCCTCGCACACAATGGCGACGCCGGTGGCGGCAATGGTTTCTTTGGCCCGGTCGTATGCAAAAAGGTGCTTTCCTTTATTAAAAACCACCGTATCTCGTGTATTGAGGTATTTGGGGGCATTTTCCGCCTTAGTAAGAATTCGTCCGCCAAAAGCGATTGTCCGACCCCGCTCGTCATGAATGGGAAACATGACGCGCCCATAAAACCAATCCGAGGTACGCCCTCCTCTATCAACGGCAAGGTTGGCGGCAATCATTTCCTTATTGGTAAAGCCCAATTCTCGCAAGTGCGCGACAAGCGTTCCTCTTCCCGGCGCATATCCAAGATTCCACCGCTTGCAAACGTCTCCGCCAAAACCACGCCCGGCAAGATAGCTGCGCGCGGCGGCAAAATCCTCCCCTTTACCCCGCATAAGCATGAGGTGGAAGAAATCATCGGCCGCAGCCAGACAGTCAAAAAGCCGCTTCTTTCGAGGACCTTTCGTATACTGTTTCTCCTCCGAAAGCGTAATGCCGGCTCTGTCCGCTAAATATCGGATGGCATCGGGAAATTCAAGGTTTTCTCGCTTCTGGACATAACTGAAGACATCGCCGCCGTCGGAGCAGCCAAAACAATGCCAGAGGCCCGTTTGGGGGTTTACTTTAAACGACGGGCTCTTCTCGCCATGAAAAGGACAGCAGCCCCAAAACTCGTTGCCTCGCTGTCGAAGATCAACGGTCTCACCAACAAGCTGCACAAAGTCAGTTGCCTGACGAACTCTCTCTTTATCCTCATCAGTTATCACAGCTTGCCTCCTGCGCCACTGAATCCAAATGTGTCCGCACCCACTCAATGTTTTTGAGAACCGTTGTGCTCAACTCCTCGACACTCTGAAAGACAATCGGAGGTCGAAGGTAATTCATAAATACACAGTTTAAAGTATGCCCATAGAGGTTACCCTTAAATCCAAGAAGGTTGGCCTCAAGAAGCGGGGTTTTTTTGACCTCAAAACTGCGGGGTACTCCCACATTGACGGCGGCAGGCCAAATTTCTTCTCCCCCAGGCTTTTGCGTATCCACTATATAGCACGCATATACACCGTCGGCCGGCATGCAATCTTTTGGAGAGAGGCTGATGTTGGCAGTCGGAAAGCCAAATGATGCGCCTTGACCGCGACCATGCATAACCGTACCCGAAAGAAAATGCGGCCTGCCCAAAAGAGCTGCGGCCTCGTCAATCCGGGCAGCTTCTATAAGATTTCTGATGCGAGTGGAGCTAATTGCAGAGCCGTCTTTTTCAATCAGTTGGTGCGCAATGACTTCAAATCCATGCCTTAAGCCCAAAGCAGCAAGGTCACTCGCACGTCCTTCACCACGGGCTCCAAAGCCAAAATCGGATCCGACATGTATCGCAACGGGGTGGATATAGGGCAGCAGTGCTTTCTCAACATACTCGCGCACGGAGAAGCCCGCAAACTCGGGAGTAAACGCATGAACCAAAATTGCATCAACCGAGCAGGTGGTAAGCGCGCGAATCCTCGTCTCGTCTTGCAGAAGACGTCGAGGAGAACGGCTGCCTACGACCTCTGCAGGGTCAGGGTCAAACGTCACCGCAACCAAAGGCACTTCACGCCTTTGGGCATCGGCACGAGCTTCTGCGATAAGCGCCTTGTGGCCCTCATGCAAGCCATCGAATACCCCAATGGCGCACACACACTCATGCCCAAGCACATCGGGTGTGCAGGGGTAGAAAACTCCTCCGGAAAGCTCTCTTGGAGTTGGCAGCAGCGCGTGCGCAAAGACGGCGCGTACAATCTTTTGTCTCGTAGCTTCAATCATGCGGTAACCCCACTGATTCCCTGGGGGAAATTTGCTTTACAAATCAGCTCGGACCCGTGGCAGTACCACACCCCAAAAAGGCGATGGTCATGCACGATTGCAACTTTTTCCTGCTGCAATGGCATACGGCGAGAAGTACCTTTGTCCGTCTCTTCTACCTCACCTGCCGCGATATGTCTTCCGACCAACACGTCCGCAAGTTCTTGTGAGCTTACCTGACGAATGGGAAGCTCAAGAGCGCGTACCGGATCAAGACAGCACTCGCTCCAGAGAGCTCCACCGCGCTCCTCAAATAAAGCAAGCTCCACACAATCGGCTAAGCTGGTTGTTCCGGAAACCACTCGTCTCAACGCAGAGATATGCGCACCGCAACCCAACTCTCTACCCAAATCTCGCGCGATACTTCTGATGTAGGTGCCCTTCGATACGCAAAAATCAACGACCCACAGACACGTGTTAGACGCAAGAGAATCGGCTTGAGAGCCATGCTCAATGGATACAAGCTGTGCCTGGTGAATGGTGATGTGACGTGCCGCAAGCTCAGGCGCCTTACCTTCTCTGGCCAGTGCATACGCACGCTTTCCCCCAACGGATACGGCAGAAAACTGAGGAGGTATTTGCTCATGCTCTCCTACGAGCTCTTCCAAAACACGTTTCGCGTAAGCACTGTCAAATAACTCCGAAGAAACGGGTGCTGTTTTCACAACTGCCCCCTCGGAATCATCGGTCTCTGTTTCCACTCCGAACGAAATGGTTGCCCGGTAGCACTTCTCGGCAAGGGTAAGCATGCCTAAAAGCCGGGTTGCAAGCCCGACACCCACTATCAAAACGCCACTCGCAAGCGGATCGAGCGTGCCCGCGTGTCCGACGCGCTTCTCATGTAAAGCTCGCCGAACATGCGAAACAACATCATGACTTGTCATTCCAACCGGCTTGTCAATGGCGAGAAGGGCATTGATGGTGCTTGCCGTACGTTTCATCTATAACGCCTCTATCTGAGAGTCTGAGTTTTGTCTTCAAACAGAGCCAAGATTTTAGGCAAGATGCAGGAAAATGCTTCATCAACGGTGGCGTGAATGGTAAAGCCTGCAGCTGCCTTATGACCGCCGCCGCCCAGCTCGCGCGCAATATCTGAAATGTCTAAATCCGACTTAGAACGCAGGTTGCCCCGAACCACACCATCTGCAACTTCTTTCAAAAAGAGTGCAATTTCGGTACCGTCAACACAGCGGACAATATCCACAAGACCGTCCATCTCCGAGACGGGAACTCCTGAAGTAGCTAGGTCTTGCGCCGTAATATAGCTGTAGGAAAGCCTGCCCTCGCCAAATGTACGAATTCGGCCCATGACTTTTGCGGCAAGGTGCATATAGGCTAAGCTGTCGCTTTGATAGACATGCAGCGCCACCTCGGCAGGACTTGCGCCCGCCCCCACCAAAATACCGGCAATCGCAAATGCTTCATTATCTGCATTTTGATACTGAAAACGACCGGTATCGGTAACCAACGCGCAAAAAAGGCATTGCGCTTCTTCTTTTGACAGACGCACTCCCAAATGAAGCGCAAACTCCGTAACGATAACGCCGGCCGCTGCGGCACCGGGACGTACTAGCCCCGCATCCCAAAAAGGTTTTGAAGATGGATGATGATCGAATACGGCAACCATCTTTGAGCGGGCGAGAATAGGCTGCGCGTCGGCAAGACGATCCGGCGCAGACAAGTCAACACAGATAAAAAGATCCGGAGTACCTTCATATACAGAAGCGCTCACACAATCGTCAGAACCCGGTAAAAACTGATAGATGCGAGGAATCTCTCCGGCAGCATCAGCCAAAAGGTGCACGACATGCTTCAGAGGCCAATGACGCCTGATAATGCTCGTCAAAGCCAAGCCTGAACCAATGGCGTCTCCGTCCGGCGAGGTATGCGCACATATAACAATCGACGAGGCTTTTTCAATTAATGCGATAACCTCATCAAATTCAGTTTTTTGGATGTTGGTTGAAAGATCAAGCAACCTTACTCCTTTGGACTTTCGTCTGAAACGGTTGAATCTGAGACAATCGGGTAGCCAAACTCGTCTTTTTCTATTTCAAGAGTAGAAGGGACCTGCTCAAGCGCGCGTGCAATACGCTCTGCTTCATCGGTTGTCGTATCAATCTTAAACTCAAGATCCGGAGTTACTCGCCACTTGAGCGCATGACCCAAAAGCGTGCGGATGCGCCCTTTTGCCCGTTTGCATGCCGCTGTTACCACTTCGTAGCGATCGGGTTCACATGAAATGAATACCCTCATAAAGGACTTATCGACCGAGACCTCACAGCCTGTGACGGTCACAAGCTGGAGATCGGGATCGGATATTTCAAACAGAAGGATATTCGCGAGTTTCTCACGAGCAATCTCATTGGTACGGCGGGAATACTGATTTTGCTTCATAGTTTTCCCTCTCTTCTATTCTGTACGAGCCACCTGTTCGATACGATAGGCCTCAAGCTGATCGCCCGGCTTGATGTCTTGGAAGTTCTCAAGACCGATACCGCATTCAAAGCCGGATTTGACGCTCTTGACGTCGTCTTTGAAGCGACGAAGCGATGCAATATGCCCATCGTATACCACGATGCCATCACGTACCAAACGAATCTGATCGTCGCGGGAGATTTCACCCTCAACAATCATGCAGCCGGCGGCAATGCCAACCTTCGGTACCTTAAAGGTATCTCGAACATCTGCGATACCTGTTTGTATCTCCTGCTCGGTTGGTTTAAGCATACCGATACGTGCCGCATCAATATCCTCAATGGCCTTATAGATGACGCTGTAGGTACGAATCTCAACGCCATCGCGCTCGGCGGCAAGACGCGCTTTTGCATCAGGACGAACACCGAAGCCGATGATGATGGCATTTGAAGCATCCGCCAAAACAACATCCGTTTCGGTGATGGCACCAACTGCGGAGTGAATGGTGGTGATACGAACCTCGGATTGATCCATCTTGTCCAAAGAGTCCTGCAGTGCCTCGATGGATCCCTGAACATCGGCTTTGATAATGAGGTTGAGCTCTTTAACGTCAGCGTCAGCCATCGTATCAAAGAGGTTCTCAAGCGTAACGTGCTTGACGCGATTCTGCTCTTCAATACGGGCCTTCAAAGCACGCTGATCGGCAAGCTCGCGGGCATCACGTTCTTCAGGGAAGACACGGAATTCATCGCCGGCGCCGGGTACCGTCTGCAAACCAAGAATCTCAACGGCATCCGAAGGTCCGGCCTGGGTTACGGCATTGCCCTTAGGATCAAGCATGGCACGGACGCGACCAAACGCCATACCGGCCACAAGAGCATCACCAACGTGCAGCGTACCGCGGGTTACCAAAACCGTTGCAACGGAACCGCGACCGCGATCGAGCTTTGCCTCCAAAACATTACCGGAAGCAAAGGTATCAGGGTTGGCTTTCAGCTCAAGTACGTCTGCTTGCAACAAAACGGTTTCAAGAAGCTCGTCAATACCCTGGCCCTTCTTGGCGGAGATATCAACGAACATGTTCTGTCCGCCCCACTCTTCAGGAATGACACCATACTCGGTAAGTTCTTGCCGAACACGGGTTGGATCGGCGCCGGGCTTATCGATTTTGTTAACGGCAACGACAACGGGAACGCCTGCGGCCTTTGCGTGGTTGATGGATTCAATGGTCTGCGGCATCACGCCGTCGTCCGCCGCGACAATCAAAATAACGATGTCGGTCACCTTTGCACCACGGGCACGCATGGCGGTAAACGTCTCGTGACCGGGCGTGTCAATAAAGGTAATACGGCGACCATTGATGGTAACTTGAGAAGCGCCGATAGCCTGCGTAATACCGCCTGCCTCACCGGCAGCAACACCCGTATGCCGGATGGCGTCCAGAAGCGAAGTCTTACCGTGGTCAACGTGGCCCATAACGGTAACAACAGGAGGACGGGGCTTAAGATCTTTTGGATCGTCATAGAAAGTAAAGGAATTTTCTTCTTCCTTTGTCATGATCTTAATTTCCCGGCCCAAATCTTCCGCAACAAGGTCAATCAAATCATCGGACATGGTCTCGGTAAGCGTCAGTGGGCTTCCAAGCAAAAAGAGGCGCTTGATAATGTCGTTGGCGGAAACGCCGAGAAGATCTGCAAGCTCGGAGACGGTTGAACCCTGAGGAACTTTGACCGTATCAAGCTGAGAGATATCCTGGTCATTTGCAAGCGCTTCTTCAATCCTCTGCTCCATTGCGGCCTCGGCAGCCTGCTTCTGACGACGCTCTTTACGCTTTTTACGACGTCCCGTAGACTCTCTTGACGCTTCTTCGATATCACGGCGGGCTTCATCTAAAACCTTGCTGCGGTTATATGCCTCTGCCTCACGGGCCATGCGGCTATAGCGATCTTCACTCTCTTCTCCCCCGCGGCGATTCTTTTTACGGCGGCCCTGAGAAGGACGGTCCTCTTGCGCATCAAGATCTTTACGATTTGCATATCTATTGTTGCGGCGCTCGTTACCAATGCTTTCTTCAGCCTTTGCCCGCGCATGATTTCTGTTGCTCTTCTCCGATTTCTTCTGTGCAGCCGACTCAGCAGCCTGCTGCTTTAAAACTTCTTCCTGCTGGGCAATCTGATCAAGGAGCGTATTGAAAGACGGCGTGGATTTTGGAGCCGTATCTTTGATGCGCTTGCGCTCGGCCTCCTCTGCTGCCTTCCGCTCGGCCTCTGCCTGAGCGGCCTTTTGAGCCTCAGCCTTTTTGCGAGCCGCTTCTTCAGCAGCACGCTTCTTCTCCTCGGCGGCACGCTCAACTTCACGGCGCTTCTCGGCAGCAAGACGCTCTGCCTCAGCCTCTGCGGCAGCACGCTTCTTTTCTTCCTCTTCCCTCTTTTTAGCCTCAGCCTGTTTCTTTCTAATCTCTGCAGCACGAGCCTCAAGGATAGGCTTGAGCTTTTTGCGAGCCATTGCCACATAGGCATCTTCAAGCGTTGAAGATGGAGACTTGGCAGGAATCTTCATTTCAGCAAGATGCTCAAGCATCTCTTTACTTTGCATGCCATATTCTTTAGCAAGGTCATGTACGCGCATTTTTGCCATATATGAAACCTTCCGATCGTAGTCTTACAGCAGAACACGTCTTAGATAAGCGAGTCTTCGTCATCAGAAACCTGAACTTCAGCCATCCTCTCGTGAATGCCGCAGTAGTTTGAACCTGGGCGAGCCATGTTGCGGCAAGGCACGCCATCGGGGCTCACATAGATGCAGCGATGAGCCTCTTCCTTCTTTTTCTGCTCAGGAAGATCGGCGGGGGTAGCCGGAAGATCGCGCAAAATCTTGGCTGCCAGCGTCTCGTTTTTGATGTCAATGTGCAGACCCGTTAGACGAGCTGCGAGTCGTGCATTTTGGCCTTCCTTACCGATGGCCAAAGAAAGCTGATCGTCAGGAACGATAACGGTGGCATGACGGGTTTCAGCATCGATTATCACGCGAGAAACGCGTGCGGGAGAAAGTGCGGAAGCAACGCAGCGTGCCGGATCATCGAACCATGGCACCACGTCAACACGCTCGCCTCTGAGCTCAGAGACAACGGTGCGCACGCGGCTTCCCTTTGGACCTACGCAGGCACCAACGGGATCAAGGCGCTCATCCGAAGAAGAAACCGCAATCTTGGAACGAACACCCGGCTCGCGAGCGACAGAACGGATGCTCACAATTCCCTCATATACCTCAGGAACCTCAAGTTCAAAAAGGCGGCGGATAAGATCGGGGTGTGTGCGGGAAACGACGATAGGCGGACGCTGGCGCTCACCACGAACTGCCGGCTGTGCATTGTTTGGATTGCGTACATCAATGATTATTGCTTTGCTGCGCTGATTGTGCCCATAACGCTCGCCGAAGGGCCTCTCGTCACGCTCTTCCGGAAACCTTCTGAGGTCAAAATGAGGAAGCTCAGCCTCAACGCCTTCACGAATTTTGATAATGGTAAAGTCAGGCGTTGACTGAAGCACCGTTCCCGTGATGATATCGCCAATACGATGCGAGAACTCCTCATAAATCTGTTGACGTGCGGCGTCACGTACCAGAGCGCGAATCTCATTTTTTGCATGTTGAGCCGCAAAACGACTGGTGCCTTCGGGAGTTACGTCAACCTCATCAAATTCCGTATACTCTCCCGTTTCCTCATCAGGTTCACCTTTGGGCACGAGTTCGTATACATACACCTTGCCGGTTGTACGATCAATGGTTACTCGTGCGCCATAGCTCAGATGTAGTACGTCTGCGTAGCTCTTTGCCAAAGACTGTTCAAGACGATCAAGAAGATACAGCTCATCAATATGTTTTTCTTGGCAAAGCGTCATCAGGGCTTCCATCATCTCAGATGCCATGTCAATTCCTTCCTCTTAGTTCTTGTTTTGACCCGAAAAGTCAAACGTTGGCTTAAGCGTGCACTTTTTTATCTCAGTAAGAGGTATGTCATAGGTCATACCGTCAGACTCAAGTGAAACAATATTTTCTTGAATGCCTAAAAGCTTACCGGTATACCGACGACGCCCCTCCAAAGCCGTAGTCTGCAAAGAAACCTGACTGCCGGAAAAGCGCTCGAAATCACGGACTCGACGCAAAGGTCTGTCCATGCCCGGCGAAGACACTTCCAACGTAAAAGACTCCGGAAATACATCAATCTCATCAAGGGCATCAGAAATCCATCCTGTCTCCGCTGCCACTTCATCAAGACTGATGGTTTTACCATCCTCATCGGCATGATCAATACGCACTCGCACGACAGGTGCCTTGGTAGACCCTACCACTTCAACATCAACGATATCGATATCATGACCAAGAGCTCTCTCTTCAAGCACGGAAATAATGTGCTCTACGGAACCCTCAACTGACATGAAACCTCCTTATCTACATATAGAAAGGAAGCGGGACGAAAACTCCGTCCCACTTCCCACAAGTACAACTTCATAACGGAAATACTCTACAACATGAAGCCCTTCTCGTCAAGTAGTTTCCAGCTAGACAACGATATTTACAAGACGTCCCGGAACTACAATGACCTTGCGAATCTCTCTTCCCTCAAGCTGCTGTGCTACCGCCTGCTGTGCCGCATGGGAAAGTTCGTCTTCAGATGCATCGGCAGCAACCATGATTCGGGCGCGCACCTTACCCTTAATCTGCACTGCAATCTCAACGGTATTGCTTTTGGCCTGCGCTTCGTCAAAGATTGGCCACGGTTCATGGTAGACCGGTGTCTCTTTGTGAAGAGCGGTATGCTGAAGCTCTTCTGCCCAGTGCGGAATGATGGGTGCAAGCATGGCGACAATATCAGAGGCAACTCGATAACAAAGAGCTCGTGAGCGCTCGCTCTCCGCTACGTCGTTGAGATATGAGCTAGCCGCATTGATGAGTTCCATAATCGCCGAAATTGCCGTATTGAACTGACCTTCATCAAACTCATGAGTACAACGAAGACCCAATGCGTGCAGTTCTCGGTTCAGTGCTGCTGACGCCGTATCAAGCGTCGTTGGATCAAGAGTTGCAGAGGCATCCGCCGTTTTGGTAAGTTCCCAGACAACACGCCATGCTCGCTTAATAAAGCGATTTGCTCCGGCAACAGCTTTTTCATCCCAATCGAAATCTTTTTCGGGTGGCGCTACAAAAAGAATGGCTAGACGCATGGTGTCGGCACCATATGGCTCAATAACAGAGCTTGGAGGCACCACATTGCCCTTAGATTTTGACATGGTGTCACCATGCTCATCTTTCACCATTCCCTGCGTCAACAGATTCTTAAACGGTTCATCAATTCCGATCATGCCAAGATCGCGCAGAACCTTGGTAAAGAATCTCGAATACAGCAGGTGCAAAATAGCGTGTTCAATACCGCCAATGTAATTATCGACAGGCATCCAGCGATCGACGGATTCCTTTGAAAACGGCAGCTCTTCATTATGCGGGTCGCAATATCTCAGGTAATACCAGCTTGAGCAGGTGAAGGTATCCATCGTATCGGTAATGCGATGCGCGGGACGCCCGCAGACAGGACAGGTTGTCTCATAGAACTCTTTGCACTCGGCAAGCGTGTCACCTGCGGAAAGGTCAAGGTCATCAGGAAGTTTCACGGGAAGTTCGTCATAGGGTACCGGTACATCCCCGCAATGATCACAGTGAATCATAGGAATCGGATTACCCCAATACCTCTGACGCGAAATAAGCCAGTCACGCAAGCGGAACTGTACCGTGCGCCGCCCGACGCTATGTTTGGTTAAAAACGCAACGACGGCTTTCTCTGCTTCGGAATGCTTGCCTCCTCGAAGGCCCGTGAACTCACCGGATTGAACAAGGATGCCCGTCGTATCCATAGGGCCGTCCCAATCCACTGAAGTCACGCGGCGCTCTTGAACTCCTTTGAGCTCATCGTAAATATTAGTGCCTTCTTCACAGATGATAGGAACGATGGGAAGGTCATACTTCTTGGCAAAATCAAAGTCGCGCTTATCGCCGGCTGGTACACCCATAACGGCACCGGTACCGTAATCAAGAAGCACGTAATCAGACACCCAAATAGGAACGGATTCGCCGGTGACGGGATTGAGTGCGTAGCGCCCCGTGAATACGCCGTGCTTCTCGCGATCGGTTCCTTGCCGCTCAATGGAAGTAACTTTTGTGGCTGCTTCCTTCAGATCGGTAAAGGCAGCCTCATATTCCGTGCCGACAACAAGTTCTGCCGCAAGTGAGGACTCGGGCGGCAACAGCATAAACGTACAACCATAAATAGTGTCCGCACGGGTGGTAAAGACGGTGATTTTGGTGTCGGTGGGTGTAACGCCGTCAACGTCTGCTAAAACAAAATCGATCTCCGCGCCCTCCGAGCGACCAATCCAGTTTGCCTGCATGGCTTTTACTCGCTCGGGCCATCCGTCTAACTGGTCAAGATCGTCGAGAAGTTCCTGGGCATAATCGGTAATGCGAAGATACCACTGAGAAAGTTCGCGTTTTTCGGGAACGGCACCACATCTCCAGCACCGGCCATTAACGACCTGCTCGTTTGCGAGAACGGTTTTATCATTTGGGCACCAATTTACCGGAGACGTTGCACGGTATACCAGCCCCTTCTCATACATCTTCAAAAAGATCCACTGACCCCACTTGTAATATTCGGGATCACAGGTGTTGAACATACGGTCTTTGTCGTATGCAAAACCCATGCGAAACATCGTCTTCACGGCTTGATCGATGTTTTTGTGTGTCCAGACTGAAGGTTGCGTATTGTGTTTGATGGCAGCATTTTCTGCAGGAAGACCAAAGGCGTCAAAGCCCATGGGATGCAGTACGTCATAGCCTCTCATACGGGCTTGGCGAGCCATGGCGTCACCGATGGTGTAATTGCGCGCGTGCCCCATATGAAGATCGCCCGAAGGATACGGAAACATTTCAAGTACATATTTCTTTGGCCGCGCAGGGTCTTCTTCTGTTTTGTATAGGCCTTCTTCATCCCAAATACGCTGCCACTTTGTTTCTATAGCCTCAGCGTCATAGGCAGGAAAATCATCTTGTGGCTGGTTGTTTTTCTCGACATCAGATTGCTCTGCCATCTGACGACTCCTTTCTAAAGCAAACGCCACCGGAAAACTCCAGTGGCTGTTGCTTGCATTACCTGAGATCCTATTACGAACGGAAATTGTAACTGACTTGCTGGTGCTGATCTTTCAGCAGCACGTCATGCGCGCCACCCTCAACGATGGAAGTTGCGGACACCAAGGTAATCTTTGCTTTCTCGCGAAGTTCGTTGATATCCAAAGCACCGCAGTTGCACATCGTGGACTTTACCTTCAAAAGCGAGCCTTCAACTCCCTCTTTAAGCGGTCCGGCATACGGAACATAAGAATCAACGCCCTCAACAAACGAGAGACCGCGCTTGTTGCCGCCAAGATCGTAGCGCTGCCAATTACGCGCGCGAGCAGAACCTTCACCCCAATATTCTTTCATATAGGAGCCGTTAACGTTCACGCGGTTAGAAGGACTCTCATCAAAACGTGCAAAATAGCGACCCAACATCATGAAATCGGAACCCATCGCAAGGGCAAGAGTCATGTGGTAGTCATACACAATACCGCCGTCGGAGCAAATGGGGACGTAGATACCTGTTTCCTCAAAGTACGCATCACGCGCACGGGCCACGTCAATAACCGAGGTAGCTTGGCCGCGGCCAATACCCTTCTGCTCTCGCGTAATGCAGATGGAGCCTCCGCCGATGCCGATCTTGACAAAGTCAGCGCCTGCATCTGCAAGGAACCTGAAGCCTTCTGCATCGACAACGTTTCCTGCTCCTACTTTGACTGAATCCCCATAGGTCTGACGGATCCACTTGAGCGTACGAGCCTGCCACTCCGAATATCCCTCGGAAGAATCAATACAAAGCACATCCGCGCCAGCCTCTACCAAAAGCGGCACGCGGGTTTCATAATCACGCGTATTGATGCCCGCACCAACCAGATAGCGCTTTGATGCGTCAAGCAGCTCATTCGGAGCCGATTTATGAGAGTCATAGTCTTTGCGAAACACAAGGCTTACCAAGTATCCGCTGGTATCCACAATGGGAAGCGCGTTGAGTTTATTGTCCCAGATGATATCGTTTGCTTCTTTGAGCGTTGTGGTCTCGGGAGCAGAAATAATCTCATTTGCGGGAGTCATAAACTCGGCAACCTTCTTGGTTATATCATCGCGAGAAGGACGATAATCCCGAGACGTCACAATACCCACAAGCTTGCCGTATGAGGTACCGTCGGCAGTCACGGGCATCGTTGAGTGTCCGGTTTTCTCTTTCAGCTCAAGCACCTCGGCCAAGGTCATGTCAGGCGTCAGTGTGGAATCAGACACAACAAACCCTGCTTTATAGCTCTTAACCTCACGAATCATCTGAGCTTCATCCTCAGCGGATTGAGAACCATAAATAAAGGAAAGGCCGCCTTGCTGTGCCAACGCAATCGCAAGACGAGGACCGGAAACAGCCTGCATAACTGCAGAAACCATAGGAATGTTAAGACTTAGGGCAGGTTCTTCTTCCCTTTTAAACTTAACAAGAGGAGTTTTGAGCGACACGTTTGCAGGAATGTTCTCAGCGGAAGAATAACCTGGAACGAGCAGATATTCAGAAAAGGTATGCGATTCACCCTCGAAGAACTTTGCCATTACGTATGGCTCCCTTCTGGCCTTATGGCCACCCAAAGTCTTTTGCTTTGACACTTTAACACCATACGCATCCAACATCCACGTAAAACTAGTTTTGACATCACGTGTTAATCAGCTACGACATCCTCAAAATTAACCGCAATGTCGTGCTTTGTAGGTACCCATTCCACTTTTTTGAAAAGAGCCACGATAGTAATGGGAACGTAGGTAATCATGAAAATCGGAAACGTAAAGAGATTGGTAAAAATACGCCAGCGCTTCTTAACATGAAAGTGCTTATGCTCGGATACTGTAGTGATCACGCCGAGAATAAAAAAGACGATGTACATGGAAAAGACCGTCATCACAAGAGAGCCCGAGCAAAGAGCGAGCTCTGCGTCGGTGGCGATAAACCCGTGACTTAGATACCCCACCAACAAATACGTGCCGTTAATGAACGTTGAAAGCAGTGTCAAAATCATGCCGGGAGCAACAGTCATAAGCATGTCGTACGAAGCAAACTGTCCTTTTATAATTCCTTTTAAGAGATCGGTTCCATACGAGAAAAACACCTGGTAAAAACCCTTGGTCCAACGTAGGCGTTGTATCCATGAAGCTTTAAACGTCAAAGGCTGCTCGTCGAAAAACTCCGCCGGAGCATACCCGATCTGAATATTGTGAGCGCAGCAAAACGTTGAAAACTGAATGTCTTCCGTAAGCGTGTGAAAATCCCATCCGTGCATACCTTTGACAATACGGGCGGACACCATCCAGCCGGAACCGGAAATAGCGCAGCTGGTTCCCATCATCATTCGGGCGTTGTTTAAAAACTTTGCCTCACGCATAAACCATGTGGCATATGCCGAACTTATCCAACTGGAGTCAAAGTTCTTTGAGTTTCGATAGCTTGTGCAAACCAGATACCCCGCATCAAACGCTTGATTGATAACGGAAAGATAATTTGGAGCCACGAGGTTATCTGCGTCCATAACCACAAACGCCTCGTACGTATCTCCGTATTCATTGAGAATGCGGTTAAATCCATAATCCATAACCCAGCTTTTTCCCTTACGGGCAAGGTCATTTCTCTCCCACGTAATGGCTCCCGCTTTGCGCGCCTCTTCTGCGGTCTTATCCGTACAGGCATCGGCTACCACAAAGACGTCCATGAGCTCCCGCGGATAATCCTGTGCCAAGATTGAACGTACCAGATTTCCAATCACAGGCTCTTCATTATGAGCGGCAATAAAAAAAGCAAACCGATGTTGCTTTTTGGCAGGTGGAAGACGCACCTCACCCTTAAACATCACACGAATGATATAGATGATCTGATAGAAGTATGCCAACGTAAAGAAGAGCCATATAACCAGGTTAAAAATGACAATCGGTGTAAGGCCGAGCCTGTTTAATTGCATTGGCATATATACCCCTACGCTCCAAGCCGAGGACAAATCTCCGTGCCGGCTGCTGTTCTTCCCATAGAAAGCTCTCCTTGTGATTTTAACGCAGCGAGAAGATCCGGCGGCAGAGAATCCCTACGTTCTATCATTTCTCCCGTTACCGGATGTTCAAACTGAATGTGCCAAGAATGGAGAAACTGACGCTTGAGACCTAAATTAAGTCGCTCGTCTTTACGGCCGTACAGCTGATCTCCTACCACGGGATGACCCACATGGCGCATGTGGACACGAATCTGATGGGTGCGTCCTGTGTAAAGATGGCATTCCAAAAGCGAATAACCCTCACCTCTACGACCTGCCTCAAAGCGTTCAAGCGTCCTGAAAGTAGTAATGGCTTCTCGAGCACCGGGTGCATCCGTTACCGTCATCTTTAAGCGATCACGTGTGGAGCGAGCAATGCCCGTTTCAATGGTTCCCTCATCAGGGGCAACATAGCCCTGTACTAAAACCACATAGCGGCGATCAAGCACGCGAAGGCGGATAAGATCTTGAAGAGCTTTCTGCACCTCATCAGACTTGGCCGCTACCATAAGACCAGAGGTATCCATATCTAAACGATGTACGATACCGGGGCGATCCTCGCCCTGCAAAAGCCCCAAATGTCCGTAGCCACAATGCGCTACCAAAGCATTGGCAAGGGTATCGTCGGTATGCCCCGGTGAAGGATGACAGACAAGCCCCGCCTGTTTGGAAAGCACGATAAGATATTGATCTTCAAAGCGGATGTCAAGTGGAATGTCAGGGTTTGGAACAAGAAGTCCCGCCTCAGGTTCTCCCTTTGGAAGCACTACCATAAGGCGATCACCAAGCAACACTTTCTCAGACTTAGAAGACACCGGCGTCCCATTAATGAATACCTTACCTTCTTCAACAAGCTTTGCACAGGCACTCCGTGAAGGAAGGTCATCTTGAGCAGCGAGAAAAGCGTCAATCCTGATGCCGTCACCTTCCGGTCCCACCAGTATGTCAAAGACGCGTTCAGCCACGCGCTACCTCGCCGTCCTTCTCGCCGTCTTTCTCGCCGTCCTCATCGTTTTCTTTGTTGGCTCCACTTTCTCTCTCGCTGGCTTCACCGTCATTTTTGCCAGCACGCTTTTTAGAATCCCATACGAACCAATAGATACACGCCGCGATAATGCCGCATGTCACAAAGATGTCCGCCACATTAAAAATCGCAAAGTTCATAAACGTGGTAGCCAAAAAATCAGTTACGCTCCCATGAGCCACGCGCTCAAGACCGTTACCGATGCCGCCACCGGCCACAAGTCCGAGGATGGCAATGAGCGGATACGGGAGGTTTTTCTCGCGCATGACTATATACATCATGCCAAGTACCACAACGGCGGTAAGGGCTGCAAAAAACAGAGGTCGCCCGCTCCCGATAGAAAAGGCGGCGCCGTCGTTTTGGACATGAAAGAGATCAAGCACGCCCGGAATAAACGGTCGCCTTGAACCTGCGGGGATGTTTGAAAGAACCCAGCGCTTCGTTAACTGATCAAGTGAAAAAGCAATGGCACCTGCCCAGCAAAAGATTGCCAGGCGGATACCAAGACTTTGTTGCGTGCGAACAGTCACACGTGCTCCTATTCAATCGTGCTCTGTGCAACCGCCTCATGGCAGCGGTGGCAGAGATGATCCTCGCCGAGGTTGCGCCAGTTCCAGCAACGGTCGCAGCGCTCTCCGTCCGCCAAAAAGACAGAGACGGCAAGTTCGGCGCCTTCTGAAACAGTTACCGAAGAGCATACAAATACCTCGGCAAAGTCTACATCAGCATCATTTACGCATTGGAATGCCTCAGCGGGAAGCACTACCTCGGCGCGCGTTGCCTGCGTAGTCTTTTCCGTAATCTCTCCAGCCTCAAGTGCCGTCTCATATGCCTTGGTATATGCCGCACGAGCGTCGGAAAGTACCTGGTAGGCAGGAAGGAGCTTCTCGTATTCTAGGCGTGTTAACGGCGCCTGATACCAATCGAGAAGTGCTGCAAATTTCTGACCCTCGCGCAAAGATTCAGGTAAAAATTCCATTGCCTCATCGGTGGTGTATACCAAAATGGGCTGCAAATCATGCACAAGCATAGAGAGGATTTCCGCCCACACTGTCTGTGCGCAGCGGCGGGACTCAGCATCAGCGGCATCACAATACATGCGGTCTTTGGTGGCATTGAGGTATCCATTGGAAAGCTCAATGATGTAGTCGTAAAGCACGCGGAAAACGTTGTTAAACCGATAGCCCTCATACGCCTCGGTCACGACATCATGTACCTCGCACATGCGAGCCAGTACCAAACGATCATACGCAGTAAGTTCTGTAACAGGAACGGCATCGGTTGCAGGATTGAATTGACCTTCAAGCTCACCTAAAAGGAAACGAATGGTATTGCGGAAACGACGATAGGCATCTCCGACCTGAGCCAAAATGGCATCATCGCAAGGAACGTCATTGGAAGTATCAACGGAGGCAACCCACAGGCGCAAAACATCCGCACCGCGCTCGGCGCACACCTCGTTGGGGTCAATGACATTACCCAAAGACTTACTCATCTTGCGACCCTGGCCGTCAAGAGTAAAGCCCTGGGAAACAACGGCTTTATACGGCGCCATGTCATACGCACCCACAGACGTCATGAGCGAACTCATGAACCATCCGCGGTGCTGATCCGAGCCTTCCAAATACATATCGGCCGGGAAACGAAGTTCAGGCCGATGCTTGCACACCGCCGTATGGGAAACACCTGAGTCCCACCATACGTCCAGGATGTCCTTATTGGCTTTGAGATGATGTCCTCCGCATTGAGGACAGGTGCATGCGTCCCCTAAATAACTTGCAGGATCATCGGTAAACCAGGCGTCGGAGCCCTTCTCCCTAAAGAGTTTGATCACGGCGTCAAGCGTATCATCGTTGATGATCGTCTCGCCACAGTCTTCGCAGGTATAGGCAGGAATTGGTACACCCCAGTTGCGCTGGCGGGAAATACACCAGTCGGGACGTCCCTCAACCATCGAGCCAATACGCTTTACGGCATTTGCAGGATAGAAAGCAACCTTGGAGAGCTCGTCAAGTGCCTCCTGACGGAGGTTTGTCTTATCCATGGAAACAAACCATTGGCTGGTGGCACGGAAGATAACGGGGTTCTTGCAACGCCAACAGTGTGGATAACTGTGGGTAATGTCTTCTGCGAGAATAAGCACGCCGCGCTTGCGCAACCACTCAACAATGACGGGATTTGCCTCATTGACCTCCATGCCCGAGAAGGGGCCACCCGTACCGGGGCCCTCTCCGGTAAAGAAATGGCCGTCATCGTCAACCGGCATGGTCTGAGGAATGTCAAACTTTACGCCTGCATTGTAGTCGTCAACGCCGTGGCCGGGTGCTGAGTGGACAACGCCGGTACCGTCATCAAGGGTTACATAGTCGGCATAGATAAACGTGCCTTCGCGGCCCTGCTCGCCAAAGATGGGTTGCTTATAGGTATTGCCCGCAAGCTCAACGCCGGTCTTTTTCCAGGTATTGCCGCTTGAATCTTTTGCCAGAGTATAGCTGTCGTAGCCGAACTTCTCGGCACATTTTTGCGCAAGCGCTTCCGCCACGATCTCAACATGGCCGTCAGAAAGCTCAAGCGCCACGTAGGTTGCTTCAGGATGCAGAATGACCGCCTCATCGGCCGGCAATGTCCAAGGCGTCGTAGTCCAGATGTCAACCCATGTTTTACCCACATACGCCTCAAGGCCTTTAGGAACGCTCGTAAGTTCAAAGCGAACAAAAATGGCCATGGAGGTGACGTCGTGGTATTCAATCTCTGCCTCAGCCAAAGCGGTATGGCAGTGTGTACACCAGTGTACCGGCTTGGTCCCGCGATATACCGCTCCCTTGTCAAAGATGGCCTTAAAAATCTCAATATCGGTTGCATCGTAATCGGGCGTATACGTCAGATACGGATCGTCCCACTTTGCCAAAACACCAAGACGCTTAAAACCCTGGCGCTGCGTGTCAACCTGCTCAACGGCCATCTTTCGGCAGAGTTCACGAATCTTTTCCGTAGGCAGTGCATTGAACTTCTCGGTGCCGAGCATTTCCTCGACCTTATGCTCAATGGGCTGACCGTGGCAGTCCCAGCCGGGAATATAGGGAGTTTGAAAACCGCGCATGGCCTTGTAGCGGTTGATGATGTCTTTGGAAATCTTGTTCTGTGCATGACCCAGGTGAATGGGACCATTGGCATAGGGAGGACCATCGTGGAGCACGAACTTATCGTGACCCTCGTTCTTCTTCATAAGCAGCTCATAGAGGGCATTTTGGTTCCACAAAGCCAAACGCTTGGGCTCATTTTGCGCCAGCGACGCACGCATGGGGAACCCTGTGCGTGGCAAGTTTGTGGTCTTCTTATACTCGTTTGCCATCCAAAACAACCTTTCTAGGCACAAAAAAGCGCCCGTCCCCTGTTGCTGGGACGAAGCGCTTACGTCTACACTTCGCTTGTAACCACCCAGCGGCGAATGATCGCATACTCGGTTGGTCTGTTACGGCGACCATATCCGGCAGCATCTACTTACGCTTGGGCGAGAAGATCTTCTCGCCACGCTTTTGAACTGCAGCTCCAAGGTGATTTTCACACGGACGCAAACGCGGGATCTCAGCTTTCCCACTCTCTGTAGTTTGCGCTGCCCGGGCTACTCTCCTCTTCACAGCCGATGTGCACCATAGTAGCACGCCTCACAAGCAATACCACCCCTCAATTTGCCCGTTTACCCTTGCCAAAATTGACGGAAAGAGAACGGGTTGTTTAGAACGGCTGCCAGATATCTTCAAAACGGCAAAGATGGTATATTTTTTGCCATTTGTTTTCGTCGATTTGGAGAAGTATGACCGATACTGCAGACATTCTTTCAAAACGTTATCAGGACCTCAACGCAGAAACCGTTGACCGTTGGGCAGCCGAAGGCTGGGAATGGTCGCGGCCTATATCGCATGAGACGTATCAACAAGCACTTACGGGAAACTGGAATATTGTGCTTACGCCTACAAAACCAGTGCCTCACTCATGGTTTGGAAACCTTAAAAATACCCGAGTACTTGGCCTTGCCTCAGGTGGCGCACAGCAGATGCCCATTCTTACCGCAGCCGGCGCGCATTGCACCGTACTTGATTATTCACAAGCTCAAATTGATTCTGAAATAGCTTTCGCAGCTCAAGAAAATTATGAGATTACTGCCATCCGTGCTGACATGACACGTCCTCTTCCGTTTGAAGATGCCTCTTTTGACCTCGTGTTCAATCCGGTTTCAATTTGCTACATCCGCGAAGTTGCATCTGTTTGGGAAGAGGTTGCACGAGTGCTCAAGCCCAAAGGCACCTTCCTCTTTGGTTTCAGCACTCCCTATAATGACATCGTTGACGATGACGAGAAGTGCATTGTGCGTGGACTGCCCGTTGATCCTACTCTTGATAAAGAGGTAGCTCATCAAATGATTGATGGTGATTGGGGTATACAGTTTTCTCATACCGTTGCCGAAGTCCTTCTCGCCACGCTCAAGGCAGGATTTTCCATTGACGATCTCTATGAAGATACCAACGGTGAGGGCCGCCTCCATGAACTCAACATTCCTTCCATGCTGGCGGTTAAGGCCACAAAAATTGGGTAGAACATACCTCAATATGTGAGTGGCTCTATAGCAAGTTTTATATAGCCCAGAAGTAAGAAAGGCTGTGTATGGATAACGACAACAGGCGACGTAGATCGATGTTGCTTTATGTACTCCTTGCCATCGTAGTGTATCTTGTAATCAACCAGGGACTTCTCCCTAACGTAACAAAATCACAGGTGCAAGACGTATCGTATAGCCAGTTTTTGAGTGACGTAAAAGATGGTAAAGTCAAAAAAGTAGACCTTAACGAAGGCACCAAGGTCATTCGTTTCACCGAAGGCGAAGGCGATTCAGAAAAAATCTACACCACCAAAGCATTCCCTCATGATGTTGATCTTGTAAAAACACTGCAGGACAAGGGTGTGGATTTCTCCGCAACCATCCCGGATCCCACGGCAAACCTATGGATGAACATCCTGATTGAATTTGGTATACCGCTTCTCATCTTCCTTGTCGCCGGATACTTTGTGAACCGTGCACTCAAGCGTGCCATGGGTGACGACAACCCCTCTATGAACTTTGGCGGCGGCAATCCGTTTGGCGGATTCGGCGGCGGCCTTGGACGCTCCAACGCCAAAGAGATCAAAGGAGAAGACACCGGCGTCACTTTCAAAGACGTCGCCGGACAAGAGGAAGCCAAAGAATCCATGCAGGAAATCGTCGGCTTTCTGAAGACCCCCGATAAGTACACCGAGATTGGCGCTCGCTCACCACGCGGTGCGCTTTTGGTAGGCCCTCCGGGTACCGGCAAAACGCTCATTGCCAAAGCCGTTGCCGGCGAAGCGGGAGTCCCCTTCTTCCAGATCGCTGGTTCCGAGTTTGTTGAGATGTTTGTTGGCCGCGGTGCGGCAAAGGTTCGTGACCTCTTCAAACAGGCAAACGAAAAAGCACCTTGCATCATCTTTATCGATGAGATCGACGCCGTTGGTAAGCGTCGCGATGCCTCCCTGAATACCAACGATGAGCGTGAACAAACGCTCAACCAGCTCCTCTCTGAAATGGACGGCTTTGACAACCACAAGGGTATCGTTGTTTTGGCCGCAACCAACCGTCCCGAGACGCTGGATCAGGCACTGCTACGCCCCGGCCGCTTTGACCGGCGCATTCCCGTGGAGCTTCCTGACCTTGCCGGTCGCGAGGATATCCTTAAGGTGCACGCAAACGATGTCAAGATGGAGCCCGGCGTGGATCTCTCGCTTGTAGCAAAATCCACACCCGGCGCCTCCGGTGCTGACCTTGCAAACATTATCAACGAAGCAGCCCTGCGTGCCGTTCGTATGGGACGTCGCCGCGTTACCACGGAAGACCTTACTGAGTCTGTTGACGTCGTTATCGCAGGCGCTAAGAAAAAGAACGCCGTTCTTACGGAGCACGAAAAAGACGTGGTTGCATATCACGAAACCGGCCATGCCATCGTTGGAGCCCTGCAAAAAGGATCGGCGCCGGTAACCAAGATTACCATCGTTCCGCGTACGTCGGGCGCACTGGGCTTCACCATGCAGGTTGATGATGACGAGAAGCACCTCATGAGCAGAAGCGAAGCCATGAATGAAATTGCGGTACTTTGTGGTGGACGTGCCGCCGAGGAGCTCATTTTCGGTGAGATGACCAACGGAGCCTCCAATGACATTGAGCGCGCCACAAGCATTGCCCGTGCCATGGTTACGCAATATGGCATGTCCGATAAGCTCGGCATGGTTACTCTTTCCCAGCAACAAAGCCGATACCTTGGCGGTGGATCTGCCCTCACCTGCTCTCAAAAAACTGCCGAGGAAATTGATGAAGAGGTGCGCCGTATTGTTGAAGAGTGCCATCAAAGTGCACTGAAAACCTTGCAAGAAAATCGCTTCAAGCTCCACGAGATTGCGCACTACTTGCAGAAGAAAGAAACGATTACGGGCGAAGAGTTTATGAATATCCTGAATCGGGATAATGGATTTGCTTCTCCGTCAAGCTCAAGCTCGCATACTCCAAGCACGGATACCCACTAAATCAAAAGTCAACGATGAGACTCACGAGGTTTTTCTGTCTTTACGAAAGGCCTCGTGAGCTCGCGGATGAGCACTTAGATACACTTCTCGCACATGCGAGCGATCGACATGCGTATAGAGTTGCGTCGTAGAAATATCAACATGGCCAAGAAGCTCTTGTACCGAGCGTAAATCTGCACCACCCTCTAAAAGATGTGTCGCAAAAGAATGACGCAGGGTATGGGGGTGTAAATTCTCAATACCCACGGCTCGTCCGTACGCAGCAACGGAAGTATGAATCCACTGGCGGGAAAGACGCCCTCCCCTGCGATTTAAGAACACATAGGGCGACTGCCCATGAATAAGAAACGCCCCTCGTGCTCCTTCGAGATATTCACGAAGCGCCTCCTGTGCAGTGCCAAAAATAGGAACCACACGTTCTTTTGATCCCTTGCCAAATACACGCAAAAGCTCTTCATCAAGAAGTACGCCGCGCACTTCAAGCCCACTTACCTCACTCACGCGCAATCCGCATCCATACAACACCTCAAGTATGGCTTTGTCTCGTATGCCGCGAGGACTTCTCTCAAACGGCTGGTCAAGAAGTTCTGCGGCCTTCTCGCGAGATATTACGTCCGGAAGACGCAGTGGACGTGCAGCTGAAGAAAGATCGTCGGCAGGTGACGTTGCACAGATTTGCTCGGCCACCAAAAAGCGGTGGAAATTACGAATGGCTGCGGTATGACGCTCCACAGAAGCCGGCGCAAGACCTATTTCTCTGAGCTCCGCGATATAGGTCTCAAGAATCTGCTGCGTTACCGCGCACGGGTTATGTATCCCGCAACTGGAAAGCCAGTCGGTATAACCGTTAAGATCACGCTCATACGCATCGAGCGTGTTGTGAGAGAGTCCCCTCTCAACGGCAACGTAGGCTAAAAATTCCTTGTGCGCTTGAACAAGATCCACGGCAGATCCTTTTCAACAAAAGCGATTCTCATAAAAGATACCAGGCATAACCTCGCTGAAAGCGTACGCGTCTACACCTAGCGTACGGGACGGACATCATGGCGATCAATTTCTTCATGATGGGCAATTGCCGCACGAGCAAACTCACGAAAGAGCGGAGCCGGCGAAGTGGGACGGCTTTTGAACTCAGGGTGTGCCTGTGAAGCCACAAACCACGGGTGTACGTCTTTTGGAAGCTCCACCATCTCAACAAGCCTCTCATCCGGTGAAACGCCGGAAATAACCAAGCCTGCCTCACTCAGCTGCCTGCGATATGCGTTATTGAACTCAAAACGGTGACGGTGACGCTCGTAGATAAGCTCACTTCCATACGCTTCAAAGGCAAGGGTTGCAGGAACTACCTTGCAGGGATATGAACCAAGACGCATGGTTCCGCCCTTATCGGTAATGTCTTCTTGATCGGGCATAAGATCAATGACCGGGTAGGCCGTCTCAGGAGCAAATTCAGCCGAGTTTGCGCCTTCAAGACCGACAACATCGCGTGCAAACTCAATAACCGCCGTTTGCATGCCAAGACAAATGCCGAGATACGGAATCTTTTGTTCGCGAGCCCTTCGTATGGCAACCATCTTGCCGTCAACACCACGGATGCCAAAACCGCCCGGAACAAGGATGCCATCCGCATCTTTCAGCTCTTCATCAACGCTCTCTTCGGTAAGCTCCTCGCCGTTGACCAGTCGGATATCCATATGGCGACCATAGAAGATTCCTGAGTGGTGCAGTGCCTCAATCACGGAAAGATATGCGTCAGGAAGCTGCGTATATTTACCGACCACGTAAATTCGGGTAGTAGTAGCAAGAGCATTTGCTGTGTGCATTGACGCGGTAAAGTCCTGCCATCCGGACAAATCCGAAACACGCGTATCAAGCCCAAGACGCTCACAAACTTTACGGTCAAATCCCTGCTCTTTGAGATGTGCGGGAACGTCATAAATTGAAGGCAGATCATTGTTTTCAAACACGCAGTCAGCATCAACATCACAGAAGTTAGCAATTTTCTCACGAATTGACGGCTCAACCGCATGACTTGAGCGGCACACAATGAAGTCGGGTTGAATACCCATTGAGCGCAGCTCTTTAACGGAGTGCTGTGTGGGTTTCGTTTTTACTTCATGTGCCGCGGCGATATAGGGTACCAATGAAACGTGGATGATGGCAACGTTGGCCATACCGCGCTCTTTACGGAATTGGCGAATTGCCTCCACAAATGGCTGAGACTCGATATCTCCGATAGTGCCGCCAAGCTCGGTAATAACCACGTCGGCATCGGTAACCTCTTCAATACGTGCAAAACGGGCTTTAATGGCATTGGTCACATGCGGAATGACCTGTACCGTACCGCCCAAAAAATCCCCGGCGCGTTCGCGCTGAATAAGCGACTGATAAATCAAGCCCGTAGTGAAATTAGACTCACGCGTGAGGTTCTCGTCAATAAAGCGCTCGTAATGACCAAGATCCAAATCGGTTTCTTTGCCGTCCTCCGTTACAAATACTTCTCCATGCTGAAACGGACTCATGGTACCTGGGTCAACATTGAGATACGGATCGGCTTTCTGCATCATGACCTTATATCCACGAGCCTTTAACAAACGACCCAATGAAGCCGCCGTAATTCCCTTTCCCAGCGAAGAAACCACGCCACCTGTTACAAAAATATGTTTGGTCATGAAATAATCTCCCGTAAACCCAAAGCAAGCCATCCGGCACTGCCAAAACCACTTCTACGGGTCTCTATACTATCGCGTTCTCGTGCAAAGTGTAGCGAGAAAATCAATTGCTCATAACGTCAAAACACTCAGGCGAGAAGAACTCGCGCTACCCCGCGTTAAGTGCACTCGCCGCTTCTTTAAGCATCTCACGCGCATGCGCACACGAAGCCTTTGAAAGCGAACCCGAAAGCATACGCGCAATCTCCTCTACGCGAGCCTCTCCCGAAACTTCTCCAAGCATTGTCTTTGGAAGTGCGTCTTTTGACTTGTGCACCACGTAGTGCTTTTCTCCCATTACCGCTACCTGCGCCAAATGAGTGACTACGATTACTTGGTGTGTCTGAGCAAGACGTGCAAGCACTTCTGCAAGTGCCACCGCAGCGGTTCCTCCAACGCCGGCGTCCACCTCATCAAACACAAGCGTCTTGCAGCCATCCGCCAACCCAAGAACCACCTTACACGCCAGCATCACACGCGAAACTTCTCCGCCGGATGCAATCTTGCGCAAAGGTTGCGCACGGAGCTCTTTGCCCGGCTTATACAAAAACTCCACCTGGCTTGGTCCTGCATCGGTCCATTGTGTGCGATTCAAACGTTTGTGTTCAATGGTGATTTCAGCGGTTCCCATTTTAAGAAAGGCCATCTGATGCGTAATCTCTGCCGCAAGTTTGGGTGCGTTATGCATACGCACCTCATCAAGCGTATCGGCAGCTGCTTCAAGGTTCTTCTCGGCCGCGACGCACGCTGCTTCCGCCTGAGCAATGCGCTCATCACCGTCCTCAAGAGCATCCATAACCTCTTGGGCTTCTTTGGCACGGGCAAACACGTCTTCCATCGTAGGACCATACGTACGCATAAGACCCTGAAACGCAGCAAAACGCGACTGCAGCCGCTCAAGCGCTTGCTCGTCAAACTCAAGCGTATCGGTATATGACCGAAGCTCAGAAGCAGCATCTTCCAGATCAATCAGCGAAGACTCAAGAGTTTCTGCGAGCGTTGCAAGTTTTGTATCAAAAGAGGAGACCCCTCGAAGAGCCGAGAGTGCCTCCGCTATCCTATCCGTTGCTCCCTCGTCATCAGAGAGGGCACCATGGGCAAGATGGGTGGACTCCATGAGTGCCTCTGCATGCTCCAGGCGAGGCAGTTGTTCTTGAAGTGCTTCATACTCCCCTTGTTTGGGGTCTACCTCACCAATCTTTCGCACGACAAAGGCTGCTTCTTCTATTTTTGAAGTGGCCGCGCTACTCATCGCACGTACACGCTCAAGCTCACTCTGCGCTTGCTTTGCCACCGCCAAGCAAGACCGATAGTGCGCCAGCGCTTCACACGCCTGCGCTCCAATCCATGCATCGAGAAGAGCGACGTGTGTATGTACGTCCAAAAGACGTTGATGCTCGTGCTGTCCGCACAGATCAACCGTTGTTCCTATTTTTTCCGCAAGCTCTCCTACCGAAGCCATATGGCCGTCAATTTCTACCCGACCACGGCCATCCGTGTTCATACGACGACGTACGATGGTTCCTTCTTCGCCCGAGTCAGCCAAAAAAAACCGTGCTTCTACGTGAAGCTCATCGCTGCCTTCCCGAATGGCAGTTACGTCACCACGCTCTCCTATCAAAAGTTTAATGGCGGAAAGCAGCGCGGTCTTGCCGGCACCGGTTTCACCGGTAAGCACCGTAAGGCCTTTGGCAGGCACGAGAGATGCCTCTTCAATAAGTGCAACGTTTTGAACAAAAAGCTCGTCAATCATGAGTTATTTGCCTTGCCATAAAACACACGGGACACTGAGCGATAGAAACTTTGCGCGCTTCGATCGAGCAAAATAATATCGCCGGGTCCACGCTTTACGGTAGCGCAAATTGCCACCGCTCCATCCGGATGAACAACGTTTTGTCCGTCGGCAAAGAAGTGGCAATATGCCGGACGTTCTCGCGACATGGTAATCTCCACAACATCGGAAGACGACGTTAAAAACGCACGCGCCATAATGGTATGCGGTGCAATGGGAACGCACGACATCCCCGTAAACTCAGGAGTCACAATAGGACCTCCCGCTGCAAGCGCATAGCCGGTAGAACCCGTAGCGGTGCTGACAATAAAGCCGTCTCCTCTGAGCGTATCAATGTAGTTGCCCGAGACGGAAACGCTGAACTCAATCATGTCTCCGTTTCCGCCGCGGGAAACCGCAAAGTCATTCAAAGCAAAGCTCTTCTCGCTATATTGGGTGCCGTCCGGCGCCTCGTAAATCGATTCTATCTCCAATGTAGCTCGCCGCGATACATGAAGCTCTCCTGACAAGGCATCGGTGAGTGTCTGAAGCATCTCATCAGGTGTGGCGGATGTCAAAAACCCCAAATGGCCGTAAGAAATACCGATGATTGGAATTTCTGAATACCCCACAATCCGAGCTGCCCGTAAAAGCGTTCCGTCGCCACCAAGCGAAATAACCAACTGGCAGTCGGAAGGATCGACTCTCTTATGGGGAAAAAGCTTTTTATCATGAGCCCATACGACGTCGCAGCCTTGGTCAAAAAGCCATTCTTCCAGCATATGGGCACTGCTTACCGCTACCTCGCGTGAATAATTAGGGACGAGAAGCACTTTCACGTAGAACCACTCTCCTGTGCCGTATCATCTCAACCAACAACCACCATAAAGTATAGCGAATGCCGCATCTCTATACACGAACAAATGTATGCTTTTTTACCACTGCTTCTAAATCTAAGGTTGCCGGGAGACTGCCCTTTTCCCCATATAACAGATACTCGGTATTTCCCTTTGCTCCGTAAATCGGACTTTCACAAGCGGCGAGAGGCCCCAGTGAAGCTTTCGAGAAGAGCTCTGCCACATGGGTAAGCGTTTTCAGACGCACTGCCGGACTTCGTACAATGCCTCCCTCACCAACCTCTGCTTTTTGTGCCTCAAACTGAGGTTTTACCAATGTAATAAAAGCTCCTTGTGGCTTAAGCATGCAAAGTACTGCGTCCAGGATATTCTCGATTGAAGTGAAAGAAACATCACATACCGCCAAATCGAACGCGGCGTCATATCCCAAAGACGGAAGTTCTACGATATTGGTACGCTCAAGCAATTTTACGCGGCTATCGTTTCTGAGCGACCAATCAAACTGGGCATACCCCACATCGACAGAGACCACATGACGTGCACCGCGCCGAAGCAGACAGTCGGTAAATCCTCCGGTAGAAGCCCCGACATCAAGGCAGGTAAGCCCTTGAGGATCAACGCGGAAGGTATCCAAGGCTTTCTCAAGCTTGAGACCTCCCCTGCTTACATAGGGTGTTTTTCCTTTTACGTGGAGGAAAATGCCTTCTTCTACCGGCTCACCCGCAAAACTCAGTCGCCTGTCGTGTGTGGAGACATCACCCGCAAGGATAGAGCGCAGCGCTGTCTTTGTATCGGGAAATAAACCCTGACGCACGAGCTCATCATCAAGACGACGCTTGGAAGTGCGCTTTGCCACTTACGCCTCGGCACTCTCAGACACCGCTTGCGGCGTATCGGATAGTGCAGGCTCCGTAGGCTCACCGTCTTTGGAATCGGTATGCACATCCGCAAGACGTGCTTCTTCCTCAGCAGTAAACTCCGTGGTATCGACCATGTCTACTGCTTTTGACCCCAAAGCAATGGCCTCATCAAAAAGGTCAAGAGAATGTTCCAGCGAAACATCCTTGTTGCGGACTTGAGACACAATGTCATCAAGACGATCCGTAATTTGATCAAACGTTTGATATGCAGAGGTATCAGGCTTTGCCATAGCTACTCGCCATCCTCTTGAGATGCGCTCTTCTCGCCCGCACTTACACGGCGAGAATGCTCATATACATCCATACCTTCTGCTATGTCGGCGGCTACACGCCCCAAAATGCCATTAATAAAGCGAGGAGATTCATCTCCGCAATACGCGTGTGAAAGCTCGATAACCTCGTTGATGGTTATCGAGACATCAACTTCGGAAACCTCAAGCATCTCGTAAAGCGACAGTTGGAGCAGGTTTCTGTCAACGGAAGGCATACGAGAAACGCACCACCCGTGTGAATAGGCATTCAGTATCATGTCAAGATCGTCTCGAATGCCATCGGCACCGCGGGCGAGCTTTTCTGCATACGGATCGAGAGGTCCTTCAGAGAGAACGTATTCTCCTTGGAGAACCTCCTCTACGGTACGATTTGTCTGCTCAGCCTGAAAGAGAAGCTGCAGTGCCTGGCTTCGAGCTAATGTGCGGCCAAAGAACTTTGCGCTCAAAGCTACTCCTTGGGAAAGACGAGGCTGTCGATATAGATATCAACCGCAGAAATACTGACACCAATCTGTTCGTTCACCGCAGTTGCTACAACTCCGCGAACTTCAGCGGCAAGTTTCGTGAACGGATAGCCGTAAAAAACAGCAAGATGAACCCCAATATGCAAAGCGTCGTTTTCAACAACCGACTCAACCGCTTGACTTGGAGCAATGGATTTATTGGTAAAGACGTTAATCAGATTTGACGCAATGGTATCGTTTCCACCTACAGAAGCTACTCCGGCTACACTTCCCGCAGCACGTGAGACAATTGCAGAAACCACTTCTTTTGAAATACCGATACCGGCAATGCGAAGCTCACTGTCAGCCATGCGACCTCCTCAACATAGATGCGAGACGTACATTCATGCGTGCATTATACGCGGGAAACAAACTTGCCCACGCGCGTATCAACCTTAATGCGCTCACCTTGATTTAAATACATGGGAACCTGAAGGGTTGCACCCGTTTCAACGGTGGCAGGCTTTGAGCCGCCCTGCACCGTATCTCCCTTAAAGCCCGGATCGGTCTCCGTAATCTCAACCTCAATGAACATGGGAGGCTCAACACCAAGAAGCTCGGTGTCAGCATAAAGAAGCTGGCACGTATCATTCTCCTTGAACCAAACGCTCTTCTCGCCAATAAAATCAGCAGGAACGGCAATCTGGTCATATGTCTCGTTGTCCATAAAGTAATACGACTCACCGTCATTGTAGAGATACTGCATCTCTTTGGTGATGAGCTGCACGTTTTCAAATTTGGTTCCGGCATTGCAGGTCTGATCAATGACACGACCACTTTTAAGGTCACGGATCTTGTAACGGACAAACGCCCCGCCCTTACCGGGTTTTACGTGTTGAAATTCCACGATTGTGTAGTACTTGTCGTTAATCTTAAGGCCCATGCCATTTCTGAAATCTGCCGTACTAATGGTTGCCACGTCTATCTCTTTCTTCTTGTATGTCGCGAGAAGTGCTTGGATTATCCTCCAAAACACGGGCGATTGGGTATATGCATGGTGCATTTTAGCAGTTTTGGGAAGCTACATGTCCCAGCTCTGTCGTTTTGTACACGAAAACCAAGACTGTCAATAAAATGCTACTTCTTTTTCCGGGAATCTCGTATGAGGCTCAAGGCATGCGGAAGCGACAGCAACCCGTGCTTAAACACATACCAGAAATTCGGAGACTGAAGAAGCTTGTCTTCTCCAACATGGGTGCGAATCGCACGAAGAGTCGCCTTGTTGTCACGAGTGGAAAAGGAATATGTACCGTTTTTCTTGGTAAAAAGAGCAAAGCGAGAAATGGCTTTTCCCTTCCCTATAACCGAAGCGGCTACATGATCAACCTCATCCCATGGGATCTGGATATAGTCCTCGGGATTTTTCTCGTTATAAAACTCAAACGCTTTGTTGCCAATGAGAACATCCCCATAGGTTGTCAGACCGTGAAACGAGCTTGCTTTTATAGTCAAATCAACGCTGCTGTTTTGAGACTGTGCCATAGTTTCCTTTCAAAATGGGTCGCACTCATTATAGAGTGCGACCCACCTTTATACAGGCTACCTGTAAATACGTTGGTATCCTACGCGCATCTTATTACATGAAGTTAAAGAAGCGACCAATAACGCCAACGGCAAAGAGTGCCAGGATGATGACTATTGGGGAGACCTTCTTCTTTAACAAATAGCAGCACAGAAGCGTTAGGCCAACCGCAGCAAGACCGGGAATCAACGAATCAAGGTTCTGCTGAAGCGTTGTGACCTTCATTTGCTCAAGACCGGTTGGTCCAAGCTGTGCGTACAAGCTCAGTGCTTTATGAATTCCGTCAGCTCCTGCAGGGATGCTTGACCAATCAATATATGCACCCTCTTGCTGAGGGATGGTAGAAACTATCGGGGTAAATGAGATGGAAACCCAACGTTCAACCAACGCACCGATGATAAACATACCCAAGATAGACGCGCCCTCGGTAACCTTGCCGAGCATACCGCCGGAAAGATCGGAGGAAATGGAAGCACCGGCCTTATAGCCAAACTCCTGGGTGTACCAGAGGAAGGCAAGACGGATGACATTCCACAACACGAAGAAAAGAATGGGGCCGAGAATTGAGCCACCAAGCGCCAAAGAAGCGCCCAGAGCACCCAAAATGGGGCGAACGGTAAACCAAAATACCGGATCGCCAACGCCGGCCAGAGGTCCCATCATACCAACCTTGACACCCTGAATGGCAACGTCATCGATAGGCTCGCCATTGGCGCGACCCTCTTCGAGTGCAAGCGTAACACCGATGACCGGTGCGGACACATATGGGTGTGTGTTGTAGAACTCAAGGTGGCGCTTGAGGGCTGCAATCTGATCTTCCTTCTTAGGATAGAGTTTCTTGATTGCAGGAATCATCGAAAACGCCCAGCCGCCATTCTGCATACGTTCATAGTTCCAAGAACCCTGAAGGTATTGATGACGAATCGCTACCGCCATGCGGTCTTTCTGAGAAAGCTGAATCTTTTCTGCCATTGTTATCACACTCCTTCAGGATTAGTAGTTGTCGATGATATCACCGAGGGGATCGCCTGATCCACCGCCGGAACCACCGCCCTGCTTTGCAAGGTCTTTGAGGCCGATATAAATGATGGCCAGGCAAACACCGATAACACCAAGGGCGATAAGAGTAAGTGGCTGAATGGCTGCAAAAACAAAGCCAAGAGCAAAGAATGGCCAAACCTCGCGAGTAGCCATCATATTGATAACCATTGCATAACCAACGGCAGCAACCATACCGCCGCCAACGGCCATACCACCGGTCAGCCATGCAGGCATGGCGTTCAGTGCGTCGGTTACGATGGCAGGATCAATAAAGCACAAAGCCGCAGCGGGAATTGCAATACGAGCGCCCTGCATGCAGATGGCTACAATATGCCATGCTTCAATGGCACCAAAATTGCCCTTCTCGGCAGCTGCGTCCATGGCATGCACGATACCGGTTGCAATGGTACGGGCAATCATGGTCAAGAAAAGACCTGCGACGGACAGAGGAATTGCCAAAGCAATAGAGGTGTTGATGGCGGCTGAGGTATCGGTATCTCCACCATTGAGTGCAAGCACCATAATAATGGCAGAAGCAACCGAGGCGAGCGCTGCGTCAGGAGCAACGGCGGCGCCAATATTTGCCCAACCAAGAGCAATCATCTGAAGCGAGCCACCCAAAATAATACCTTCAGCGGGATGGCCGGTCACAAGACCGATAAGTGTGCAGGCAACAAGAGGCTGATGGAATTCCCATTCATCAAGAATGCCCTCCATGCCGGCGAGAAAAGCGACAATAACGACGAGTAATATCGTAATAGGCGTCATGTCTACCTCCTTCAATTACTTTTGAGCAGCAAGCTCGGACGTGGCCTTCTTAAGCATTGCATCAAAATTCTCGGCGCCATCGGCAGGAACCTTACGGACATCAAACTTGACCCCGTGATCCCTGATGGCCTCAAGGGTCTCAACGTCCTTCTTGTCCATAGCTACCGCATTGGTAACAACAACCTTACCGACGGAGTGCGCCATGGATCCGAGGTTGGCTTCTTTGATGTCAACGCCGCCTTCAATGGCTCGAAGCATATCCTGCGGGGTTTCAAAGAGCAGCATGGCTTTGGTGTTGCCAAAGCGAGGATCGTGTGCAATCTCGATGATCTTCTTGATTGGTACGACGTGTACGTGAACTCCTGGAGGAGCCGCCTGAACAATCATCGTCTTACGAAGTTCATCATTTGCAACGCCATCAGAGCAGACGATAATACGGTCTGGATTGGTCATCTTGGTCCACGTGGTTGCTACCTGACCGTGCAACAGACGGGTATCAATACGTGCGAGAACAATCTTGAGCTTACCGTCTCCGATAACCGTTCCCTCAGGAATGGCTCCGCGAGAGACTGCCGCAGGTGCCTGAGCGGAAGCCATGGCATCTTTTGGCTCAAGGTCTTCCGGCTTGATCTTTACGCCTGAGCGAGCCTCGGGGAAGATCTCTTTTGCCACCTCTTGTGCGGTTGTGGCACCCAAACGAGAACCATACGCCGCCACCAGCATGGGAAGATTGAGACCGGTAACAGCCACCCAATCCTCTTTGTTTTGCTCCTCAAGAATACGAGAAACCTGGTTGAAGGGAGTGCCTCCCCATAGATCAACCAAGAAAAGTACGTGTTCTTGATCTTCAAGCGTGGCAATTGCATCAAGAAGCTTTTGGTGCAAATCATCCGGCCCCATATTGGGCGTAAGGGTGACAGCAACCACACCCTCCTGTGGGCCAAAGATCATACCGCCAGAATCTTGTATGCCCTCGGCAAACTTACCATGGCTGGCAAGAACGATACTAACCACTTCTACCTCCTTTTAAGTGTTGCCGCAAACATTACCTCATACGTGTCCGGCCTTACATAACCGGACAATGTGCTTTTAATTTTATTACTTCTTCAGAAATTATGTTGCTATTTTTATGGCTATCCAAAAGCTCTCAGAAGCACCCGCCTAACAATCTATCACCATAAGGTCATGCGTAGACTGAGTGAAGACATCGTAGCCGTCCTCGGTAACAACTCCAAAGTCTTCCAAGCGGATACCAAACTTACCCGGCAGGTAAATGCCCGGTTCATCAGTAACAACAGAACCGGCAGGAAGAGGCTTGTTATAGCGAGCGTTGCAGAACGGACGCTCATGAATCTCGACACCAACGCCGTGACCCAAGCCATGTCCGAAATACTCACCATACCCTGCATCGGAGATAACCTTAACGGCAAGGTTGTGGATATCAGAGCCTAAAACACCCGCATGGATTGCACGTGCACAGGTCTCGTTTGCAAGACGCACGACGTCATAGACATGCTGCTGCTCTTCGGAAGGCTGACCGAGTACAACGGTACGCGTCATATCCGAGTGATAATCCAAGTATCCCGCACCATAGTCCATAACGATCATATCGCCCTTCTCCACCACGCGCTCGCCAGGCTGTGCGTGTGGATTGGCGCCGTTGGGACCGGAGGCCACAATAGAGTCAAAGGAGAGTGCATCCGCACCGTGAGAAAGCATGTAATTCTCAAGTTCGGCACGGATTTGCTGCTCGGTAAGGCCCGGCTTGATGTAGTCAAGCATGTGTAAAAATGCCTTATCGGTAATGGTTTGAGCATGACGCATGAGCTCAATTTCGGCAGGATCTTTGACAATCCGAAGATCGGCGATGGCACCGTGCATACGAGGCATCAATGCAGAAACGCTCCGATCGGCAAGTTCTCTCTCAAGATCGTCAAAAAATGCCAGTTCAACAGTATCCTCGACAGCCACCACACGGGCACGGGAAGTTGCCACATGCTGTGCCGCCCATGCCGCATGGCCGATGTTGTCCATATCAATCTGCCAAGGAGTGTCGTTGCCCAAGCGATCCTTAAAGGTGCCAAAGTAGCGAGAATCCGTATGCAGATAGAGTTCATCGGACGTAATAAACGCCGTGTGAGCGTCCTCAAAGTCAAACGTACGCTCAGAGTCCGTCAGCCACCGAAGATCCGGGTTATGCCGAAGAACAACCGCATCATAGCCCTTCTCGGCCATAACCTCGCGAAAACGGGCAACCCGCTTTGCGCCAACCTGTGCATTTGCCATATAACATCCCTTCTCGAGAATGATTAAAACCGCCGTTATAAAACGCTGTGGCGAGAAGTGCTTCTTACGTTATGCCCTGTGTGCGTCGCACCATGCCTGTGCATGTTCGCAAAGAAGATCTTCATCAACCGATGACAGTCTTACACGACTTATATCAAGGGGCAAGACAATCATAAAACGATTTGTCGAACGGAAACATTCGGCTTTGAGCGCCGCAATCATCTGCTCCGCGCTGATATCGCACGTTACCGATCCTATTCCCAACTTCTCCAAGAGTTCGTCTTGGGCGAGCATATCGTCAATGTCCAAATCTTCTTTGGCTACCGAAATCCGTGCGGCAAAACGAAGCCCATCGGCGAAAAGCGCCGCACGTGATTGGCCGGGAACAAAGCTCTCCATGGCATACATAAAATCAAAGCCATACTGTACCGACTGCCTGATGGCAATTGCCGCCGATGCAGTAAGACGCCCCCGCACCTTTATTGCATCGGCAATCTGCTCTGCCATGGCATCGAGATTGCCTTCCCGCAGGTCATCGGCAGTATCCCATACACGGCTAAACGCCGTTACGCTTTCCGACATTGCCGTTGACACCATAAGCGCACGAGCAAAATTGGCATGTTCGTCATCAAGATCCAAAGGAATCGTGTCCAGATCCACAAAACAGTACCGGGCAACTCCGGGACACGTAATGGTCCGCGGTCTGTCTGCCATAACGCTCAGCGCCCTTGGCTGCACGCAAGACAGTGTTGCCGCCTCCAAATCAAGCGGCACCAGCGCAAGAGAAACGCCTCCGCACCACGCGTTTGCCACAAACGATGCACTTGATACGACTCCCGAATCACCAATTGCGACCAGTAAGTCATCGCCGGTAAGTTTTGCCTCAGCAAGCTGCGAGAAGAGCTTCTCGGCTTGGTTATATGAAGTTGCCTGATCGCCATCCGGCATGGGATACTTTTTAACGGTAAAGCCAATCGTTGTAAGATCGTGCGTGAGAAGCTCCACGATATCATCAGGAACGGACGTTGAATATGTAATGACACAGCGCTCCGGATGACCTACCGCAACTCGCATCTCCGCGCTAAAACTATCAAGAACACCGGAGCCTACACGCAAGGCCATGGATCCGATGGGAAGAGAAACCCACTGTTTGATATAGGTAGGCTCAAGCTCCTTATTCATAAAAGACCCCTTTCCCAGAGCAGTTTGCCTGAAGCCAAGGTAACTTGCTGGAACGTTTTTTCTCGTATGTCAATGGTTATATCGGCGGCCGCTTCATAAAGTGGACGTCTATGCTCATAGAGACGGCGCGCATGATCGAGCGTTCCTAAATCGGGACGACGGTCAACCCGCTGAATTTGTCGCAGTGAATCTTCAAGGCTGCCGTCGAGATACACAATGACTCCCATCTCATGCATGAGCTCAACGTTTTTTGCTCTCTCAACGATACCTCCCCCACAGCTCACCAAGAGAGATTTTTTTGATCGAAGATCCCGTAAAACTTTGGTTTCTATGTCGCGAAAGTAAATCTCTCCGTCTGTGGCATATATATCACCGAGCGATTTGCCCGCAGCTTTTTCAGCCAAGCGATCCGTGTCAACATATCTGCGGTGAAACATCTCGCCCAAATTACGTGCCAAAGTTGACTTGCCTGCACCCAAAAATCCTACAAAGAAAATATGGTCGCAGCCTTCATGAACGATATATCTTGTGTCGTCAAACTTCAAAATCCCTCCAGACAATCAAGAAAAGTGTATCATCTGGCGGCAACGTCGGTGAACTCTATTGGGTTTATTCTTCCCCTTCAAATTTTACATGACCCAAAACAATACGCTCCACATGGCGCAAAAGCTTGGTATACCAAAGATCAACTTCCGATTGTGGACGCACGAGAATTGTTTTAATACCGGCCAAATTTCCTGCCGCAATGTCGGTAAAAAGTTGGTCCCCAATGAGAACGGCCTCATGTTTTTCTACGCCAAAACGTCGAAGTGCCGCAAAAACTGCAGTAGGAAGAGGCTTTAAGGCACAGCCAACACCGTCAATTCCAAGTTCGCGCGCACTTCTCTGCACCTGATTAAGATGGATGTTGTTGGAGACAAGACAAAGCGTCAACCCTTTTGACTGCGCATACTCAAACCAAGAACAGACCTCTTTGGGAGCCACCTTGGCGTCTCTTGGCACACACGTATTGTCTCGATCGAGAAGAACGAGTTTAATCCCACCATCTACCAGTGCATCAACGTCGATGCGATCAACCGATGCAACATATGCCGACGCAGAAAAGATTCCCATGACGCTATGCTTTGTCCTTTGAATTTTGAATTGCCTCAAGGTGCTCATCGTAGGTTTTGGAGAACACGTGCTCATTTTTGGTAATCCAGAAATACAGATACTCCGTTGTATTGGGTTCAAGCGCCGCTTTGATTGAATTGAGTCCCGGCGAGCAGATGGGTGTGGGCGGAAGTCCGTCATGAGCATAGGTATTGTATGGATCGTCCGTCATGCTCTGCAGCTCATCGGCGGTTGCCTCACGGCCAAGTGAGTACGCCAGCGTTGTATCACTTTGCAGGGGCATATCCTGCGACATACGGTTATATAGAACCGATGAGACGTTTCCCCTGTCTTCTTGATTTGAGGCTTCCTTCTCAATGATTGATGCCACCGTGAGGATTTGCTGATCGGTAAAGTCAAGACCGTAGCGGGCTTTTAAGTTGATCCGAGCGGCGTCAAAATTAACGTCCTCGATCTCTTGCTCATACTGGTCAAGCATGGCGCGAATAACGCTGTTGGCATCAGGAGTGCCGTCAAGGTTATACGTCTTTGGAAAAAGATATCCCTCAAGTGAATCATTGGCGTTGACGGCATCCTGCAAAAACGGATAGTCATCCACGTAGTTTGATGCTTTGGCCTGAGCCATAAAGTCATCCTTCGAGATACCGTAGTACTTCTCGACAGCTTCTGCCACCTGCGAAACGGTGTATCCTTCAGGAATGACCAAGCCCTCGGCGGCAACGTTTGGCCCCTCGGACAACAAACGTATAATCTCTGCCGGCGTCATACCGGTAACAATCTTATACGTACCGCTTTTAATCGTCTGATCTGCCTGCTGCTTTTTCAGTTGTGCGAGAAATTCAGCTTTGTTTGCAATGACTTTATTCTTGTACAGGATATCCGCAACGGCAGACGCACCCGCTCCGTCAGGAATTGTTACGGTTACCTCTTCTCCGTTTGTTATGGTCTGTGTCGGATTGACGGCATCGGTGATTTTTGGAATAACCACAAAGATAAAAATACCTGCGGCCGCTACGATAAGCGCAAGCGTAAGCAGAGCCATAAATACCCTCGACCGACGACGCGCCTGCTTATTTCGGTGATTGATGGCTCCACGAGCCGCTCTTTTAGTAGCAGCGGCACTTCGAGTTGAAATATGTGCCATCTTCAAGGGAGATTTTGCCCGTATGGTTTCCAACTCGGATCTTACTTCCGTAGTATCCTGCAACGGCTCTTCCGCTACGGCACGATCTTCGGGGAGCTCCTCTGAAGCTTTTGGGGCCTCTTTGCCCTCTTTAAAGTGTGTCCCACCAACAAAAGATGTATCGGTTTCAGGCTCAACTGCCATTTATTCTCCCTCAGTCGCGCTGCGATCAAGCCAAGCTTGTAAAAACAGTGATGCAGCCACCATATCAACTTTGCCCCGCATGGTCTTCTCGCTGAGCCCTTGTGCCCGTAAGATTCGTTTAGCCTCTGAAGAAGACAATCTTTCATCGGTTAATTCTACTGGAAGACCCGTCTGGTCGGCAATTTTTTTTGCCTGTTCCATGATTTTTTGCGCCTGGGGTCCTTCTTCTCCCGAAAGCGTAAGGGGCTTTCCGCACACCAAAAGCTCAGGCTCCCAATCTTCAAGCACCAATCTAAAAGAACGCGCATACGAGAAGACCTCTTGAGCCGGAAGCACGCATACCGGAGATGCAATACGACCATCGGGATCGCTTACCGCGATCCCGACTCGAGCATCCCCAATGTCCAACGCCAAGACCCGCATGAGCCTATATTCCGAGCTTTTGTTTTGCTGTCTCAAGTGCCGCATCAATACCCGAGATATCAACGCCTCCGGCCTGAGCCATGTTTGGACGGCCGCCGCCACGACCTCCCACCAAGCCGGCAATATCTTTGATAAGAGCACCGGCGCTAAAGCCTGCGGCTACTGCCGTATCCGTTGCCCCCGCGAGAAGAGCGACTTTTTTATCGGGCGTTACGGATGCGATAACGCACGCCACGGGATGGCCGTCTGAGGCATCTCGTATTCCGTCCCAAACGGAACGCAGATCTTTGCCGGAAAGATCGTCAAGCCTTGTAATGACGCAGCGATAGTCATCAAGCTCATGGGCATTATGCAGCGCTTCCGCTATCCGATTTGAACCGGCGCCAACCGTTGCCGCCTCTGCTTTTTTATGTGCCTCACGAAGATCACTCTGCAGCTGTTCAACGCGGGCAGCCACCGCTTCGGGGCGAACCTTTAAGCCGTGTGCAACCATATCAAGCTGGACAAGGCGCTCATCTACATAGCTGATAGCACCCATTGAAGTCACCGCCTCGATACGACGGGAGTTCGCACCAACGGAGCTCTCGGATACGATCTTAAAAAGACCAAGCTCAGCAGTGTTTTTCGCATGGGTTCCACCACAAAGTTCCCGAGAAAACGGATGATCTTCCTCTCCCACCGAAACAACGCGGACCACATCACCGTACTTCTCGCCAAAAAGCGCCACCGCACCTGCGGCTTTGGCTTCATCGATGTTCATGATCTGAGTAACAACGGGTTTGGCGGCAAAAATCTCGGCATTAATCATTCCCTCAATGCGGGCAAGCTCATCTGAAGTGAGCGCTTCAAAATGCGTGAAATCAAACCGCAGACGATCAGGGGCAACAAGCGATCCTGCCTGATTCACATGGGAGCCAAGTATCAGTTTGAGGGCCGCATCAAGAAGGTGCGTTGCGGTGTGGTTGCGGCGGATAAGCTCGCGGCGGCCGGCATCAATCGCGGCCACCAGGACATCACCGGTATGAAGCGCTCCCTCTTCTACCTGCCCCACATGCGCAATGAGGTTGCCTTCCTTGTGCTTTGTATCGCTCACTTGAACAAAAAGATTGTCCGCCGAAAGCGTACCGGTATCCCCTACCTGACCGCCCATCTCCGCATAGAATGGCGTACGATCAAGCACTACCTCAACCTCATCGCCTACGGCCGCGCAATCAACTTCTTGTCCGTCTTTTACCAAAGCGACAACCCTGCAGCCTTCCAGCTCATTGTGGTCATAACCGTCAAAGACCGTTTCATCAAGGCGATCGGAAAGCGCCACCCACACGGACTGCGCTTTGCCCCACGCATCGCGATTGGCACTCGCACGCGCGCGCTGCTTCTGCTCTGCCATTGCAGCTTCAAACTGCGCTTCATTAACGACGTGTCCCGCACGGGCCGCAATCTCGCGCGTAAGGTCAATGGGAAAACCGTAGGTGTCATGAAGCAGGAAGGCCACGTCTCCGGAAAGACGCTCATCTCCGGTAAGCTTTTTCAGCTCATCTTCCAGTTTGGACTCACCGGCTTCAAGCGTTGTACCAAATCGCTCTTCTTCTGCCGTCAAAATGCCTTCAATAAGTGCGCGTTTCTCAACAAGCTCAGGATACGCATCTCCAAGCAGGCGCACGACCTCATCTGCATATTCAGCCATAAATGTTTTCTGGATACCCACAAGACGACCGTGATACACCGCGCGGCGCAAGAGTCGCCGTAAGATATAACTGCGGCCTTCGTTTCCGGGTAGAATCCCGTCGCCAATCATAAATGACACCGCACGGCTGTGGTCGGCCAAAATACGGAGACTGCGGTCAACCTCTTCGTTTCCGGCTTGATAGTGCTTGCCCGAAAGCTTCTCACCAAGCTCAATGAGAGACGTCATGATATCGCCTTCATAGTTAGAACCCGCATGCTGCATGATGGCGGCAATACGTTCAAGGCCCATGCCGGTATCAATGTTGCGGTGCGGGAGCTCCGGCATGGAGCCGTCTTCTTGACGATCGTATTGCGTAAAGACGAGATTCCAAAACTCAAGGTAGCGGTCTCCGTCATCGCCGGGCTTCTCGCCGGAAAACTCAGGACCTTGATCGAAGTAAATCTCAGAACAAGGACCGCACGGACCCGTTGGACCGGCTGCCCAGAAGTTGTCCTCCTCGCCCAAACGAGAAATATGATCTTCGGCAACACCCAACGAATGCCAAATCTCGGCAGCCTCATCATCATCGGTAAATACCGTAAAATACAGACGATCAAGCGGCAGGCCAAGATGCTCTGGACTTGAAATGAACTCCATGGCCCATGTACACGCATCTCGTTTGGTATAACCGCCAAACGAGAAATTGCCCAGCATTTCAAAGAAGGATAGGTGACGATTATCGCCGATGTTGTCGATGTCATTGGTGCGCAAACACTTCTGACATGAAGTGGCACCGATCTCCTTCATCGTTTTAATGCCCTGATAGTATTCTTTGAACTGATTCATTCCCGCATTGGCGAGAAGAAGCGAGGGGTCTGAGGGTACCAGCGACGATGAGGGATATACCTTGCATCCCTTTGACTCAAAGAAGGCAAGGAAATTCTCGCGAATCTCAGCTGTGGTCATGGTCTTGTAATTAGACATATAAAGTGCTCCAGTTCTATTTCTCTGTCGGCGAAGACGACTTGTTTTCGGCTTCTGAGTCTACCGTACTCGGCGCTTGTTGGTCGCCTACATTTTCAGGAGTTGGAAATTTTGAAAAAACTTTTGCTATATCTTCGGCAATATTGATTGTTTTTTCCGGCTTTTCATCCGCCTCGGCACGAACCGCCTCGCTCTTGTCGACCAAGCGCGTGGACTCAAAGAACGAATCGTCATCTAAAGCATCAAACGCAGGATGAATATTGCCGTCTGCGTCATGAAACGGCGTACTGTTAAAAAGCGCTCCATCATAGGAGACAATCTGTCTGCCGGTATGCGCCTCGAAGTAATATACAAAAACTCCTCGAAGAGCTGCGGTGACAGGAATGGCTAAAATTGTTCCCACAATGCCCCCGAGGGCACCGCCAATCATAATGCCTACGAGAGAAAGCCCCGGGTGCACCTTAACGCTTGAGGCCATGACCACGGGAGACAGGACATTGTCTGTTACGTTTTGAGCGACGACAAGAACTAAAAGCGTCCAAAGCCCGAGCATTGGACTTTGTAATACCGAAAGAATCAACGCAATGCCGGCAGAAAAAACAGGGCCAACAACTGGTATGATATGCAAAACACCCACAATGGTGCCAATAAGCCCTGCATAGGGGTTTTGAATACACAAACAACCGACATAGGCAAGTACGCCGTTTGCTATGGACGTCACAATGGTGCTGCGCATATATCCGCCAACGGAACGGCTTAAAATGGCAAGAAGCAGCCTCACTTCATCGTCTCGCTGAGGACCCGCAATGACGGCCAGCTCTCTTACCATAACGGGATAATCCTTAGCAAGCCAATACGCGAGTACCAGTCCCAAAAAGAAACTCATGAAGTGCTCGCCTAACGTGGAAATATTGCTCAGGGCATTTGTGGAAAGCCACCGAAATGCTTCCCCCGCAAAAGAAACACCAAGATTGGATGCCTGCAGAATAATCGAATTGACGGTACTGCGAACAGCCGAATTCCCTATGGCGTCATAGGTTATCCACGCTTCTTGCACCATATCTTGAATCTGCCTTGCATACAGAGGGGCGTTTCTCAGCAAGGTGAGCGATTCGTCTATCAGCGGCTGTGCAATTAACGCAATAAAACCCACCAGAATAAGCAACACGACGATAAGCGCAATGAGTGCCGAAAGAGCGCGTGGTACCTTCCACGTCTCAAGCTTATTGGTAAGAGGCGCACATATAAATGCAACGATTCCGCCAATGGCGAGAAGCTCTACCGCTTGACCCACGCTTCCAAGCGCCATAATTACCACAACAAACACACCGGCCATACCGAGCAAAGCCCACGCAACAATACCACGGCGTCGCCATGCCGATTCATTTACCAAAGGAACGCTGGTAAAGCGCTTGTTTTTACCTTGCACAAGCCTCTCCTCCGGCCCTATCGGGTCACACTTTCAGGATCAATCTTTTCTTGAATGCGTTTGAGCGTACGTCTCAGAAGACGAGATACCTGTACTTGAGAAATGCCGAGTTTTTCGGCAATTTCAACCTGTGTCAAACCTTCAACAAAACGCATGCGAATAATCTCTTGTTCTCGAGGAGAAAAATCAGCAATGGCATCTTCCAAGACAATTCGATCGTCAGATCCGGCAAGCGTTTCGTCTTCAGTAATGTACTGATCAATAATGGAGGGAGCCTCATCGCCGTCAACCGATGATCCTCCTCCCTCAAGAGGAACCGAGCTATACGCACCCGAAGACTCCATCGCCTCAAGTACCTCATCGACGGAAACCCCAAGTTTTTTGGCAATCTCCTCAATGGAGGGACTGCGCTGAAGCTCTGTCGTAAGCTCATCGGTTACCTGGTTCACTTTTGCAGACAGCTCTTGCAGGCGACGAGGAACCCGGACAGACCAGCCCTTATCGCGGAAATGACGCTTGATCTCTCCCATAATGGTAGGTGTGGCATACGTAGTAAACTCAAGACCTCTTGAAGGATCAAAGCGGTCAATCGCTTTGATAAGACCGATTGTTCCAACTTGAATCAAATCATCAAGCGGCTCGCCACGGTTTTTGAATTTTGACGCCAAAAAGCGCACGAGATTAAGATGGCTCACAATAAGCTGATCTCTTACCTCGGAATCATGCGTTTCTTGATACTGCGCGAAGAGCTTGCGCGTACGGTCTTTATCCCATGCAGGAGTACCCCTGGAAATCCTACGTGCCGCCCTGCGTGCCGCTTTTTGTTTGGCAGCATCGTTATCTGGCATAAGGTCCGCCTGTCACCTTAAGAAGGTGGAGTGTATAGCCTTCATCGTCAAGAGAAAAATCGTCACAAATTGCCGAAAGAAGTAACTCGACAAGCTCCAAAGGCTGACTCTCAGCCACATCTCCACAATCCTCGGGATCTTTCTCGCCAAGGCTAAAGTCCATGGCTATGGAGCCATCTTGGAGAGTAAATATAACTTCAACGTTTTCCGGCTGCGTGCCACAGGCATACACAAACCCTTCTTCAGCAGCTATACGAATATCTTCAAGCTCATCGACGTTCATGCCCACAAGAACCGCTAAATTTGCAGCAGTCATACGAACCGAGCGAGCAAAGGTACCATCAGCTGGAACCGTAAGGGTTACGACCTTTTGATTCATCCCCACCACTACTCTTTATCTTTTGACGGCTTGGCATCATGTGTGGTATTTGCCACAAAAGAGGATTTTGTTCCTTTAGCCTCATCACCATAGTCAACATATGCAGGGCCTTCATGCTTGGGCTTTGGAGATGTTCTCTCCTGAGACAGCAAAGGAAGCTCTTCCAAAACTTCATCCGTTCCTTCTCTTGCTTCTTTTGAAGCACCGTGAAGGCGAACCTGAGCGGCAGCGGCAAGCTTTGAGGGATTTACCACAGAGCCAATACCGCTTCCGAGCTTAGAGACGGAATCGACGACACCGCTTACCGCATCTGAGGCGGCTTTGCTTACGGTTGCCGTTACTGCCGATGCGGCTCCTGTCACCGCAGCAACATCTCCTAAAACCACATTAAGGCTCTCAAGAGAGGTATTGGCGCTATCAACGGTAGTATCGACCTTTTCCATAAGAGCAGGAATCTGCTTGATTGTGGGATCAAGGTCATCCATCATGCCATCAAGCTTGGCTATGATTGGCTGCGCCTGCTCGATAGTCTGATTAGCCGAAACGGTTACCTCTTCAATCGACTTGCGTGCCGAACGCACCGTCAAGGCAATTTCAACTACTGCCCAAATACCGGCGATTACCAAAAGTATCAGTACGATATCTATGTAATTCATTGAGTACCTCTCCTTACAGACGATGCAGTACCACGGGGCAAGCAATCAGTGACAGTTCCTATTCTACCCATCTCAAACTACTTTGACCCTTTGGGCTTGGATTTTTTGTTTGTTTGTGAAGATGTTGTTTCCCCTCTGTCGCGGGCAATGGCATCAAGCCTCCACGCCTCCCAACCTCGATCTGACGGCGAGAAGAACGCGCCACGGGAAAGACCTTTGGGCAAGTAGCGCTGCTCGACCCATCCTCCGGGGTAATTGTGGGGGTACAGATAAGCTCCATACTCATCCGAACCGGGCCTGTGACGGTCTCGCAAATACGAAGGAACCTCACGGCGAGGACCTTTTCGCACTTCTGCCAAAGCAGCATCAATGCCTGCTTCAGCGGCATTTGATTTGGGAGCCAATGCCATATAGAGTACCGCCTGAGCAAGATTGATGCGGCACTCCGGATATCCGATGACTTCCGCCGATCGAAATGCCGCCTCCGCAATAAGCAAGGCATCTGGATCGGCGTTACCGATATCTTCGGATGCCAAAATCATAATACGACGAGCAATAAACTTAGGATCTTCTCCGGCGTCAATCATACGTGCAAGCCAATAAAGAGCGGCATCAGGATCAGACCCTCTCATGGACTTGATAAAAGCAGAGATAACGTCATAGTGCATATCACCCGCCTTGTCATAGGATAGGCCGCGGCGAGGATTTGCCTCCAAAACATGCTGCAACGTAATAACAATGGGTTCTTTTTGGCCCACATCCTTTTGGTCTGCATTTTTTGTCTCGGTATTTTCAGCCGGAGACGCCATCTGGCTTGCAAGCTCAAGAGACGTGAGGGCCGCTCTTGCATCGCCGCCCGCAAGGGTAACAATCTCTTGCAGAGCATCGGGGTTAAGCGTATACGCGCCCGCAAGACCATCAGAACTTTCACATGCACGCTCAATCAGATGAGAAATGGCTTCATCATCAAGCGGATAGAGCTCCACGACGCGAGAGCGTGAAATCAGTGCGCTATTGACCTCAAAATACGGATTTTCCGTAGTGGCGCCGATAAGCACTACCGTACGATCTTCCACTGCATGGAGCAGAGCATCTTGCTGCGAACGATTAAATCGATGAATCTCGTCAATAAATAGAATCGTACGCGTTCCTGCGGTAAGAAGGCGAGACTCGGCGGCTTCTATTTCATGACGCAAGTCTTTTACCGTACCCGTAATTGCCGAAACCTCAACAAACGCCGCATGGGTGCTGTTTGCAATAATATGCGCGAGCGTTGTCTTTCCGGTACCCGCAGGCCCATAGAGCAACACAGAAGAAAGGGTATCGTGCTCAATGGCGCGACGCAGCCATGAACCCTCACCCACCGCCTGCGTCTGTCCCACATATCCCTCAAGTGTCTGAGGCCTCATGCGAGCGGCAAGGGGCGCATTTGCATGCTTGGCAGCACGATGTATGCCTGAAAACAATGTATCCATACATCTATTGTAACGAACCGACTGCCAAGAGACACCTGCACTTACACATAAACCCCATCCTCAAAATAAGACCTTTGAGGAAACAGCTTGCGAGCTTCCGGAAAGAGAGCTTCACAGGTTGCTACAAAGTAATCATCAGTCATTGCAGAGATGAAATCTACCACGACACGATGGGGGTCCTGTTCCCAATCATAGGTATTGCCGTAATAGGAAAGATGTCTCTGGAGTGGCTCTATATGATGCTTAAAAAGAGCGTGTGACGTATTTCCTGAGGCAAGAACAGAAAGCTCATAGTCATAAAGCCTGGCAAAAAGGTCTTTGATATCCTCAGAAAAATCTCCATTGGCCTCCGCTGAACCATAGATCTTCTGATAATTCTCACGTTTAGCACGCTTCATCTCTTGAAATGCCACTTCACTCATTGAGATGCGGTTCTTACCAAAACTGTGCTCAATAATATCCGCCGTAAAGGCAGAAAGAGCCCACGTATTATACGCACCACCAAGACCGTCATCAAAGGACTTTTCAGTGGCTGCGCCGGCACGAATGGCATCTTGGCGATCTTTTCCCACATACGCAATGATATCTGAGATGCGCACCACACAGCCTTCAAGCGTCATAGGCCGCAGATGACCAATGGCCTGATCTCCTCTTACCCAGCAATCTTCAACAATCCGGTCAAATTCTTCAAACGATCCGAGATTGCTCATTTCCAAAATCTGCTGTTCAAACTCACCGTTATGACAAATGACCCCATCAAGCGTCTGCAAAGAAAGATTTCTCTTGTAGAGCCCATCGAGTACGCGCACGCTCTGGACGTTATGGAAAAACCAGCGCCCCGTGTGTTTTTGATACACGTCATTTAAGAAATACTCACCCGCATGACCAAAGGGAGTATGTCCGACATCATGACCAAGGGCAATGGCTTCAATGAGATCGAGATTAAGCCCAAGAGCTCGTCCAATATCACGCGCTATACGGCCAACAAGCTGTTCATGTAAGCCGCGTCTCGTAATGTCGTCATGGGAACGAAACGAAAAGACCTGCGTTTTTCCGTTCAGCCGATTGTATGCCGGCGTATGCAGGATTTTCTCGGTATCGCGCACAAAAGCAGGCCTGAGCGCACTGTCTGTATCGCGCGACATATCACGACGTACTATAGCCTCCTCCCGACACGCAAACGAGCTCAACGTACCCGAATTCACCTGGGCCGTAATTTCTTTCTCCAGCTCTTTTGACACGGACCCTGTAAGCGTTGGAGCAAGGGTATTCATGCGTATCATATACGCCTCCAATCCTTAATTTTGAAACTATGATAAAGGTGTATCCGGACACAAATTAAAACCGCTTGAAAGTCTTGGAAACTTCTTTGAGAGCATCTGCAAGACGAGATGCTATCTGAGTGGCTCCGTGTACATTGGGATGGTCATCGTCCGCAAAGAGTTTGGGGTTTGCGTCAATCAGATCCGCTCCACGAATGACCTCAATATGCTCGGATCTCGCCGCTTCAAAAATAAAATCCTCTACGTCAGAAAAACAAGAAAGAGGATGCGTGGGATAGAGTGTTTCAAAGTGAGGAAATGGTGTTATTGCAATGATTCGGGAGTTTTTATATTCTTGTGCAACTTCGTGCAATGTCCGCCTGATATCCTGCTTTACCTGCCCTCTATTGGTTTTTTCAAAACGATAATTTGAACCCAAGGCTACAATTACAAGCTCTATATCCCAAGCCACATTTGGTTTCTCAATCGTTTCTGCTTGAAAGATTTGTCCGCCAATGCTTTGATTACACAGACTGAGTTTGAGTTTACGCGCAAGCTGTGTGGGCCACGTCTGAGTCGGACTTCCCACCACAAAACCTTGGGCAATAGAGTCTCCTATAACTACCAGTCCTTTTTGTGCCTCCACCGGCGAGAAGAACGATCCGTCTCCAAAAAGGGTTCGGATCAAAACACCTGTCAGGCAAGGAAACCATATCCGTACCTGATGAACCTCACCAAACCCCGGAAGTCGTAACATCCCTTTTGTATCTTCTTGACTCTCTACGCTAAAACGCAAAACATCGGGCTCTCCAAAAGAGAGTCGTGAGGTCTTGTTCTCATTGTCTATCGAAATAGGTACCAGGACCGTTTGTTTCTTATCGACACTAACAACCAACGAATCTTGTATGCCTGGAGGTACCTGACGCAGTACCGCTTGAGTGCCTTGTGGCGGTTTTTCTACCAAGAGCTCAAGTGCAATATGTTGAGAGTCGGTTGTAAAAGAAAGTAAAACACCGGACGTGCACTGCGCCATTTGACGATAGAGTCCGGGATGCCACGCCAGACAGCTACCAAGAGCGCGCATTTGACTTTTGGAAAATCGCTCAGGGTGAACCCAGCCATCCGCAAGCTCTTCACAGCACAAAGCACCCTGTAAAAAGCGGGCAGCAGGACAAGCAAGTGAATACCCTGATATGTCCTGCTGCAGTTTTGACATCCGCTTCCTTCTTGTCACGCCACCTATAACCTACTTCTGTATTGGCGGCTCCTTCGAAGAAGGTGCTGTTGCAGCATTCTCTTCTTGGACACCGTCACTACTAAGCGTATCGTGACAGAATTTTTTATCAACCCATCCGGTAATGATCGGTGCAAAAAACGCCGTAATAACCACTGCCGCCGCAATTTGAGCCGTGGCAACGGGGGCGATGGCGGTATAGGACGCGTCAGCTTCCACAAAAGCTTTTGGTGTTGTAGCGGCGGTTCCTGCGACCGTACCGGAAGCGACACCGGCTTTGCCCGATCCTCCGCACAGTTTCTCAAAAAGTGAAGTCAAAATACCAATGACAATGCAGAGTATCGCGAGAAGTACCCCGGAAAGACCGCCTTGAATAAGCTGCTCAAGGCTCATACCGCAGCCAAGAGAAAAGCCCACAACTGCAATGCAGGGGTTAATGCCGGGAACCAACAGGTTTTTCAAAAACGGGCTTGCGTTTCCCATAATGATGCCCAATACCAAAGGCAGCAGGGTTCCCACATATACCAAAGGTTTGATGTCGGCAAAGCCGGAAACTCCAAGGGCAAGCATGGTAATGGTCGGACCTGCGGTAAGGGCGAGAAGTGCCGTTGCCCCCTGCTCTCCTGAGTCGCCGTATTCTGTCATGATGCCGGAATAAAGAGCAACATTGCAAAATGCAATACCGCCAATAATGGACAGTGCGGAAAGGCCAAAGAAATTGTTTCCGCAGAAAGCGGCTACACCAAGGCCAAGAGCAATGGAGAGAGCCAACTTTGGCACAAGAACCACAACGCCCGTCTTCAAGGCCTCAGGGACTGCACGTAAGTTAATACTTGCACCCATAAAGATCAAAAGCAGACCAACAATGGTAGAAGAGCCTTTGACAACCGCCGTTGTAAAGCTTCCGACGGCAAGCACCTGTGGACAAAAAGAGTTTAGAAGCAGACCAACAAGCAGCGGATAGAGCATGATATCTCCCGGGATACGCGGAACCTTGAATCCCTTTTTGTCCTGCTTTGCCGCTGAGGTCACTTCTCTGTCCTGCCTTTTAGTAGAATCTGCCATACGATACATACCTCCCCTTGCGCCGTGCTCACGTACTGTCAAACGCTGCATTCAAGCAAAACGTTTCAGCTACTCTAACAGCTCAAAGATTGAGATCTTTGAGATTTTGAGGTAATTAACCATTTGGTAGCAAACGAGAACTACACTTTCCCGCCTTCAACCACAATGGTCTCTGGATCAACGTCATCACCGAAAACCGGCCTGAGCGTTTCTTCATAATCTTTGTGAAAGAAGTTTTCTTCTGCAAGCGGCCCCGTGATTTCATTGTTAATAAACTCAAGAAGCGATGTATTGCCTTTATGCACGGCAGCGGCAATGGTATCGGCATTTCCTAAATCATCTACGCCCACCACAAAGCCGGGGTTAGATTTCACCCATGCCAAAACCTCGGTATTATCGGTTGAAAATGCGTCTCCGCGACCGTCCAAAAGCGCATTGTAGGCATCGGCATACGAGTCAAACTTAACCATCGTAACTTCAGGATAGTTCTTCTCAAAATACGTCTCGGCAGTAGTGCCTTTAGACACGATAAGTTTTTTACCCTTGAGTTCGTCGGCACTTTTAATAACCGCCGACTCAGAGGAAACAATGCCAAGCTTGATCTTCATGTACGGAAGCGAGAAATCGACCTTCTCGGCACGCTCTTCGGTTACCGTAAAGTTTGCAAGCATAATGTCTACCTTGTTGGACTGTAAAAAGGGAACACGATTGAGGCCATCGGTAGAAATGTAGTTAGCTTCTACCCCAAGGTCTTTTGCAAGTCGCATGCCAAAAACCACATCGTAGCCGGCAGGTTTGCCGTCCTTATCGACATAGCCGAAAGGAGCCTTATCGGAAAAATATCCAATATTGACTGTTCCTGCCTTTTTGATGTCATCAACACTGCGGAATGTATCGGATGCGCCTGCAGAACTACCGCCCGTTGCCGTTTGACCACCACCATGGTCACATGCGGAAAGGAGCAGTGTTGAAAAGCTTGCGGCGCCCGCAAGAAATGCGCGACGGGATACGTTTGCAAATAAGTTATTCATATAAACTCTTTTCTAGTCCGAGGTAGTATGACGAGAGGTCTCATCAAATTCAAAGGTTTTAAGGAATTCTTTTGCACGAGTTGTTGCGGGAGCCGAGAAGAACTTCTCGGCATCATCCGATTCCTCAACAATCTTGCCCTGGTCAATGAACACGATATGGTCGGCCACCGCACGTGCAAAATTCATCTCATGCGTCACGATTATCATCGTGCGACCTTGCTTGGCGAGCTCCATCACCACTTCCAGAACTTCGTGCACCATTTCAGGATCAAGAGCTGCGGTAATTTCATCAAAAAGCATAACCTCAGGATTGGTCATAAGGGCTCTTACAATAGCCACCCGCTGCTTTTGCCCACCCGAAAGAGATGAAGGATACGCCTCACGTAAATCCCAAAGCCCCACACGGCGAAGCAGCTCTTCTGCCTGCGCATATACCTCTTCTCCGTTGCGCTTTTGAGCAATGAGGGGCGACAAGGACACGTTTTTCAGAACGTTCATATTAGGGAAAAGATCATAGCTCTGAAACACCATTCCGATACCTGAATGAACGTGAGCGACCTTCTCGCCAGAGATTTTTTGTCCCGCAAGGATGACTTCTCCCCCTTGAATGTCTTCAAGTCCGACAACGCAACGTAAAAGCGTTGACTTGCCACAGCCGGAAGGACCCAAAACCACAACGGCCTGTCCCTTCTTGACGGAAAATGAAACATCGTCAAGCACGGGCGCATTACTTTTATAGGACTTTACGAGATTTTTAATCTCAAGCACCGGTACCTGCGCAGCACCGTCCATAATACCGGTGGTTTTTTCAGGAATTTTCACGGTATTGATACTCATTTTTGAGTGCTCCTTTCAAGTCTGCGTGCAAGAAGCGACAAGGGAAAACAGGCGGCAAAATACAAGAAGAAAATGGCGCCATAGATCCACAAGGCTCCCGTTGTCGGAAATTTGAAACGATAAAAATCAGTGATCTGAGAGCCGACGCGAATGACTTCAACAACTCCGATCAAATTACAAAGTGCTGTCGTCTTAATCATGCGCGTAATAAGGTTGATTGCAGGCGGAAGCAAGCGTCGTATTGCCTGAGATAAAACGACTCGTAGAAATATTTGACGGCGAGAAAGTCCCAGCACAAATGCACTGTCATATTGAGAACTTGGAATTGACGTAAGTGCGCCGCGGACAAGATCTCCCATCTCGGCGGCTCCCCAAAAGGTAAACACTGCAATTGAAGCCTCAAATCCGTCAAGGTTGGCACCAAACCAAGCTGCGGTGCCAAAAAAGACCACATAGAGTAAGACAAGCTGGGGCATCACACGAACAACTTCGAGATACATCCTCAAAATCGCACGGACAACTTTGGAACGGGACGTCATCAAAAGACCGACAAGCACTCCAAGAGGAATCGAAAGCGCAACGGAAAGAAATCCAATCTCAACGGTGACCCACAACCCTCCCAAAAGGCGATAAATAACACCCTCTTGCAAAAGAATATTATCTGCGAGCATAGTCAAACCTCCTCTCAAGCCAGCTTCCCATAAGAGAGACAGGTACCAAAATGAGAATGTAGGCAACCACCAGCATAAAGAGAGCTTCTGTTGTGTTGTACATCATGCCGATGAGATCTTTTGCAACAAACATAAGATCGGCCAGAGCAATAGCCGAGACAACCGACGATTCTTTAATGAGAAAAATCGTATTGGCAACAAGGCTTGGCAGTGACACGGAAAGTGCCTGTGGGAGAACCACATACCAAAGCGATTGCTTCTGTGAGAGACCAAGTACCCACGCCGACTCCTCCTGTATGCGCTCTACAGAGTCAAAGCCGGAGCGTAAAGCCTCAGCCATATATGAGCCGCCCAAAAAAGTTAACCCGACTACCGCCGCCACTTCCGCATCCATCTTGATACCGATTTTGGTAAGTCCAAAGTAAATGAGAAAGAGCTGCACCAATAAGGGGGTATTACGCGAGAGCTCGACGTATACCGATACACATTGTCTCAGTACGGGAGTTTTTGCTTGTACAACTACCGTGCAGATTAAACCCACTATAAGTGAAGCTACGATACCAAAAAATGAAATACCAATGGTTATGCGTACAGCCGCGGCATACAGGGGAAGATATTTCCCGATGAAGCCCCAATCCATGCGATTACAATCCTCTCCAAAGCTTGCAGCACATTTTGCATATACAAGCCAATTATCTGCGTATTATTTTTCCGAAAGGTAAAACAAACAGCTTAACGCCCGAACCCTTACCAGAAGAGGACACAGAGCACCCGACCCCTGGCTATAGCAGACCCGGGCTTTTGACAGATTGCGGTGTATGCACACGGCATGGTGTATGTCATCGTCTTAAATCGCATGAGAATAATCCTACTTGCAACTAGGAATTTGTCAACCGCATCATAAAATCGATAATCATTTGGAAACAATTACGCTATCTGATTGTCTCTGCCGCTTTCCGTACAACGGTAAACGCCGAAATTAAATCATCCAGAGTCATACGAGCATTTGCGGGACTTGTTGACGGCAATGGCATAGCGGTAAGGTGAGTCGTCGGTTCAATATGGCGATGGTAGAGCCGGGTAGCCATACCTCCAAGCGTATATATCTGCACAATGTTTGCCTGCTCAAGCAAACCCGCAATGTCATTGGGAACCGGATTTTCAATGCTCGCATCACTGGCACCTATAATGTCACACGCCTTCAAAACATCACAGATGGCCACATGGTGTAGGTGGCAGAAGCGTATCTTTTCTTCACTGCTATCCAAGGGTTTCTCGCCCCAAAGACCGGCCATAACACGCCAAAAACGATTCTGTGGATTACCAAAATAAAAGCCATTTTCCCGAGACTTAGGACTTGGCATCGAGCCCAATAGCAGAACGCGAGAATCCCTATCAATGATGGGAGGCAGTGGATTTACGATATGCTCACGCCTGGATTGTGGGAGCTTTCCCATGTATTTAGTCTCCCACCTGAAGCGGCTCGGTAAATTCCGCTTCATCATCAAGGCGAATTACGCTCACCTGTCCGTATCCTGCTCCCCCTACGGTTCCGGTATCAATACCCCACTTATCATGCACGTTACCGGTGGCGGGAGTTGCGCCGGCGCGGATATACTGTGCGAGGCCCTCCTCGTTTTGCGCGCTCCGATTAATATTTGAAGCACCCACGGAAGCGAGATATGGCGTGGGGGTATGTCCGCAAATGACAATGGGACCGTTTCCCCCGGAATCAACGAGTCCGGTAGGCCGAGACCAAAAATCTTCGCGAATCCACAGGAGATCCTCCGTGTTCTGTAACTCTACAAACGAATGCAGAGTCTCAAGGTTCCACGCCGGAGGCACCGGAGAAATACCTGCACGAATACCGGCATGCACGAGAATGTACGGACGCCCTCCTCTGATGCATTCATAATGCAAGGGTAAACTTTGCAGCCACTCCAAAAGATCAAATCGTTGCTGCTGAGAGTAGCTCTTAAGCTGATCGCGCGTTGTCTCTCCGCCGTTGTATATCCACGTAATAAGCGCTTCTGTATCGTCTTCATTCGCTAAAAAACGCCCGAGCATCTGCTCATGGTTGCCCTGGAGAACTACCACATGTGGCAACGTCTTGACCGTTTCGATGACACCAAGCGGATCAGGACCGCGATCAATCATATCGCCAAGGCAAATAAATTGATCCTCATCTTGAGGCGCAATGCGTTCAAGTATTCGCCTGAGCGGCTTGGCGTGCCCGTGAATGTCGGTAAAAACGTATGTTGCCACAAAACTCCTAACGATTATGTGATCCCAAACAGTCTTCCACAGACGGCTTGCCGTCAAAATTGAGGCCATGCGTCAATTTTCTTGCAGCTTCCAAATTAAAATCATGCGAGAAGAACATGTCAAGTGCATAGGGAACATTGGCAAGTGCGGCATCATAGAGATCCCAGAAACTTTCATGGCGTTTTGTACCTGTTGCGGGATCAATCCACGCATGGCCTTCATGGTTGTCAAAGTCAGAATCAGCCGAAGCCCGCGGTCGATGCGAGATTGCTTCCATGAGAGAATACCGATGGGGAGCAAAGGTGCGCTCCACGCGACTCAAAAACTTCGCCTTCTTACCATCGGGAGAATATATCAAACGTTGAATCATTCGATTATCCACAACGGCAGACGAGAAAATCCTTGTGTCGGTCGGTTGATCATAGGTCCACAAAAGTACATAGAAATATACACGGTCAAGCACATAAAGCGTTCTAAGCGATGCGCGCAACACCTCAGAATAGGGGCGATAACTTTTAATTGTTTTCCCCGTTCGGGCATAGAGAATCGCTTCATCAAGGTCACGTTCTATCTCAGCGTGCACCAAAGGTCCCGCTTGCCCATCAAGCCCTTCCACGCCCATCGACGTCAGACTGTCCTGTAAGGAAAACACAAATGGATGCGCTGTAGTGTCCAAAAGATAGTGACAGAGAAAGCCCGCACAATATGCACGTGCAACGGCAACATCTTGAAGCGGTAGCGGCGCAAGAGCGTCGCGCATGGAAAGCAACAGCTCAGGAGTGCGGGCTTTGTGCATAAGTGAGCCCATATTCGCCCAACGGTGTAGCAAAGGGTCTGCCTGCAGAAAAAAGAGGGGATCCGGGCCTTGGTTGCCCAGCAAAAAGGCCTCCTGCTCTTCGAGCGTGGCAAAGCCAAGCCTGCCAGCCGCTATCTCAAAGGCATCTTTGCCAAAAAAGTCATGAGTAAGAATTGCCGGCATACGTTTCCCCTCTTGGACACCCACTCAACCTTCTGATACATACACCCGCTTATGAGGTGAATATATGCTACCCATTGTACTCGCTTGTGCTCTAACTATCCAAGCTCTGCAAGCCCAAGGCAAGCGCACCGATGCGAGGTCCATCTGCCATGGGTTACTCCCTATCGCTTAAAGGTGTCTTATGCAATACTCGCTTCATAACCCGCGTTCTTGACTGCGGCAATAAGCGCTTCGTCAGGAACGGCACCGTCAAACTCAACAATGGCAGACGCATCTTCAAGCGATACTTCCACGCGAGAAATACCCTCTACGGCTTCAAGCGCCTGAGTAACGTGGGCAACGCAGTGCTGACAGCTCATTCCCTCAACATTCAATTTCTTTTCCATACGCTCTTTCCTTTCCTTCGGTGCCGGTACGATTACGGGTGCTGCTGTTGTACATACGGGTTTTGACTGCGCATCAAAACCTGATTGAACCTGAGTTTCAACGAATCCCACATGACTCACATCAATTTCTTTTGGTTTCCACGTACGCAGACGCAGGGCGTTTGTCACCACAAAAACTGACGAGAATCCCATGGCTGCCGCTCCTATCATCGGATTGAGCGTAACACCCAAAGGTGCCAAGAAGCCCATGGCAACCGGAATACAAATAGCATTATAGAAGAGCGCCCAGAAGAGATTCTGCTTGATATTTCTGAGGGTTGCTTTCGAAAGCTCAATGGCTCCGGCAACGTCTGTCGGATCTGACTTCATAAGCACAATGTCTGCCGAGCTGATAGCCACATCAGTGCCTGCTCCAATGGCGATGCCAATATGTGCCCGAGCAAGTGCCGGAGCATCGTTGATGCCGTCGCCCACCATGATGACATTCTCGCCGGACTCTTGAAGACGACGGATTTGAAGTTCCTTCTCGCTTGGTAAAACGTCAGAAATCACTCGGTCAACGTTGAGTTTTTTCCCAATCACCGTCGCCGTGGTTTTCTGGTCTCCCGTGAGCATAATGGATTGTATGCCCATGGCTCGCAGCTTCAGAATTGTCTTCGCACTTGTTGGCTTTATGGTATCCGCCACGGCGATAATCCCTATAAGCTTGCCGTCTCTGGCAAAAAAGAGTGGTGTTTTTGCATCGGAGGCTAAGGCATTCGCGGAAGCTTCAAGGCTGCCAAGGTCAACGCCCTCCTGCTCCATAAGACGCCTATTTCCTGCAGCGATTTTCAAACCCGCAAGAGTTGCCGTAAGTCCGCCTCCTGCTACCTGCATAAAATCCGTGAGCTCGGCGTTCTTCTCGCTTTGTGTTTGAGCGACCGGTACGCTGGCAGAGTGCATATCGGCATAGGCCACAATCGCCTGCGCGAGAGGATGCTCGCTTTTACGCTCAAGGGTTGCCGCAAGAGCAATGAGATCTTCTGTCTCCGCACCTTCGGTGGCAATTACGTCAGTTACGCTGGGCTTACCTTCGGTAAGAGTTCCTGTTTTATCAAAGACAACCGTAGTGGCTGCTGCCGCACCTTCAAGCGCCTCGGCAGACTTTACCAAAACGCCCTGAGAAGCGCCCAAACCGGTACCTACCATGACGGCGGTCGGCGTTGCAAGACCAAGTGCACAGGGGCAAGAAATTACCAGCACCGACACGGCATGAGAAAGAGCGACGGCAAAATCACCCGGTGCAAACACAAACAGCCAGCCGACAAAGGTGAGAAGCGCCAATACCATGACCACCGGCACAAAGACGCCTGCAATGGTATCGGCACGGCGCTCTATAGGAGCCTTTGAGCTCGTTGCCTCATCAACAAGACGGATGATGCCGGCAAGCGTTGTATCATCGCCTACGGCTTGCGCTTGCATCTTGAACCAGCCTCCGACGGAAACGGTGGCGCCGGTTACGTGCGCACCAACCGCCTTTTCCACGGGGATTGCCTCGCCCGTGATAGCCGACTCATCTACCGAACTCTCCCCTTCCACCACCACACCGTCCACAGGAATGGCGCTTCCCGCGCGAACTACCAAAATGTCGCCCACGTGAACGTCCGCAGCAGAGACGGTTTCTTCTTTGCCGTCGCGCTCTACCACAGCCGTCTTAGGAGTAAGGTTCATCAAAGCCTCAATGGCTCCAGTGGTACGTCCCTTCGCACGAGCTTCAAAGAACTTTCCCAACGTAATGAGGGCAAGAATCAAACCCGCCGATTCAAAATACATGCCATGCATGTTTATGTGAGCAGCCGTCCAGTCCCCTGCGACAAAGGCATTTGCCATTTGATAGAGGCTGACCACACTGTAGGCAAAACTTGCGGAAGAACCAAGCGCGATAAGTGCGTCCATATTGGGCGCGCCATGGATAAGCGAACGAAAACCGCCGATAAAGTAATGCCGGTTGATAAAAAGTATGGGAATACAGAGAAGAAGCTCGGTAAGCGCAAGATTCATCATGTTTCGCATACCGGAAAGCTGTGGCGGAACCGGCCAGCCAAGCATGTCTCCCATGGCTATGTAAAAAAGCGGAACGGCACATGCGAGAGACTCTATAAGCTGCCGTTTTTTTGATTCAACTTCCTTTTGAGCGGCGTCCGTCGCACGAGTCTCAGATGAAACAGCAGCCTTTTGTTCAAGACGAGGATGCGCCTCATAGCCGGCCTTTGAGACGGCAGCGCTTATATCCTGAAGCGTCTTTTGATCGCCGTCAAAATCAACCTCCAGTGAGTTCTTGAGCAGGTTGACCCGAGCTTCTTTGACGCCGCTAACGGAAGCAGCCGCTTTTTCCACATGAGCAGCGCAGCTTGCGCACGTCATTCCTATGACATCAAACGTTTTTTGATCCATCTTGCAACCTTGCCTTACATAAACTTCTTGAAGAGATCCATAACTTCATCGATAACGTCAGTATCGCCTTGCTGCACACGATCAACCACGCAAGACCGCAAGTGGTCTTGCATCACTTCCCGAGAAATTGCCTTTACCGCAGATTCCACGGCAGCAAGCTGGATAAGAACGTCTCCGCAGTAGCGATCATCCTCAACCATTATTTTAATACCACCGAGCTGTCCGATTACGCGATTGATACGCCGTGACACACTTGATTTAAGCTCCTGCGAGCGGGGTTTGTTTTTATGGGCACACAAACAGGTCTCCGATTGAGACTGCGCTTCGATCTTTGACTCTATTGCTTTTGGTTGACTGAGCGCCGACACATGCTCTCCTTTTACACATACGTTTTATGAACACCCCTTCTGAAGTGTCCTATTCATAAAGCATAATACCCCCTAGGGGCATATTTATACTACATGTATGTAATCTTTTAATTCATGTACCATTGATTCAAAAAGAACATCATTGAATACACCACTATTACAAGCCAGAGTACACATGAAATAATCTTAAATATCGGCTTTGTCTCATTTCCCGTTACGGTTGCTGCAAAAAAGAGAATAGTAACAGGAATTAAAGACCATGCAAAAATTGCTGGGCTTATGAGCTTAAAATCCAACAAAATTGAGGAAGTTACCGATATGATAATCTCAATTAACAGTAGCCTCCTACGCCATTTGAAATCTATGTTCATGGCTCGTAGAGACCTCACTCTCTTTAACAAAAGCTCCCTAACCCTATTCGCTATTATATAAAAAGCATCAGAAATATGTTTACTAAAGGTTACTTTTATTCGGTAATAGGCTCATAAGAATCGGCGAACGTAGTAATTGCCTGATTATATTGAGTGCATATTTACTCTAGATTTACAATAGGCTTTTAGACACGTTTGCATTCAGCCAATTTAAGTAGAAATAGCATTACTCTAAGTAAAACAGGCCATCGAGAAACCCGATGACCTGTGAACATGTGGTGGGCGTTACAAGATTTGAACTTGTGACCTCTTCCGTGTCAGGGAAGCGCTCGTCCCCCTGAGCTAAACGCCCGAATAAAACTGCTCAATTGCAGCGAGGGATATAGTACGACAAAAACTACGATTGGCGCAAGTGCCATTTACAACTTTCTTCAAGCTTTCTTGATACCCTACTTCTTTTGAGACTTGGTATTCACCTTGACACGAATACCACCGGCAGCCGTAGACTTTTTCTGTCCCAAGCGCTTCTCGCCTGAAATAAATGCGGAAAGAGAAGATATCGCTCTTGTCCAACGCTGATATACCGTCGGACCGCCATGAGAGCGCAGGCCGAGGAGCATGGACGCAAAGAGTGTCGGAAGAAAATACTCAATAGCGCGCCACAATACGAAACCCGCAGCGATCTTCTCGCCAAACATGTGTGCAAAGAGAAACGCAAAGCCACCCTCAGCGCCACCGGTACCTCCCGGAAGCGGAATTGCCGAGGTAAGAAGTTCCAGCATGGAGCCGGACGCCAGGCAGGTCAAAAGATCCGCAGGTTGTCTGAGGGCATTCAACACAAAGTACGGCAAGGAGTACAGACATCCCAGCTGAAAAAGGGTGATGACAAGTACGATGCACATCTCAGGAATATTTTTAGCGGCATTTTTGAATCCAGCTGAAAACTCATGTACCTGCGTATTAATAATCTCATGCCAATGGTCATAGCGCTTTACAATGCCAAAACGTGAAAGAATCCGGAGTCCCCAATTGCCCAATGCAACAACCATACGCGGGAGCAGACAGATTGCGAGCATCCCTCCGACCATAAGAATTTTTGCACCAAAGAGAACGACACCGACAATTGTCACATCACCAAACTGCTCAAAGAAGTAATTGAACCTGAACAGCAGAATAAGAGCGGCAAATATTCCTTCTCCCGCTTCATACATCACAAACCGCGTAAACTGAAGCGCGCCTGCCTGTCCCACGGAAATGCCCGCTCTTGTAAGGCGGAAAATCTGCGCGGGAGCGGCTCCTGCTCCGTTGGGTGTGAGGTTCATAAAGAAGATACCCGCCGCCTCAACGCTCATAAGGTCGCGGATACCCACGGGGCAAGCCGGATCGGTAATAACCGAAATAATGTACGCAAAAATTCCCAACAAATAATATGCAAAGTACGCAAAAGCACCGGCTACAAGCCAGCTGGTATCAACACCGGCAAGCGCTCCGACAAACTCATCGAACTGTCCGGAAAATACGATATAGACACCGTAGAGAACGCTCACAAGCACCAAAAACAGAACGCTTTTGCGAACCTGTCCATAACTTTTACGAGCATCTTCTACTGATTCGGAAGCGGAGTTTGGGCTCACTGCCACCTTCGGGGTAATTTTTACTTTAGGCTTGGTCGCCTTTGGAGATCCAGGCTTTTCGCTTGTTGACTTTGACGCAACAACATCTTCCGGACGATCCATGAACACCTCCCGACCTTAAGCCTCTTCTCGCAAATTTCTTATCCCTAACGTATGTAAGTATACCTGCAACAGACGCTGTCTAGCGAGACAAACGCGCCGTCAGCTATTCTGCAAATTTGGCGAGAAGCTCTTCATCGCGCTCAATGATTCCACCACCGATGCACATCGGACCGTCGTAAAAAACCGCCGATTGACCGGGTGCTACCGTACGTACCGGAGCCTCATAGGTAATGCGCATAGTCGTAGCACTCACTTTTGTTAACATGCACGGACGCAGCTCACCGGTATGGCGCGTGCGTACGGTATAGGCGCCATCTGCCGGCACACATCCGGAAATCCAGTGTGCATCCACAATATCCATCGTCTTTGTCCAAAGTGCCGCACTCATGGGATCAGACGTTACATACACGGTGTTTGTATTGGTGTCCGTTGCCACCACATAATGAGCAGGGCCTCCTCCAACGGAAAGTCCCTTACGCTGCCCTATGGTAAACAAAAAAGCACCGTCATGTTCGCCGAGCTTTTTCCCGCTCTCCCACTCAATAATATCGCCTGTCTTGCGCTCAAATGCGTCAAGCAAAAACGTACGGAGGCCAACCGGTCCGATAAAGCAGATTCCATCGGAATCAGGCTTATTCTCAATACCGAGACCTCGATCGGCACACATGGCGCGCACCTCAGCCTTTGTGGGAATATCGCCAATCGGGAAAATCGTTCTGTCAAAAACCTCACCCGGGACACGCCAGAGAAAATACGTCTGATCTTTATGCTCATCGGCGGCGCGCATAAGGCGAGAAGTTCCGCTGCCGTGCGGCAGCCCGGCCATCCCAGTCGTATTATTTACACCGTCACCGGCGCAGGCGTTCTTCTCGCCGGAAGCGAGGCGCGCATAATGGCCCGTTGCGATATAGTCGGCCCCTTCGGAAAAGGCTCGCTTCGCAAACGTACCAAACTTGACGGTTTGGTTACACATGACATCGGGGTTGGGGGTATACCCGTGAGCATAGGAATCAAGCAGGTAGTCAACGACCGTCTCTTTGTATTCCTTTTCGCAGTCCCATACCGCCAGATCAATGCCAAGAGAAACGGCCACGCGCTCCGCATCGGCCAAATCGTCTGCCCACGGGCAATGGAATCCGGGGAGATCCTTTGACCAGTTACGCATATACACTGCATGAACGTCAAAGCCCTGTTCCAAAAGAAGCGCTGCCGAAAGCGCCGAGTCGACGCCGCCGCTCATGCCCAGATACACTTTATCCATTGATGTCTCCATACGATAAACGCGCGTGCTGCATGCGATCTTGCTCCGCATGAACCGCACGGATAATGGCCTCGGCTGCATATATGATATCCGCCTCGGTTGTTGAGTGTCCCAGCGTTAAGCGCAGACTTCCTGCAGCTACCTCATGGGGTGCCCCAATCGCCTCAAGGACATGCGATATATGCATTTTTGACGCTGCGCAAGCCGATCCCGTTCCCACCGAAACGCCTTCACGCTCAAGCAGAATGACCAAACGACGTGCTTCAATCTCAGGAAACGATACGTGCAGCAAACTGGGCAGACGAAGCTTTGCGTTTTTTGGACCGGAAACGACCATCTGCGGGAACTCTTTGACAAGCAGTCCCTGCAAAAGATCGCGCAGGCGAGAAAGACGGCGGGCTTCGTCTTTTTGCCGGGCCTGTGCCATCTCAAGTGCACGAGCAAAGCCGATAATACCGGCAACGTTTTCCGTACCCGAACGCACGCCTCCCTCCTGGCCACCGCCAAGCACAAGGGGCCGAAGCCGCACGTCATCAGACGCCCATAAAAGTCCCACCTGCTTGGGGCCGTAAATCTTAGCGGCGGAAAGCGTCATCATGTCAACCCCGAGAGAAGAAACGTTGACCGAAAGCGTGGAAGCAGCCTGTGAAGCGTCGGCGTGAAAATAAATGTGGCGCTTCTCGCCCGCCTTTAAGCGGCGATTACGTTCGCACGCGACAACGGCTGAAATCTCTCGTATAGGCTGAATGGTACCAATCTCGCCGTTTGCCAGCTCTATGGAAACCAACTCTGTTTCAGGCCTAAGCGCTGCGGAAACGCTTCTTGGATCCACGCGCCCATCTGCGCCCACGCGAAGCGTCTTGCGGCTGAAGCCTCCTGCGCACGCAAGGATGCTCTCATGCTCAATGGCGTCGACAATGACGTGTCCGTCTTCCGACACTGTCGCAAATGCCAGGTTGTTAGCTTCCGTAGCGCCTGCCGTCAAGACGATATTTCCCGGTCTGGCCCCAATGCCGTGTGCCAGTGATGCGCGTGAGCGCTCCACCTCATCTCTGACTGCCCGAGCATGGGCGTACGGAGCAGACGGGTTATAGAAGAGCTCGGTATAATACGGCAGCATTGCCTGAACAACCTCAGGGTCCATGGGCGTTGCGGCCGCAAAGTCGAGGTACACCGAGCGGTTCGTCTCAACACATTCCTTTTGGCCATGACGGCCGTCATTCAGGTCTTTCTCGTCACGTATCTCGTCATTCAAGTTTTTCTCGCCACGCATCTCGTTATTCATGCTATTTTGCTCATTCATGCTATTTTGCTTTCTCAACGCCGGTCGAAAGATTTTGGAATCGAGCCGAAATGAACTCATTTGAATAATGCATATCTACCCACTGCTCAAACGCATTTTGCGGCGGAATTCCCACGTCCCGCGCGGTGGCCCGCATAAAGCAGGCTACCGTCATTCCTATATCAGCCACAAGATACAGCGATATAAGCGTAATAAAAATGGCTTGACGCTTGGAAGTTGGCTCTCCTATATGATAGAGCGCGCGAGGCATAACAAAACGGCACCATATCAGGCCCAGAAGCCCCCAGAAAAACAAAAACCGCCACGCGACAAATTCAGTAATGTGATCGGGAAGAAACGCATAGGTCCATGACTGCATGTGGAAAAATGTCAGCATCCCCCAGCCGGTAATCTCCTCAAGGAGCCCTCCGACAACGGCGGAGATGCAAAAAACCACCACGTTAGGAGCGTGTCTTCTGCAAAGTTGATAGCTTATGAGCGTGAGAAGAACGGTGCCTGCGCCATAAAGCGGAGAAAACGGTCCCCACACAAGCCCCACTCTTGATTCGGTGAGACCGGCAGTGATAAGCATCCAGATTTCTTCGAGGAGCAATCCTGCCATGCTGCCTACCACAAAAAGGATTACGACCTGGTACCAGCTCATATGCATGGCATCAAGATAACTCTCCCTCTTTGCTTTTGTGGAATGTATTTTTTCGGGATATGAGAATATGGCGACGATTCTGTTTTTTGCAGTGGTATTTGCCGCGGTTGTGGCTGCCGCATCACGCGCCGCGGTTACGAGCGGCATTGCCGTTGCTGCTGCGGGCGGCGTTGCCGTTGCCGTTGTCGTCGCTGTTGACGTTGCGGGCGTCGTTGCCGTTGTCGTCGCTGTTGTAGCTGTTGCAGGTGCCGTAACGCCCGACTCTTTATCTTCGAGCTTCTCGCCATCTGAAAGCCAATCGGCAAAGAAGCGAAATGCATTTGCAAATCCGCGTACGACGAGCCATATAATACCCAAAAGCGCCAGAAGCGACGCAATGATAAACAGCATGAAACGATTCCAATCAATAGCCACTTCTTCTAGGATACGATATTTTTACGATATGAGAACCGGAGCATCAGAGTTGAGAGGTGCATCAATTTGCGCATACCGATCTTGATACGCAACGGTAAATTCAGGCCTATAAACGTCCGAAAAAAGCATCCGAAACAAAAAGTTTGCATGAATTTCATGTTTTCGCTTGCATTGGTCGCTAGGTTTGCGTATATTATTCCTCGCGTTCGCGGGCTTAGCGCAGTTGGTAGCGCGCAACCTTGCCAAGGTTGAGGTCGCGGGTTCGAACCCCGTAGCCCGCTCCATGATTATTCGGCCGGACTTGTTCGGCCTTTTTTATACGTCATCTTTGGCGAGATGGCCAAGTGGTAAGGCAGAGGCCTGCAAAGCCTTTATCCCCGGTTCGAATCCGGGTCTCGCCTCCAGTAAATGTTAAGCATCTGGTGCATTTACGCATCAGATGCTTTTTATGAGCCTCCTGAGCTTTTGACACCATAAGACCCGTAGCTTTTCCGAACCCGTAAAGTTGTTGCGACGACCTGTGATGCACATCCTGCGACCTGTGATGTACTTCTTACGACCTCCGATGCACATCCTGTGACCTGTGATGTACTTTTCTGCTTCAAAACATGGGGCTGTGATGTACTTTTGGCGAGAAAACCGGTCTTCTCGCCATGAAAAAGTACCTCACAGCTCTGCAAAAGTACCTCACAGCTCTGCAAAAGTACATCACAGGTTTGGTAGCTACCGTATAACTGCCTCTATATATAACGCACCTCGATATCTCCTGACTTAGCTACATGCGGCATAGCAAACAATAGGCTATACCAGTCAGATACCGGTCAGATAACGGTCAAATAACTACTGGTAAATCCATATAAAAACCATCTCAGTTTTGAGCTCCGCTCCCATACAATACGCTTATAGGAAATCGACAGAAGATCCATAAGAGATCTATGGGGAGGCCTATAAAGAAGTCCATGAGAGTATTGATTTCACATAAAAGTGCCTTGATTTTGATGCGACAAGAATCTTTTCGTCGCTTTGTAGTAGCTTTTAGCAAAAATCCGCATTTTGCTCCGCAAGAGTTTCCTAAGCTATTTGATGTTGCTGCAACCCATGAAGTTTTGCAAAATCTTTTTAAAACGCAAAAGAATTTCCCTCTTGATGTATTGGTTTCTAACCCTCTTTGCAGACATCGATCAAAGAAGGTTTCAGCTTATGTTTTTAGTAAGCCACTACCGGAAAACGCTGTTATCCACATTACCGGAGATCTTTATTGTGTTTCTCCATCATTTTTACCGGTCGTTATGTCACGAACGCTTAGCATTCTTGAGCTAGTATTTCTTATCTCGGAAATTTGTGGTCTCTATACTTTTAAGGGCGATGAAGAGCCTGTACTTTATCCCCATCAATTTCCACTTACATCAATAGCCAGCATCCAAAGCACTCTGAAACAACTTGAAAGCGGAAATGCCAAAACCCGAGTCCTTAAGGCTTTATCTATGTGCTGCGGACTGGCCGGTTCGCCGATGGAAACAAAACTGTATATCCGTGCAACTCTTCCATTTTCAAAAGGCGGATACAACCTCGGAAAAATAAAGGTCAATAAGAGCGTCATGGTACAACGAATGACTTCTCGCATGAGAGAACGGTCTATAAGAAAACCCGATTTACTTTTTTGCTTTAAGGATGTTCCGACGCAAACAGAAAAAAGAAAATGGGGCATTGCTCTTGAATATAACGGCCGATATCATGCAGATCAAAAACAACACAGGCTCGATGATATGCGCAGAAATGAACTGCAGGCTTTAGGGATAATTGAATATGTCATATGGAAAGAGGATTATGACGATATCGTTATAATGGACAATCTATTTGAAACGATTCGCAATGAATTGAACATGCCTGTCCATAAACCCTCGCAAGAAAAGGAAAAACTCGAACGCCAAAAAAGATTGAAGTTATGGAGTAATCTAGAGCAGGCAAGCCGTTCATACTATCAAAAACTGTGCACCATTTGATTGAGGCTTTGCCAACAGCAACCAAGTTTATTAACGAGATGACCTGTGATGCACTTTTGCAGAGCTGTGAGGTACTTTTGCAGAGCTGTGAGGTACTTTTTTATAGCTGTGATGTACTTTTTTATGACGATAAGACCGGTTTTCTCGCCAAAAGTACATCACAGCCCCCTGTTTTGAAGCAGAAAAGTACATCACAGGTCGTAAGAATTGCATCACAGGTCGCAGAATGTACATCACAGGTCGCTGCTATAAAATCACAACCCAAAATCTCTACCGCACGAGTTTCACGAGATGCACAACGGTGCCCTTCCCCGATGGCTTTACTGAGATAGAAACCGCATCAGTGAGAAGTCGCATTAGCTTCACCCCGCGACCTCGCTCAGAACAACAGCTCACCTCAGGAGGTTCCTCGTCGTCGGCCAACGTGTATCCCGCACCGCAATCAGCCACATCAATGATTACCCGATCGGCATACGCCGCGACCGTTGTCAAAATACCGCCCTCACAGGTATGGTCGGCGGCGTTACCAATGGCCTCTCCTACCGCAAGCTTCAAATCAAATCTCGCATCGTTGGAAAACGGCACACTGGCGAGCAGCTCGTCAAGTCTCGTGCGAGCCGTACAAAGCGCGGTTGGATCCACCCGAAAGGTTGTCTGCCAAAGCGGATGCACCCGAGGATCCAATGGAGCAATATGCTCACGCGCCCCCACGCGCGCAACCGGCATAAAGTCCACCAAGCGCATACGAGAAAGCCCGCGAAATACCGGCTGCGACACATTGGTCAAACTCATAAGCCCGCCCATCGAGCGAATACGTCGTAGAGCGCACATGATAAAGCTCATACCAGCGGAATCAACGTAAGAAACGTCCGCCATATTCAGTATGATTCGCAAGCATCCCTGCTTTAAAAGACTCTCGACCTCGCGACGGACGGCAGGAACCGTTGTGACATCAAGGTCAGAACTTAGGGAAAGCACTACTATGTTGGGTTTTGTTCGCATACAAGCTTTGTTCCCACATGCAAAAATTTATTTCAGAACAAGCCACCCCAACACATCAATCGGCAAGCCACCCAACACATCAATCGGCAAACCACCCCAACACATCAATCGGATTGTATACGCCGATTTCGTGTACCGATTGTGTACATCGATTGCATGCATCGATTTCGCACACCGATTGTATGCGCACCAGAAAGCTACCGCACCAAAAGACTACGACAAAAGGCCGGAAAACCGCAGTGCAACCATAGCGACGTCATCTTCAAGTCTACGCCCGGTATAGCTGTCAAGCGTTGCCAAAAAACGGTCGAGAAGCCCCTCAAAGCCGCGAGGAACCTCACTCATGACCATATCGCGCAAGCCTGTTTCGCCAAAGAAAGCTCCCTCAGGGCTTCTCGCTTCAGTCGTACCGTCGGTATAGAGAAACAAAATGTCGTCTTTATGCAGCTCAACATAGCCGTTTTTATACGTCATATCTTGAAATGCCCCTACGACTCCGGACTGCACGTCCAAAAGCTGCGCTTCACCCGTAGCCGCACGTACGAGCGCCGCAGGCGGATGCCCCGCCGAGCAGTACGTGAGGACACCCTTTGCAAGATCGACCACGCCGACAAAGAGCGTCGCAAACGTCTCGACGCGCGAGAAGCCCAAAAGAAACTCATTCAGATTTGCCACCATACGAGCGGGCCCTATCCCCTCCCACGCATATGCGGAAAGCGCGGTCTTGACCGCCGACGACACTGAGGCGGCCTCAATGCCCTTGCCGGAAACATCTCCCATAATGATACACGCACGTCGCCCCGAAAGCCTCACCAAACTGTAAAAATCACCGCCGACAAAAGCTTCGGCCGTTGCGGACGAATAAATCCCCTGCGCATCAATACCATCAACATGCTGCAGTTCGTTCTTCATACCCGTCATCAACGCCTGCGAGATACGCTTATTTTGCTGGCTCTCCTCCGCGCCCGCGACAATCGCGCGAACGCTCACGGCCACGCGACTCAAAAGCTCCAGATCAATGTCACTCATGGGCTCAGACCCATACTCACGTAAAAAGAGCCAGGTACGACATGCACCCTCTAGTTTTCCGGCGAGAAGTGCCGCGCCTACACACGGTTGTCCAAGCGCGTGAAGCGCTTCGCTCAATTCTGACTCAGGTGCAACCGCAACCACTTGAGCTTCCTCTTCTTTTGTTAGGTCCTCCCCTAAGTCAGCCGGAAGCTCGAATACCGAGCCCTTTGTGGGATGCACTACCTTCTTTCCCGATACCTCACACCACCCAACCGGAAAAACAACCGCGTCAAGAGCCTCAGCGATCTCTTGCATGATCTCCGGCAACAACTCAAAAGCAGACTTTCCCTCAGTATTGGCCGCCGCAAGTAACCGGTTACGGATATCAACCGAAAGTTCGCGTAACTCCGCGCGGCGTTGCGTGCGCATGGCAGAAAGCGCACCAACAAGCTGCACCGACAAATAATTTGAAATAGAGTCCAGAAGACGCGTGTCATTGGAGCTTAAAGGGTGCACGGTTTTCCATCCTACCTCGATAAGCGCTATGATTTGCCCGCCAAACCATACGGGTACTGCGATAAAGCTCATAAACGGCGGTAGATGATGTGTTGCAACTGCATAAACCTCGCGTGTGTCATTGTTCACGACGCTCCGGAAGTCCAGGTGTCCATTGCGCAGATCCTCATGATCCGGCGGCATTATCCGCAGACGCAATGCGTGACCCGCATCTGAGCAGAGCTTTTCGATGGTATGACCAAACCGAACAAAACGAGGAGACAGAGCTCTTGAAACGGATTCGGTTACCCCATGCAAATGAAAGCCGTCATTTTCTGCAAGATATATCAGCGCACCGTCAGCCTCCATGGTGTCGGAGATCTCCGTAAGCACGCGCTCTAGCAACTGACCCATATTCTCGGAGTCCAATGTATCCAGCACAATGTGGAGGGCTCCCGAAAGCCTCTTATTTGCTCGATGAAGGTCTTCTATCGTACGCAGCTCTTCTCGATTGGAAATTACCTCATTGTCTACCGGAGCGGCAACAAGCACGAAAGCCTCTGTAGGCGTCCCTACCCGCTCGGAACGCACTCGCAGCGCCAAAGGTTCACCGGCAGCGCCCGAGACCGTTACAAGCGCTGTGCTCCCGTCAAGCGCGAAGGGCAGTGACTCCGGAGAGAAGGCCGTTGACTCAACTTCCGTTGTTCCGGGTGCAAAATATGTGCGAATGTCGGATCCAACAAAGTCTTCCTCATGCCATCCAAAAAGCCTCACCGCCTCATCATTGGCGAGAAGTACACGGCCGTCCACGTCAAAAATAACGATGGCATCTCCCACAAGTTGCAAAATACGCGCAAGTGTTGCGGTAACGGTACCGTCGATGATTCCGTCAACAGACTGCACGCTCAATTCATGCTTTTTTACAGACTCCGCCATAGGTGTCACCTTTCATCTCTCAAATGGTATTGTGCCACGAAATCAGCAACAAGAGAGACTCTGGACTATTATGCAATCAGCAAATTACAAACTGTCCCACAATTATGGGACGTTGAGGTTTTGGAGTTATGGAGATTTAAGCAGCACGAAAAAGCGGGCCCCGAAGGACCCGCTTTTGGCGCACGATAAAAGATGTAAAAACAACAAGGTCAAGTGGTGTGCAGTCGCTTTTACCCTTACTTCTCCCAGCCGATATCCTCGGTACGGATGTCAAGGTACAGGCATGGTCCGACATTAGCAATGCCCTTCTTGGTAACAATCACTTCAGGGCCGGAGTAGACAGGCAGGTAGCCGTAGGTTTCCATACTCTTCTTCTCGGCATCGTTACTTGCTTTAACCTGTTTGGCGTGGTCGGAAATGGAAGGAACCTTAGCGAACTCAGCATCAATTTCTGCGTTTCCGCACTTAGCAAAGTTGGACTCGGACTCAGATCCATAGAGCTGACCGCCGTTCCAAATGGAAGTTGCGGTGCCGCTCCATCCAAACAAGCAAGTGTCCCAATCGCCAGATACCAATACCTTGGAGAACTCGGAGGACGGGTGGTTGTCAATCGTAACTTCAATACCAGCATCCTTGGCCATCTTCTGCACTGCGGCTGCACGGTTTTTAGTGGTTGCCGAATCGCCAAACGTTGTAAAAGCAAAGGCAGCTCTTGTGCCATCCTTGGCATAGATTCCGTCGGAGCCGAGCGCATAGCCTGCATCCTCAAGCGTTTTCTTTGCTGCCGCGGTATGAGCAGCACTATCCTTTAGATCCTTAACATCAGAGGGCAGGTTGTTCTCATAGCCGTCAGACCACGTCTGAAGAAGCATGGAGCCCGGAGCTTCCTCCTGCCAATTGACGCCCTGGAAAACGATGGAGACAATGACCGAAGGATCAATGGATTGACAGAATGCCTTACGGACGTTGATATCGGTAAGAGCGCCACGTGTGGAGTTGATCTCAATGTTATAGACCGACTTACCGTATGCGCGCCGTATCTGTGCATCCTCCATGCTATTGAAGTTGGAGAGCATCTCGGCAGAGCCGGACTGAGTTACGCCGGTTGTATCAATCTCTCCGTTTTTGAACGCATTGAAGAGTGCCTGGGCCTCCATCTGCTTGAAGACAATCGTATCAAGCTTTGGCTTATCACCCCACCAGTTGGGATTTTGCTTGAAGGTCACCTGCGTGTCACTAACAGAGTCAATGGTAAACGGACCTGCGCCCCACTCAGCATGTGGATTATTAGCCCAACCATTATTGAAGGTATCGACATCGGCTGCAGATGGGTGTAAGGCAACGCCAAAGAGCGCCTCGGCCGGATATACAGGCTCTGTCATAGTAACAACGGCAATCTTGTCAGTATCACCTTTGGCAACGCTTTCAATCTTGTCATAGCCGTCGGTAGCGGAAGGAGTGTAGTCTGCGTTCTTACCGCTCATAACGGTATAGACAGCGTTAAAAGCCTGCCAGTCCATGGGAGTACCATCGTTAAAGGTAGCCTTCTCAGCATATTCAACCGTAATAACCTGTTTACCAGTACTCTCATCTACCTTAATGGACTTGATGAAGTCTGGATTGGGCTCAATCTTGGACCCTGTAGCATCACCAAGCACGCAAAGGTCAGGCATGTAGTAGTTCCAAAGATCGTGCATGTAGAGAGTATTTCCTGCTACATTAAGGTAATTCCAATCCGGTCCAATCTCAGTGATGGGCAGCGTAAGAGTACCGCCGTCCTTAATCTCATCACGCTTCTTAGCGTTGATGTAAACCTGACCCTTCTCAGGAAGAGGAAGCTTGTCAAGAGCCGTGGTAGCCGGACTTCCCTCTAATGGCTCAGCGTCACCGGACACCTTATTTCCGTCGTTGGCAGTGCCGCCGTTGTTGTTGCAGCCGACAAGGCCAAAACCTGCGGCGGCAACACCAGAAAGCGTTAAAAACGAACGACGGGAAAGATTTTTGTACGTCATACGATCACCCATTCCATTAACAGTGAGCTGCTGATTTGTTCACTATAACAAATCAAAAAATGAGGATGTAATCGGAAACAGACTGTTCAATATATGGAAACAGATTGTTTAACGTATGGAAACGTTTTGTTTACAAATGCGATAAACACATGAAAAGCGAGCCTCCGAGGAGGCTCGCTACTCTTTTCGTGGTGTCGGAGGCGGGACTTGAACCCGCACGACCGTTTAGTAAGTCACTAGCACCTCAAGCTAGCGCGTCTGCCAATTCCGCCACTCCGACATGCTTTACAGCGAGGGATATACTAACACATTCCGCTGCGTTGCGCGCGAGAAAATCAAGAAAGTTTTTCTCAACACAACCCTTCACGGAACTCTATTCCTCAAGCTTAGTCTTTCTGCCAACCAAGATCGGTTACAGGCGTGGACTCAAAGAGTGAAGGACCATAGTTTGCCAGACCCTTCTTGACAACAGAGCAGTCAGGACCGGTGAACAGAGGCAGATAGGCATAGGTCTCCATCAGCTTCTTCTCGGTAGCGTTGCACTGTTTGAATTGCTCGGTCTTGTCCTTGATGGAAGGAACCTTTGCAAACTCGGCGTCGGTCTCAGCGGTACCTTGCTTACCAAAGTTGGAAGAGGACTCTGAACCGTACAGCTGGACACCGTTCCAAATGGAGGTTGTGGTGCCGTTCCAACCAAAGAGACAGGTATCCCATGCACCGGAGCTCAAAATCTTAGAAAACTCAGAAGAAGCGTGGTTATCAATGTCAACCTCAATGCCTGCATCCTTTGCCATCTTCTGAATGGCAGCGGAACGGTTCTTAACGCTTGTGGAATCACCGAAGGTAGTAAAGGAGAAGCTTGCCTTGGTGTCACCCTTTGCATAGATACCATCAGAGCCCGCAGTATAGCCTGCATCCTCAAGCGTCTTCTTTGCGGCTGCGGTTCGAGCGGAAGCGTCTTTAAGATTCTTCAGATCATCAGGACGGTTGTCCTCATAGCCGTCTGCCCAATAAGGGATAAGCATAGAGCCCGGAGCATCCTCGGACCAGTTGACACCCTGGAAGACGATAGAAACAATAGTCGCAGGGTCAACTGCCTGGCAGAACGCCTTACGGACTGCAACATCCTGAAGCACTCCACGCGTAGAATTGATCTCAATAACCGCAATGATGGTAGAAAGACCACGACGAATCTGAGCGTCTTCCATGCTGTTAAAGTTGGAGAGCATCTCAGCGGTGCCGGAAAGACCCGTACCGACGGAGTCAATCTCACCGTTTTTGAACGCATTAAAGGTGGCCTGAGCTTCCATCTGTTTATACGTTATCGTTGTGGATTTAGGAGCGTCTCCCCACCACTTGGGATTGGGCTTGAACGTAGCGTGGGTATCATCGAAGGAATCGACGATGTAAGGACCGGCACCATATTCAACATGTGGGTTATTCAAAAAACCGCTGTTAAACGTATCAACATCAAGGAAATCGGGGTGAAGCACCCTGTCTGCAAGAGCCTCATATGGATAAACCGGTTCTTTCATGGTAATAACCGCCGTCTTTGCGGTATCACCCTGAGCAACGGTCTCAATCTTATCCCAACCGTCGGTTGCAGCAACCTGATAGTCCTTATTCTGGCCTGAGAGGCACTTCCATGCAGTCTCAAGTGCTTTCCAGTCAATATCAGTGCCGTCGTTAAACTTAGCTTGATCAGCATATACAACCGTAATAACCTGTTTGCCTGAAGACTCATCGGAAGAAAGTGATTTGATGTAGTCGGCTTTAGGAGTGTACGTAGAGCCAGTCGCATCGGTATCAACCATACCAATGGGCATATACAAAGACCACAGCCAGTTCATATAGGTTGTATTACCTTCAAGCCCCACATAATTCCAGTTGGGGCCGACCTCATTGATGGCCAACGTTACCGTTCCGTCGTCTTTGACGTCGTCACGCTTCTTGGGGTTGTTGTACGTCTTGCCCTTCTCAGGAAGCGGAAGCTTGTCGAGAGCAGTTGTTGCCGGAGAGCCGTCCTGTGGCTCAACTCCTGTATCGCCGGAACCTCCCTGAGTGCCACCGTTGTTCCCACCGCAGGCAGTAAGTCCAAGACCTGCTGCAGCAAGACCGGAAACCTCAAAGAAAGATCGACGGGTCAGACTGTTAGCCATAAAATCACCTATTCCGTTTATTGGCCTACAGATTCAATAACCATTAAAATATACGCTTCTTTTAGCCGTTTTCGCAAGAAGAAACAGTTATGTAACATCTGAAATCCACTTTAAGAGATCCTGAAAGTTCAAAAACGGCTTAAAAGCGCGAGAAGTGCGGCACCATGCACGCACTTCTCGATACAACATCTAAATCTTGCCCTGTCTTTGGCGGGCTCTTTTATTTCCCTACTCGACGGTAATACGCTCCGCCGGAACGAGCTTTCCGTCTTTGTAGATAAGACGCTCGCGCGTACGTTCAATCTTGGGATCCGGGATAGGAATTGCAGAAAGCAATGCCTTGGTGTAGGGATCTTGAGGATTGTTGAAGACTTCCTCAGTCTCACCGTACTCCACAATCTTACCAAGGTGCATAACGGCAACGGTATCGGAAATATGCCGGATAACCGCAAGGTCGTGCGCAACAAAAAGGTAGGAGATCTTCAGCTGAATTTGAAGGTCTTCAAGCAGATTGATGATGCCGGCCTGAATGGAAACATCAAGCGAAGCAATGGGCTCGTCCAACAGCAAAATCTTAGGATTTGTTGCAAGGGCGCGCGCAATGGCAATACGCTGACGCTGGCCGCCTGAGAACTGAGACGGGAAGCGGTCAACATAGTCGGGGTTAATACCGACAAGCACCATAAGCTCACCAATGCGCTTATTGATGTCGGCATCTTTCCATCCCTGTGCTTTCAGAGGCTCTGCCAAAACGTCATAGATAGGCATACGCGGATCAAGAGAACTCATGGGGTCTTGGAAAATAACCTGGAGATCTTTGCGAACCGCACGGCGTGCACGGGCGGATTTAAGCTCTGCCGTATCCCTGCCAAGCACAACGATGCGACCATCCTCAGGCTTCAGAAGATCCATGATCTGCATGAGCGTGGTGGACTTGCCTGAACCGGATTCGCCGACAAGAGCCAGCGTCTCGCCCTCGTGAATCTGGAAGCTCGCGTGATCAACGGCAGTCATTGTGCCCTTCTCGCGACGGACAAAGCCCTTGCCTTGAACGGGGAACGTCTTGGTAAGGTTATCCACCTCAAGCACAATGGGGCGCTCGGAGCGAGGAACGTCTACCCATTTAGGCAGCAGTGGCTCAAACTCAGGATATACCTCTGCGTAGGTAAGATTCTTTTTACAAATCTCCTCCAAGCGATGACACGATGCCAAATGACCCTCTGCGGCGTTTGCAAGCGTCAACTCAGGCTCAACGGCGCGGCACTTCTCGGTTGCCATAGGACAGCGCGGATTGAAGGGGCATCCCGAAGGAATGGCCGCAAGTGAAGGCGGGTTGCCTTTAATCGGTACAAGCCTGTGCTCTGCAGGCAAATGCGGCTTTGGAACTGCGCCCAAAAGACCCATGGTGTATGGATGCCGGGGCTCAGCAAAAAGCGTATCCACACTTGCACGCTCAACTCCGCGACCTGCATACATAACCATAATGTCATCAGCGGTACCCGCAACGACACCCAAGTCATGCGTAATCAGGACAACGGCGGCTCCCGTCTCTTTTTGCGCAACCTTCAAAACGTCAAGAATCTGTGCCTGAATCGTTACGTCAAGAGCAGTGGTAGGCTCATCGGCAATGATGATGTCGGGGTTATTGGCGATTGCAATGGCAATAACCACGCGCTGACGCATGCCACCTGAGAATTCATGCGGATAGGCGTCCAGGCGCTCTTCAGGATTGGTGATGCCAACAATCTCAAGAAGCTCAAGGCAACGATTGTGAACATCGGCCTTTGGCATGTGAGGATTATGAGTCAAAAGGGCCTCAGCAAGCTGATCGCCGATGGTAAACATGGGAGTCAAGGCAGACAGCGGATCTTGGAAAATCATGGAAATCCTTGTGCCGCGAAGCTTTGACATCTCTTCATCGGTTTTGCCGAGAAGCTCCTCGTCTCCAAGCTTAATTGAACCGGTGACATGTGCATTGTCATCAAGAAGTCCGATCAAAGAAAGTGCGGTGACGGACTTACCGGAGCCGGATTCACCAACGATACCTAAGGTACGACCGCCCCAAAGGTCAAAGTTAACACCACGGACGGCATCAACACGGCCGGCTTCGGTGTTAAAGGAGACCTTAAGATTACGGACGCTCATAACAGGCGCACCCTGTGGAGCACCCTTTGGTCCATTGGATTCAAGCATCTCATAGCGAAGAACGTCGTCTTCCACCATGCTCTTCTCAACTGTTTTACTCATATCAATATCAGCCATTACGCACGCTCCGTCGTATCCGTATCCGTTTTGGCGTTACGTGAACTCTCCAAATCCTGCGTTTCATCAGCATCGTCATCGTCCTCGACCATGCCTGCCGCACGAGAATAAGGATCGAAAGCATCACGGAGACCGTCACCGATAAGCTGCATGCTTACGCAAAGAATAATCAACACAATCGATGGAATCAAAATGAGCCAAGGAGTGGACAGCATTGCCGAAGAGCCCGCGCTCAAAAGATAACCCAATGAGGTATCAGGAGCCTTAATACCAAGGCCCAAGAAGCTGTATGCCGTTTCGGAGTTAATACCGCCGATAACGCCAAGAACCGTGTCAATGATAAGAATTGAACCGAGGTTCGGAATAAGGTGGCGAATAATAATCTTAATTGAAGGAACGCCCATATATTTGGCTGCACGTACATAATCACGTTCGCGAAGCGAAAGTGCCATGGTACGCAAGGTACGGGCATAGCCAATCCATCCGAAGGCCGTCATACCGATGATGAGCATAACCCATCCCGTGGTACCGGAAGCCGCACGAACAATCATGGCAACCAAAAGGAAGCTCGGAATGACCATGAGCATGTCAAGAATCCACATGCCAATCTTTTCGGGAACGCCACGGACGTATGCGATGGCGGTACCAATAACGGCCGCAATCACCGAAGTCAGAAGTGCGTAGGTAATGCCGATGGTCAGCGAACGACCAAGGCCATGCACAACGCTGGCATACAAATCAATGCCCGCTCCGTCCGTACCAAACCAATGCTTGGCATTGGGGGCTTGGTTAATGGCGGTAAAGTCCGGGTCAACGTAGTTGTACGGAGTCAAATACTTACCAAAAAGAGCAATAAGAATCAAAACAAGCAAGATTCCCAAGCCTATCATGGCAGAGCGCTGACGCAAGAAACGTCTGCCGATAAGACCAAAGTAGCTAATACGCTTAACTTCTCCGGAACCAAGAGAATCAGCTTGGAGCTCAAGCTCGGCGTTTGTCATTTGTCCTTTATTTGCGGTAAGAGAAGCAGCGGAATCTTCCACTTTTTCAGTAACTTTTTCTTTATCGTTAGCCATTGCTGCCTCCTTAGCTCATCTTAATTCGTGGATCAAGGGCAGCTGCAAAGAGATCGGCGAGAAGTGCGCCCACAAGCGTACATGCAGCGGAGAATGCGGCGACTGCAACGGCACCATGAATGTTGTTGTTATTGATACAGTTGATAAAGTACTCACCAAGACCGTGGATAGCAAAGATCTTCTCGGTCATAACGGCGCCTGTAAAGATGCCTGCGATAGAGAAGGCAACGTTTACCGCCGTTGGAATGAGCGAGGCACGCAGGGCATGTCTGCGAATGGCCTGCTTGCGCGTGAGCCCCTTTGCGCGTGCAGTGCGTACGTAGTCCGCATGCATCTCATCCAAGAGGTAGGTACGCTGCGTCAGGTGGTAGCCAACGGAGCTGACAATGGTCAGAACAAGCGTTGGTAAGAAGATGTGCTGTAAGAAGTCAAGGAGCCACTCAAAAAACGTTGGGAAATTCCCGCTGGAAAGACCCGTAACGTAAAAAATCCTGCTGCCGGTAAGAGCGTTAATCTCAATTGCGGCAAAGACAATCAAAATGGCGAGAACAACGGTCGGAATGACCATAAAGAGCGAGGCTACGCCGCTAAAGAAACGATCCTGCCACTGGTATTGTCGCTGTGCGGTATATACGCCAAGCCCGACACCTATAAAGATGGACAAAATGGTTGCCAAGGTCAGAAGCTGAACGGAAGCCAAGAACTTTGAGCTCATCTGTGTATTGATGGAGCTGCCATCCGGAGCCATGCCCCAGTCAAAATGAGTAACGACACCAACAAGCCACTTTTGGTATCTCTCAATAACGGGAGTCTTATCGTTCAGATTAGCCTTGTAGAGCGACTGCTCGATAGAATCCTGAGGTGGACGAGGAGTGCGCTGCTCATAGTTAGAGCGAGGACTCATAAATGCAGATGCAAGGAAAAACGTAAGCGACGTTGCGACAAAAATCATCACAATGTAGCTCAGTATCCTCTTGGTCAAATACCAGACAAACCGTGCCATTTACTCTCCTTACCGCCATGCGTCTGTACGAATACAGACGAGGAATTTTCAAAATGGCAATCGAACATTTCCAACGAATACTACCTCTTATGCATGAAAATCCCATGGAACCCACATACACTAAACGGCAATTTTATCACGAGTAGTGCGCAATCAGCCAAATTACTCCAAGAAAAATGTAAAACCGAGCAATTACCCACCGTGCTGAGCAGCCAAAAAGAGCACATTCGCAACAAAATCATGTCTTATGATGACAGTGTTTTGGCGCAGTGTATCGAGAAATACCCATTGTTTACCTTTGTGAAATGTAGGCTGCCGGATTTTTTTGTACTCCTCGCCTCTCGGATATGAATCTCAGGCGATAAAGCTGTCGTTTCAAAACAAGAGTCCATAAACGCAAATATGGCGAGAAGACCAATCTTCTCGCCATATAACAGTGTTTACAGCTTCTCAAAAACCTTCAGCAAGACGCACGCGGTACATCCGTGGAGGCTTTTATCCAACGTTCATAGAGCCTAAAGGAAATGTAAGCGACATAATAACAATGCAGAGGATAAAGATAGTGGTAGTGATGATGGTCAGACGATCAAGGTTCTTCTCAAGAATACCGGTGCCTGCATTGGAATTGTACATGGATGCAGCAATCATGTCCGAGATGCCTGTTCCCTTACCGGAATGTGCCAGCACCAAAAAGATGGTTAAGATACCGGAGATACAAAGCAGTACCAGCAAAATAGTATTTAGTGCACCCACAAAAGCTCCTTTAGGTTACGCGGTTTTACGGCAGTTGTTAGCGTGTTGAAAACAAACTTTCCAACAGACAAAACTAGCGTAATAGAATAACACACGCCACATCTTTTTGAAATGCAGCGTGTGTATTTTCGCAAAATACGTATACGATCAAGACGGCTTACGCGTGGCGGTTGCTCTATAGAAGCGCCCGCCGTGCGCTCAAAGCTTCTCTTAGTTCATTGCGCTCTTTACCATAGCGGCAAAAGAGTCAGCCTTGAGTGATGCACCGCCTACCAAAGCACCGTCCACGTCCTCTTTCTCAAGGAAGCCATTGATGTTTTCGGGCTTTGCCGAGCCGCCATACAAAACGCGAATGCCGGCAGCAATCTCGGAACCAAAAATCTCAGCTAACGTCTTACGGATTGCGCCGCACACCTCTTGCGCGTCATCAGCCGTGGCGGTCTTTCCGGTACCGATGGCCCAAATAGGCTCATAGGCCACCACATACTTAGAGGGATCTGTAATCTCGAGACCGGCCGTATCGGCTTTAATCTGCTCGACGACAAACTCAACATGCTTTCCGGCTTCGCGAATCTCCAAAGACTCGCCGCAGCAAGAAATTGGGATAATACCGTGGGCCATCAACGCCTTTGCCTTGCGGTTAATGTCCTCGTCAGTTTCGCCGAAATATCCGCGCCGCTCCGAGTGACCAATGATGCAATAGGTGACACCTACAGACTCCAGCATGGAAGGTGCGGTTTCTCCGGTATATGCACCGGACTCCTCCCAATATACATTCTGTGCGGAAAGAGCAACGGAAGAGTTTGCCTGAGTAAGAACCTCAGAGACGCCTTTGAGATCAACGGCGGGAGGAGCCACCACGACATCAACGTCTCCTGTGCCTGCTGAGAGCTCATCAACGATTCCCTGGGCAAGTACGATTGCCTCAGAGAACGTCTTATTCATCTTCCAGTTGCCGGCAATCATACGCTTACGCATCGAGAAGCGCCTCCACTCCAGGAAGAGCCTTACCCTCAACGAGCTCCATGGATGCTCCACCACCTGTGGAGATCCAGCTCATCTTATCAGCAAGACCGAACTTATTGATAGCAGCAACGGAATCGCCGCCGCCGATAATGGACGTGCAATCGGAATCCGCAATGGCGCGAGCAACTGCCTCAGTGCCCTTTGCAAACTGATCAAACTCAAAGACACCCATCGGTCCGTTCCAGAAAACGGTCTTTGCGCCCTTGATGGCATCGGTATAGAGCTGAACCGTCTTGGGGCCAATATCCATGCCCATGCGATCATCAGGAATGTTGTCGGAATTGACAGCCTCCCCTTTTGCGTCCTCGCCAAAGTGATCGGCCACAACGTTGTCAACGGGAAGCAAAATCTTGCAGCCCTTGGCTTCGGCTTTCTCAAGCATCTTCTTTGCAGGCTCAACCCAATCAGGCTCCTGAAGTGAAGTGCCTACGGTATAGCCCTTTGCAAGGAAGAACGTATAAGCCATACCACCGCCGATAATAAGGGTATCGGCAGAATCAATGAGATGATCGAGGACGCCAATCTTGGAAGAAACCTTCGATCCACCGACAATGGCAACAAACGGACGCTCGGGATCGGCAAAGATTGAGGTCAGCGTATCAACCTCTTTCTCAAGCAGGAAGCCGGCATAGGCAGGCAGATAGGCAGCCGGTCCAACGACAGAACCTTGTGCGCGGTGAGCGGTACCAAAAGCATCAAGTACAAAGATGTCACCATACGAAGCAAGGATCTTTGCAATTTCCGGATCGTTTTTCTTCTCGCGCTTATCAAAGCGGACGTTCTCAAGGACAAGAACCTGGCCACTCTCAAGGGAGTCAACGGCTTCCTTGGCCTTCTCGCCATACGTGTCCTCTACGAACTTAACCGGCTTGCCCAAAAGCTCAGAGAGCTTCTCGGCAGCGGGACGCAGCGAGAGCTCAGGCTGGAAGCCCGTGCCATCGGGACGGCCAAGGTGGCTCATCAAGATGACCTTGGCGTTGTGGTCAAGCAAATACTGAATGGTAGGCAGAGCTGCACGGACACGAGTATCGTCGGTTACAACGCCATCCTTTAGAGGCACGTTAAAATCAACGCGCATAAGAACGCGCTTACCATCGACATCGGCGTCACGAACGGTCTTCTTTGTGAAAGCCATGTCATTCCTCTTTCTCTTCACGTTTCTTTGAATGCTGATTTCTTATTACCAGGTAAGAAGAAATGCAAGCCAAATACAGACGTACAGGCTAAATACCTCTCATAAAAAGGCGCAGCCGCGGCAGATGCTGCGACCGCGCCGAAGCGTCACATATGTGAGCGCACTTACGCAACGAACTTCTCGAAGTACTTGATGGTGCGGACCATCTGAGAAGTATAGGAGTTCTCGTTGTCGTACCAAGAGGTAACCTGAACGAGTGTCTGGCCGTTGCCAAGATCGTTGCACATGGTCTGTGTAGCGTCAAAAATGGAACCATGGGTCTCGCCAACGATATCGCGAGAAACAATCTGATCCTCGTTGTATCCGAAGGTCTCAGGAATGGTCTCTGCATATGCCTTCATGGCAGCGTTGACCTCGTCAACAGTTACCTTCTTATCAACGACGGCATAAAGATTGGTGATGGAGCCGGTTGGCGTAGGAACGCGCTGAGCAGCACCGATGAGCTTGCCGTTGAGCTCAGGAAGGACAAGACCGATTGCCTTGGCAGCACCGGTTGAGTTAGGAACGATGTTCTCGGCACCGGCGCGGGAACGACGGAAGTTACCCTTGCGCTGTGGTCCGTCGAGGATCATCTGATCGCCGGTATATGCGTGAATGGTGGTCATAATGCCGGAGACAATGTGTGCAAAGTCATTGAGGCCCTTTGCCATAGGAGCAAGGCAGTTGGTGGTGCAGGAAGCAGCAGAGATGATGTTGTCATCTGCAGTAAGGGTCTCATGGTTAACGTTGTAGACGATAGTTGGGAGGTCATTTCCTGCAGGAGCAGAGATAACGACCTTCTTAGCGCCAGCGTTAATGTGAGCCTGTGCCTTCTCCTTTGAGGTGTAGAAGCCGGTGCACTCAAGCACGACGTCAACATTAAGGTCTCCCCAAGGAAGGTTGTTTGCATCTGCCTCTTTGTAGATGATAATCTCATGACCATCAACAATAATGGAGTGGTCGGTGGACTCAACCTTGTGATCACGAGCATAGTTGCCCTGGGTAGAGTCATACTTCAAAAGGTAAGCAAGCATCTCTGGGGACGTAAGATCGTTGATGGCAACAATCTCGGAACCCTCGTGGCCAAACATCTGCCTGAAGGCAAGACGACCAATGCGGCCAAAGCCGTTAATAGCAACTTTTACTGCCATACGTAATGCTCCTTTCGATGACGTCAGGGCTTCTCCCCAACGGCCATAAAACATATAAACCGTACACCATTTATATTACCGCACTCACCGAAAAGTTAAACGGAGTTATTGAAACTTTTCTGCTTTCCGTACTATTTCCTCAAGCCGGAGAAGCCGATGATACATTGCCGATTTCGACACGGACGGCACGAGAGATTCTCCCAGCGCCGCAAGTGATACCTCGGGGTTTTCTCGCCTGGCCCGACAAAACTCTTGCACCGCGGGCGGCAGTTTGCCCAGTCCTATAAGTTGGTCGGCGCGATCAATCAAACTGAGTTGTGATGCCGCCGCATTGGAAGAGCGCCTCTGGTTGGCAACCTCCGCGTTCACTCCCCGATTAACATTGTTGCGAACATACTTCATCTGGCGAGCCGCAAAGACAACCTTTGCCATATTCTGAGCTCCAATAAAACGCAAAAATGCAATGATATCGTCTGAGCTCTTGAGATACACCGCATACAGCTCACGCGTTCGTTCTGCCTGAGACGTATGCTTATTTCGATGATTCAAGCGGCCGGTAACTCCTGCCGTGGCGAGAAGAACCACAAGATCCTGGGCAAAACGCTCTCCCGTTACGGCAATCTCCAAATGAAAGTCCTTGCGAGGGTCAGCAACAAAACCACCGGCCATAAAAGCACCGCGGAGAAAAGCTGCACGCGCTTGTTTTGTTTGCAGAAGTTCTCGTGGTATTCCCTGGTTGATGCCAAAATCAGACGTCAGGATACCCAACTTGGCCAGGGCATCACCCAGCGCTTCTTGATCGGAAATTTCAAGTAAGTAGTTGCGTTTTTTATGCATAATGGAGCGTCGGTATTCAATTGACGTACCTAAACCAAAAAGCTGGCGGGACAGCGCCACAACGGTACGTGCTACGGTACCCGTCTCGGTTACAATGCGCACGCTATACGAGCGGGTCCCGTGAAATGACAGCGTACCCGTCACGCGTATCAATGCGGAAAGCTGCGCTAAATCAGCCTCTTTTGACGCGGACACGACGCGCGAAAGTTCATTTTTTACCTCGGCGGTAAATGACATAGACCCTCTCTATTGCCCTTTGGCCTGCGTGTTTGCAAGCGCAAGATCACGGTGTGAAAGTGTAGCACGATATCCCGCCTGCAGAAGGTGCTCGCTCGTTGCCTTTGCAATGGCCACGCTTCTATGCTGTCCTCCCGTACAACCAACCGCAATGGAGAGATGCGACTTTCCCTCTGCCACATAGCCGGGCATAATGACGTCCAGCAGCTCAAACCATGACTTTAGAAATTTCTTGGTTGTGGGGTTATCGAGCACGTATGCGGCAACGCGCTCATCAAGCCCCGTCATGGTGCGCATTTCGGGATCATAAAACGGATTGGGTAAGAACCGCACGTCAATCATAAGATCCGACTCAACGGGCATCCCATGCTTGAAGCCAAACGAGAAAACATTTACTTCAAGAAGCTGCTGGTCGGAAAGTTCCGAGAAGATGCGGCGCAAGCGATTGCGCAGCGTTGTCGTGCGCATGGTTGACGTATCGATGACGACATCTGCCGCCTTGCGCACCACCGCAAGCTGCCGCCGTTCGCGCTTGACGGCCTTCTCAAGAGATTCACCCTGTTGTGCCACCGGATGCCGACGGCGATTCTCGTCATAGCGGCGCATGATGACCTCATCCGACGAGTCGAGAAAAACCATGCTGTAAGTCAGCTCATGGTCAGCAAGCGAATGCAGGACCTCAAGCATGTCGTCAAAAAGTTCCTGCGAGCGCAAATCACACGTAACGGCCAGATGACGGCCTATGCTTGAATTGATCCCTACCACGTTTGCAAGCTGCAAGATAAGCGTCGGTGGCAGGTTATCAATGCAGTAATATCCCATATCTTCAAAGACGTGCAGCGCCTGCGTGCGTCCGGAACCCGACATACCGGTAATAATCACAATGTCAGGCACGGATACTTTTTGCCTTTGAATAGGATTATCTTGACCCATAAGCCCTCTTCCTTTGCAAAGCCGGTGGCGAGAAGTACTTCTCGCTCTGTCTATGATTCAATCGCTGCTTTGAACCATGACGTAATTGAAGTCGGATGCGTGATGCCCGTGCCGGAGACAACCGCCCAAGCGCCGGCATCAATGGCAGCCTTGGCATCTGCGGGCGTGTGTACGTGTCCCTCGCAGATGATGGCAATACCGGGAAACTCAGTGGTCGCCTGACGGAGCAGCGGCAAATCAGGACCGTCGTCCAAGGTGGTATCGATTGCCGCCTTGTTATGCGAAAGCGTCGTTGAAACCAAATCGCAGCCGCACGCCACGGCGCGGCGTATGTCATCCATGGTCATGCAATCGGCCATGACAAGCGCGTCCGTACGCTCACGCAAAGAGCGGACCGTTTCTGCAAACGTCCTTCCGTCGGGACGGGCGCGATCGGTTGCATCAAGCGCCACCACGTCTGCGCCTGCGTTAACGACCGCAAGAGCATGGCGCAAGGTTGGCGTAATGTAGACGCCCTCGTGCCCCTCTTTCCAAAGACCGATAACGGGGATTTCCACCCGTCCTTTGATGGCGGCAATATCGGAGAGTCCCTGGCACCTAATGGCGACAGCGCCTCCCAGCTCACAGGCGCGTGCCATCTGTGCCATGGTTTCGGGGTGGCGAAGCGGTTCTCCGGGATATGCTTGCACGCTTACGATAAGTCCACCTTTGAGAGACTGTACCAGCGGATTTAATGACATGTGTTCCTCGTCTCCAAATATGCGGGATCAAAAAGATTTTCAACGGCGCCAATAAGCGGTGCCTGGCCACCGAGCACACCTTTTATGATGGGTGTCGATTTGACAGGCGGCATTGCCTGACTCTCAAAGGCGGCGTGCAAGGCGTTTTGCCAATACGGACCACACTCGGCCACGGAACCCGAAAGGATGATGGCGGCGGGATCAAGCATATTGCACATGCTGCCCAGTACTTCACCAAGTGCCCTGCCGGAGAGTTCTTCGGCAGCTTGTGCACGCACGTCTCCGTTATTTGCACGAAAATCAATTTCGGCACCGTCCACGGGAGAGCCGTCGTCGCAGCTGTCAATGCCTCCAAGCCGCAGATATTCGCGGATGATACCGGGGCCTGCAGCAACGGGTTCAAGGTGTCCCGTGGCTCCACAGGAACAAGCCACCCCTGCGGCCGCCAAAGCGGCCACGTGTCCTATATGGCCCGCCTCGTCATGAGCCCCGAGCATGATGATGCCGTGATTTACAAATGCACCGCCGATACCCGTTCCCACGGCAACCACCAATACCGAAGAGAGCTCTTTGCCTCCGCCGTGGCGTGCCTCACCAAGTGCGTGCGCGTGTACGTCGTTCAGAACCGCACAGGGAAGACCGCATGATTCGGTTACGGCGGTGCCAAGAGGAGTGCCTCCCCACCCGGGCATGAGATCGTTGGCAAAGGTAATGTTTCCGCTACGCGGATCTACGACACCCGCAGAAGAAATGCCGACTCCCACAGGCTTCTCGCCACGCTCTTCCGCGCGAACAAGGGCGTCTTTAATTGATTGGATAACCAACTCAAGCACATGAGCGCCACCCAAATCCGCTTCCGTAGGGATTTTTTTGACATCATGTACCTGCGGCATTTTCTCCGCATCCAGATCAACAAGGCCGCATGCAATTTTTGTACCGCCAATATCAACAGCAACGGCAGTTTTGCGTGCATCACATTTGTAGGACACAATCATCCCTCCTCAAAAGGTTACGTATCAGAACAGGTTGTTCTCAACAAGAACGGTGCGGATTGCCTCGGTATTTTCAGCGGAAAGAGGTCTTACGGGACGAGGCATCTGCGGCGTGTCAAAGACTCCCATAAGGTGAAGGGCACATTTGAAGGCACCTACACCGGCTCCGTATCCCTGTACGCCCGAGGTAACGTCAAAAATGTGAGATATTTCATTGAGCCGGTCTTGCTCGCGCTTAACCGAAGCCCAATCCCCCTCCTGTGCAGCCTTCCACATGCGAACGTACCCTTCAGGCTCAACGTTTGCAAGGCCCGGAACGGATCCATCCGCCCCGGCGAGAAGCGCCCCGTCAACCACAATCTCATGGCCGGTCAAAAGCGCCATGGGGTGACCGTTTTTCTCGTTTTCTTGTACGAGATATCGGAAAGACACATCATCTCCCGATGAATCCTTCACACCCGCAAGAACTCCCTCTGCGCCAAGACGCGCAAGAAGTTTCCACGGAAGCTTGGTATGCACACATACCGGAATGTCATAGGCAAAAAGAGGTGCGTCAAGCTCAGCATGAAGGATGCGGAAATGCTCTTCTATCTCGGCGATGCCACCAAGAGCGTAAAACGGCGCCGTTGCCACGAGCGCGTCGGCTCCCGCCTCAAGCGCGCGGTGTCCATGCTCGAGCACGCGCTCGGTCTGCGTGTCAATAATGCCCACCAATACGGGGACACGACCCGCAACGATACGGACCGCCTCGCGGACAATCTGATCACGCCTTTCATCAGTGGCAAAGACAACCTCCCCTGATGAGCCAAGGAAAAAGAGGCCGTCAACGCCAGCATCAATCATGCGATTGATAGAACGCTCAAAGGAAGCCACATCAAGCTGATGGTCTTTGGTATCGGGGGTAACGACAGGAGGAATAACCCCTCTGAATGCAAGATTTGTAGACATGTACCGAATCCTTTCCGGTTGAATATCATTCAACGTAGTCATTAAAGTCTACCGCCTGAATACGTCAACAAAAAGTCAATTTGCAAGTTTTCAAAATCGTTAATGCGCTCATGTGCATGTCTGGGATAGACCGCCATTCGCTTTTGCTCCGCAGGAATACGGTTGTATGCCGCAAACGTTCCTTCGGGAAGAGACGACCGGTCCTCCAGCGAGCACGCCATCAACGTTGGACAGGTGATGCGCTCGGCAAAGCTTGCGGTATCGAGAAGACCCATGGCATCTGCAACCCGTACGTTTTTCGGTGTTTTCCGCGCACTACAAAATCCATCCGGCACGCACGCTCCGGAGTCGGTAAAGAAAGGGTTTTGTGCCATGACGCCTGCGCATTGGGAGCCGAGCAATGCCGCCGTATCCAAAGCCAGTGCCCCGCCAAGTCCTTCTCCCCAGGTCATCAGACGACCCTTGTCAACAAAGGGAAGCAGTCGTGTGACATGAGCCGCTGCATACGCATCGGATATCAGCTGAAAGAGAGGAGCTCTGCGTGCACACTCAACGGCGGAATCTTCCGCTCGATCGAGTGCGTTTGCATTGAAATAGTACGCCGTCAGATTACCGGCGCTGACCTCGCCCTTCCATGCTTTCTCAAACGATGTATACACTGCCTGAGGAAGACTGCGGATTTCAGGAGCCACCACGGCAAAGCCAAGCGATGCAAAGCGCGCCAGATGCAGCCAACCCCGTACTTCTCGACCACAATCGGTATACAGTATGACGGTTGGCAAAAGGGCCACTCCCCTGGGGCGCAGTATATGAGCTTTGAGAGAGACACCGTCAGAGGCGAGGTACGTAAACTCTTCGCAGGTAAGACGTGAGCAGTTTACGGAAGCCTTCCGCACTTCCCTTGCTTCGGGTTTATTCTTCGCGCAAACGCCTGCCCAAAATTCGTCAAAAACGTCCGGGCAAAGCGTGCGTCCGTGATAGGTTTTAAGAAAATCCCGATATGACGAGACGTCTCTCATGAGCATGCCCCTCCCGCAAGCCAAGCACGCGCGTCGTTTGCGTCAAAAAAGTCAATGATCGTATCGTCAAACGCCTGAATCTCCTCATGCCCGAAGCCTTCAAACAAAAGGTGTCGTTTTGGACACGTCAGTGCGTTATACACGGCAAATTGTGTGGGAACAGGACACACCGCATCGGCAAGACCGGATCCAAAAAGTACCGGGCAGCGCACAAAACGAGCAAAGTTGGCGCTGTCGACATACGCAAGCTTGCCAAAAATTTCATCTACGTGCTCCCCGCGCGGATCAAACCAATGCATGTAATAGCGAATCCCCTCATACGCCTGGGTATCAGCGCCCAGCTCCCAAACGGCTTTGAAGTCTGAAAGAAACGGGAAGAGAATGGCTGCACGGTTAATGAGATCTTGATTAAGAGCGCAGCAGGCAATACCCATACCGCCGCCTTGCGACTGCCCGTTTACAAAGATACGGTTCGCGTCGATGCCCTCAAGCTGGCTCGCAATACGACAGAAAATCCGAACATTTTGATAGAGGCGTACGTAATAGAGATCTTTTACGGGGCCGTCAAGTCCCGCGACAAGATGTCCCGCCACCGTTGTTCCTACGTAAGCGTTTGCGTCCTGGCTTCGCCCACCCTGACCGGGATTATCAAGTGCACAAATTGCACAGCCCATACCTACAAAAGACGCCTGCTCAAACCAAGATCGAGAAGCACCCGGATACCCGTGGAATTGCAGTACCAAGGGTACGTTCTTCTCGCCTCTTGGACAGAGAACCTTGACATACAGCTTTGAGCCTCCCATGCCCTCAAACCAAAGATCATAAAAACCGCAGCTTTGAGCTTGGGTTACTTCATCGGAAGGCACAAGTTGCCACCTCAGCGGCACCGCGTCGGCCTCAGCCATACGAGCCTTCCAGAATTGCTCAAAGTCAGCGGGCATCGGTGTGCGCGGGCGCGTTTTACAAAGTTCACTATGGTCAAGCTTTGAAAGGGACATCCTTAATCCTTCGTGCGTTCCATACGATACGCTAAGGGCGTACCCGTTTGGATACGCCCTTACTGCCTGATTTATTTGCCAAGCTTTGGGTGAAGCAATGAAGGCGCAGCTCCAAGCAATGTTTTGGTATATGCATCCTGCGGATGCTCAAATACCTGCTGTGCCGGACCGTCTTCCATAATCTGTCCGTGATTCATGACGATAATACGGTCGGATACATACCGTACGGTTTGAATGTCATGCGAAATGAAGATCATCGAAAGACCCAACTCGCTCTTAAGATCGGTAAGCAGATTCAGGATTTGAGCCCTCACCGAAACGTCAAGCGCCGAAGTTGGCTCGTCGGCAATGATGGCAGAGGGGTTCAGCGACATGGCGCGAGCAATTGCCACACGCTGGCGCTGACCACCGGAAAGCTGACCCGGAAGAGCCCGGAGTGCAGAATGAGGAAGCCCTACCAAGCCGACAAGTTCATCGATGCGCTTCTCGCGCTCCTCCGGCGTTCCCACCTTGTGTACCAAAAGCGGATCCAAGAGCTGATCGTGCACAATCATACGGGGGTTAAGTGCCGTTGCGGGATCTTGGAAGACCACCGAGACCACACGACCTATCTGTTTACGCAGATCGGGGGTACGTTTGGTCACATCTTGA
>SKEP01000039.1_pt1 | contig 91770 bp, 74 predicted proteins | sample 4826901 | NCBI WGS metagenome assembly SKEP01 (sample SAMN11008806, study PRJNA524170) | human gut metagenome | biome: Human fecal sample; material: Feces; isolation source: fecal sample from pouch patient p4, p43, p49, p54, p55 | host: Homo sapiens | place: Israel: Tel-Aviv | collected 2014-03-20
GGAAAGGCAGTGTAAGAGACTACCGCCGTCCTGGTAACAGGCCGGGCACATGTAAACTCCATTCGAAGCAAGACCGAATAGAAAGCGATACGGCTGCCCGTCGTGCTTTCAGGTGGGTCGCTTGAGCTCTATGGCAACGTAGGGCCTAGACAGATGATTACCCAATGACATAACCCGGCTTATCGGTCTGATTGCGTATAAGAATAAGAAATTGAGATCTCACTGCTGATGTGGAAAATTTGTCTGCGTCAGTCGGTGAGATTTTTTTGCATAGAAAATTATTCTTAACTGCATTATAACTGGGAAATCTGATACAGGCAGATGTTTCAGTAAATAAGATTCCTGTATACGAAAAAATGATAGAATAAAAATAACCGGGAACAACGATGGCTCCCGGTTATGTAAAGATTCATATGAGGTACTGCTGATTATTTATTGCGTTTGCCAGTATATTTCTCTTCACAGTATTTGCATCTGTAAACTTCGTTCTCTTCATCTGCAAGAACAAATACCTGATCAAGACCCTGCTCAATAGAAGTGATGCAGCGGGGATTTTTGCATTTGATCACATTTACAACCTGTTTTGGAAGTTTCAGGTCTTTCTTTGCAACAATTTTCTCATCCTTGATGATGTTTACAGTAATGTTATGGTCAATGAAACCAAGGATATCCAGATCAAGATTCTCAATCGGGCATTCGACCTTGATGATATCTTTCTTTCCCATTTTGTTGCTACGTGCGTTCTTGATGATCGCAACAGTACAGTCAAGTTTATCAAGCTTCAGATCATGATAGATAGTCATGGCCTTGCCGGCTTTGATATGGTCTAATACATAACCTTCACGAAGTGCGCCAACATTTAACATGGTAATTTTACCTCCAGTAATGTGAGAATCAGGGCCATACGTACATATACACCGTACTGCACCTGTTTGAAATAAGCTGCTCTCGGGTCAGAATCTACTTCTGTTGCGATTTCGTTTACACGTGGAAGTGGATGAAGGATATACATATCATCCTTTGCAAGCTCCAGTTTCTGTTTATCCAGAATATAGAAATCTTTCATGCGGACATAATCTTCCTCATTGAAGAAACGTTCTTTCTGTACACGTGTCATGTACAGGATATCAAGTTCAGGTAAAGCGTCTTCAAGTCTCTCGACTTCCTGGAACTCAACATTGTTCTTCTTCAGGACATCTTCGCGGATGTAACTTGGGATACGAAGTTCTTCCGGTGAGATCAGTATAAACTTCACATTGTTGTAACGTACAAGTGCCTCGATCAGGGAGTGAACGGTACGTCCGAATTTCAGGTCACCGCACAGACCGATAGTAATGTTGTCTAAACGTCCCTTAAGAGAACGAATGGTAAGTAAATCAGTTAATGTCTGGGTAGGATGTTGATGACCACCGTCACCGGCGTTGATAACAGGAATAGAAGAAGCCATAGAAGCTACTAACGGAGCGCCCTCTTTCGGGTGACGCATAGCACAGATATCTGCATAACAGGAAACGACACGAATCGTATCAGCAACACTTTCGCCTTTGGAAGCGGAACTGGAATCAGCTGATGAAAAACCAAGGACTTTACCGCCGAGATTCATCATAGCAGCTTCAAAGCTGAGGCGGGTACGGGTACTTGGTTCGTAGAATAAGGTGGCAAGTCTCTTATCATCGCAGACATGTGCGTATTTATCAGGGTGTTTCTCAATATCACTGGCCAGGTCGAGAAGAGTGTTAAGCTCGTCTACAGACAGGTCAAGTGGACTCATTAAGTGTCTCATTTCATACCTCCATATTTTGTTGGTGCAGGAATTTTCGTAATCCTTCTTAACATCATATAATAATCAGGTATATTTTTCAAGATAGTTTTCCAAGTATTTTTTCAAAAAAAAGTCCGGTTCCGAACCACAGAGGCGCATAGTCAAAACGGATCACGCCCATGAAGTTGAAAGGGGAACTGCTGTAGTCCCAGGGACACATGTGAAAACGGCGCAAAAGGGTTCCACTTAAGAATTCTACGAAAAAAATCCCCACTGTGTAGATACAGCCGCGGATAAATGTGGACACTTTGGAAAGTCTGGCTGAAACAGGACGGATAATTGTGGCACAGCCATAGATGGGAAACATTAAAAGAGAGGTCCGGGCAGTCATGGTAAGTTCACCGGCCAGTATGGAATGGAGCCCTGTCCAGAGGATTTCCAGGCACCATCCTATAAAGCCGCAGATCAGAAAGTTTTTTTTCAAATCAGGATTCCTCCTTTACATAAATTTAACCTGTTTGTAGTATTGCCTGCCTTGAAAAAAACATACGTCTGGGCTATAATGAGCGAAAGCAGAATGTTACTGTAAATGGTAACAAATGAATTACATAAGAAAATATAAGGAGCCAAAAACATGAATTATCAGGAAAGCCGGGAATACATAGACAGAGTTACGCGGGAAATTCCCAGCGTACTTGGACTGGATCATATGCGGGAGATGATGAAACGTCTTGGAAATCCCCAGGATGATCTGAAGTATGTCCATGTAGCCGGCACGAATGGCAAAGGATCTGTCATCGCATTTCTCTATTCTGTATTATCAGAAGCAGGATACCGGGTAGGCAGATATGTATCCCCAACTCTTTATTCCTACAGAGGAAGAATGGAGATTTCAGGAAAGAGGATCAGCCGGGACAGCTTTGCCGCATATATGACACAGGTAGCAGATGTGATCGCTGCCATGACAGAGGACGGATATCCTCATCCCACAGCATTTGAGATCGAGACGGCTGTGGCATTTCTGTTTTTCAGAAACGAGAACTGTGATCTCGTACTTCTTGAAGTCGGAATGGGCGGAAATCTGGACGCCACCAACATTATCAAAAACACCATGCTGTCCGTGCTGGTATCCATAAGCATGGATCACATGTCTTTTCTTGGAAATACCCTGGGGGAAATCGCTGAGAAAAAAGCAGGAATCATAAAAGAGAACAGCCACGTTGTCACCGCTCTTCAGAAAAAAGAGGCCATGGACGTAATATGCAGTCAGTGTGTGAAATGCCATGCAGAATGTGTTGTGGCAGACCCGGGTAAGGCACAGGTACTGGCAGAAAGCTGTCTGGGTCAGACGCTTCTGTATGGGGGAGAAAAGTATGAGATTCCCCTGGCAGGTGTCTATCAGAAAGAGAACGCAGTGGTTGCTTTGAATGCCATGAAAGTGCTGGATACCCTTGGCTTTGCTTCCACACCGGAACAGAAGAAAGCGGGAATGAAGCATACAGTCTGGAATGGAAGATTCACAGTTCTTTGTACAGAGCCCCTTTTCGTAGTGGACGGAGCACATAATCCGGCAGCAGCAGACATGATGGCTGCATCTATTGAACATTATTTCAAAGGGAAACGTCTGATCTATATCATGGGCGTTTTCGGAGATAAGGATTACAGGAGTGTAGTGGCGAAAACAGTACCTTACGCAGACAAGATACTGACCATCCAGACACCGAACAATGAGCGTGCCCTTCCTGCTGCGAAGCTGGCTGAGACAGTGAAGGAATTCCATAAAGATGTCCAGGCCCGGGAATCCATAGAGCAGGCGGTGGAGACTGCCTTCAGACTGGCACATAAGGAGGATGTGATCCTCGCTTTCGGTTCTCTGTCGTTTATCGGAGAGATGACAGACCTGGTGGAGAAAGAGAAGAAACGAGAGGGAAAACAGAAATGATCGATTTACAGGAATGCAGAGATGAGATCGATGTGATCGACAGCGAGATCATACGTCTTTTTGAAAAAAGAATGAAAGTCTGCGAGGATGTTGCAGAATATAAGATCCGTACAGGCAAAAAAGTCCTGGATCCGGAACGTGAGAGGAAGAAACTGGAAGTATTAAGGGAAAAGGCCCACGGCGAGTTCAACCGGCTGGGAGCACAGGAACTGTTTCAGCAGATCATGGCTATCAGCCGTAAGAGACAGTATCAGCTTCTCAATGAGCATGGAGTGGAAGATGATGAGAAACTGGAGATGGTAGATCATCTGCCGCTGGAAAATGTGACCGTGGTGTTCCAGGGAGTAGAGGGAGCGTACAGCTATGCTGCCATGCGGGAATATTTTTCCGATGAGATCAGAAGCTTCCATGTGAAGACCTGGAGAGATGCCATGGAAGAAGTGGCAGAGGGACGTGCAGATTATGCAGTGCTTCCTATCGAGAATTCCACAGCAGGGATCGTGGCAGGAATCTATGATCTGCTGGCAGAGTATGATCTGAGCATTGTAGGAGAGCAGATCATCCGTCCGGAGCATGTGCTTCTGGGCATGCCGGATGCTTCCCTGGAAGATATTACCTGCGTATGCTCTCATCCTCAGGCACTGGCACAGTGCGGCAAATATCTGGAAGCCCATCCGGGCTGGAAGACCAGAGAGATGGAAAATACGGCAGGTTCTGCCAAACAGGTCAAAGAAGACGGGGATAAAACCCAGGCAGCCATTGCCAGCAGACAGGCGGGAGAACTTTATGGACTGATGATCCTGGCAGAGAATATCTGCTACAATGGACAGAATGCCACCCGGTTTATCATTGTAAGCAAGAAGCCGATCTATGTGAAAGATGCCCATAAGATCAGCATTTTCTTCGAACTGCCTCACGAAAGCGGAACCCTTTATAACATGCTTTCCCATATTATTTATAACGGACTGAACATGACGAAGATCGAGTCACGCCCTATTGCGGGACGTACCTGGGAGTACCGGTTCTTCGTGGATTTCGAAGGAAACTTAAAGGACAGTGCTGTGAAGAATGCACTGAGAGGAATCGAGGCGGAAGCGAACAGAATGAGGATCCTGGGAAATTATTAATACGACGGAAAAACCAAATAGAGTAAATTTAGAGGAAGAAATAACAATGGCAAGATTAAATGAATGTATACTTTATCGTAACTTTGAACACGGAGAGATCCTGGAGAAAATGGCAGGCCTGATGAATGCCTGGGAGAAGAAAGATCCGAAGCTTCAGGAAATGGAAGGCGTATTTTTCGAATGTGCCAACGGACTGGTGGAAAATGCAGGGATGTATGGATTTTCTGGAAATCTCTGGCACTGCTACCTTACATTTCTGCTGGTAAACAATGAGAATGCGTTCAGTACAGCCAGTGAGATCAGAGGTGCGGTAGAGGGAAGCATTAACGAACTTGCGTTAAATGATTTCGGTGTATTCAAGGAACTGTATGATTTCGACCTGAGTGTACTGGACGAGGCTTTCGGCATTTCCTGCTGCAGAGTTCTCTGTGATTACACAAACACAGGAAGCAACAGTAAGATGTTCAATTCCCGCATCAGAGACCGTATCTGCGAGATGAGCAAAACTCTGGCAGAAGCCCGGACAGCAGAAGAATTCATGGCAGATATGGTACAGTTCTATAAAGACTTCGGTGTAGGCAAGCTGGGACTTCACAAAGCATTCCGTGTAGGCCATGATGAGAATGATAACGTCGTGATCCAGCCTATCACCAGGATCGCACATGTGAAACTGGAAGACCTGGTAGGATATGAGATCCCGAAACAGAAACTCATCGAGAACACAGAAGCCTTTGTCAGAGGCAAAAAAGCCAACAACTGTCTGTTGTTCGGTGATGCAGGTACAGGTAAATCCTCCAGTATCAAAGGAATCCTGAACAGATATTATGATGAGGGACTTCGTATCATTGAGGTGTACAAGCATCAGTTCCAGGATTTGAATGATGTGATCGCACAGATCAAGAACAGAAACTATAAATTTATTATTTATATGGATGATCTTTCCTTTGAGGAATTTGAAATCGAATATAAGTATCTGAAAGCAGTGATCGAAGGCGGTCTGGAGAAGAAACCGGATAACATTCTGATCTATGCTACAAGCAACCGCAGACATCTGGTAAGAGAGAAATCCAGTGACAAGCTGGAGATCATGGATGATGATGATCTGCATTCCTCTGATACCGTACAGGAGAAACTTTCCCTGGTATACAGATTCGGTGTCCGTATCTATTACGGCGCACCAAGCAAAAAGGAATTCCAGACCATCGTTAAAGAACTGGCACAGAGAAACAAGATTACCATGCCTGAGGAGGAGCTTTTGCTGGAGGCCAATAAATGGGAACTTTCCCACGGCGGCCTGACAGGAAGAACTGCACAGCAGTTCATTGACCATCTTCTGGGAACTGTGGAAAAGTAGCACCTTTTCTCAGAAGAAATAATCCAATCGGAAGGAGAAAACAATATGGCAGTCATGACTTTTGCAGCGATTGACATTGGCTCCTATGAAGTGAGCATGAAGATTTTCGAGCTGTCAAAAAGAATCGGATTTCGGGAGCTGAATGATGTAAGATATAGTCTGGAACTGGGAAAAGGCGCCTATGCCAATAGCAGAATCGACACGGAAATGCTGGATGTTCTCTGTGAGATCCTTAATGATTTCAAGAGACTGATGAAGGATTTCGGTGTAACGGAATACCGTGCCTGCGGTACCAGTGCATTCAGGGAGCTTGCCAATCCGCTGATCACAGTGGAACAGATCCTGCGTAGAACAGGGCTGAAGATCGAGGTTTTAAGCAGTGCAGAGCAGCATTTTCTGGGCTATAAATCGATTGCAGCCATTGAAAAAGGATTCAAGAAAATGATCCAGAAGGGAACTGCCATACTGGATGTAGGCGGCGGAAGCCTGCAGGTTTCTCTTTTTGACAAGGATGCCCTGGTGACCACCCAGGGACTGAAAATGGGAAGCCTGCGTATCCGCCAGAGACTTCAGGAGCTGGAGAAATCCACCATCCATTATGATCAGCTTGTGGAGGAATTTATCCGCAATGACCTGACCAATTTCCAGCGTCTGTACCTGAAAGACAGGGATATTAAAAACGTGATCCTTATGGGAGATTTTATTACAGATATGATCTTCCAGGAGGAAATGGAAGATAAGATCATAACCAGGGAAGAGTTCATGAAGCGTTATGAAGATACGGTAGGCAAATCTGATCATGTGTTGGCACAGGAGATGGAGATCGATCCGGAATATGCATCTCTGGTTGTGCCTACCATGGTTGTATGCAAAAATTTTATTGATATTTTCAATGCGGAATCCCTCTGGGCACCAGGGGTCTCTCTTCTTGACGGAATTGCCTATGATTATGCGGAGAAAAAGAAATTTATAAAGAGTGTACATAATTTCGAGAATGATATTCTGGTAACTTCCAGAAATATTGCGAAACGTTATTTCAGCAGCAAGAGTCATATTCAGGGTACCATGAACCTGTGTCTGGATATTTTTGACAGCATGAAGAAAGTTCACGGTATGGGATCCAGGGAACGTCTGCTCCTGCAGATCTCGGCATTGCTTCATGACTGCGGCAAATATATCAGTATGGGAAATGTGGCAGAGTGCTCTTACCAGATCATTATGTCCACGGATATTATCGGATTGTCTTCTCTTGAACGCAAGATGATCGCCTCTGCAGTGCGGTATAATACTTCCTCTTTCGGAGACTACGAGGAGCTTCAGATGATGGGGGCAGGCATTGACAGAGAGAGTTATATAAAGATCGCCAAGATGACAGCAATCCTCAGGCTGGCCAATGCCATGGACAGAAGCCATTGCCAGAAGGTAAAGGGGATCAAAACCGTGCTGAAAGACAGGGAACTGCAGATGGTGATGGATTCCACCCAGGATATTTCCCTGGAACTGGGACTTCTGAAGGATAAGGTTGCATTTTTTGAAGAAGTGTTTGGAATCCGTCTTGTACTCAGACGTAAAGGAAGGGCATAGAGGAGGTAGATTATGGAACTGGGAAAATTTGAGAAAAGCGAAAATTTTGTAAACCGTGAACTGAGCTGGCTGAAATTTGATGAGCGTGTACTCAGCGAGGCCAGGGACAAAAATCTGCCTCTTTTTGACAGACTGAAATTCTTAAGTATTACAGCTTCCAACCTGGATGAATTCTTTATGGTGCGTGTGGCTTCCCTGAAAGATCAGGTACACGCAGGATATCATAAGACAGATATCGCGGGAATGACTGCCAAAGAGCAGCTGAAAGAGATCAGTGCCAGAACTCATGAGCTGGTTCATGTTCAGTATAATACCCTGAACCGTTCCCTGCTCCCTGCGCTTGATAAAGTGGGACTTCATCTGGTGGCAGAGCATGAGAATCTGAGTGATGCCCAGAAGACTTTTGTAGACAGATATTTCGAAGATAATGTGTATCCTGTGCTTACACCTATGGCCATGGATTCTTCCAGACCGTTTCCGCTGATCAGAAACAAGACATTGAATATCGGTGCCCTGATCTCCAAGAAAGATAAAAAGGGCAAAGAAGAGCTGATGTTTGCCACTGTACAGGTTCCGTCTGTTCTTCCGAGGGTAGTGCAGATCCCTTCAAAAAAAGCAGAAGACACCACGGTGATCCTTCTGGAGGAGATCATAGAGAGAAATATTGATAAACTGTTTCTCAGTTATGATGTGGTATGCGCCCATCCTTACAGGATCATGCGTAATGCGGATCTGACTATTGACGAGGATGAGGCAGAGGACCTGCTGGTGGAGATCCAGAAGCAGCTGAAGAAACGCCAGTGGGGCGAGGTGATCCGTCTGGAAGTGGAAGATAAGATGGATAAACGTCTGCTGGATATTCTGAAGATGGAATTTGATATCAAAGACGCAGATATTTTTGCCATCAATGGACCTCTGGATCTGACCATGCTGATGAAGGTTTACGGAGCAGAAGGTTTTGATCAGTATAAAACACCCCGTTATCAGCCGGCTCCTGTACCTGAATTTCAGAATGATAAAGACATTTTCCAGGTGATCCGTGAGGGAGATGTATTCCTGCATCATCCATATATGAGTTTTGACCCTGTGGTAAATTTCGTGCGTCAGGCAGCGAAGGATCCGGAAGTTCTGGCCATCAAGCAGACCCTTTACCGTGTCAGCGGAAATTCTCCCATCATTGCGGCACTGGCACAGGCAGCAGAGAACGGCAAACAGGTTTCCGTACTGGTTGAGCTGAAGGCCCGTTTCGATGAAGAGAATAATATTGTGTGGGCGAAGAAACTGGAAAAAGCAGGCTGTCATGTTATTTACGGTCTGGTAGGTTTAAAGACACACAGTAAGATTACGCTGGTAGTAAGAAAAGAAGAAACAGGAATCCGCCGTTATGTACATCTGGCAACAGGTAACTATAATGATTCCACAGCCAAGCTTTATACAGACTGCGGTATTTTTACCTGCGATGAACGGTTCGGGGAAGATGCGACAGCAGTATTCAATATGCTGTCCGGTTATTCAGAACCGAAATGCTGGAATAAACTGATCGTGGCACCCATCTGGATGAAAAACAGATTTCTGGATATGATCGAAAGAGAAGCAGAGAATGCAAAGAAAGGACTTCCGGCAGGGATCAGGGCGAAGATGAATTCCCTCTGTGATCCGAAAATTATGGCAGCTCTTTATTATGCTTCTTCCTGCGGGGTGCAGGTGGAGCTGCTGGTGCGAGGCATCTGCTGTCTGAAAGCAGGGGTAGCCGGGCTCAGTGAAAATATCCATGTTCGTTCCATAGTAGGAGAATTTCTGGAGCACAGTCGTATTTTCTATTTCGAGAATGGTGGAAATCCGGAAATCTATATGGGAAGTGCTGACTGGATGCCGCGTAACCTGGATCGTCGTGTGGAGATCGTTTTCCCTGTAGAGGATGAAGAAATTAAGAAAGAACTTATCCATATCCTTGATCTGGAATTCAGGGACAATGTCAAGGCACATATCCTGCAGTCGGACGGAACCTATGAGAAACCGGACAGAAGAGGAAAAGCACAGATCAATTCCCAGATGGAATTCTGCATGGAGGCCACAGAGAAGGCTGCCTTTCATAAACATAAAACCCAGGCAGAGAAATCCAGAGTGTTTGTCCCGGCAGAACCGGCAGAGGATATTGAGGAATGATAAAAGGATCTGCTCCAGCGCCTTTATAAGGCGCTGTGGGCGGCAGGTTCTGCAGATGAAAAACTGTCAGAATTGCATATAAAGTAGAAAAAATAAATTTTTTAAAAAAAAGTACTTGCATTTTAGAAAAAGATGGTGTATATTAAACAAGTCGACAGCGAAGAGCGAACGACAGAGAAACAGATGGCCAGTTGGTCAAGGGGTTAAGACGTCGCCCTCTCACGGCGAAAACACGGGTTCGATTCCCGTACTGGCTGCTATTAAATAGTGAGAACGAATGAAAAGTGATCAGAACGATGTTCTGGTCATTTTTTTTCGGATAAAACTCACCGGGACATTTTTTGTGAAAATGTGTACTTGAAATAAATTCATATTTCGTATATAATACGGAACAAACGTTCGAAATATAAACTTCGAATTCAGAGGTAAATAACAGTACACAGATTAATTATTATAGAAAGAAAGGAAATGTAACAGACATGGCAAAGAAAAACACCTATGATGCAGGGAGTATCTCTGTCCTGGAAGGCCTGGAGGCAGTTCGTAAGCGTCCCGGAATGTACATCGGAAGTGTTTCACGAAAGGGACTTAATCATCTGATCTATGAGATCGTAGACAATGCTGTAGATGAACATCTGGCGGGCTACTGCAGTCTGATCCATGTGGTTCTGGAGAAAGACGGTTCCTGTACAGTCACAGATAACGGACGTGGAATTCCGGTAGATATGCATGAGAAAGGAGTATCAGCAGAGCGTCTGGTATTTACTACTCTTCATGCAGGCGGCAAATTCGATAATTCCGCTTATAAGACAAGTGGAGGACTTCATGGAGTAGGTTCTTCTGTTGTAAATGCCCTGTCTACATATCTTGACATTAAGATCAGCCGTGACGGATATGTTCACCATGATCATTATGAACGGGGAATTCCTACCATTGAACTGGAAGAGGGACTTCTGCCGAAATTAAGTAAGACCAGACAGACAGGAACCAGTATTAACTTTCTGCCTGATCCGGAGATCTTTGAGAAGACCAGATTTTCAGCAACAGAGGTAAAGAGCAGGCTTCATGAGACTGCATACCTGAATCCGGAACTGACCATTCACTTCGAGGATAAAAGAGGACAGGAGATTGAAGATATTACCTATCATGAACCGGATGGCATCATCGGATTTATCAAGGATCTGAACCACAGTGCGGAAGTTCTCCATGAGCCGGTTTATCTGAAGGGGGAAGCGGACGGCATTCAGGTGGAAGTGGCATTTCAGTTTACCAATGAGTTCCGTGAGAATGTGCTGGGCTTCTGTAATAACATTTATAATGCAGAGGGCGGTACTCATCTGACTGGATTTAAGACTACATTTACCACAGTGATGAATACTTATGCCAGAGAGATCGGTGTTCTGAAGGATAAAGATCCGAATTTCACAGGTGCAGATATCCGTAACGGAATGACAGCGGTCGTTTCCATTAAGCATCCGGAACCACGATTCGAGGGTCAGACCAAAACGAAGCTGGACAACCAGGATGCATCCCGTGCAACCGGTAAGGTTGTGGGAGAGCAGATGGTACTCTATTTCGACCGAAATCTGGAAACTCTTAAGACAATCCTCTCCTGTGCAGAGAAAGCTGCCAAGATTCGCAAGACAGAAGAGAGAGCCAAGATCAATCTTCTGACCAAACAAAAATATTCCTTTGATTCCAATGGAAAGCTGGCGAACTGCGAGAAGAAAGATCCTTCCCAGTGTGAGATCTTCATCGTAGAGGGAGATTCTGCCGGTGGTTCTGCCAAGACTGCCCGTAACCGTAATTATCAGGCAATCCTGCCGATCAGAGGTAAGATCCTGAACGTAGAGAAAGCAACCATTGATAAAGTACTTGCCAATGCGGAAATCAAGACCATGATCAATGCATTCGGCTGCGGATTCTCTGAAGGGTATGGAAATGACTTTGACATCACGAAACTTCGCTATGATAAGATCGTGATCATGGCAGATGCCGATGTGGATGGAGCACATATTTCCACACTGCTTCTTACATTATTCTACCGTTTCATGCCGGATCTGATCACAGAAGGACATGTGTACATCGCCATGCCGCCGCTGTATAAGGTTATGCCGAAGAAAGGGCAGGAAGAATATCTGTACGATGATAAGGCCCTGGAGAAATACAGACGCTCCCATAAACCAGGAAGTTTTACCCTTCAGAGATATAAAGGTCTGGGTGAAATGGATGCAGAACAGCTCTGGGAGACCACTCTGAATCCGGAAACCAGAATGATGAAGCGTGTGGAGATCGAGGATGCGAGACTTGCATCCAACGTGACAGAAGTTCTGATGGGAAGCGATGTCCCGCCGAGAAAGAAATTTATCTATGAGCATGCACAGGATGCAGAACTGGACATCTGATGTGTAACTGAATGGAGGAATGAAAGAAATGGAAACAAAACAGGAGAATGTAATCCCTACCGACTATGCGGAGGTCATGCAGAAATCCTATATCGATTATGCCATGAGCGTTATTATCTCCAGAGCCCTGCCGGATGTGCGTGACGGATTGAAGCCTGTACAGCGGAGAACCCTGTATGATATGTATGAACTGGGTATCCGCTATGACAGACCATACAGGAAATGTGCCCGTATCGTAGGGGATACCATGGGTAAATATCACCCTCACGGTGACAGTTCGATCTATGAAGCACTTGTAGTAATGGCGCAGGATTTCAAGAAAGGCAGAACACTGGTGGACGGACATGGAAACTTCGGTTCCATCGAGGGTGACGGTGCAGCTGCTATGCGATATACAGAGGCCAGACTGGAGAAACTGACACAGGATGTCTTTCTCGAAGACCTGGATAAGAATGTCGTAGACTTTATGCCGAACTTCGACGAGACAGAGAAGGAACCTGTGGTACTTCCTGTCAGAATCCCCAATCTGCTGGTAAATGGAGCAGATGGTATCGCAGTCGGTATGGCAACCAGCATTCCGCCTCACAATCTGGGTGAAGTGGTAGATGCGGTAAAAGCATATATGAAGAATAACGATATCAGTGTTAAAGGTCTGATGCGCTATCTGAAAGGACCGGACTTCCCCACAGGCGGCCTGGTAGTAAATAAAGATGATCTGCTCAAGATTTATGAGACAGGAACCGGTAAACTCCGTGTCAGAGGTAAAGTGGAGACCGTGAAGCTCAAAGGCGGCAGACAGCAGCTTGTGATTACGGAAATCCCATATACCATGATCGGTGCCAATATTGGAAAATTCCTGAATGATATTGCATCTCTTGTGGAAAACAAGAAGACAACAGATATCGTAGATATTTCCAACCAGTCTTCCAAAGAGGGAATACGGATTGTTCTGGATCTGAAACGTGATGCAGATGTAGAGAACCTTACAAACATGCTCTATAAGAAGACCAAACTGGAAGATACCTTCGGTGTAAATATGCTGGCAGTTGCAGACGGCAGACCGGAAACTCTCAGTCTGAAACAGGTGATCGAACATCATGTAGATTTCGTATTTGATATTACCACCAGAAAATATACCACACTTCTGAACAAAGAGCAGGAGAAGAAAGAAATCCAGGAAGGTCTTATCAAGGCATGCGATGTGATCGACCTGATCATTGAGATCCTGCGCGGAAGCAAGAGCAGAGAACAGGTAAAAAAATGCCTGGTTGACGGTGCAACAGAAGGAATCAGGTTCAAGAGCAAATCCAGCGAGAAAGCTGCACAGAAACTGCGTTTCTCAGAGAAACAGGCAGCAGCAATCCTGGATATGCGTCTGTATAAGCTGATCGGTCTGGAGATCGAAGCGTTGCAGGCAGATTATGCAGAGACGATGAAGAACATTGCGCGATATGAAGATATCCTGAATAATTATGACTCCATGGCAGAAGTGATCATGAAAGATCTGGACCAGATCAAGAAAGAATATGGAACCAGACGCCGTACAGTGATCGAGAATGCAGAGGAAGTTGTATACGAAGAGAAGAAGATGGAAGAGATGGAAGTTACCTTCCTGATGGACCGTTTCGGATATATGAGGATCATTGACAAGTCTGCATACGAGAGAAACAAAGAAGCTGCCAATGCAGAGAATAAGTATGTATTTAACTGTATGAATACAGATAAGATCTGTATTTTTACAGATAACGGCAAGATGCACAGCGTCAAAGTGGCAGATATCCCGCTGGTACGTTTCAGGGACAAGGGAACTCCTGCAGATAATCTGAGCAATTATGACAGCGCCCGGGAGCGGATGTTGTATGTGGCTCCTCTTGCTGCTGTGAAAGAATCTACGTTATTATTTGTAACAGCATCGTCTATGTGCAAACTGGTAGCAGGAGAGGAATTCGATGTGGCGAAGAGGACCATCGCATCCACCAAGCTGACAGAGGGGGATGAACTGATCTTCGTAGGCGCATCCGATGAAATGGAGCAGATCGTCCTTCAGAGTGAAGGAGGATATTTCCTCAGATTCCAGAAACAGGATGTTTCCACTGTGAAAAAGACTTCCATCGGTGTAAGGGGAATGAAACTTGCAGAAGGGGACAGACTTGCCCATGCATATCTTCTGGAATCCAGACAGGAGTACACCATCACACATCATGACAAGCCATATACTCTGAACAAGATAAAACTGGCCAAACGAGACAGTAAGGGAACGAAACCACGCATATAAAATCAGGCCGGAAAAGCTTTCAGGGTGAACAAATCCGGCAAAAACAAGGTTTTTACAGGAAAAGCCTTGCAATTGTAAAGAATTGGTGTTACAATACGGATAAATCAGAACTTGTAAACATGGGAGTGGGCGTAAGCCCACTCTTATTTGTTGCATAGAAAGGTAGGTGGGAAAATGAGCAGACGGGAAGAATATGAAAAGCGCGCAGAAGAACTTCTGGCACCGATCGTAGAGCAGAACGGATTTGAACTGGTAGATGTAGAATATGTCAAAGAGGCAGGAACCTGGTATCTGAGAGGATACATTGATAAAGAGGGTGGGATCACAGTGAATGACTGTGAGACAGTCAGCAGAGCTTTCAGCGACAGACTGGATGAGAATGATTTTATTGAAGACAGTTATATTATGGAGATCAGTTCGCCGGGACTGGACAGACCGCTGAAGAAAGAGAAAGATTTCAAAAGAAACATGGGGAAACCGGTGGAGGTCCGCACCTATCGGCCGATCGAGAAGCAAAAAGAGTTCTGTGGTGTTTTAACCGCATATGATAGTAACAGTGTGACAATCGATGAGGACGGAAACGAGCGCGTTTTTGATAAAAAGGACATTGCCCTGATACGTCCGGCAATAGAGTTTTAGATAAATTCAGGAGGATAAGAAAAAAATGAACAAAGAGTTAATGGAGGCGCTGGATATTCTGGAAAAAGAAAAAAATATCAGCAAAGACACCCTGCTTGAGGCAATTGAACAGTCTTTGATCCAGGCTTGCAAGAACCATTTCGGCAAAGCTGACAATGTACATGTGACCATTAATCCGGAAACATGTGATTTCGCAGTATATGCTGACAGAACCGTTGTAGAATATGTAGAAGATCCTGCAATGGAGATTTCACTGACAGATGCACAGAAGATCACTTCCAGAGCTGAGATCGGTGGAATGGTTCAGGTTCCGGTCCAGTCAAAGGAATTCGGACGTATCGCAACACAGAATGCCAAGAACGTGATCCTGCAGAAGATCCGTGAAGAAGAGCGCAAGGTACTCTTCGATGAATATTACGGCAAAGAGAAAGAAGTAGTGACCGGTATTGTACAGCGTATCATGGGCAAGAATGTAAGCATTAACCTGGGCAAGGCAGATGCTGTCCTCAGCGAAAATGAGCAGGCGAAAGGGGAAACCTTCCAGCCTACTGAGAGGATCAAAGTGTATATCCTGGAAGTTAAGGATACACCGAAAGGTCCGCGTATCCTGGTATCCAGAACCCATCCTGGTCTTGTAAAACGTCTCTTTGAGTCTGAAGTAGCAGAAGTCAAAGACGGAACTGTTGAGATCAAGAGCATTGCCCGTGAGGCTGGTTCCCGTACAAAGATCGCTGTATGGAGCAATGATCCGGACGTAGATCCGGTAGGTGCCTGTGTAGGTATGAACGGAGCGCGTGTCAACGCGGTAGTGGATGAACTCCGCGGAGAGAAGATCGATATCATCAACTGGGATGAGAACCCGGCAATCCTCATTGAGAACGCATTAAGCCCGGCGAAAGTTATCGCAGTTATGGCAGATCCGGATGAGAAGACTGCACTGGTTGTAGTTCCGGATTATCAGCTTTCCCTTGCCATCGGTAAAGAAGGACAGAATGCACGTCTGGCAGCCAGACTGACAGGATTCAAGATCGACATCAAGAGTGAGACCCAGGCAAGAGAGTCCGGTGACTTCTATGACTATGATGAGGAAGAAACTGAAGAAGAAACAGCAGAGGATGCAGCAGAAGAAACTGTAACTGAAGAAGATGCAGCAGCAGAGGAGATTCCGGCTGAGGAAGATCCGACAGAAGTTCAGGAAGCAGAAGAGAATGAAGACGAAGAATAAGATTCCCATGCGCCAGTGTACAGGCTGCAGGGAAATGAAAAGCAAGAAAGAAATGATCAGAGTTTTAAAGACCGCAGAAGATGAGATCGTACTTGATACTACCGGTAAGAAGAATGGCAGAGGCGCGTATCTCTGCTTTTCCAGAGACTGCCTGGAAAAAGCGATCAGGAATCATGGTCTTGAGCGCTCACTGAAAATTGCGGTTCCCGATGAAGTATATGAACGACTGAAAAAGGAGCTGGAAGATATTGAAAAATAACAAAGTACTGTCGCTGATAGGGCTGGCTACCAAGGCTGGCAAGACCGTAAGCGGGGAATTTTCCACAGAGAAATCTGTTAAGACCGGAAAAGGACTGCTTGTGATCGTAGCTGAGGATGCCTCCGAGAATACAAAGAAGAAATTTCGGAACATGTGCAGCTTTTATGAAGTTCCGATCTACTTCCTCTCAGATAAAGAGAGTTTAGGCAGAGCAATGGGAAAGGAGTACCGTGCCTGTCTGGCTGTCCAGGATGAGAACTTTGCGAAAGCAATCATGAAGGAGGTATAGCAATTGTCTAAATTGCGGGTACATGAGCTGGCAAAAGAGCTTGGACGACAGAACAAAGAAGTAATCGAGTTTCTGAAATCCAGAGGTGTTGAAGTCAGGAGCCATATGAGTATGGTGGATGAGCCTCTGATTTCGGTGGTAAAGAATAGATTTTCAAATAATAACAGGGGAAAGGAGCATATTGCGAAATTGGATACTCCCAAGACAGAAGAAAAGGTTGTAACAGCAAAATCTGAAGGAGATAAAGCTGAAACACCTAAAAAGAAAAAAAATATTATCCGCGTTTACCATGCACAGAATGCAAGTGACGGAGGAAAAACAACAAGAAAGAAACCGGCAAAAGCCGAAGGCGAGAGAACAGGTGCGCCAAGAAATACAGAAGGAAAATCTTCTGATAACAGAACAGATGGTGAAAGACCAAGAAGAAATAATGGAGACCGTTCCAATGCCGGTAACAGAAGACCGCAGGGAGACGGAAACCGTCAGGGAAGATCCCAGGGCGAAGGCAGAGCTCAGGGCGATGGAAATCGTCAGGGCGGACGCTTCGGCGGGCAGGGAAGATCCCAGGGTGACGGCCAGGGACGCCAGGGCGGAAGACCACAGGGCGATGGAAATCGTCAGGGTGGACGTTTCGGCGGCCAGGGAAGATCCCAGGGTGATGGCCAGGGACGCCAGGGCGGAAGATCACAGGGCGATGGAAATCGTCAGGGTGGACGTTTCGGCGGCCAGGGAAGATCTCAGGGCGATAACCGTCAGGGAGGCAGACCACAGGGTAATAGTCAGGGTCGTCCGGATGGAAACAGAAGTGAGGGACGCGACGGACGCTTCGGCGGTGGTCAGGGACGTCAGGGACAGCGCCAGAATACCAGAAAGAATGATGATATGGTATTTGCACCGGAACTGACCAAGACTTCCAAAGACAGCAAGAGAGAGCGCGACAGAGAAAACAAGAATAAGAAGAAAGATTTCGATAAGAGCCAGGGCGGCGGACGCAGACCAAATCAGGGTGGATTCAACAAGAATTCCAGAATCCCGAAAGCTCTGCAGAAACCAACTCCACAGCCAAAACAGGAAGAAAAGAAACCTGAGGTTAAAGAAATCACACTTCCGGAGAAGATGACAATCCGTGAACTGGCAGAAGCAATGAAGATGCAGCCGTCAGTGATCGTTAAGAAACTCTTCATGGAAGGTATGATGGTTACTGTAAACCATGAGATCGACTTTGAGAAAGCTCAGGAGATCGCTCTGGATTACGATATCATCGCAGAAAAAGAAGAGAAAGTGGACGTCATCGAAGAACTCCTCAAAGAGGACGAAGAAGACGAGAAAGATATGGTTCCGAGACCACCTGTAGTCTGTGTTATGGGTCATGTCGATCATGGTAAAACATCTCTTCTGGATGCAATCCGTAAGACAAACGTAACACGCGGCGAGGCCGGCGGTATCACACAGCATATCGGTGCTTCTGTAGTAGAGGTTAACGGTCAGAAGATCACATTCCTGGATACACCTGGACATGAAGCTTTTACAGCCATGCGTATGCGTGGTGCAAACTCCACAGATATCGCAGTTTTGGTTGTAGCAGCAGATGATGGTGTAATGCCTCAGACTGTAGAGGCTATCAGCCATGCAAAAGCAGCAGGTGTTGAGATCATCGTTGCCATCAACAAGATTGATAAACCAAGTGCAAATATCGAACGTGTAAAACAGGAACTTTCCGAGTATGAACTCATTCCGGAAGACTGGGGCGGAAGTACAATCTTCGTTCCTGTATCTGCACACACAGGAGAAGGAATCGATACTCTTCTTGAGATGATCCTTCTTACAGCAGAAGTCTGCGAACTCAAAGCAAACCCGAATCGTGAAGCAAGAGGTCTTGTGATCGAGGCGCAGCTTGATAAAGGTAAAGGTCCGGTTGCTACTATCCTTGTTCAGAAAGGTACTCTCCATGTAGGAGACTTCATTGCAGCAGGAGCATGCAGCGGTAAGGTTCGTGCCATGATGGACGACAAGGGACGCAGGATCAAAGAAGCAGGTCCGTCTACTCCTGTAGAGATCCTCGGACTTGGTGATGTTCCGAATGCAGGTGAGATTCTTCTTGCATTTGAGAGCGATAAAGAAGCGAAGAATTTCGCAGGTGCATTTGTATCTGAGAACAAGAACCGCCTTCTTGAGGAAACGAAGGGCAAACTGTCTCTGGATAATCTCTTTGACCAGATTCAGGCAAGTGATCTGAAAGAGCTGCCGATCATCGTCAAAGCAGACGTACAGGGATCTGTAGAAGCCGTAAAACAGAGCTTAACAAAGCTTTCCAACGAAGAAGTAGTTGTAAAAGTAATCCATGGCGGTGTTGGTGCTGTCAATGAATCTGACGTAAGTCTTGCAGCTACATCTAATGCGATTATCATCGGATTTAACGTTCGTCCTGATGCAACAGCAAAACAGCTTGCTGAGCAGGAGGGCGTAGATCTTCGTCTGTACAGAGTCATTTATCAGGCAATCGAAGACGTAGAATCTGCTATGAAGGGTATGCTGGATCCTGTATACGAGGAGAAAGTCATAGGTCATGCAGAAGTACGTCAGCTGTTCAAGGCATCCGGCGTTGGAACGATCGCAGGAAGCTATATCCTGGATGGTGTCTTCCAGAGAAACTGCAAGGTTCGTATTTCCAGAGAAGGCGAGCAGATCTTCGAAGGTGAACTTGCATCCCTGAAGAGATTCAAGGACGATGTTAAGGAAGTTAAGGCAGGATACGAGTGTGGTCTTGTATTTGACGGATTTAACGATGTCAAGGAAGAAGATAAAGTAGAAGCTTATATCATGGTAGAGGTGCCAAGGTAGTCAATGTAAATAAGGGGTGCGCGATTCATGGTGTTACGGACAGCGTGACGCGCACCTTTTTATAAGAGATATAACAACGAAGGTATCATGGTTATATCTGAAATAATAGGAGATTAAAATGAGAAAAAACAGTATTAAGAATACACGGATCAATGGAGAAGTTCAGAAAGAACTCAGTACCATTATCCGCAATGAGATCAAGGACCCGCGTATTCATCCAATGACATCTGTCATGGCTGTAGAAGTGGCTCCTGATCTGAAAACCTGCAAAGCATACATCAGTGTGCTGGGAGAGAAAGAAGCAAAAGAGGCAACCATCAAAGGTCTCAAGAGTGCAGAAGGCTACATCAGACGCCAGCTTGCGCGCAACTTAAATCTGAGAAACACACCGGAGATCCGTTTCATTCTGGACGAATCTATTGAATACGGCGTAAATATGTCCAAACTGATTGATGACGTTACAAAGAAAGACAACTCCCACAGACAGGCTGAGGAGCAGGAAGAGATTTGAGAGGGTGAATGCATGAAGAATATTGCGGAGATACTGGAAGGAGTAAAAACAATGGGAATCGGCGGACACATCCGTCCGGATGGTGACTGCGTTGGTTCCTGTATGGCATTGTATTTATATGTAAAAACCTATTATCCGGAAATTCAGGTAGATGTTTATCTGGATAATCCGAAACCTGTTTTCGGACATATTGACTGTATGGACGAGATCAAAACAGAACTGGACGGCGACAAAGAGTATGATCTTTTTGTTACCTGTGATGTAAGTGCCAGAGACCGACTTGCTCTTGCAGGTCCGTATTTTGACACTGCAAAGAAAACCGCCTGCATTGATCATCACATCAGTAATCCGGGATTTGCACAGGTCAATCACATCAGAGGCGAAGTAAGCTCTGCATGTGAAGTACTCTACGGATTATTTGATCCTGAGAAAGTGGTCCGTACGATCGCGGTACCGATCTATACAGGAATGGTTCATGATACAGGAGTATTTCAGTATTCCTCAACGTCACCAGAGACTATGCGCATTGCCGGTGAACTGATGAAGACAGGATTCAATTTCAGCAAGATCATTGATGAGTCCTTTTATCAGAAAACTTACGTTCAGAATCAGGTTATGGGACGTGTTCTCGCAGAGAGCATTATTCTTCTGGATGGCAAATGCATTATCGGATATCTCAAGAAAAAAGACATGGACTTCTATGGAGTAGAGGGCAAGGATCTGGATGGCATCGTCAGCCAGCTGCGCCTTACAGAGGGCGTGGAAGTTGCCATGTTCCTGTATGAACTGGAAACACAGTCCTTTAAAGTTTCTCTTCGCTCTAACGGCAAAGTTGATGTGAGCAAGATTGCAGTATACTTTGGCGGCGGTGGTCATATGAGAGCAGCCGGATGTGATCTGCAGGGATCAGTATATGATGTCATCAACAATGTGACAGAACAGATCTGCAAAGAATTTCAGGAGTGCGGTGTCTGATGGACGGCGTAATTGTAATCCGTAAGGAAAAAGATTTTACTTCCCATGATGTGGTTGCGAAGCTGCGCGGGATTCTTCATATGAAGAAGATCGGACATACAGGAACTCTGGATCCGGACGCGGAAGGCGTACTACCGGTGGCTTTGGGAAAAGCAACCCGCCTGGTGGATATGATCACAGACAAAGAGAAAACATACGAAGCAGTGATGCGCCTGGGTGTTGTCACAGATACACAGGATATGAGTGGAACTGTACTTTCACAGGCAGCAGAACTTCATGTCACAGAAGAGGAACTGAGAGCAGCGATAGAGTCTTTCGCAGGAGATTATATGCAGGTACCTCCCATGTATTCGGCACTGAAAGTCAACGGAAAGAAGCTCTATGAACTTGCCAGAGAGGGCAAGACCGTGGAGCGCAAACCAAGGCCAGTACATTTCTATGAAATAGAGATCCTTGAGATTAATCTTCCACTGGTACGTTTCTGCGTAACCTGCAGCAAAGGAACCTATATCCGTACTTTATGTCATGATATCGGTGAGAAGCTGGGATGCGGAGCTGCCATGGAGACTCTTCTGCGTACAAAAGTAGGCAGATTTACCCTGGACGATGCCATTACTCTGGCACAGACAGAGGAAGCAGTGAAGAACGGCAAGATAGAAAGCAAGGTTCTTGGCATTGAAGAAATCCTTGCAGAGTATCCGCGTGTATGCTGCACAAAAGAAGGCGACAGGCTTCTGGCAAATGGAAATCCTCTTGTACAGGCGCTGGTTGATGCAGAGGAGAAAGACGGCTGGATCCGTATGTGTAACAGCGAAGGGAGCTTCGCCGGAGTTTACCAGTGGGATGAAAAAAGAGACAGGTATTTTCCTGTAAAGATGTTTTAGGAGACACGATGGAATATTTAAGGATTGAACAAGATTTTCCCAGAATTTCACACAGTGCGGTAACACTTGGGAAGTTTGACGGCATACACCGCGGACATCAGAAACTGGTTGAGAAAATTATTGAGCAGAAACAGGAAGGTGCACAGGCGGTTGTACTTGCACTGGGAACTGCCTCAAGAACAATCCTCACAAAGGAAGAGAGATGCCGTGTTCTGGAAGAAATGGGAGTGGACGTGCTGTTAGAATGCCCGCTCACAGAGAAAATACGGCACATGAAAGCAGAGAATTTTATAAAAGAAATATTGATAGGGGACCTGCAGGCCTCCTATGTGGCAGTTGGAGAGGATTTCCGTTTTGGCTATGAGCGGAAGGGAACTCCTGCCATGCTGAAAGAGTTCGGAAAGAAATATGGATTTCATACGGAAGTCCTACCAAAAGAAATGGACGGACGCCGTAAGATCAGCAGCACATTTGTCAGGGAAGAACTGAACAGAGGGAATATGGAGAAGTTTCATTATCTTATGGGAACAGACTTCTCAGTAGAGGGAATCGTCGAACACGGACGTGGAATGGGACACAAGTATCTGCTCCCGACCACAAACCTGATCCCTCCAGTAGAGAAACTGATGCCGCCAAACGGCGTTTACATCACAGTTTCCCATTTCAAAGACAAAGCCTACCAGGGAATCACCAATGTGGGGCATAAGCCTACAGTGGGCGGTGAGAAATTTATCGGTGTGGAAACATACCTCTTTGACTGCAATGAGGATCTGTATGGAGAATACTGTAAAGTAGATTTCAAAAAATTCCTCAGACCAGAACAGAAGTTCTCTTCGCTGGAAGCATTAAAGGCACAGTTAGAGAGAGATGCCGGTAAGGGAAAAGAATATTTTCGGCAGATTAAATAGTTTCCTGTATTTAATTTTGTTGGAAGTTTGTAAAAAAAGAGGTTTACACGCCAAGGTCAATGTGCTATACTAACCAAGGTGAATTTAGCCCATGTTCAGGGACTGGACACTCCGACCATCTCTTAATATGTGGCGGTCAATCAATAATAATTATAAGAATACAGGAGGAAATCACAATGATTTCAAAAGAAAAGAAAGCAGCAATCATGAAAGAATATGCAAGAACTGAAGGAGATACAGGATCACCGGAAGTACAGGTAGCAGTTCTTACAGCAAGAATTCAGGAACTTACAGAGCATTTACAGAACAACCATAAAGATCATCACTCCAGACGTGGTCTTCTGAAAATGGTAGGTCAGAGACGTGGACTGTTAGCTTACCTGAAGAAAACAGACATCGAAAGATACCGTGCACTGATTGAAAAATTAGGCTTAAGAAAATAATAGCCTTTTAGTATGCGGAAGGGGGCGGATTTCCATCCGCCTCCCTTTTTATGTTATGTGACAGGAGTTATTTCCGAGACTACTGAAAAGATTATTTTAACCGATAAACTTAAAGTAGTTTTTTCAGTTGTTTCGGACTCCTGTTTTATAAGTAATGATTTCATGAAAAGCCCCGAACTATGCAGTTATGCGGGCAGTTTTGCAAAGTAATATAATAACCTCAATATGAAAAAAGGAGAATGAACGTATGTACAAAAGTTATTCCATGGAATTAGCTGGAAGAACCTTAACAGTAGATATCAACCGTGTTGCAAAACAGGCAAACGGTGCTGCATTAATGCATTATGGCGATACTACAGTTTTATCTACAGCAACAGCATCTAAAGAGCCAAGAGAAGGAATCGATTTCTTCCCGTTAAGCGTTGAATATGAAGAGAAAATGTATGCAGTAGGCAAAATCCCTGGAGGATTCAATAAGAGAGAGGGAAAAGCAAGCGAGCATGCAATCCTTACCTCCCGTGTAATCGACAGACCGATGCGTCCTCTGTTCCCGAAGGACTACAGAAATGACGTAACATTAGTAAACATGGTTATGTCTGTTGATCCAGAGTGTAATCCGGAGATCCCGGCTATGCTTGGTTCCTCTATCGCAACCTGCATTTCCGATATCCCGTTTGACGGGCCGTGTGCAACTACTCAGGTTGGTCTGATTGATGGCGAGTTCATCATTAACCCGACACTGGCACAGAAAGAAGTTTCCGAACTTCAGCTTACAGTAGCTTCCACAAGAGAGAAAGTAATCATGATCGAAGCCGGTGCAAAAGAAGTTCCGGAAGACAAGATGATCGAAGCAATCTACAAAGCTCACGAAGTAAACCAGGAAATCATTAAATTTATCGATAAGATCGTAGAAGAATGCGGAAAACCAAAACACAGCTATGAATCATGCGCTGTTCCGGAAGAACTCTTCGCAGCAATGAAAGAGATCGTACCTCCGGAAGAAATGGAAGTTGCAGTATTCTCTGATGACAAACAGACAAGAGAAGAGAACATTCGCCAGGTAACAGAGAAGCTGAAAGAAGCTTTCGCTGACAATGAAGAATGGCTTGCTGTTCTGGGTGAAGCTGTATATCAGTACCAGAAGAAGACTGTACGTAAGATGATCTTAAAAGACCACAAACGTCCAGACGGTCGTGCCATCACCCAGATCCGTCCTCTGGCAGCAGAGACAGACATCATCCCGAGAGTACATGGTTCTGCTATGTTCACACGTGGACAGACACAGATCTGTACAATTACAACTCTTGCTCCTCTTGCAGAAGCACAGAGACTTGACGGACTTGATGAGTTCGAAACTACAAAGAGATATATGCATCACTATAATTTCCCGTCCTACTCTGTAGGTGAGACAAAACCATCCAGAGGACCGGGACGTCGTGAGATCGGTCATGGCGCACTTGCTGAGAGAGCACTGGTTCCTGTGCTTCCAAGCGAAGAGGAATTCCCATATGCGATCCGTACAGTATCTGAGACATTTGAATCCAACGGTTCTACATCTCAGGCAAGTATCTGCGCATCTACCATGTCTCTGATGGCAGCAGGCGTACCGATCAAGAAACCGGTAGCTGGTATTTCCTGCGGTCTGGTAACAGGCGAGACAGATGATGACTATATCGTTCTGACAGATATACAGGGACTTGAAGACTTCTTCGGAGATATGGACTTCAAGGTAGCCGGAACACATGACGGTATCACAGCAATCCAGATGGATATCAAGATCCACGGACTGACAAGACCAATCGTAGAAGAAGCAATCAGACGTACAAAAGAAGCAAGAGAATACATCTTGACAGAAGTTATGGAGAAATGCATCGCAGCTCCGCGTAAATCTGTAGGCGAATATGCTCCGAAAATCATCCAGATCCAGATCGACCCGCAGAAGATCGGTGATGTTGTAGGCCAGAGAGGAAAAACCATCAACACGATCATCGAGCGTACCGGCGTTAAGATCGACATCACAGATGAAGGTTCTGTATCTATCTGCGGCATAGACCAGAAGAGCATGGATGAGGCAGCTGACATGGTTAAGATCATTGCAACTGATTTCGAAGCAGGACAGATCTTCACAGGTAAAGTTGTCAGCATCAAAGAGTTTGGTGCATTCATTGAATTTGCACCGGGCAAAGAGGGAATGGTACACATTTCCAAGATCTGTAAAGAAAGAATCAACCGTGTTGAAGATGTTCTCACACTTGGCGACAAAGTTAAGGTTATCTGCCTTGGCAAAGACAAGATGGGAAGAATCAGCTTCAGCATGAAGGATGTACCGGAAGAAGCGTAAGTTATATGAGATATCACAATATTACCAAGGACGATATGCTTAACGGAGACGGGCTCCGTGTAGTACTCTGGGTGGCAGGGTGTAACCACTGCTGCGCAGAGTGCCAGAATCCCGTGACCTGGGATCCCAATGGCGGGCTGCCTTTCAAGGAGGCAGAACGGAAAGAGATTTTTGTGGAACTGGATAAGGACTATGTAAGCGGAATCACTTTTTCAGGTGGAGATCCGCTGCATCCGGCGAATATCACTGAGGTAACAGCCCTTGCGAAAGAGATCAGACAGAAGTATCCGAATAAGACCATCTGGCTTTATACTGGCTTTGAATGGGAAGAGATCTGCCATGAGGAAATCGTGAATTATCTGGATGTATGCGTAGACGGTGAATTTGAGGTGGACAAGAAAGAAATTTCCCTGAAATGGAAAGGTTCCAGCAATCAGAGAGTGATCGATGTTCCCAAAACTCTTCATGAAGGAAAAATTGTATTGCATCAATAAGAAATATACAGGCAATTCAAGTATACTGAGTCAGGTGTACCTGAACTGCCTGTTTTGCTATAAGCAGATCAGGTACAGTTATCTATACTGTAGAAAACAGATAAACTTATACACTATTTTGATATATGAAAAGAAAGGAATAACAGATGAAACGAATCGCGAAATTCCATAAAGTGAGCAAAGAACGCTTCACAGCAGACTGGGTCGATACTTTTGCGCAGTCTAAGGAAGAAGCAGAGAGAGTATATGAAGCTATCCGCTTGCCAAAGAGAGCAACAGCGGGAAGTGCAGGATATGACTTCTTTGCACCGGCAGAATTTACCCTGAAACCAGGTGAGACCGTAAAGATTCCGACTGGAATCCGTGTGGAAATGGATCAGGAGTGGGTGCTGAAATGTTATCCGAGAAGCGGACTTGGATTCAAGTACCGCCTCCAGCTCAACAACACGGTTGGTATCATTGACAGTGATTATTTCTACTCAGACAATGAAGGACACATCTTTGCAAAAATCACAAATGATTCCAACGAAGACAAAACCCTCACAATCCCGGCAGATACAGGATTTATGCAGGGAATTTTTGTAGAGTATGGAATCACGGTAGATGATGATGCTACAGAAATCCGTAATGGTGGATTTGGCAGCACTACTGCGAAATAGTAAGAAAGAGAATGTTCTGACAGAGGCGAATAACTGATAGACTGATAGCTGAGATATAGAAACAGATTTAAGAGCATATTTCACAAAGTTAATGATCGAAACCAGAATCAGAATGTTTAAAAAGTAGAACATAGAGAAGAAACTGAGATTTTCACTTTACGTTCTACTTTTTCTTTGCTATAATATTTTGAGACTCAAAATATTTGTAATTCGTAGAATTTATAAAGATATATTTGTCAAAGACAGAAGCAGCTTTAATATAAAATATCAAGTAAAAATAAATTTAGGGAGAAAAAGTCATGATCATCGAACCAAAAGTAAGAGAATATATCTGCACAACCGCACATCCACAGGGATGCGCAGAAAGTGTACGCAATCAGGCATCCTACGCCTGTAAGCAGGGAACCGTAAACGGAACAAAGAAAGCACTGATCATCGGATGTTCCACAGGTTACGGTCTTGCATCCCGCATCTGCGCTCTGGAAAACTGCGGTGCAGACACACTGGGAATCATGTTCGAACGCCAGGCAAACGGAAGAAGAACAGCAACCCCGGGATGGTACAATACAGCAGAATTTCATCGTCTGGCAGCAGAAAAAGGTGCTTATGCCAAGACTATCAATGGAGATGCGTTTTCAAAAGAAATCAAAGTAAAAGCCGTTGAACTGATCAAAAAAGACCTGGGAAAAGTAGATTTAGTAGTTTACAGTCTGGCAGCACCGAGACGTACAGATGCTGACGGTAAGACCTGGTCATCCTGTCTGAAAACGACAGGCGAAGCTTTCACAGAGAAGAGCCTTGATCTGCGAAATAATGAGATTACAAAAAAGACAGTAGGTCCGGCTACGGAAGAAGAGGTTTTAAGTACAGTGAAAGTTATGGGAGGCGAAGACTGGGCAGACTGGATTGATGCGCTGAAAGCAGCAGATGTACTGACTGAGAACGCAGTCACTGTAGCATATTCCTATATCGGACCGGAGCTTACTTATCCGATCTACTACCACGGAACCATCGGAACTGCCAAACAGCACTTACAGAAAACCATGTCCGAAATCAACCAGGCACACCCGGATGTTCGTGCAGTAATATCAGTAAATAAAGGTCTCGTGACCCAGGCAAGCGCAGCAATCCCGGTTGTACCGCTGTATTTCGCAATCCTCTATAAAGTAATGAAAAAAGCCGGAACCCATGAAAACTGCATCCAACAGATTGCCAGACTCTTTACTAAGAAACTCTACACACCAACAGGATTCCAGACAGATGAGAATGGCTTCATTCGTATGGACGACTATGAACTGACACCGGAGGTTCAGGAAGAAGTAAAGAAATGCTGGAAGGCTGTTACGACAGATACTGTAAATGAATACTGCGACATAGACGGCTACTGGGAAGATTTTTACCATATGTTTGGATTCCACTATGAAGATATCGACTATACGCAGGATGTGGATGCTGACGTAGAAATTGATGGTATAGTAATGTAATAAAAAATTCTCTCTTAACAAACAAGTACGGTTAACACCCGCACATAAAAGTTAAGAGAGAATTTTTATTTACGATTTATTTAGCCTTATGTACCGGATCTGCCGGATACCCGCTGCGAAGCTTCTGCATTCCGCGCTGCAGAGCATCTTTGGAATTCTTCCAGTCGGCATCCTTATTTCTGTAGTCAAACTTATCCGACAGCCATACCAGATCTTCTTCCATACGCTGGAAGTTCTCATCCATCAGTTTAAACATAGCCGGATAAAATTCAGCCTTTTCTTTATCATTCAGATACTTATCCGCACCATCGCACAGAATTCCGAAGTGATGCAGACAGAAGCCTTTACTGCGCAGAATTTTATTCTTAAATTCATTATCCTGCCGATACAGCCAGAAAAAAGTTTCCACATATCGTGCAAAAGTATCCGAAATATTCTGGCAGATAAAACAACTGCAATCTTTAGAAGCAACCCAGGCAGCAAGCGTATTTTTGTCTGTGCCTGCATCTGAACGGCGAAAACGCCCTAAAATCGATGACTTTCCGGGTGTGAAAGAATCGAATTGCTTTTTCATTTCTTCGCGAAGCTTATGGTAATGTGTCTGAAGAATCAATGTATTGCCAAGCGTATTTCCGTAATCAAACATTTTCTTCATATGTATTTTGCAGAATCCGGCTTTATCAGTCTGGTCACGAATGTCACTTTCCATATAAGAAGAACTGTTACCAAGCACGAAATTCAGCGAATTCTGTTCCAGTTCACGCTCAATGAAACAAAAGGGGCATTCATCATTGGCATTCACTGCGTCATTAAGTGGGATGGTGTATAATTTTTCTTTCATCTTAATAGAACTCCAATCGTAGCTTTTTCTTCTTATTGTGCACAGAAAATTAGTTAGTGTCAAGAAAAACTATAATATCAGGAAAGCAAGAAGCTCTCAAGGGAAGCATAAGTGGCGAAAGTCCAGCATAATCCAAAGTTTCCCTGATCTTTTACCGGGGATACACGGTTATATTGACGTAAATCATAGAAAGAAGGAAATATTTCGGCAGATGCAAAAGGGGTATCGCCTGTAGTTATAGAGGAAATGATACCGGATGAATCATCTGTATAAGTCGGGTTGAGGATAAATCCATGTTCTTTGAGTTCGCTTGAGGAATAGACTTCACAGGAGATATCCTCTCCGTCTGCGCCGGCAGCAGGAATACTTTCTGCGATATCACCATTGCTAAATGCTTTTATACAGACATTAGTGCCAGGCTGATAGATATTAAAATCTGTCCAGATATTTCCATGATGGCTAATGTAACTTTCGCCATCAGAGGCTGTGGCGAGGGAACTGCTGTCGCCAAGCGGAGCCTCAAAATATGTTTTTGCACCGGCTGTACTCCATAATTTTATAACAACTGCGAAACGTGTTCCACTTTTTAAGGTTATCGGTTTCTTGAGGTTTACTGTGTGATATCCCGCATATTTGCAGATGCCTGATGCAGAAGGAGTGGGAAGTTTTAGCAGTGAAGCTTTGCCTTTGAAGGAGGATACGATATAAACTTCATAATTGTAATTGCTATCATAAGTATAAAAGGAGACGGAACCGAGCTGCTCTTTTTTCTTTAATTTCTGATTATTTTCCGGAAAAACATTAGCACAGTACAATTCATCGTTATATCCGAAAGCAGAGGTAGCGCCTAACGGGTCGTACTGGTAAATGCGCTTGTAGGTCTTATCACTGGAAACTTTTCCAAATGCCATGGAAAATTCCTGGATACCGAGAAATCCATCATAATAGGAAATATAGAAATATCCATTGTCTGCAAATTCTGTTCCCCAGCTGTTTTTACAGAGAAATGCACCATTCCCAGCGGGTTCTGTCACAAAATTTTCTTTTGAGTAGTTATCATCCCAACCGATAATGGCGATAGCGTGATTTGTTGCTATGACGGGAGAAGAACCAACTGGCGCTCTGCCTGCGTTATAATCAGCAGGGAGATAATAGGAAAGATCATCGCTGGAATAATATTCTTCAACAGAAACATAAGATGCGGATACTGCCCCATAATTGATGACGGTCTGTTTGATCGCCTGATTATCCAGAGCACTTTTTCGTTCAGGGATAAAAATAATTTCATCTATTTTAAGAGCTGGTGAAAAGGAAACATCAGCTGCTGAACGGAGATTCTTATAGGGTGCCTGCCATTCGTATACAGGACCAGTTCCACGTGTAAGATAGGCGGCAGCCATAGAAAAACTGCCACCTTCATCGTAATTACGGTCAAAACCTGTGGATGAGGAACGATTACTTGTCTGGTAACCCATATGAAATTCTGAAAAATCACTGGCATTTGGGTTATCAGAATATGGATTCAGAGCAACGGATTTGGAATATGGACCATAGTAGTGTTTTCCGTTTATAAGGAGATATGCACGGACTTTATATAATGGACTGCCGGAGTCAAATGTCGCAGATTCGTAATATTCAACGTATTTGCCACTTTCAGGATCGTTTAGTATATCTTCGATTTTATAGTATTTGCTGTTTGAATCATCAGCTCGATAAATGAAATATCCGGTAACATAAGGTAAATATTTCCATTTGACTGTGATACCGATATTCTGTTCGGTGACAGATGTCAGACTGACTTTTGGAATGGATAATTGGCATACGTATCCGGTAGAGCCGTAGTCTCCAAGAGAAATTTTGCTGCCAGTTTTCCGATAGGGACGAACGGCATAATCATAAATTGTTTTTGGAATTGCCATTTCATCTGTATAAGATGTTTCGAAATAATCGAGATCTGCCAGTTTAGTCCATTTGGATGTTCCTTTCTTTCTGCGATAGATCCGATAGCCGTCAGCACCTGTAATATCGTTCCATTTAAGAAGCATAAGTGTATTTTTTTCAGGCTTTTTTACGGTGGGACGTTTGAACTTTGCAGTGCCGCTCAAACCTTTGGTATTATACTTACTGTAGGCTCTTTTACCATTTTGAAATGTGTAAGACTGAACGGTATACAGGTAAGCTTTTTTAATCAGTCCGGTATTATCTGTGTAAGAAGTCTGTGAAGGAGAAACAGTTGCAATAGCCTGCCATGAAGCACCCTGTTTATCTTTTTCTTTTCGTAGAATCCGGTAACCACTGACATTCTTCACTTTTTTCCAGGAGATGGTGACTTTATGTGAGGATTTGATCTTCTTTAACGTTGGCTTGACAGGAGCGATTGGGGTTCCTGATTCAATAGTAACTGTCATATGACAGGTTCCGAGAGTGAATCCGGTATCGCAATTTACAATAGAAAAAGAGGCTTCTGTCATAGTTCCAACAGGATTTAGAAGAGTGAAGAAATTGTCTCCGGATGCATACATCAGCTCGGTGCCAGGTACGAGTATTTCAGAAGGTGACAAGCTCTCATGGAAATTTCCGATTTCGGAAAAAGGAATTTTTCCTGAGGAATCTGCCTTGACTAAACATACACTCTGAGGAAAAAACAGAGAACTTTTCAGGGAAGTACAGCCGTTGGTTTCAATAGTATCCAGAGAATTAAAACGGCAGTCAAGGAATGAAAGATTCGTGAGTCCGGTTACATTTAGGGAAGATAGTTTGTTACCACTTAACTGAATATATTCCAGTCTGGAGTTTGCTGTAAGGTTTAGTGAACGGATTCCTGTGCCTGTACAGGTCAGTTCAATCAATTCAGAATTTTTACTGAGGTCAAGATCGGTAAGCTGCTCAAGATCTGTGCAAGTCAGACTCTTTAATCCTGTAAAGTAAAATAGATCTGTCTGGTACAAAGGAAAGTTTTCGTTGAAGGTAAGAGAAGAAACTTTTTTAAGATATTCACGCGATAACATATGGTCGTCCGTCAGAGGATATAGTTGTTGCATCTGCTGAAACAGGTCGTGTGACTGGAAGTCTTTTTCCTGAAGATATCCAATGTAAATGAGCTGTGTATCATAGTGTTCAATACCTGCGCTGACAAATTTTCGCCGGATTTTTGCGGGAGATGTTTTATTAACAGCTGTCAGCTGGTAAGAGGAATCAATCATGCCGTTTTCCACAACTGTGATGGTTTCCGGATCTGCAAATTGAGAGAGGTCATAGAATTCTTCGGGAGTATGTGCCGTGTTTCCGCCGCAGTTTAATTCTTCGAGAGGACAGTCGTCAAAATTCAGATCAGACAGTTTATTATCAGAACAGTTTAATCTTTTCAGAGATGAAAAACCGGAAAGGTTCAATTCTGTGAGAAGGTTGTTCTGGCAATAAATAGTGTCCAGTGATCTGGTGGAAGGCAGCTTTAAGGTCTGTATACTGCTGGAAGAGCAGTCCAGATACTTTAAGTTAGAAAGTCGGCTCATGTTCAGGATATCCAGAGAATTTTTGGAACAGATAAGCTTTTCCAGTGCTGGCATGGAAGACAGGTTTAAGGATGAAAGATTACAGTCGCTGCAATTTAACTCTTTCAGTCCGGAAAAACGTGAAAAATTAAATTCGTTAAGAAAATTGGAAGCGATATTTAATTTTTTAAGAGAAGAAGTTTTTGAAAAACTTATCTCGATGGAATTTCCAAAAAAATTAGAAGAAGCATCCAGCTCTTTCAATTTTTTACAGGAAGAGAGATTCAATCGAGTCAGATTATTGTAGGAACAGTTCAGGGATTTCAGGGCAGTGTTGGATTTCAGGTCAAGAAAGAGCAGTTGATTATGGGAACAGTCCAGAGTTTTCAGATTGTAAAAATATTCAATACCTTTTAACGAATCGACAGACATAGAAGATATATTGATCTTGGTACATGCTTCGATTTCCTTGACAGAAAGAAGTCCATTATGGTCCGCGTCAACGTTTTCAGAAATCCACTCTCTGAAGACAGGGTCTTCAAATCCGCTGTCGTCGGTGAGTGAAATGGACGAAGCTTTATTTGCGTTTGGAAGAAATTCTGGTTCTGAATCATCTGAAATATCTGATATATCTGATATGTTATCAGAATCAGTATCGTTACAGATATCATCAGAGATACTTGCATCGGAGAAGATTTCGTCAGAAACAGTATTATCAGAAACAGTATTATCAGAAACAGTTCCATCAGAAAAATCTTCGCCGGAAATAGCCCATGAAATCTGGGCATCAGAGAAAATCATAAGAAAACTTAAGACGAAGGGTAGAAAGTTTTTCTTTTTAATCATATAGAGACCTCCTTCTCTTGGGACGGTGTAATACCATCCGCTGATAGTAAATGTTACATGATATTAGGGGTTACTTATAGTATATAGATGAAAGAAATGGGAATCTATTAACTATTGGTTAGTAGGTTGTTGAATTTCAGATGAAGTTAAAAGTATATGACTTTAAAAAAATTAGTTTTCTGGCAAGGTTTGATATGGTATGATGTGTACAATAAAAAAATAAATGGTAACTGTTCAGTGCCTTCACAGTTACGAGTCAAAATCCATTAAAAATCGCCTTCGGCGATGGGATTTTGACTTGTATGTCTCGGGATAGTAGACTGCTGAATAGTTACAATAAATGTAACTATTTTGGAGTGAGTTGAGACTTGTTTATCAAAATAATTTAAGGGGGATAAAGTAAATGGTAGAATTACAGCTTAATGAGAACTGGCAATTATGCGATATTAAGAAACAGGATTGGGTTCCTGCGCAGGTGCCTGGGGATATCTATTCAGCGCTTCTTAAAGCGGGAAAGATGTCTGATCCATTCTTTGGAGACAACGAATATCAGGCGAAAGCATTGATGGAGGAGAATTACGAATATCGAACTGTATTTACATATGATGAGAAACAGTTTGAGAATTGTCAGGAAGTACTTCTTAGATTTGACGGAATCGATACGATCGCAGATATTTATCTGAATGAATGTTATCTGGGAAAAGCAGATAATATGCACAGAGTCTGGGAATTTCCGGTTGGAGAACTGTTACAGAAAGGCGAGAATACACTTCGGGTTATCATCAGATCACCTTTGAAATTCATGGCAGAGGCTTTTAAAAAGTACAAAAACATCGGAAATGAAGATACAGTAGAGGGATTTATGCATCTTCGTAAAGCGCATTACATGTCTGGATGGGACTGGGGTGCCTGTCTGCCGGATGGCGGTATTTTCCGTCCTGTAACTCTTCTGGGAATCAAGTCAGCCAGACTGGACAGCATATATATCCGTCAGGTACATGAGGATGGAAAAGTACTGCTGATTCCGGAAGTGGATGTAGAGACAGTAGACGAAGAGGAAATTGATACAGACGGAAAAAACAGCGTGGAGATTCCTGCTCAGGGCGTGGAAAGTGAAGCGGATGAGGATTTACTGGAATATGAAGTTACAGTAACTGCGCCAGATGGAACGAAAATTGTAAGTGACGGATCTCCGGATGAAATCGTAATCGAGAATCCACAGTTCTGGTGGCCAAACGGTCTGGGAGAGCAGCCATTATATCAGGTTCAGGTAGATCTGAAAGCAGGAGATAAAACCGTCGATACCTGGTGTAAGAAAATCGGACTTCGGACACTGACCATGCACATTGAGAAAGATGAGTGGGGAGAAAGCTTTGCTCACGAAGTGAATGGCCATCAGATTTTTGCAATGGGTGCAGACTATATTCCAGAGGATAATCTGCTGCAGAGAACCTCAAAGGAACATACCAGAGAATTGCTTCTTCAGTGTAAGAGAGCAAACTTTAACACGATTCGTGTCTGGGGCGGCGGCTATTATCCGGAGGACTGGTTCTTTGATCTTTGTGATGAACTTGGCCTGATGGTATGGCAGGACTTTATGTTTGCCTGCTCGGTCTATGAACTGACACCGGAATTTGAGGCAAATATCCGTCAGGAATTTATTGATAATATCAAAAGAATCCGTCATCATGCGTCACTTGCACTGTGGTGTGGCAATAATGAGATGGAAATGTTTGTAAAACAGGGTAATTGGGTAACGAAACCTACAGAGGTGAGAGACTATCTGCTGATGTATGAGCGCATTATTCCGGAAGTACTCAGAGAATATGATCCTGATACATTTTACTGGCCGGCAAGCCCGTCATCAGGCGGATCTTTTGATGAGCCGAATGATCCGAATCGTGGAGATGTGCATTACTGGGAGGTATGGCATGGAAATAAGCCATTTGCGGAATATCGCAAATATTTCTTCCGCTATGCTTCTGAATTTGGTTTCCAGTCATTCCCGGCTGTCTCTACATTAAAAACAGTAACAGATGATCCGAGAGAATTAAACCCGTTCTCTTACGTGATGGAGAAACACCAGAGAAATTACGGCGGAAATGGAAAGATCGCCAAGTATATGCAGGCTGCTTACCGTTATCCTGAGAACTTCAGCGATTTCGTCTATGCTTCCCAGCTCCTTCAGGCAGACGGCATCCGTTACGGAGTGGAACATTACCGCAGAAACCGCGGTCGTTGCATGGGTGCAATCTACTGGCAGTTAAATGACTGCTGGCCGGTAATTTCCTGGAGTTCTATTGATTATTACGGACGCTGGAAAGCGCTTCATTATTATGCCAAGAGATTCTTCGCACCGGTGATGATCTCCTGTGAGGAGCAGAGCTGGATGACAGCAGAGGCAGATATGAACCGCCAGCATTTCCAGTTCGAGAAATCCATCCGTCTGAATGTGACCAATGAAACACTGGATGCACATAAGGTACTGGTGAAGTATGCAGTGCGTAGCGCAGATGCGAAGATCCTTCGCCAGGAAGAACAGTGGGTGGAAGTACCGGCACTTTCCAGCAGCTGGCTGGAGAAAGTGGAACTTCCGGAGATTGACTGTTTCAATGAGTATGTGAGCTATGAAGCCTGGGAAAATGACCAGATCATCTCTCAGGGAACGGTGATCTTCTCCTATCCGAAATATTTCCATTATCTGGATCCGAAGCTGGCTGTGAGAGTGGAAGGTGACGAGATCGTGGTTGCAGCAGATGCCTATGCCAAGAGTGTGGAAATCCGAAATGAAACAGAAGATCTGGTGCTAGAAGATAATTACTTTGATATGAACGCCGGAGAACGCAGGGTAAAGATCTTTGACGGAAAACCGGAAGGACTGCAGGTACGCAGTGTGTATGATATCTGATTTTATATCATTTAGTACGAGAAAACAGGCAGAGCCGTATGGACAAAAAAGGTCCATACGGCTTTTTTGCTGCATATCTGCATCTGTTTATGGGTGATTTCGGCTGTATTTTGAAGATTTTTACCATTTTCTGATAAAAATATGTGGTGTAATTGAGAAAATGATGATAGAATGATTATAAATGATATAACATTTAGGCATACATGGAAGCGGCAGAAGAAAAAGAAGATTCAAAAAAGAACAACGTAAAGCAGACAAAGAGAAAAACAGATAAAAGAAAGGATAAAAGTATGGCTTCAGGCAAGGCGTTTATGTATGAGACAATCTATAATGATCTGCTGGAGGGAATCCGAAATGGAACATATCCGGCAGGCAGCAGGCTTCCGTCTGAGAAAGAACTTGCGGGACAGTACGGAGTGAGCCGGATCACCAGCAAGAAAGCACTGGAACTTCTTGCAGAAAGAGGAATGATCTCCAGAATGCCGGGACGGGGATCTTTCGTTCTGGAAACAGCAGTAAAGCAGACTGCCAGGTACAGCACACCACAGATACCGGAAACAAACGGGCAGGCGCAGGAGATCCGCCAGACAGGGAGGACCATTGGCGTGATCCTGGACAGTTTTGACAGTGATTATGTCGCAAACTATCTGCGCAGCATGGAACGGGAGTGCAGCAGAAGAGGGATCAACATGCTTCTGAAATGTACATACGGAAGCATTGAGGCAGAAAACCAGGCAATCAAAAGCTGCATAGAGATCGGGGCACAGGGACTGATCATCATGTGTGCACAGAATGAAACCTACAACACCACCATCGTTAAGCTGGCATTGGACAAATTCCCGGTAGTCCTCATCGACAGAAAGATGCAGGGGCTTTCTATTCCCTGTATTGCCACGGATAACCACAGGGCATCGAGGGAACTGACAGAGATGCTGATAGAACGGGGACATAAGCAGCTGGTATTTGTGACCCATGCATCTATGGGAACTTCTTCTATCAAAGACCGATATGAGGGATTTGTAGAAGGAATCATGGAAGATGCCGGAATCAACGGATGCGTTCTGGAAATTCCCGATTATAATCCTACCCCTGGAAATTCCCCTATAGGGGAAGCATCCTATGATGAAGAAGGATTTAAAAAGCTGCTTCTGGAACACAAGGAATATACAGGATATCTGTGTATCGAAGCGAAACTGTGCTATCTGCTGAGAAAGGCAATGAAAGAAACCGGTGTTACCGGGGAAATCGTATCTTTCGATGGAACAGGAGATATGGAGCATGAGAAGGTTATCGCGTATGTAAGGCAGGATGAGCGGGCTATGGGCGTTATGGCTGTGGATATTCTGGAGAAAATTGTTCGTGGAGAGAGCATAAGCGAGGATATCTGCGTCCCTTACAGGGTTATAAAACTAAATGACATATAAATGATATGTGCATTGCTTACAAAAAACAGAGATGATTTATGTCGAAAATATTGAAATGCACATGGAATCCGTATTTTGTGTTGACAAGTTATGGGTTAAATGCTATATTATATATATCAACAAACGACATACATTGCAATATGACATAAATGATATAACATATTGCAGACATGTATTAAGGAGGAAAAATATGAAACGTAAAATCGCAGCAGTAGCACTTTGCGCAGTTATGGTAAGCTCTATGGTAGCTCCGACAGTTTCCGTAAAAGCAGCAGACAAGGAAAAACTTATTGTAGCATACAAAGACAGCGATAGCACTGGAGCCAAATACATGGAACAGTGGATCAACAGTACTTATGAAAACTGGGCAGATAAAGATAAAGTAGATCTGGAACTTCAGCCAATCGTAGCAAACGACAGCGATTATGCTACTAAAATTCAGGTAGAAATGCAGGATAAAGATACATGCCCTGACATTTTCTTTGAGGATACCTTCCAGCTGAATACAGATGTTGCAGCAGGATATGTAGCAGACATTACAGATAAAGTTAATGCCTGGGATGAATGGGACAGCAGTTTTATCGAAGCATTAAAAGAAGGTACCAAAGGCAGTGATGGACAGACATATGCAGTGCCTGTAAGTACAGATGTTCGTGGATTATGGTACAATAAAGATGTTATGGAAGAAGCTGGTCTTGGAAGAGACTGGCAGCCGGAATCCTGGCAGGATATTCTGGATGCATGCGCAGCAATCAAAGAAAAATGCGGTGATGATGTGGTTCCGATCTGGTTTGCATGCAGTAATACAGAAGCAGAAGCTACAAGCATGAATACATTTGAAATGCTTCTTTATGGAACAGGAGAAACACTGGTAGATGAGTCAACAGGTGTATGGAATGTTTCCGGACAGGGAATCAAAGATGCTCTGGAATTCATCAAAACATGCAAAGACGAAGGATATATTGGAACACTTTCCGAAGTATTTGATGCAAGTGATTGGGAATATGCAAACCAGTATATGTCTACTGCCAAACTTGGCATGTACTTAAACGGAAGCTGGGGATATGCAGATTATCTGGAAGACAGAAGCTATCCGATGCAGGGTTACTCTGATGACACTCTGACAGACGCTCTTGGATTCGCAGAAATGCCGAAACAGAACGGTGACGGATATGTAACAATGTCAGGTGGATGGAGCTGGGCAATCGCAAATAATTCTGACAAACAGGACGAAGCGTTCAGTTTTATCACAGAAATGATGAAATCTGACAACTACATTACATATCTGACAGGAAGCGGAAATCTTGCTACCAAATCAGGTATGGATGCTTACGATGAATATAAATCCAAACTGTATGTAGATGAAGCAACAGCAATGTCTGAAAATGCATTCTTCAGACCACACAATGAAAACTACTCCAAAGTTTCTTCTTACATCTATGAAATGGTAGACACAATCGTAAGGAACGATACAGATATTGAAAGTGCAATGTCTGACTTCAAGAACAGCGTTAGCTCAGTTGTAGGAGAAGACCACGTAGAATAAGACCACGTAGAATAAGACGGAAGAGAGATTTTTGCAAAGAGCTGCGAGATATCAAAATAACTAAAAGGCGGCCGTCAGTGCCGCCTTTTTTAACAAGGGGAAATTAAAATGGCAAAAGGAAATAAGAAATATTTGTATCTGCTTCCTGCACTGCTGGTAATGGTATTCTTTTTTGTATGGCCGATTATCCTTACAGTGTACTATTCATTCACCAACCTGACATTGACAGGAAGCGCTGCTGCAAATCAGGCATTCGTAGGATTCAGCAACTATAAGAGAATGTTTACAGATTCTGCGGTAGGAAAGAGTATTGTATCCACGATCTTCTTCGTTATCTTTTCTGTAGTAGGACAGACTGTTCTGGGATTTATCATTGCTCTTCTTATGAAAGAGAAGAACAAAACTTTTCGTAAAGTAGTGGGTTCCATTGTACTGGCAGGATGGGTTATGCCGGAAATGGTAGCTGCACTCTGTGCTTACACTTTCTATACAGATAAGGGTACTTTAAATGCACTTCTGGGAATAATCGGAATCAACAAGATCTCTTGGCTGTTCTCTTATCCGCTTCTTACGGTTGTACTGGCCAATATCTGGCACGGAACGGCATTTTCCATGATGGTATATCAGTCAGCACTGGATAACGTTTCTGGAGATGTAGAAGAATCTGCGAAGATTGATGGAGCAGGCAGACTTCAGAACCTGTTTTACATTACAATCCCAATCATTAAGGATACTATCCTTACTAATACAATGCTGATTACATTGTCTACACTGGGAACTTTCGGTATGGTTTACTCCATGACGGGAACAACCGTACAGACACTTCCGATCTTTATGTACATCCGTGCATTTAAGAACTATGAGCTTGGATATGGTACAGCGATTTCTATGCTGATTCTTCTGATCGGTATTATTTTCAGTTTGTTCTATATCAGATTACAGAAGAAACAGATGGGAGATTAAATTATGAGAGAAAAACGGGAAAAGGCAGTTGCATATATTATTCTTGTAATACTTGCCATTGTTTTTGCGCTGCCTCTTGCATGGATAATATTTGCATCTTTGGATAAGAATGCATCACTGGCAGCAAGCCTGCCGAATATGACACTTGGAAATTATCGTTCTATTCTGATGAAATCCACAAACCTTCGTTCTTTTGCCAACGGTCTTCTGATCGCACTGGGAACTTCTATCCTGGTAGTTGTTTTTTCCGGACTGGCATCTTATGCACTGTCCAGATATGAGATGAAACATAAAAAGCTGTTCATGCTGACCATTCTTTTTATGAACTCTCTGCCTGTAACTACTATCATGGTACCTGTATTTAAAATTTTTGTAACCGTAGGTCTTTATAACAAGCTGTTCGGTATTGTACTTTTTATGACAGCATCTTCCATGCCGTATGCGATCTGGATGATGAAGAACTTCATGGATTCTGTTCCGGTTTCACTGGAAGAAGCTGCATGGATCGACGGATGCTCCAGATTCCAGGGTATTTTCAAAGTAATCCTGCCTCTGATGCTTCCGGGTGTATGTACAGTTGGTATCTACACATTCTCCGGATGCTGGGGCAACTTCTTTGTTCCGTTCATCCTGCTGTCAGCAAGTGAGAAATATCCGGCTTCTGTAATGCTGTATCAGTTCTTCAGCCAGCATTCTGTAGCTTACGGTGAACTTGCCGCATATTCAGTTATTTATACATTACCATCCATTATCCTTTATGTGATCACTCAGAAATGGATGTCCAAAGGCTTCAGTCTGTCAGGTGCAGATAAAGGCTGATAAAATAAATTAAGAATGGAAGACTAGACATGACAAGCGGATATAAAACAATAGATGCAATGATCGAGACAGTGAAAGAGAAATTCGGAAAAGAACACAAGATTTCCGTAATGTTCGAAAACTGTATTTCCAATACACTGTCCACTACAATTAAGACACTTGACGATGGTTCTGTATTCGTGATCACAGGAGATATTCCGGCTATGTGGCTGAGAGATTCCAGCTGCCAGCTCCGTCCGTTCCTTCTTTTTGCAAAGGAGGAACCGGAAATCCTGAAAATGGTCACAGGACTGATCCGGAAACAGGCAGAGTGTATTCTTACAGATGCCTATGCCAACGCTTTTAATGAAAGTGCCAACGGCAATGGTTTCCAGGATGACCGTACAGAAATGAAACCGGAACTCTGGGAGAGAAAGTATGAGATCGACTCTCTCTGCTATCCACTGCAGCTTTCCTATCTTCTGTGGAAGAATACAGGAAGTACAGAACATTTCACACAAACCTGGCTGAAAGCTGCCAGACGCGTGATCGAAGTATTTAAGACAGAACAGAATCATGAAGAAAATTCTCCATATTATTTCGAACGCAGCAACTGCATTTACACAGACACTCTTTCCAGAGAAGGAAAGGGCGCTCTGGTAAAGAAAAACATCGGCCTTACCTGGTCTGGATTCCGCCCAAGTGATGATGCCTGCATCTACGGCTATTTGATCCCTTCCAATATGCTGGCATCTGTAGTGATGGATAATCTCAGAGAGATTGCCCAGGAGGTATATAAAGATCAGGAACTTGCAAAAGAAGCAAGAGATCTTTCCAAAGAGATCCGCGAGGCAGTGGAAAAATATGCCATTGTAGCCGGAGAAGTGAAAGACTTCTATGCATATGAGGTAGACGGATTCGGACAGTACAATGTAATGGACGATGCCAACCTGCCAAGCCTTCTGTCCATGCCGTACATCGGATACTGTGACAAAGAGAACGAACGTTATCAGAACACAAGGGAAATGGTATTAAGTGAAAGAAATCCATATTATTTCCCGGGCAAGGTACTTACAGGAATCGGAAGCCCGCATACAGATACCCGTTATGTATGGAGTATGTCTTTATGTATGCAGGGAATCACTTCTGATGATAAAGAAGAAAAAGAAGCAATCTTTAAAATGCTGGAGAACAGCGACGGCGGTACCAATCTCATGCATGAATCCATTTTCGCAGATGATGATACCAAATATACAAGACCATGGTTTTCATGGGCCAATTCTGTATTCTGCGAATTTGTAATGGATTATCTGGGATACTCCGTGAAATTACATTAAGTGTCAGCTGGGAGGATAAGACATATGTTTTTAATGAAGGAACGCGTATTTAAACTGATCGATTCCATCAAAGATATGATTTACAGCCAGAAATATCCGGTGAATGAATATCTGATGATCCATTCCGAAAAAGAATCCATTGATATTCCGGAGATTTCCGATGATATGTGGAAAAAGATCGAGTCCAGAGATATCTGGGGTGGAAACGGGGAATATTTTTATTTCAAAACAACTCTGACTATGCCACAGGAATGTGCAGGCAAAAAAGTGACTTATGAGCTGCGCACAGGACGTGAGGGCGAATGGGATGCAGTAAATCCTCAGTTTATGGTGTACATAAACGGGGAGAGAAGAATGGGAATGGATGTGAACCATCGTGAGGTGGTACTGACAGAAAATGCAGTACCGGGTGAGACATTTGAGATTCTTTTGTCCGCATACACAGGTGATAATAACTTCTCCCTTCATCTGGATTCTGAGTTTAAGGTTCTGGAGCCTTCTGTGGAGAAATATTATTATGACCTTCTGGTTCCTTATGAAGTTGCCAGACTTCTCCGGGAAGACAGCCGTGACCGCAGAGTAATCCTTCAGAGTCTGAATGATTCTCTGAATCTGGTAGATTTAAGACAGATTTATTCTCCTGAATTTTTCGAAAGCGTAGAAAAGGCAGATGAATATCTGCAGACAGAATTTTATGAGAAATACTGCGGAAACAGCGACAGTACGGTTTACTGTGTGGGCCATACCCACATTGATGTGGCATGGCTGTGGACACTGCGCACCACTCAGGATAAGGCGGTACGAAGCTTTTCCACAGTGATCGAGCTGATGAAACAGTATCCGGAATACAAGTTTATGTCCAGTCAGCCTCAGCTGTATCTGTATGTAAAAGAGAATGCGCCGGATCTTTATGAAGAGATCAAAAAGAGAGTAGCAGAAGGACGCTGGGAAACAGAGGGCGGAATGTACGTAGAGGCTGACTGTAACTTAAGCTCTGGGGAAGCACTGGTAAGACAGTTCCTTTATGGAATGCGTTTTTTCGAGAAAGAATTCGGGGTAAGAAACAAGATCCTCTGGCTGCCTGATGTATTCGGATATTCTGCTGCACTGCCACAGATTATGGATAAGTGCGGAATCAAATATTTCATGACTACGAAGATCAGCTGGAACGAAGTGAACAAAATGCCGTACGATACTTTCATGTGGGAAGGTATTGACGGAACAGAGATCCTGACACACTTTATTCCAACCAGAGATTACGGTGTAGCTGCGAAGGAAGGCAGTACAGAAACAGAACATTTCACTACGTACAATGGAATCTTGAATGCATCCCAGGTTATGGGTGGATGGCAACGTTACAGCCAGAAAGACTTAAACGACGAAGTGCTGATGTCCTACGGACATGGAGACGGAGGTGGCGGGGTCACCAAGGAAATGCTGGAAATGCAGCGCAGACTTGCCAAAGGAATCCCGGGCAGCCCGAAAACCGTACCGTCCACTTCCCTGGAATTCTTCCAGACTCTGGAGAAAAATGTACAGGGACGCAAAGAACTTCCAAAGTGGGTGGGAGAACTTTATCTGGAATACCACAGAGGAACCTACACCTCTATGGCAAGAAATAAGAAATGGAACCGTCAGGCAGAATTTGCATGCGAGAATACAGAGCTGTTCAATGTAATGGCAAGTCTGGAAACAGGAACTTCCTATCCGGGAAACAGACTATATGAAGTATGGAAAGTTCTCATGAGAAACCAGTTCCATGATATCCTGCCAGGAAGCAGTATCAAACAGGTTTACGAGGATTCCAAAGAAGAATACAGACATATTTTCCAGGAAACAAAAGAGATGTCCGGTGCTGCTTTAAAGGCAATGACAGATGCTGTAGATACAGCCAGAGGAACACTGGTAGTTTACAACCCTACAAGTGAACAGGCTCCTGCACCGGTTTATCTGCCGAAAAACAGTCAATGGGGGGCATTGGAACGTGACGGCAGAGTGATCCAGGTTCAGCATACAGAAGAGGGAGACCTGGCAATTCTGGATGATATCCCGCCCAAGGGTTACTGCACTTATGCAGGTGTAGTAGATGCACCGAAGACAGAAAGCACTATGACGGTTACGGAGCATGGTGCAGAGACGAAATACTTTATTGTAGAATTAAATGAAAAAGGACAGTTCAGCCGTATCTATGACAAGATCCAGAAGAGAGAGATCCTTCCTGAGGGCAAATGCGCCAACGTGATCATGAGCTATGAAGACCGTCCGCATAACTTCGATGCATGGGATATCAACAATTATTATACAGAGAAATCCTGGCCTGTAGATGATGTACAGAGCATCACAGTAACAGAGAACGGGCCTGTACGCGGCTGTATCCGTGTAGAACGTAAATATCTGGATTCCACCATTGTACAGTATCTGTATTTCTATCCGGAACTGTACAGGATCGATATCCGCAATGAGATCGACTGGAAAGAAAAACAGATTCTTCTGCGTGATTATATCCCGGTTGATATCCATGCTGCAGAAGCAACTTATGAGATCCAGTACGGCAATGTAACACGTCCGACCCATTACAATACATCCTGGGATTTCGCAAGATTCGAGGTATGTGCACATAAATGGATCGATATCAGTGAGAACGGCTACGGTATCAGTGTACTCAACAACTGTAAATATGGATGCGATATCCACAACGGAGAGATCGGACTTACCATGCTGAAATCCGCAGTATATCCGAACCCTGATGCAGATAAAGAGCACCACAGCTTCACCTGGTCCATTGCACCTCACGAAGGTGGATGGAGAGAAGGGAATACAGTTGCCAAGGCATATGTACTGAATAATCCATATCAGACAGCAGTGAAAGAAAACGAAGGCGGAAACCTTCTTGCAAGCTATTCCTTCGTTCAGGCAGATAAAGAGAATGTTGTGATCGAGGCTGTTAAGAAAGCAGAAGACAGCGATGCAGTGATCGTTCGTCTGTATGAATGCTACAACAGACGCGGTCAGACTACACTGACCTTCCCACGTCCTGTAAAACGTGCAGTGATCTGCAATATGCTGGAAGAAGAGATAGGAGAAGTTCTGAACGTAAATGGCAGTCAGGTAGAGCTTGAACTGAAACCATATGAAATTGAAACTGTCAAAGTAGAATTCTGAAAAAAGTGTCAGAATCGACACGCAGGGATAAGAAGTAGAAACTATAGAAATGTATAAAAAAAGCCATGTGGATAAAAAAGTCCACATGGCTTTTTTATACCGGCAGAAACGAACCTGCCGGAAGAAGTTCGATATACAAAGGATCAGTCGATGTTCTGCACGGAATCCTTCGCATTCTGCAGTACCGTATCAAATGCGATAGCTGCCTGGTTGTATTCTTCGTCACTTTCGATATTGGCAAGAACCGGATCTCCGGATTCTGTACGTTCGAAAGTATAGAGATAAACTTCTCCATTCTGATTCTGGCCGTTCTCGTCCAGAGGAAGAAGGGCGATATATTCCTTGATTCCTACCGGGAAAATAGTAAGGATGGCGCATTCAACTTCTGTATCATCCTCCATGGTCAGTGTGATGGTACGGTGCTGGTCATCTACCTTGCATCCTCCCCCATTGCTTCCGCATCCGCCGCCGCAGGAAGCACAGTCGCTCGGGTCGCAGCCGCCGTTTGTAAATGGATCACTCATTTTATGTTCCTCATTCTTTCTGATTTTCAGTTTCTGCCCCTGCGTAAGAGCAGGGACCTTTAACAACAATATTGTATCAAAAAGCAGCAGTGAATGCAATTGCCTGGGAAAAAATGTTTATCCCGGTACGAAAACGTGTTATAATAAAAAATATCTATAAAAAAGAAAAATAACAGGAGATCAGTTTTATATGAAGTTAATCTCATGGAATGTAAATGGAATTCGTGCCTGCATCGGCAAGGGCTTTGAAGAAAGTTTCCACGCGCTGGATGCAGATATTTTCTGTCTGCAGGAGACCAAGTGCCAGGGGGGACAGGTGAATCTGGCTCTTCCGGGCTATCACCAGTACTGGAATTATGCCAACAGAAGAGGCTATTCCGGAACAGCAGTATTTACGAAAGAAGAACCGATGTCTGTAACATACGGACTTGGAATAGAAGAACATGACAAAGAAGGCAGGGTCATTACCCTGGAATATGATAAATTTTATCTGGTTACCGTGTATACACCCAATTCCCAGAGTGAGCTGCGCAGGCTGGAATACCGGATGCAGTGGGAGGCAGATTTTCTGGCATATCTTCTGAAACTCCAGGAAAACAAACCTGTGATCTGCTGCGGAGATTTCAATGTGGCACATCAGGAGATCGACCTGAAGAATCCCAAGACCAACCGTAAGAATGCAGGATTTACCGATGAAGAAAGGACCTGCTTTACCAGAATGCTAGAGAGCGGATTTATCGACACATTCCGGTACTTTTATCCGAATCAGGAAGGAATTTACTCCTGGTGGTCCTACCGCTTTAAGGCAAGGGAGAAGAATGCAGGATGGAGGATTGACTATTTTATCACCTCTCCCCAGCTGAAAGACAGACTGAAGGATGCAGCTATCCACACGGACATTATGGGATCAGACCATTGTCCTGTAGAACTGCAGATTGACTTATAAAAATACGGACAAATAATAAGGAGGGAAAAGAGAGATGGCTGACCTCAGGAAAATAAAAAAAGAGAAGGGATCAGTGCTGGTACCCGGTGCAAACAGGCTGCGAAGAGGAGTGAATTTCGCAGTGGAGGTTCCACAGGGAGTACAGGCGTCTCTGGTTCTCTACAAAAAGAATGCAAGAAAGCCGTCTGTGGAGATCCCTTTTACAGAAAAGGACAGGACTGGGGATATCTGTGCAGTTACCCTGCCGGATTTAAAAACAGAGGACTATCAGTATAATTTTCTTCTGGACGGAAAAGTGTATACAGATCCCTGGGCATACCGCATTTACGGCAGAGAACGATTCGGCGCGGATATGGATACAGATCCCCATAAGATCCGCTGCGGATTTCTGAATGAAGAGGAATATGACTGGGAAGGGGATGAGAACCCGGTGATTCCTTATCATGAGATGCTCCTTTATAAACTCCATGTAAGAGGCTATACAAAAGCGAACCGGAATATTACATCCGGAAAAGGGAATTTTCAGGCGCTGACAGAGATGATCCCATACTGGAAAGAACTGGGAATCAATACCATTGAACTGATGCCTGCCTATGAATTTATGGAAACACAGCCGGCTGTATCAGCTGAAGGAGGGATGGTTTCCGAGAAACGAAGAGAGGGCAGGGTAAATTTCTGGGGATATATGCAGGGGTATTATTTTGCACCGAAGCGGTCTTACTGTGCTACCAGTGAACCGGAGAGGGAATTCAGGGATATGATCAAGGCATTGCATAAGGCGGGGATTGCCTGTGTGATGGAGATGTATTTTCCGGGTGGGACGAATCCGGTGCTGGGGTTGAGGGCACTGCAGTTTTGGAGATTGTATTATCATGTGGATGGGTTTCATGTTATGGGGGACGGTGTTCCCTGGCTTCTTTTGGTACAGGATGCGGTGCTGGCGGATACCAAGCTGATGTTTCAGGGCTTCGATGAAAAAGAAATCAGGAGGAAAAAGCTCCCGGCAGAGAAATGTATAGCGGAATATAACCCGGGATTTCTTCAGGATATGAGACGTTTCCTGAAAAGTGATGAAGATATGGTGGCAGGAGCGTCCTGGAGGATGAGAAGAAATCCGGATAAGTATGCTGTGATCAATTATATGGCATGTCAGGACGGCTTTACCCTGAATGATGCAGTGACTTACAATTATCGTCATAATGAGGCGAATCATGAGAACAATCAGGATGGCAGCAGTTATAACTATTCCTGGAACTGTGGTGTGGAAGGGCCAAGCCGTAAGCAGAATATCCGGCAGATGAGGGACAGGCAGATCCGCAATGCGTTTCTGATGATGCTGTTAAGCCAGGGCGTCCCCATGATCTACGGCGGAGATGAGATCGGCAATTCCCAGGGCGGCAATAACAATGCCTACTGCCAGGACAATGCCACAGGCTGGATCGACTGGAAAGGTTTAAAAAAGAATGAAAAACTTCTGGAATTCGTAAAAGAAGCCATTGCTTTCCGTAAAGACCATCCTGTTCTTCACACTGCGGGAGAAATGCGGGGAGTGGATTATCAGACCAAAGGCCTTCCGGATGTTTCTGTACACGGGGAGCGTGCATGGTACCTTAATGCGGAGAATACATCCAGACTTCTGGGAATTATGTACTGTGGCGCCTATGCACACAGACCAGACGGCAGTGAGGATGATTCTGTTTATATTGCCTGCAATTTCCATTGGGAAACCCGCACTCTGGCACTTCCGGATCTTCCGGGAGGCCGCAGATGGAAAAAAGTCATTGACACCAGTGCTGTGAAAGAAAACGGATTTTTGCATGAAGACAGTGAGACTTATAAAAAGAAACTGGAAATCGCACCACGAACCATCGTAGTGCTTCTGGCAGAACAGGAGGAGAATAAAGATGCAAAAGAAGACAGGAAGGATGCATCCGTGGCTGCACTTAAAAACCATCACCAGACATAAACTTCTGGTGATGCATTACTGTTTTCGCATAGGACTGTATAAACAGGGACTGCTTCATGATCTGTCCAAATATTCACCTGTGGAATTTCTGGTAGGCTGTAAGTACTATCAGGGGGACAGAAGCCCAAATAATGCAGAGAGAGAAGAAACAGGTCTTTCCCTTTCCTGGCTTCACCATAAGGGACGCAACAGGCATCATTACGAATACTGGATCGATTATGTACCGGGAGATGACAGGATCATCAATGGCGTGCCCATGCCCCGGAAATATATTGCGGAGATGGTCATGGACCGGATCAGCGCATCCCGGAATTATCTGGGGGACAAATATGATCAGACCCAGCCGCTGCAGTATTTCCTGAAAGGAAAGGAGAAACTGTGGTTTATCCATCCGGAGACAAGCAGGGAACTGGAGGGACTGCTCCGGATCCTCAATGATCACGGGGAAGAAGTTCTGATCTCCTATATAAAAAATGTCTATCTGAAAGGCAGAAAATACAATAAAAAGAGAAATGTGGAAAAATCTACCTGTACAACATACAGGTAATGTGGTAAAGTATTAAAATATATTTGTAAATCGTGGGAGCAGCGAAGCAGCGGCGCGATCGCAGATATAATATTATTATGAAAAAACAAACAGGAGGAGAAAATTTTGAGTGGAACTACAATGATCATATTGTCTGCATTTGTAGTCTATCTGGTCTTTATGATAGTCATCGGTGTAGTTTATATGAAAAAGACAAACAGCTCAGAGGATTACTTCCTCGGGGGCAGAGGACTGAATGCCTGGGTGGCCGCATTATCAGCACAGGCATCTGATATGAGTGGATGGCTTCTGATGGGACTGCCCGGAGCAATCTATTCCCTGGGAACCGGTCAGATCTGGATCGCAGTAGGACTTTTTATCGGAACAGTACTGAACTGGGTGTGTATCTCACACAGACTTCGTAAATATACCATAGCAGCGAATAACTCTCTGACAATTCCTGCATATTTTGAGAACAGATTTCAGGATAAAAAAAGGATCCTGCTTCTGATCTCATCGATTGTGATCGTCGTCTTCTTTCTGGTGTACACAGCGTCAGCTCTGGCAGCAGGAGGCAAGCTTTTTAACACGGTATTTGGTATTGACTACCATATAGCTCTGGCTATCGGGGCAGCCGTTATTCTGTGTTATACATTCATGGGTGGATTTATGGCAGTCTGTGTAACAGACTTTGTACAGGGAACCCTGATGCTGGTGGGACTGCTCATTGTTCCGCTGGTAGCATATTTCATGTTAAATGGAAATCTTGGAAATCTTCTCACGCAGAGCGGTGCGCCGGGCGGGGCAGCTTTCCTGAATCCCCTGGAGAATGGTGAGAGACCTTATACATTTGTTGAAATCTTTTCCCAGCTTGCATGGGGACTTGGATACTGCGGAATGCCTCATATCCTTACCCGTTTCATGGCTGTAAAGAGCGAAAAAGAATTAAAGAAATCCAGTGTGATCGCCATTGTATGGGATATCCTTTCTCTGACAGCTGCATGCTTTATCGGTATCATCGGACGTGCTTATCTGTACCCGACAGTTCTGGGAACAGAAGGGGCATCTTCAGCAGAGAGTGTATTTATTGAGATGATCAATAAGCTGTTCTCTTCAGACCTGGCGCTTCCGTTCATCGGAGGAATCTTCCTCTGCGGAATCCTGGCAGCTATCATGTCCACGGCTGATTCTCAGCTTCTGGTAACAGCATCTGCTGCATCTGAAGATTTATATCATCAGTTTGTCAAGAAGGATGCAGATTCTAAAGAGATCCTTACAGTTGCCAGAATTACAGTTATTGCAGTTTCCGTAATCGCATTTGTGATCGCATGGAATCCGGACAGCAGTATTATGGGACTGGTATCCAATGCATGGGCAGGTCTTGGCTCTGCATTCGGACCGATCGTGGTAATGTCCCTGTTCTGGAGAAGAACCAACCTGGCAGGTGCAGTTGCAGGAATCGCTTCCGGCGGCCTGACTGTTATTATCTGGGATTACATACCTCTTGTATCCGGACAGACACTTGGAAGCTATACAGGACTCTATTCTCTGGCAGTAGGTTTCGCAGTTAGCCTGGTGATGATCATCATCTTCAGCCTTGCTACCAAAGAACCGTCCAAAGAGATCACAGATGTCTTTGACCAGGTAGCGTCCATGAAATAAGGACTATCCATTTCCGGATGAATTTGTTATAATAGCAGTAGCGCAAAAAAATGCGCTGCTGCTTTTTTTGATGGGTCATACAGGAGGATCTTCCGGACCGGTCATACAGGCAGACAGCGGGGCGGAGGGGGAAATCCGCAGAACTATTACGAAAAGAAGGTGTCTTACATGAAGAAATATGATTATCTGATAGTGGGAGCAGGACTTTTTGGTGCAGTATTTGCACACGAAGCAGCGCAGAAAGGCAAAACATGCCTGGTGATCGACAAGAGAGATCACATTGGCGGAAATATCTACACAGAGGAAATAGAAGGAATTCAGGTTCATCGTTACGGCGCACATATTTTCCACACATCCAGGAAAGAAGTTTGGGATTACGTGAACCAGTTTGCGGAGTTTAATCATTTCGTAAATTCACCCATCGCAGTCTATAAAGATGAACTTTATAACCTGCCTTTTAACATGAATACGTTCCATCAGCTCTGGGGCGTACGCACTCCGGCAGAAGCCAAGGCGAAGATCCAGGGACAGATCGCCAGAATGCATATCACCCATCCGAAGAACCTGGAGGAGCAGGCTCTGGCACTGGTGGGACAGGACGTGTATGAGAAACTTGTAGAAGGATATACCAGGAAACAGTGGGGAAGAGAGTGCAAGGATCTTCCGGCTTTTATCATCAAGAGACTTCCTCTTCGCTATACCTATGATAATAACTATTTCAAAGATCCATGGCAGGGAATCCCGAAAGGCGGTTACACCCGTATTATCAAGAAGCTTCTGGAGGGTGTACAGGTATGCCTGAACACAGACTTTTTTGCCAACAGGGAAGAGCTGACTGCACAGGCAGATAAAGTCCTTTTCACAGGTATGATCGACCAGTTCTATGATTACTGCTACGGTGAACTGGAATACCGTTCCCTGAGATTTGAGACAGAGGTTCTGGAGATGGGCAACTATCAGGGAAATGCAGTAGTGAACTACACAGATTATGAGGTTCCTTACACAAGGATCATCGAACATAAACACTTCGAGTTCGGAACACAGCCGAAGACCGTCATCACCAGAGAATATCCGGCAGCATGGGAGAAGGGCAAAGAACCGTATTACCCGGTAAATGATCCGAAGAACAGCGAACTCTTTGACAAATATGAACGTCGTGCACTGGAGGAAAAGAACGTTCTCTTCGGCGGAAGACTTGGTATGTACCGTTATATGGATATGGATCAGGTGATCGAAGAAGCCCTTGCAATGGCAGAGACAGAGCTTGCATACGAGGAAGCATAAATTCAGAGAAGAAAGGACCCGAAACATTATGGATACACCGATTATCACTCTCTATTACAGAGAGTCTGACCCAATGAAAAGAAAAATGTTTCTCGACCAGTCCATTGCGGCAGGAGAAGAGGAAGAAGCAAATGCCATCCGAAAGGAATTATGGGAGATCCGTTACGGCGGTAAATCCGAAGTACCGGATACCCCGGCAGACGGTTATCTGGCACTGTGGATGGCATTGGAATTTAACAAAAATGCATCCAGCAGACTGTTCGGTGCTAAAAGCGCCCGCAGGGAAATTGTGAAAAATCTTCAGAAAATGAAGATCACAGAGTACCAGGGTAAAAGTGCCCTGCATCAGGAACTTCTTTTCAGGGAATGCTGTCATATGGTAAGAACATACATGGAACTGTGCGAAAAGGATAAAACTTATAATACCACGCTGTGCGGTATTGTTCCTATCAGTGAAAAAAGTGCAAAGAACAAGCTTCACCGTGATATCTATGAGACAGCAATACAGGTTCCTGCAGATGTCAACATGCAGGAGGAACTGGGAATTATCACAAGGGCGGCGAAGACAGCCTACGAGGATTATTTCCCTGGAGAAGGCGGATTATAAAAAGAAATTCCGTAGAAACTAACTGGAGGCAGAAATGAACAAAGACAATTTAACAGCTTATGAGGTTGTAAAGGAGGAGGATCTGACAGATATCCACTCCAAAGGATGGCTTCTGCGTCACAAGAAGACAGGTGCCAGAGTTATGCTGATCGAGAATGACGATGAGAATAAAGTATTTAATATTGCATTCCGTACACCGCCTAAGGACAGTACAGGAGTTGCACATATCCTGGAGCACAGTGTACTGTGCGGCTCCAGGGAATTTCCGCTGAAGGATCCTTTCGTGGAACTGGTAAAGGGATCTCTGAATACGTTTCTGAATGCAATGACCTATCCGGAAAAAACCTGCTATCCTGTAGCCAGCTGTAATGACCAGGATTTCCAGAATCTGATGCATGTTTATCTGGATGCAGTCTTCTATCCGAACATTTACAAGAGAGAAGAGATCTTCCGTCAGGAAGGATGGAACTATCAGCTGGAGAGTAAAGAAGGTCCTCTGAAATATAATGGTGTAGTATACAATGAGATGAAAGGAGCATTCTCATCACCGGATGAGGTCCTGGAAAGAGAGATCATGAACCATCTTTTCCCGGATACTCCTTATGGATGTGAATCAGGCGGTGATCCGAAGAACATCCCGGATCTTAGCTATGAGAATTTCCTGAATTTCCACAGAACCTTCTATCATCCGTCCAACAGCTATATTTACCTGTATGGAAATATGGATATGGAAGAGAAACTGGCATTTCTGGATGAACATTACCTGTCTGGATTCGATGCGCTGGATGTGGATTCACAGATCAGGGAGCAGGGTGCGTTTGCAGCATGCCAGGATGTAACACTGGAATATCCGGTGGCTGAGAATGAAGGAGAGGAAGACAATACCTATCTTTCCTATAATATGGTAACGGGAAATACCCTGGACAGCCAGAGAAATATGGCTTTCGAAGTACTGGATTATGCACTTTTAAGCGCACCTGGTGCACCTCTGAAACAGGCACTTCTGGATGCAGGCATCGGCAAAGATATCTACGGCGCATACGAAGACGGAATCCTGCAGCCTTATTTCTCAGTGGTAGCCAAAGGCTCCAACCCGGACAAAAAAGAAGAATTTGTTTCCATTATCCGTAAAGTCCTGACAGACATTGCAGAGAATGGGATTGATAAGAAAGCTATCGAAGCAGGAATCAATTATTTCGAATTCCGTTACCGTGAGGCAGATTTCTCTTCCTATCCCAAGGGACTGATGTACAGTCTGGATATTCTGGGAGACTGGCTTTATGAAGAAGATCATCCGTTCTCACAGGTCCAGCAGCTTGAAGTATTTGAACAGTTGAAAAAGGCAGTGAACGAGGGATACTTCGAAAATCTGATCCGCACATATCTGTTGGAGAATCCTCATGGCTGTGTGCTCACACTGGTTCCGAAGAAGGGACTGGCTGCACAGAGGGAGAAAGAACTGGAAGAGAAACTGGAAGCATACAGAAGCAGTCTCTCTGATGCAGAACTGGAAGCTATGGTGCAGAAGACACAGGCACTGGAAGCATATCAGGAAGCAGGAGAAGAACCTGGCGCCCTGGAATGCATCCCTATGCTGAAGAGAAGTGATATCAAAAAAGAAGCAGGTACGCTGAAAAATGAAGAATTATCTGTGGATGACAGCCTGTTTCTGTATCATGATGTATGCACCAACGGAATCGGATATGTGGATATGATGTTCAAAACAGACAGCATCGCACCGGAACAGATCCCTTATCTGGGACTTCTAAAATCTGTTCTGGGTTATGTGGATACGCAGGCGCATACTTACGGGGAACTGTTCAATGAGATCAATGCCAGCACCGGCGGTATCAGCTGCGGCGTGGAGGTCTTTGACCGGGCAGATTCCACGGAAGAGTTTCAGGCACTGTTTTCTGTAAGAGGAAAGGCACTGTATCCGAAGCTGGGCTTCCTGTTTAAGATGGCAGAAGAGATCCTGAGAACTTCCAAAGTAGAAGATACCAAGCGTCTCTATGAGATCATTGCAGCTGTGAAATCCCGTGCACAGGCCAGCCTGACAGGTGCAGGACACTCCACTGCAGTATTGAGGGCAACCTCTTATTCCTCACCTATGGCAGCATTCCAGGATGAGATGGCAGGTATCGGATATTACCAGTTCATCGAGAAACTGGAGAAAGATTTTGACCAGCAGAAAGATCTGATTGTTCAGGAACTCCGGAAACTGATGAAGATGATCCTGCGTCCTGAGAACTTTATGATCAGCTATACAGGAGAGAGAGAATCGCTGGAAGAAGTGAAGAAACTGGCTGCGCATATCAGACAGGGACTTAACACAGAACCTGTGGAGAAATCTGAGAAGAAACTGATCTGCACCAGGAAAAACGAAGGTTTCAAGACTTCCGGACAGGTTCAGTTCGTGGCACAGACCGGAAACTTTAAGAAAAAAGGCCTGGAATACACAGGTGCACTGGATATCCTGAAAGTAATTTTAAGCTATGATTACCTGTGGATGAATCTTCGCGTAAAAGGCGGCGCATACGGCTGTATGAGCGGCTTTAAGAGAAACGGGGAGAGCTATCTGGTATCTTACAGGGATCCTCATCTGAAACGTACTCTGGAGGTATATCAGGGAGTGGTGGATTATATCCGCAATTTTCAGGCTGATGAGCGTGACATGACCAAATATATCATCGGAACCATCAGTGGCAAAGATGTACCGAAAACACCTCAGATGAAAGGTTCTGTTTCCAAGACTGCATATTTCTGCGGTGTGACAGAGGAGATGCTCCAGAAAGAAAGAAATCAGATCCTCAATGCATCAGTAGAAGATATCCGTGCTCTGGCAGATATTGTAAAAGCAGTGCTTGATGCCGAACAGATCTGTGTAGTAGGCAGTGAGAGCAAGGTAGAGGGAGCTTCTGATATCCTCATGGAAGTGAAATCCCTGATCAACTGTTAAATTGTTACTGTGCACGGAGTGAACAGTAACGTTAAATTTCAACGGGTAAAGCGGATCACAGAAATCCGCTTTACATAAATAAAGCTGCACGGCAGCTGTGAGAATTTTAAAAGGAACAAAATTATGAACGAAAATTTCAAATCCGGATTTGTAGCGATCATCGGAAGACCAAATGTGGGAAAATCCACACTGATGAATCACCTCATTGGACAGAAGATCGCCATCACATCCAAGAAACCTCAGACAACCAGAAACAGGATCCAGACCGTCTATACCTGTGATGAGGGACAGATCGTATTTCTGGACACACCGGGTATCCACAAGGCAAAGAACAAGCTGGGTGAATATATGGTCCAGGTGGCAGAGCGTACCCTGAAAGAGGTAGATGCCATTATGTGGCTGGTAGAACCAAGCACCTTTATCGGTGCAGGAGAGCGACATATTGCAGAGCAGCTTCAGAATATTGGTGTGCCTGTGATCCTGATCATCAATAAGATTGATACTGTTTCCAAAGAGGAGATCCTTCCGGCTATTGATACGTACCGTAAAGTATGTGATTTCGCAGAGATCATTCCATGCTCTGCCCTTCGTGGACAGAACACCCAGGATATCATCGGATGCATCCTGAAATACCTGCCATATGGCCCGATGTTCTATGATGAGGATACAGTAACAGATCAGCCTCAGCGTCAGATCGTGGCTGAGATCATCAGGGAAAAAGCACTCCATGCACTGGATGCGGAGATTCCCCATGGTATCGCTGTAGCTATTGACCGTATGAAGACCCGTCCGGGCAAGAACCCTATTGTGGATATTGATGCAACCATCATCTGCGAAAGAGAATCCCATAAAGGGATCATCATCGGCAAACAGGGTGCCATGCTGAAAAAGATCGGCAGCAATGCCAGATACGAGATCGAACGTATGCTGGAGTCCAAGGTAAATCTCAAACTCTGGGTCAAAGTAAAGAAAGACTGGAGAGACAGTGATTTCCTGATCAAAAACTTCGGATACGATAAAAAAGAAATATAATGAGTGATCTGATCACAGTGCAGGGAGTGGTCCTCTCTGCCATGCCTGTTGGTGAGTATGATAAGCGGATCGTGCTGCTTACCAGGGAACGGGGTAAGATCTCAGCCTTCGCCAAAGGGGCCAGACGGCCCAACAGTCCTTTCCTGGCAGCAGCCAATCCCTTTGTATTCGGGATCTTTACTCTGTATGAGGGAAGATCCAGTTATAATCTGAATCAGGTATCCATCACCCATCATTTCGTAGAGCTGGCAGGGAAACAGCCGGGTATCTATTATGGATATTATTTTCTGGAACTGGCAGATTACTTCGGACAGGAAGGCACAGACGAGAAGGATTCCATGAATCTTTTATATGTAACTGTGAAGGCACTGCTGAATCCCCATATAGATGACAGGCTGGTGCGATGTATCTTTGAACTTCGGATGATGGCTGTGCAGGGGCTCTGCCCGTCGCTTTTTAACTGTGTCTGCTGCGGCAGACAGGTACAGGAGGGAGAAGAAGTATTCTTTTCCCAGAGCGCCAATGGTATTCTGGATAAAGAATGCCTGGGACAGGTCAGGGATGCCAGAAGAGTTTCCACTGCTGCCTTATATGCCATGCGGTATATGGTCACTGCAAAACTTGGCAGGCTTTATACCTTCGCTGTGAAGGCGGATGTGCTCTTTGAACTGGAACGTCATATCCACACTTATATCAGCACAAATACAGAAAAAAGGTTCAAAAGCCTGGAAATTCTGGAAATAATGAGCTGAGATGCCTTGCAAAAGAAAAAAGATAACGTTATAATAGCAGTATTCACTGGCAGTAAGTACTGTCGGAAATTGCATAAAAAACGAGGAGAACAGTAATGGAAAAAACAATGGACAAAATTATTGCCCTGGCGAAAGCAAGAGGCTTTGTTTACCCGGGCTCTGAAATCTATGGCGGTCTTGCAAATACATGGGACTACGGTAACCTGGGCGTTGAACTGAAAAATAACGTAAAACGTGCATGGTGGCAGAAATTTATCCAGGAGTCTCCATATAACGTAGGTGTTGACTGTGCGATTCTGATGAACCCGCAGACATGGGTAGCATCCGGACATCTGGGAAGCTTTTCCGATCCGCTGATGGACTGTAAGGAATGTCACGAGCGTTTCCGTGCAGATAAGATCATTGAGGACTTCAGCCAGGAGAACGGCATTGAACTGGAGAGTTCTGTAGACGGATGGTCACAGGAAGAGATGATGAATTTCATCAAAGATCATAATGTACCATGCCCGACCTGCGGCAAACATAACTTCACAGATATCCGTCAGTTCAACCTGATGTTCAAAACATTCCAGGGTGTAACAGAGGATGCCAAGAATACCGTATACTTAAGACCTGAAACAGCACAGGGTATTTTCGTAAACTTCAAGAATGTGCAGAGAACATCCCGTAAGAAAATCCCGTTTGGTATCGGCCAGATCGGTAAATCTTTCCGTAACGAGATCACACCGGGTAACTTTACATTCCGTACCCGTGAGTTCGAGCAGATGGAACTTGAATTCTTCTGCGAGCCGGATACAGACCTTGAGTGGTTTGCATACTGGAAGAGCTTCTGCCTGAACTGGTTACATTCCCTTGGCCTGAAGGACGAAGAAGTTCGTTACCGTGACCATGATGCAGAAGAGCTAAGCTTCTACAGCAAGGCTACTACAGATGTAGAGTTCCTGTTCCCATTCGGATGGGGCGAACTGTGGGGAATCGCTGACAGAACCGATTATGACCTGACACAGCATCAGAACGTATCCGGACAGGATCTGACATACTTCGATGATGAGAAGAAACAGAAATATATTCCATATGTAATCGAGCCGTCACTGGGAGCTGACCGTGTGGTACTTGCATTCCTGTGCAGCGCATATGATGAGGAAGTTCTGGATGCAGAAAAGAATGACGTTCGTACAGTTCTTCATTTCCATCCGGCACTTGCACCTGTGAAAATCGGTGTGCTTCCGCTTTCCAAGAAGCTCAATGAAGGTGCAGAGAAGATCTATCAGCAGTTAAGCAAGAAATACAACTGCGAATATGATGACCGTGGAAACATCGGTAAACGTTACAGAAGACAGGATGAGATCGGTACTCCGTTCTGCGTAACATACGATTTCGAATCTGAGAACGATGGAGCAGTTACTATCCGTGACCGTGACACCATGGAACAGGTTCGTGTGAAGATTGATGAACTGGATGCATATTTCGCAGACAAATTCACATTCTAAATTGATAAAATACAGCAAGGGAGCTGTTCATGGCAATAACCAGGACAGCTCCCTTTTCCTATAATTTCCACTTTATCCATATGAATTTGACAGAATTTTAACTTTTTACTTGTTTAATACTTTAAAATTTTGTATAATGAAAGACAATACAGTTACTGTGCACGGAGTGAACAGTAAGACAACACATGTAACTGTTCGGCATTTTCGCAGCAGACGGCCGGGCAGTTTCAATAAATTTAAAAATTAAATAAAAGGGGGAAATGAGAAATGACAGAAAAGAAAAAGAACGGCGGAGCACTGCTCGGCGCAGCTTTCCTTATGGCTACCTCAGCAATCGGACCTGGATTCCTGACTCAGACATCCACATTCACAGGACAGTATCAGGCGAGTTTTGGTTTTGTAATCCTTGTTTCTGTAATCCTTGCAGCAGTGGCACAGCTGAATATCTGGCGTGTGCTTTGTGTAACAGGGCTTCATGGACAGGAAGTGGCCAACAAACTTCTTCCGGGACTTGGATATCTGGTGTCTGTACTGATTGTATTCGGCGGTCTGGTATTTAACATCGGAAATGTTGGTGGAGGAGCTCTTGGGTTCAATACTTTACTTGGAATTCCAACTAAAGTTGGTTACATACTTGCCGGGGCACTTGCAATTGCAGTATTCCTGTTCAAGAATGCAAAGAATGCCATGGATACCATTACCAAAGTTCTTGGTGCAGCGATGATCATCGTAATTTTTATTGTGATCATTATCGTAAAACCACCGGTAGGAAGTGCCATCAAGAACACATTTGTACCGTCTGAGGGTGTTACAAATCTGATTCCTGCCATCCTGACACTGCTTGGTGGAACAGTTGGCGGATATATCACATTCTCAGGAGCACACCGTCTGATCGATGCAGGTATCACAGGAGAGAAGAACTTAAAAGAAATCAACAAGAGTTCTGTTATGGGTATGCTCATTGCAGCAGTTGTTCGAATCTTCCTTTTCCTTGCAGTTCTCGGCGTTGTTGTAAAAGGTGTGACACTTGATGCTTCCAACCCTGCAGCAGATGCATTCAGACAGGGCGCAGGAGAGATCGGCTACCGTTTCGCCGGACTGGTTCTTCTGTGTGCAGCCATTACATCCATTATCGGAGCTGCCTACACTTCAGTTTCATTCCTCAAGACCTTCAATAAGAAGATCGAAGAGAACGAAAATAAAGTGATCATCGTATTTATCGTAATCTCTACAGCAATTATGTTTATTCTGGGAAATCCGGCAGTTCTGCTGGTACTTGCAGGCGCTGTAAATGGTCTGATCCTTCCGATCACCCTTGCAATCTGCCTCATCGCATCTCAGAAGAAATCTATTATGGGAGAGAACTATCATCATCCAAAGATTCTGCTGATCTTTGGAATCATAGTAGTTATCCTTACTGCTTACCTTGGCGTAAATACTTTTATTTCCCAGCTTGGTAAGTTACTGTAAGCAAGTAATTAAGAAAAGGCTGCTGTCACCTGACAACGGCTGGCTTTCAGAAAGGTGTGATCTTCCAGGTTACACCTTTTTGCGTATTAAAAAAGATAAGGAGTAAAAATATGCCGGAAATCAGAATACTGACAGAAGGAGATTCTTCTGTTCTGGTTGAATTTGGCAAAGAGATCAATCCGGAGATTAACCGGAAGATCACTGCCACTGTACAGCTTATGAGAGAACAGCATATCGAAGGTGTGGTTGATGTCATACCAGCGTTCTGCTCACTGCTGATCAATTATGATCCCCGTGTAATTTCTTTTGATGACCTGAAGACCAGACTGGAAATTCTGGTCAAAATGGATGTCAAAGCAGGGGAAGAAAAAAAGAAAGTTTATGAAATCCCAGTGTGCTATGGTGGAGAATATGGCCCTGACCTTGAGAACATTGCAGAGCATGCAGGATTGTCTGTAGAAGAAGTGATCAAGATCCATTCTTCCAGGGATTATCTGATCTACATGCTTGGATTCCTTCCGGGCTTCTGTTATCTGGGAGGTCTGGACGAGCGGATCCATACACCGAGACTTGCAAATCCAAGGATTAAGATCAGTGCGGGAAGCGTGGGAATCGGTGGTTCCCAGACCGGTATTTATCCTCTGGATTCTCCGGGAGGATGGCAGTTAATGGGTATGACACCTGTTAAGACCTATGATCCTGAGAGAGAAGTACCGATCCTGGTAGAAGCAGGAGATTATATCCGTTTTGTACCAATCGATGAAGAAGAATACAAACGGATCAAAGAATTAGTAGAACGTGGGGAATACCAGTGCATCGTTCACGAAGGAGAGGTGTAAGATGGGAATTCGTATATTAAAGGGCGGCATGATGACAACTGTACAGGATCTGGGAAGAACCGGCTATCAGAGCCAGGGATTCAGCGTGGCTGGTGTTATGGATGTCCGTTCATTTAAAATCGCCAACCTTCTTCTGGATAATCCGGAGAATGAGGCAGTTCTTGAGATTACCCTGATCGGTCCTACTCTTGAATTTACATCAGCTACCATTATTGCTATTACAGGCGGTGATTTCCAGCCGACCATCAACGGGGAGCCTGCACCGATGTACACAGCACTTTATATGAACAAAGGCGATGTGCTGAAGTTCGGAAGTGCCAGAACAGGAAGCAGAGCATATATCGCATTTTCTAGTTATCTGGACATCCCGGTAGTGATGGGAAGCCGCTGTACCAACTTAAAGAGCAAGCTGGGCGGATTCAAGGGCAGAAAACTGCAGGCAGGAGATTATATCGGATTTCGTATTAAGAGACGTTACCTGCCGTTTTTCCTTTCCAGAAAGCTGGATATTGATGAATATGACCAGACAGAAGCAACCTTACGTGTGGTTATGGGACCTCAGGATTCCATGTTCAGCAAGCAGGGAATCGATACATTCCTTCACAGTGAATATACAGTGACCAGCGATTTTGACCGTATGGGATGCAGACTGGAAGGTCCGTTTATTGCGCCAAAGGAAACTTCAGATATTATTTCTGATGGTATTGCATTCGGAGCAATTCAGGTACCGTCACACGGCAAGCCGATCATCCTGCTGGCAGACCGCCAGACAACAGGAGGATATGCGAAGATTGCTACAGTGGCAAGTGTGGATATCCCGAAACTGGTACAGAGAAAGACAGACCACAAGATCCATTTCAAACCGATCACTGTACAGGAAGCACAGAGATTATATCTGGAAGAGATGAAAGAGCTGGACGGACTGAGAAAGATCATCCACCAACCGTGTAAAGAGGTTCTGGACTGCCGTCTGGTTGCCAAGAGACTGCGCAAGCTGTTTGAAGAATAAAGAATCTGCCGGGAAAACAGTAAGCCCCGGAGAACCCAAAATCGTATAAATGAGACAAAAATGGCAAATAAATTTACATGAGTCAGAAGAGAAAGGAGTACTTCATGGATTTAGAGAAGATTGAAGGATTAGTAAAAATTATTGAGGAGTCCTCCCTCAATGAATTCACATACAAGGACAAAGATGTAAAGATCACAATGAGTAAACTGGATCACCCACCTGTAGTGGCAGCAGGAGTACCGGTAGCAGCACCTGCATCGGCAGCGGTAAACACATCTGTGGAAGCAGCAGAGGAAGAGGATGATACCTTATTTATCACTTCCCCGATCGTAGGAACTTTTTATTCCGCAGCAGCACCGGATGTACCTGCATTTGTAAAAGTAGGAGATCAGGTAAAAGCAGGTCAGACCGTCTGCATCCTGGAAGCCATGAAACTGATGAACGAGATCCAGAGTGATTATGACTGTGAAATCGAGGCAGTATTAGTAAGCAATGAACAGAAAGTAGAATACGGACAGCCGCTGTTTCGTGTAAAGAAACTGTAGGAGACAAAGGAGGCAGTACGATTTGTTTAATAAAATTCTGATTGCCAATCGTGGTGAGATCGCAGTGCGTATCATCCGCGCCTGCAGAAATATGGGAATCCGCAGTGTGGCAGTGTATTCCAAAGAAGATGCAAAGAGCCTTCATGTACAGCTGGCAGACCAGCGTATCTGCATCGGTGAAGGTCCTGCGCGAAACAGTTATCTGAATATGGACCGGATCATCGCGGCAGCCGAGAATATGGGGGCAGATGCCATTCATCCGGGATTCGGATTCCTGTCCGAGAACAGTGACTTCGTCCGCAAGTGTCAGGAAAACGGTATTACGTTTATCGGGCCGGATGCAGATGTGATTGATAAGATGGGAAACAAATCCCATGCAAGAAAGACAATGATGGATGCCGGTGTTCCGGTAGTACCGGGAACCAAAGAGCCTGTCTATGATGCAGAAACAGGTAAGAAACTGGCAGAGGAGATCGGCTATCCGGTTATGATCAAGGCTTCTTCCGGGGGTGGCGGTAAAGGTATGCGTGTAGCTGCCAATGAGGATGAATTTGAGTTTCAGTTTAACATGGCGCAGAGAGAATCTGCCAATGCATTCGGTGATGATACCATGTACATCGAGCGTTTCGTAGAGAATCCCCGTCATGTAGAGATCCAGATCATGGCAGACAGTCATGGAAATGTAGTAGCTCTTGGAGAACGTGACTGTTCTGTACAGAGAAACCATCAGAAACTGATCGAGGAATCCCCGTCCCCGGCTATTGATGATGCAACACGTAAAAAAATGAATGAATATGCAGTTCTTGCTGCGAAAACAGTAGGTTATACCAATGCGGGAACCATTGAGTTTATCGTAGACCCGAAAGGCAATTTCTATTTCATGGAAATGAACACCAGAATTCAGGTAGAGCATGGTGTTACAGAGATGGTAACAGGCACAGACCTGATCATTGAGCAGATCCGTGTGGCAATGGGCGAGGAATTAAGCTTTAAGCAGGAGGATGTCCAGATCAAAGGACATGCCATTGAGTGCCGTATTAATGCAGAGATCCCGGAGAAGAACTTTATGCCAAGTCCTGGCGTGGTACAGCATATGCACCTTCCGGCAGGTAATGGAGTGCGTGTAGATACCGGACTTTATACAGGATATAAGATCCCCTCCGAATACGATTCCATGATCGCGAAAGTTATCGTTCATGCACCGGACAGAGAGGCGGCGCTTCAGAAGATGCGTTCTGCACTGGATGAGATGGTGATCATGGGAGTGGAGACAAACCTGGATTTTCAGTATCAGATCATGAAGAATCCGGTATTCTGTGAGGGAAAAGCAGATACAGGATTTATTGAGAATGTGCTGAAGATTAAGTAAGGAGGTAAGACAAATGTACACAGTAGACTTAAACAGTGACCTTGGCGAAAGTTTCGGCCGCTATACCATTGGAAATGACGATAAGATCATTCCTCTGATCTCATCTGCAAACGTAGCCTGCGGTTATCACGCAGCTGATCCTGTAGTAATGGGAAAAACCATTGCAATGGCAAAGGAAGCAGGTATCCGGGTTGGTGCACATCCTGGATTCCCGGATCTGATGGGATTCGGAAGAAGAAACATGAACGTAACACCTGCAGAGGCCAAAGCATACGTACTCTATCAGTTAGGCGCACTGGATGCATTCTGTAGAGTAAATGGCGTGAAGATGCAGCATGTGAAACCTCACGGCGCACTTTACAACATGGCAGCGAAAGACTATGCACTGTCCACAGCAATCTGTGAAGCAATCAAAGAGTTCGACAGTAATCTCATCGTTCTCGCATTATCCGGTGGACAGCTTGCGAAAGCAGCCCAGGATATGGAACTTCGCACAGCGATGGAAGTATTTGCAGACCGTGGCTATGAAGAGGACGGAACTCTGGTAGACAGACGGAAAGAAGGAGCCATGATCACAGATGAGAACGAAGCGATCGCCCGTGTGATCCGTATGGTAAAAGAGAAGAAAGTTACTGCGGTAACAGGCAAAGACATCCCGATCCAGGCAGATTCCATCTGCGTACACGGAGACGGAGCGAAGGCACTGGCATTCGTAGAGAAGATCAGAGAAGCTTTCGGAAAAGAAGGAATCCAGATCAGCCCGCTGGATGAATTTGTAAAATAAGAAACACTGAAATAAAAGCGAAAGCGCCCGGCAGCATGGAGAAATTATAGAAAAAATTATCTTCATGCTGCCGGGCGCTTTTTTTGCTTGATCAGGTAAGAAATTAACTCTGTTGTGAAACAAGAGAATTATAAAAATCCTGGATATCATCTGCATACCCTTCCAACTGCTGTCTGTCAGGAAGAGAGGTCATAACTCCCTGCTGGGTAGTGCTGATCCCTGCTGCGTAAGTAGCGAAGCAGATAGAATAAAGGAGAGGATGATTCTGGCTTAAAGCCACTGCCAGCGCAGAGATGAAACAGTTGGCTGCACCATTGCTGTCAACGGTATTGAATTTGACAGCCGGGATATGGATGGAATAATCCTTGTTTCGCAGATAAGAACCTTTACTTCCCAGGGTTACGATAACATTGGAACAGCCTTTGTGATATAAATATTCTGCCTTTTCCTCATAGGAGTCCTCACCGGGAACCAGATTGTCCAGTTCTCGGGAGTTTGGAATCATGAAGGAAATCTTGGGCAGCAGTTCTTCGGAAAGCCGGAAGATCGGCTTAACGAAAGTCTTCACATTATTTCTGTAACATTCTTTGATGATATAATCAATCAGTTCTTCACTTAATTCCGTAGAAGCTTGTGAGAACGAAACAGCGAGGATACGCCATTGATGATATGGAACACGAATTCGGGATCAAGTGTATTGCAATGCCTGTATTCGACAGAACGAAGAATGTATACGCTGCGATCAGCATCAGCGGACTGGCACAGCATTTTACGGATGAGAACATCGCAGAATGGGCGATACTTCTGAAAAAGTATATTCGTAAAATAGAAAGCAGGCTGTAGAGCCTGAGACAGAGCATAAAAAATCCGTCAGAGTATTTAAACAATACTCTGGCGGATTTTTTGTATGGATTTCAGATCATCAGAAATCCAGTTCTTTCAGATAACGTCCCAGTGCATCCTGCCAGGTTGGAAGAGGAGTGAAGCCATTGGCTGTCAGTTTGCTCTTATCCAGACGGCTGTTGAACGGACGTGCTGCTTTGGAAACACCGTATTCAGCAGTTGTGACAGAGTTAACTGTCATGTTTTCCGGAAGATATTCAGGATGTCCCATGGCAGCTGCCTGACGGAAGATCTCTTTGGTGAAATCATACCAGCTGATGTAACCGCCCTCGTTGGTTGCATGATAGTAACCGTATTTCTCTGTTTCGATCATATCTACCAGCAGTCTTGCCAGGTCATAGGTATAAGTTGGAGTACCGATCTGGTCATTGACTACGGAGAGTGTGTCGTGTGTTTTTCCAAGATTGATCATGGTCTTGATGAAGTTCTTGCCGTTTTTGCCAAATACCCATGCAATACGGACGATAAAGAACTTATCCACTGTGCCGGATACAGCCAGTTCGCCGTCCAGTTTGGTCTGTCCATAGACATTTAACGGCTTGTAATCCTTGCAGTCAGGCTCCCATGGAGTGGTTCCCTGGCCGTCGAATACATAGTCAGTGGAGAGATACAGCATCTTGATGTCAAGCCCTTTGCACACATCAGCGATATTCTGGGTTCCGGTAACGTTTACCAGACGAACCTTCGGCTGATTTTCCTCATCTTCTGCAGCATCTACAGCTGTCCATGCTGCACAGTGGATCACTGCGTCCACCTTTGCATCTTTGATGACTTTCTCTACAGAAGCTTTATCTGTGATATCCATCTGTACATAAGGCATTGTGGTAACAGCAGTGCCGTCTGCGATTCCGCTGTAGGAAGGAGCAATGTCACTTCCTACACCTTCATAACCGCGTTTCGCAAGTTCGTTCATAACATCATGTCCAAGCTGACCGCCTACACCTGTTACAAAAACTCTCATAATTTATGCCTCCCCGCGGTGTGCGTACATTTTCTCATAGTAGTTCTGGTATTCACCGGAGATGATAGTTTCCCACCATTCCTTGTTATCCAGATACCATTTGATGGTCTTCTTGATACCATCAGCAAATTTGGTTTCCGGTAACCAGCCAAGTTCATTGTGGATCTTGGTCGGGTCGATGGCATAACGCATATCATGGCCTTTACGGTCTGCTACGTATGTGATCAGGCTTTCCGGTTTGCCAAGTTCCTTGCAGATGATCTTAACGATATCGATATTTGTCATTTCGTTATGTCCGCCTACATTGTAAACTTCGCCGACACGTCCTTTGTGGATGATCAGGTCGATAGCGCGGCAGTGATCTTCTACATAGAGCCAGTCACGGACGTTTTCACCCTTTCCATATACAGGAAGTGGTTTGTCATTTAATGCATTGGCGATCATTAACGGGATCAGTTTCTCCGGGAAATGATATGGGCCGTAGTTGTTGGAGCAGCGGCTGATGGTTACAGGCAGTCCGTAAGTTCTGTGGTAAGCAAGTACCAGAAGGTCTGCAGAAGCCTTGGAAGAGCTGTAAGGGCTGCTTGTGTGGATCGGAGTTTCCTCTGTGAAGAACAGGTCAGGTCTGTCTAATGGCAGATCTCCGTAAACTTCATCAGTGGATACCTGATGGTAACGTTTGATTCCGTATTTACGGCATGCATCCATAAGGACAGCAGTACCGATGATGTTTGTGGTAAGGAATACTTCCGGGTTCTCGATGGAACGGTCTACGTGGCTTTCTGCTGCGAAGTTTACAACCATGTCGGGATGTTCTTCTTCGAAGAGCTTGTAAACTGCCTCACGGTCTGTGATGCTTTCTTTCACGAAACGGAAATTCGGGTTGTCCATAACAGGAGCAAGAGTAGAAAGGTTTCCTGCGTATGTCAGGCAGTCCAGACAGATGATACGATAATCCGGGTATTTTTTTAACATATGAAAAATAAAGTTGCTTCCGATAAATCCGGCACCGCCGGTTACGATAATATTCATGATAGTATAGTTCTCCTTTTGATTTATTGCTGCGTGATTGAAACGATATATGAATGGCGGAATCAGTGGAGCACGTCCAAATATTTACCGTCCAGTACATCTTTCAGATACTGGCCGTACTGATTCTTCTTCAGTACTTCATAAACTTTCAGTACATCGTCTTTGGTGATCCAGCCGTTGAGATATGCGATCTCTTCCAGGCATCCGATCTTGCGGTGCTGGTGACTTTCCATGGTTTTTACGAAGTTGGTAGCTTCCACAAGGCTTTCATGTGTACCGGTATCCAGCCATGTGAATCCCTGGCCAAGAAGTTCTACGTTTAACTCGCTTTTTTCCAGATAAATACGGTTCAGATCTGTGATTTCAAGTTCGCCTCTGGCGCTTGGCTTCAGATTTTTGGCATATTCTACCACACGGTTGTCATAGAAATATAAACCTGTTACACAGTAGTTGCTCTTCGGATGTTCCGGTTTCTCTTCGATAGAGATGGCTTTACCGTCGTGGTCGAATTCTACGATACCGAATCTCTCCGGATCATCTACATAGTATCCGAATACAGTAGCGCCTTCGCCGGATTCTGCATTCTGTACAGCAGCCTGAAGTCTCTTCTTCAGTCCATGTCCTGCGAAAATGTTATCACCCAGCACCATGGCAACTGTGTCATTGCCGATGAATTCCTCGCCGATGATAAATGCCTGCGCAAGTCCGTCCGGGCTTGGCTGTACGGCATAGGTAAGATGAACGCCGAATTGATGTCCGTCACCCAGAAGTTCCTCGAAACGAGGGGTATCCTGTGGTGTGGAGATGATCAGGATATCGCGGATGCCTGCATTCATCAGTACAGACATTGGATAGTAGATCATAGGTTTGTCGTAGATCGGCAGAAGCTGTTTGGAAGTTACCATTGTCAGCGGATAAAGGCGTGTGCCGGAACCACCTGCTAAAATAATACCTTTCATGTGTATTCTCCTTTTTCATTTGAATCATTTGTTTTACAGCAATTCATAAGATACTGTCCTGACTGTATTATTTTATGGAACTGCTGCAGGTTTTCATGTATCACTGCGGATGTCTTTTTAATGTGATTGTATTATAAAAGGTGACCTTAGGTCACTTTCAAGCACTTTTTACAAAAAAATTAAATTTTGGTTATTTTTCACAAAAAAAGATTCCGGCATCCTTGGTAATGTAGAAGCCTCCTCTGGTTTTGCGGGAAACGAAAGAGCGGAAATCTTTGTAACGGTCCAGGATATACTGGTTCTGATTTCCGTGACAGGAAAGGATATAGGAGATCAGCGGTTCTGCATCCGGTACCAGAAGGGAGTCTTCATAGGATTTCCAGGAAATCTGCCGGAAATAAGGAGAAAGGATCTCATTACCGTTCTCTCTGCCGAACCGTTCATAAAGCCGGTCTGCAGACAGAACGATCCTTTCATCGAAGTCCTGAACCAGCCGGCTGACCTCCTGCATATGCCGGCTGCCATAGGTACTGCAGATAAAATGACCTCCAGGTTTCAGCACACGGCGGATTTCCCTGCATACACCGGGGATGTCCTCGCAGTAAAAAAGCACATGGTTGGCAATGACCAGGTCAAAGGATTCGTTCTCATAAGGAATCCGCCCGCAGTCAAACACCCGGAAAGTGAAACGCCGGTCCTCCGGGCCGATGGCACGTCTGGCATCACGAAGCATCCCGGAAGAAAGATCCGAAAGTGTAACAGAGATTTCCGCAGGCAGGAGGGACATATTTTGAGTCCACAAAGCACCGTCCCCACAGCCCAGTTCCAGGATTTTCATGTTTGGGTGGATGTGGCATTGGGTGTATACCCAGGGAAACCAGCCTTGGCGGTTGCTGGAGTAAAGGCTGTGGAGGTTGATCCTGGAGGAAATATTGGACGCGTTCTGATACTGGTTTTTCATGCTCTTTTCCATGCCTGTCAGGTGGATCAGGTTCAGCATCTGATTCCAGTCAATGGCGTGGCGGGAACGGATAGCATCGGTGGTATCCTGGATGGCTTTTTCCACCAGCTGCATCTGTTCGATGCGGTCACGGACCAGTTTCAGCTGGATGTTCAGGGAATTCTCCATAAAGTGATAGTCGGAGTCGTCAATGGTCATCTCCCGGATATCATCCAGGGAAAAGCCCAGGTACTTCAGAAGCAGGATCTGGGAAAGCCTTGCGAAATCTGCATCTGTGTAGAATCGGGCACCGGATTCTGTCACATAGGAGGGTTTGAGGATATTCTGTTTGTCATAATATCGGATGGTCCGCAGGGTCACATGAGCCATCCGCGCGAATTCTCCGGAAGAGTAGTAGCCGTCTTTTTTCATAGGGAAACCTTCTTGTTTGTTTTCGATTCTGCTGCAACGCAGAAACTGTTTCTGAGAAACATTATAGCAGACTGGAGAGTGTTTGAAAAATGCTTTCTGCAAATTGGGGCGTCCGGATTGTTGGAATGGCGTGACGCTCCAGGAGGGATTTAGGATTCCTGCTTGTTATTTGCCGGCGGTTGTGTTATGGTAGATACATGCCTGAATGCGCACAGGCATTTGAACAAATCACCATCCGGCAGTTCTGCCGTCATTTTTCCCAAATACAATAGTATAGAAGACGATCAAAATGCAGGAACAGGAGGAACCTGATGAATAAGCTGTTTGATTTTACCTACTGCGGCGATTACAACCGGCAGATCCGCCATCTGGCAAGGATCGTACCGGAGAGGTGGAGCTATTCTGACACAGAAGATTACGGGATCCTGAAAGGATACCTGGAAAATACATTCAAGCGCCTGTACGAAGAGGGGAAAGTCTGGGAAAAGGAAAACTACGCAATCTTTAATACAGGACTCTTTAATCACTATTATCAGCCAATCTATGCATATTTTATTCCCAATCTGGTGCCGGACAGGCAGCCCTGGTTCCTGGACGGATTTTACACCGAATATTACTTATTGAAACAGGGAATTACCGTTCTTCCGGAGAAAGCTTCCTATGTGGATGACCCTTCAGATCTGGTCTTTGACACCAAGATCCCGGTAGTTCCCCAGTATGAGCATATCTTCGGAGATGAGGAAAACGCAGCCAGACTGCCCCGGGAAGTCAGGGACAGCAGCATGCGTCTTCAGCTCTTCGACGGTGCATTGAAGCAGACCAAGAGGATGCTGGAGGCAGATTATAAGACTGCCATTCCTCAGTACTACAATCATTCTATTCAGCTTCTCATCCCGCTGTGCCTGCGAAGCCCGGGAGTCCCGGATCTGGCACTTGCCTGTATGAAGACCCCGGATGGAAGTAAATATCTGGGAAGAACCTGCCTGACCCTTCGGATGGCATACCACAATGCCAGACTTCTGGCAAGGGTGGATAACAGCTGGCTGACCGGATCCTGAGATTTCTTGACAGGGAAAAATGCCTTTGCTATACTGTCAGGCAGTAAAGGTAGGGTTGAATATTATGAGAAATAAATCTTTGGATGCAGGGAAGGCAATGGCTGCATTTGGGGTGGTGTTTATCCATGTTTCCTTTCCGGGGCAGACCGGGCAGATCATAAAGGCGCTTGCCAGATCAGCAGTTCCGTTTTTCTTCATGGTGTCCGGATATTTCTGCTATTATAATAGAAGAAACACCGACAGAGGAAAACGGATCACAGATAAAATACCGGCGAAAGTGCAGCATATCCTGACACTTCTGGCTTTCGCGGTACTCTTTTATTTCCTGTGGGAAAGTGCGATGCATCTGGTGGAAAAAGAAGCTATAGGACCGTGGCTGCAGGAGATGGTGAAGAAGGAACATCTGAAGGAACTGTTTCGGTATAACAGCACTTCACAGCTTAAACCTCACCTGTGGTTTCTGCCGGCACTGATATATTGTTATATTCTGGATTATTTCATCGAGAAACTGCATCTGGGAAAACTTGCTTATCTGTCTGTCCCTGTGCTTTTGGGATGCTTTTTATGGCGGGCGTACTTTGGCAGGTTCCAGGGTATTTTTTATCATACTATGGAATACAGGAATTATTTCTTTATGGGAATGCCCTTTTTCCTGACAGGACAGATGATCCATGAGTATGAGAAACTGCTGGACAGGAAGCTGTCCTGGCAGGTGCTGGTAGTAGGTGGGCTTCTGGGAAGCGGGGGCATCATATGGGAATATTTTCAGGCCGGTGCCAGGGAAGTGTATCCGGGAAATGTGCTGCTGGCAGTGTGCCTGTTTCTTCTGTGTATCCTGTATGATACGAAGAGCAGAAGACTTGAGTATCTGGCTGTGCTTGGCAGAAAATTTGCATTTCCGATCTATCTGTTACATCCGTCAGTAGCAGAACTGATGAAAAAGCTGGCAGACTTTCTGGGTATCAACCGAAACCCGGCATATCTGTGGCTGCGTCCCATTCTGGTCTGTGGCTGCACTATTTTTCTGGTCCGGGCTGTAAGCAGACTCTGGTCATCACAACAGAAATGTGGTATAGTATTCAGGAGACACAATTAACATAAGAAGCAAAGGAGAAAGAATGTCGGATAGGAATCAGGACAAAGAGAAGAGGGAGAAACAGGGAGATCCAGAGCATGATGAGAGCGTGCTGAATCCGGAGAGAAAGGATGAGCTTGATCTGTCGAAGAAGGAACGGCGCCTGATTGAAAAAGAAAAGTTAAAAGGCATGGGAATCGGGAAGAAGCTGGAGTATATCTGGATGTACTATAAGCCGGTGATCTTCGGCGTGATCGCAGCCATAGCTCTTGTTTTCGGAGTAAGAGATTATTACGAAGGCCTGAAAGTCAAGACAGTTCTGTCTGTGGCAGTAGTAGACTCCCGGATCGAGGATACAGACAGTACAGCTGAGGAGATCAAGGAACAGCTGGGATATGAAGGAGACAAATACAGCAGAGTTGAGATCAATGTGAACATGACCAGCAACGAAGACGGAGACGGACTGGAATATTATGCACAGATGACTTATGTGACACAGATAGCGGCAGGTACCATGGATATCATGATTATGCCGGAGAAAGTTTACGACACTCTGTATGAAAACAACGACCAGTCTTTCCTGAACCTGAAAGAACTGCTGGGAGAAGAGAGTTTCCAGGCATTCGGAAACCAGACAGATGAGACACATATTTCTGTGACTGACAGTGAACTTGCCACGAAGTTCGGTCTGAGCTATGAACCGATATGTATTGTAGTTCCGGCATCCACGTCAGAAGCCGACAATGCAGCCAAATGGCTGAGTGTCCTTGCAGAGAGGGAGAAATGAACGATAATTTTATGAAAGAGAAACCGGCAGGGTCACTTCTGGCATCTATGGCCCTGCCGATGGTGCTGTCCATGCTTGTGAATTCACTGTACAATATTGTGGACAGCTTTTTTGTGGCCAGAATCAGTGAACAGGCCATGACAGCCCTGTCACTGGTTTATCCGGTACAGAATCTGATCAATGCCATTGCTATTGGATTCGGTGTCGGCATCAATTCCCAGATATCTTTCTATCTGGGTGCAAAGAATATGGCGAATGCAAACAGGGCGACTACCCACGGCATGCTCTTCGGGATCATACATGGTGTGATCATAACGATCCTGAGTATCCCGTTTATGCCTGCATTTCTGGGGATGTTTACAGCAGACCGGACTGTAGTTTCTCTGGGAACCCAGTATTCCACCATCGCCTTTTCATTCTCGGTGGTGATCATGATCAGTCTGTCATTCGAGAAAATTTTCCAGGCAGTGGGAAGAATGAAGATTACCATGATCAGTCTTCTGGTGGGATGTATTTCCAATATTATCCTGGATCCCCTGCTGATCTTCGGAATAGGTTTTTTCCCGAAAATGGGAATCCGGGGTGCAGCACTTGCCACAGGGCTGGGACAGGTATTTACCGTACTGGTTTATCTGGTTGCATACAGGAAATGTCCCATCCCGGTGAAATTCAGCTGGAAATACTGTAAGCTGGAGAAGAATCTGGATCGTAAATTATATATGGTAGGAATTCCGGCAACTTTAAATATTGCCCTGCCATCTGTACTGATCTCATTTCTGAATCAGCTGCTGTCAACCATTTCCGACAGCTATGTGGTAGTGCTTGGAATCTATTATAAGCTTCAGACTTTCCTGTATCTGCCTGCAAGCGGTATCGTACAGGGAATGCGTCCTCTGGTGGGATATAACTACGGCGCAGGGGAGCGAAAGAGAGTACGGAAGATCTTCGGTCTTTCCCTGGGTGTCAATGTGCTGATCATGCTAGTGGGAACTGTGATCTGTTTCGTAGCAGCCACCCCATTGATAGCAATGTTTACCTCCAATCCGGAGACTGTAAGACTTGGATCATCTGCACTGAAGATCATCAGCATCGGCTTTATCCCCTCCGCGCTGTCTGTCACAGCCAGCGGAGCCCTGGAAGGCCTGGGCAAAGGAACCCAGTCACTGGCAATCTCCATGCTGAGATACATCATAGTGATCATTCCGGCTGCCTACCTCCTCTGTTTCTTCGCAGGGGCAGGAGCTGTATGGAATGCATTCTGGATCGGGGAGGCAGCTACCGCTGTGTTCGTATTTTTCTATTCCCTTCCGAAAGTGCTGGGAGCGGAATAATTCAGTCTGTTTCCGTACTGTCTTCTTCACCCTGTTCCGTATCGGAACTTCCACCACTTAAGATACTGGTGATCACTTCATCCGGAACACCTGCATCGGAGAGATTACTCAGGATTTCCGTGAAATCCATAGTAGCTGCGTAAGCGGTCATAGCGTCTTTGTCATAAGCACTGTAGGATTCGGTGATGGAAGAAAGATCCGGGATATCCACGGTTTCTCCTGCACCGGAAGTAATGCTGAGAGTTCCCAGGGTACTTCCTCCGCTTGTAACAGAAAGGCTGATGGAACCGGTATCTTTCGCAGAAGCGATATCCATGATCAGTGCGAAATTCTGAAGAGCAGCAGCATCTTCGTTCGCTATATCCTCTGCAAAAGTAATAGTATAGGTTCCATTCAGATTGCCTTCTTTCTCAGAGGCAACATCATAATCTTTCACTTCAATATTTACAACAGGTGAGGAATCCTGGCTGAAAGTATAGGTTCCGTTCAGCTTATCATTCTCAATCTTTCCGCTTCCGGAAAGTTCGAAAGAACTGTCGTCTGCAGTTACAGACAGAAGATAACCGAAATCAGAATCAGTCTTCGGCATCTTCCAGGTCAGGATCGGGGTATCTGTATCACCCTCATGAATTCCCAGTTCACGTCCTGCGATGTCGCCATTTCCGTCAACCCAGATCCTGGTAGAGAGATAAGAATCTGTATCAGAAGTATCCACATCTTTCAGAGAATCCAGCCCTGTATCAATGGCCTTTATGAACTGGTCGTAGAGATCCTCACTGTCAGGAAGGATCTGTGCCCAGTTTGACAGGATTCCCTCCAGTTCCTTGTCTGATTTCGCTTCGGACAGGATGGCATTGGCCATTTTCACACCGTTTTCCAGAGTGATCTGGCCTTCATAGACTGTACAGTCAGCACTTACACCACCGGCAGTGAGGGTATCCTGGCTGCTTTCCCCTTCTGCCACATTGTCGAAGATCAGAGTACCATATTTGTTCAGAAGTTCTTCCAGTACAGAACCCTCCGGCATGGATGCAGAGAGATCGGAAAAAAGTGAAACAGAAGCGTTCAGTCCTGCAGAATAACCTTCCATGAAATCAGAAGAAGCAGTAACTGCACTGTCCAGGTCATCACTCAGATCAGAAGCAGCCTCTTCCAGTGATTTCGCCTGGATCTCAGCGGCTTCTTTCAGGTTTACTTTTATATATTTATCTGAGAGTTCAGGAATCTTCATGAAAATATCCTGTGTTTCAGGATCGAGGTAATATTCGATGGTACAGATCTGGGTGTCGTTTAACAGAACTTTCATCAGGATGCCCTCTTTACCATCCACAAAAGAACTGGTAGTAGAAAGAACCAGACTGTCTGCCCAGGAAATATCATCAGGAACCAGGAATCCCAGCAGAGAACGTCCGGAATCCTCCAGTTTCAGGGAAATATCCGCCTGCGCTCCGGACATCAGGGTTTCACTTGACTTCATGGATTCAGCATAAGCAGAAGTGAATTCAGCCACAGATTTCGCCCAGGCTTCCTTTTCGGCAGCTGAGTAGGAATCGGCACCAAAGGCAGCAGAAGGAACAGCGGCAGCACCAAGAACAGCAGCAGCACACAGGGCAGTTGTTTTACGTAACCATTTTTTTCCTTTCATAAGAACCTCCTTATTATGTTCTGGCATAATTACCATAAATTGAAAGATAGACGGTAAACCAATCTATGTATATTTTATCAGAAAAAAATAAAATATACCAGATATATTTAAGAAAATACTGAAAATTCCGAAGAATCCGGTTACTGTAGATTCTGTACAGTGGGAGAACTGTATGGATGAAATCGTGAAAGAACATAATCACAGATTATAGATGAACTATAGGATATAAATCAAAACTATAAGGATCTATACGAATTCCATATAAGGCTTTTCGTTGACAAGTATTCCCTGACTCGTTATACTAGTATTCATATTGAAACACTATGAAATATAAAGACTGATATACGCTGCCTGGGACAGAGTATTCAGCCACTAAGATAAAAGGGGAATGCCAATATGAAATTTCAGACCAGATTATTACACGGAAAAGCAGTAGATACTTATGCCAATGGAGCAACAGTACCGCCGGTGAGTTTCGCCAATGCATTTGCCTATGAAACCTCTGAACAGCTGGAAAAAGTTTTCCAGAGCCGTGCACCGGGATTTGCCTACAGCAGGATTGCCAATCCCACAGTAGATGCTTTCGAGCGAAGAGTGAATGAGCTGGAAGGCGGGATCGGAGGTGTAGCCTGTTCATCCGGAATGTCAGCAGTTACTCTGTCACTGTTAAATATTCTCCAGGCAGGAGATGAGATCATTGCAGGAAGTGCCCTTTTCGGCGGAACCCTGGATCTGCTCCACGATCTGGAAGCCTTCGGGATCAAAGTACATTTCATCCCGAAAGTGGAGAAAGAACTGATAGAGCCTCATCTCACAGAGAATACCAAAGCCGTATTCGGAGAACTTATCGGAAATCCGGCCCTGAACGTAATGGATATCCGGGAAACCGCAGATTTTCTCCATGAAAAAGGAATCCCTCTTATCGTAGACAGCACCACAGCCACTCCTTATCTGGTAAATCCCATCCAGTACGGTGCTGATGTGGTAGTACACTCCACGTCCAAATATATCAACGGAAGCGGCGATGCCATCAGCGGTATCATCATCGACAGCGGAAACTTCAGCTGGAACCCACAGCGCTACCCGGGAATGGTAGATTATAAGAAATACGGCAAATTCGCCTATCTGGTGAAACTGCGCAATGGAATCTGGCGAAACATGGGCGGATGCCTGGCCCCTATGAATGCTTACTTAAATATCATCGGAATGGAAACCCTGGGACTTCGCATGGAGCGTGTCTGTAACAACGCATATCAGCTGGCCCAGGCACTGGAGAAACTGGACGGAGTCACCGTCAATTACCCCCTTCTGGAATCCAGCCCATATCATGACCTAGCCCAGACCCAGTTAAACGGCAAAGGCGGCGCTATCCTCACCATCCGTACCGGATCCAAAGAACGCGCCTATCAGCTCATCAACAAACTGAAATACGTAAAGATAGCAACCAACATCGGCGACGTCCGCACCCTGGTCATCCACCCCGCCTCCACCATCTACATCCACAGCACCCCGGAAGCAATGGCCGAAGCAGGCGTATACGAAGACAGCATACGCATCAGCGTAGGAATCGAAGACACCGAAGACCTGATCGCAGATTTTACGGAAGCGGTGGAAGGGCTGGAATAGAAGAACAGCGGAAATATCTGGATTTTCTGCGGGTCTGGCTGAAAGATCAGGATTATGTAGCACTGGCATATATGACAGGAATTCATGGAAATCTTCTGCTTGCAGGGATTAATTATGATAGGAAGACGAAAAAGTATAGCTGCATGATCGAGAAGATAGAAAAATTGTAAAATTCAATTTGGGTATAAAAAACAACGGTCACAGAACTGAAAAACAGCTCTGTGACCGTATTTTTTTGTCTCAATAATCACATAATAATTTCGTAGAGTATGCTACTCTACGAAAAAACACCGCCAGTTCCTGTATTTACAGGTAATCTGGCGGCGTTTGACGGCTTAGCTGACGGAGAATAGATCAGTTAAGCGGTTCATGTTTTCGCGTTTCAGTTCCATGGAAGGATGAACATATCTGTTCATAGTAATGTTCACAGTAGAATGTCCCAGGATTTCACTGAGGCTTTTGATATCAAATCCTGTTTCGATGCATCTGGTAGCGAAGCTGTGCCTGAGACAGTGGAAGTTGGCATCAGGGATTTCACACTGGTCCATTACTTTTTTGAAATGATTTTGGAGAGATCTGGGTTCTACGTACCGGGTGGTTCCTGTTAATACATAGGACTCCGAAGATTTCCGGTGGGCAAGAAGATATATTGCCAGCCTCTCTGCCAGAGGAATTGTCCGGATCGAGCATTGACTCTTAGGGGTAGAAATAAGGATTTTGGTCTTTTTACCATCAGGATCGTTTTGAAGTTGAATCCTCTGCATGGACTGATGAACGGAAAGTGTTTGCTCTACAGGAGAGATATCTTCCCATTTCAATGCACAGATTTCTCCGATGCGAATTCCTGTAAAAAGGCAGATCAGAAGGCCGATATCTTTCGGCTTATCTGAAGCGTACAGATATTGGCACAGGCGTTCGTGCTCGGATATGGACAGAACGCGCATTTCTTTCATATCCTGGCGGATCATAATATTCCTGCCGTTATAAGCTGGCGGTGTTCCTTTGTCAGTGGCATATTGCAGGATATTTCGGATAAGGGAAAAAATATCTGAAACTGTTTTCGGCGACAGACCGGTTCCTTCACAGCCTCCTTTAATAAGAAGGGTTCTGCTGAAAATTTCCAATTTTTTGTAATCCAGAAAGAGGATATTCTCTGTACCGATTTCCGGTATCACGTAGCAGTTCAAAAGGTTTCTGTATTTATTATAGGTAGATTCTTTTAACTGAGGCTGCCTGGAAACCAGCCATTCATTGCAGAGATTTTTAAAAGAAGGATAGGTTTCTGCTTTTTCTTCATTTTGCTGACTGGTGCGCTGGGTAATGATAGTCAGCTTTTCTTTTACATCACGATAGGATCTGGCGTATAAATATCCATATACAATTTTCCCGGATGCTGTATGCTTTTTGATATACCGCCCTTCCCAGCGTCCATCCTTTCGTTTGTATATGTTTTCTCCTGTTCGTGGCATAAAATGCTCCTCCTGTATCTGACTGAAATTTTGACGGCGAATAAAATGATTTCAGGAACTCTGATGGTTAGCAAAACAATAATATGGCACAAAAAAAGTTATTTCTAACTACTTTTTTTAGCATTTGCAACAGAATTCGATAAAATCAGGGATAATATATTCCGTGCTACTTGAAACTATGATCATTTTGGGGTATAATTTATAACAACTTTGAGAAAAATACTAAGATTTGTTTTCGTAGAGTAGCATACTCTGCGAAGCTTTTACAGCAAAGAGGCGATAAACATGCTGCTTTTATACGAATATTCTAATCAAAACATCACAGAATTTCAAGCATTTTGTAACAACAGTCTGTCACAGGCGGAAAAAGAAAAGATTTTCATCCCCACCTACGACTGCATGAAGAAATATCAGGGAACCTGGCACATAGAGCCACGCCCCGTATTTCAGGACTGTATGCTCATAGAATGCGAAAACAAAGAAAATCTGATCCAGACCTTGAATCAGAATCAATGTCCCACAGACATTGTACAGAGTATAGCAGCCCAGACCATCCACCTGCACCCGGAACAGCAGAAATTCCTGCAGGATCTCATGGACCAGAACCGCCGCATCCAGATGTCAACCGGTTACATCAAAGACGGTTCCACCCACGTCACCGAGGGTCCCTTACAGGGAAAAGAAAACCTGATCTGCAGGATTGACCGCCACAAACGCCTGGCCAGACTGGAAATCCCCATGGGAAATAAAGTCAGGGAAATGTGCGCAGGGTTGGAGATCACTTCGAAAAGCTGAAGATAAATACCAGATTAAGCAGGAAAGGGTAAATAAGAAACAGAAGGAGAAAAGGAGTATGTATAGGAAGAAATCAAAAGGCTGGTATAAGCATAAAGACTTCATCTTTATGGACTTGTGCTGCATTTTGCTTGCGTTTATATTAGCGGACTGGTTTCGTAATGGAACAATCACAAATCTGTATATAAATCAACTTTACCGAAACACCATAATCTTTATTGGATTATTGGATCTTTGCATATCCGTCATATTTGAATCCTATAAAGGTGTTTTGAAAAGAGGCTACTATCTGGAATTCAGTGCTGTGCTGAAACAAATGATCCTCATAGAACTGGGAGCCGGATTATATCTGTTTTCCGTTGATGGTGGACACAATTTTTCCAGAATTGTTTTATACCTCATGGGCATCATCTACACAGGACTTACATATCTGACACGTATCCTTAGAAAAAAACATCTGAAAAGCAAAATGAAAGAAGAGGGAGAAATTTCTCTCTATATTGTTACGACCAGAAATATTGCAGAAGATGTAATACGGAATGTAAAAGAAAATAATTACAACTTATATAACATCAATGGTCTGGTGATTGTAGATCAGGATCTTACAGGCCAGTAAATAAGCGGAATCCCGGTAGTGGCCGGACTGAAAAATGCGTCCAGTTATATCTGCCAGCAATGGGTAGATGAAGTACTGGTCAACATTGATGAAAATTATACCTATCCGCAGGAATTAATGGATGAGCTTCTGGAAATGGGAATGGTAGTTCATTTGAACCTGGCAAAAGTAAAAAGTACACGAGGCCAGAAACAGTTTGTGGAGACTGTAGGAGGATACACAGTACTTACAACAACGATGAACTATGCCACAGACACCCAGGTACTTGCGAAAAGAGCTCTGGACATTCTGGGAGGACTGGTTGGATGCATACTGACAGGACTTATCTGTATTTTTGTAGCACCTGCCATTTATATCAGCTCTCCAGGTCCGATCTTCTTCTCTCAGATAAGAATCGGCCAGAACGGCAAACCATTCAAAATGTATAAATTCCGAAGCATGTACATGGACGCCGAAGAACGTAAAGCCGAACTCATGGCCCAGAACAAAATGAGCGACAGTCGAATGTTCAAACTCGACTTCGACCCCCGCGTCATCGGAAACAAGATCCTGCCCGATGGCAGACACAAAACCGGCGTAGGCGAATTCATCCGAAAAACATCCCTGGACGAATTCCCACAGTTCTGGAACGTCCTGAAAGGCGACATGAGCCTGGTAGGAACCAGACCAATTCTCCAGGACGAACTGGAACAGTACGAACTCCACCACAGAGCAAGAATCGCTATTAAGCCAGGAATCACCGGAATGTGGCAGGTTAGTGGACGAAGCGATATTACGGACTTTGAGGAAGTGGTACGGCTGGATACGGAATATATATCCAATTGGAATTTTGGATTGGATATAAAGATACTTCTGCAGACGGTGAAAATCGTGCTGAAAAAGGAAGGATCTGTGTGAAAAGTAAAGTAATAAGAGAAGTGTAATTTTTATGTGGAGGATAGTATGGAAAATTATAGTGTGCTTATGTCTGTATACCATAAAGAAAGGCCAGATTGGCTTAAGATAAGCATTAATAGTATGATGAACCAGACTATATTAACAGATGATTTTGTCTTAATAGAGGATGGCCCACTGACAGATGAGTTGGAATTAGTAGTAAAAGAATTTGAAGAGGCGTATCCGAGAATATTTAATGTAGTAAGATTGGAACATAATTTAGGACTTGGGCTGGCTTTAGCAGAAGGAATTAAGCATTGTAAAAATGATATGGTAGTGAGGATGGATTCAGATGATTATTCAATACCTGAAAGATGTGAAAAACTTTTAAAAAAAATGATAGAGGATCCATCACTTGCAATTGTAGGAAGCTATGAAGTAGAGTTTGAGGACAAATTAGATAATGTAGTTGCAATACATAAAGTACCTGAAAAATGTGAAGAAGTTTCTGAATTTATGAAAAGAAGATGTGCATTACTTCATCCAACTGTATTGTACAAAAAAAGTGCGGTGTTAAATGCTGGAAATTATAGAAATGTAAAACTATATGAAGACTATGATTTATTTATGCGTATGGTAATGAATTGCGGATATAAGGGATATAATTTGCAAGAAAATTTGTACTATATCAGAATCAATGATGACTTTTTTAAACGAAGAGGTGGATGGCAATATTTAAAAACAGCTGTAGGGTTCAAATATAAACAATACAAAAAAGGAAATATGAATCTCAAAGATTTTATAGTTAGTGCCGGAGGACAAGCTGTAGTTTGTTTGATGCCAAATAAATTTAGAAAAAAATTTTATTTAAAGTATCTAAGGAAATAAGAGAGCATGTATGATAAGCAACAATATATAAGAAAAATACAAACCATAGAATTAGATATGATGAAAACAATTCATCAAATTTGTGAAGAAAATAAAATTACATATTATCTATGCGGTGGGACATTATTAGGAGCGATTAGGCATCGGGGATTTATTCCTTGGGATGATGATATGGATATATGGATGCCAAGAAAGGATTATGAACGTTTTATAAAGATTGCAGGCAATGTGTTACCATATCCTTTGAAATTAAGTGATTATTCTTTAAACAGTAATAGCGAAAAACCGCATAGTCATCATGCGAAAATTTTAAATTTAAATGTAAAGATATTAAAAGAGGATACAGCAGAGAAAAAAATCGATTATATTTGGATTGATATTTTTCCTATTGATGGTATGCCACAAAATAAGATATGCCGAAATATACATTATTATTATTATAGATTTTGGCATTATTTAATGCAAATTTCTTGGTTTGATACAGTAGTGAATTTAAAAAGAGATGATAGAAGTGTTCTGGAAAAAAAGGTTATACATTTTTTGAAATGTGTAAAATTGGGACAAAAAATGGATACGAGAAAAATAATTGAACATGGTGACAAAGTTTTGACAAAGTATCCATATTCAGGTAGTGAATATGTCTGTAGTTTAAAGGGAACTTATAAAAAGAAAGAAATATTATTGAAAAAGTGGTTTGAAGAAAAAAAACTAGTTTATTTCGAAGATACAAAGTTTTATGTTCCTGCTTCATATGATGATATATTGAAACATTATTATGGGGATTATATGGTGATACCAAAGAAAACTGACAGTAGAGAAAATCATCATCAGTTTAAAATAATTGAACTGGGGGATAAAAATGATGACTAAACAACTGATGACATCTGATGAGGAAAAAGAAGTTAGATTTAATATTTTGAAATATATAGATCAGATATGTAGAGAAAATAATATTAAGTATTCTTTAACAGGCGGCACTTTGTTAGGAGCGGTACGTCATGGTGGTTTTATTCCTTGGGATGATGATATTGATGTATTTATGACCAGAAATGAATATAAGAAATTTGAAAAACTATTGAAAATGGAAAATAGATATTTGTGGTTAACCAATAAAAAAGATTCCAATTATTTTTTGACGTATGGAAGATTGATAGATAAAAATACATTAATAGAAGATGAAGGAATTGATAACATTGTAGGGTATGGTGTATTTGTTGATGTTTGTGTAGTCGATGGATTACCAAATAATAATTTATTAAGAAAAATGCATTATTTAAAAATGCGGTTCCTTTATAGATCTAGAAGATGTGCTGCATATAGCCATGAACAATATATACCGCAGAATCGAGCAAAACGTATAGTAAAATCGATTTATCAAAATTGGTGCAGAAAAATTGGAGTGGCAAAGTGGGTTAAATGGCTGGACAGGACTGCACAAAAATATTCTTTTGATGAAGGAAAATATGTAGGAAATTTAATGTCGCAGTATGGGAGAAAAGAAATTATGCATAAATCATCTTTTGATGACTATATAGAAATGCCTTTTGAAGGTATAAATTTTATGGTGATTAAAGGGTGGAAAGAATATCTGACCAATATTTATGGAAATTATATGCAGCTTCCACCTGTAGAAAAAAGAAAAGGTCATCATACTGGTAAAGCATACTGGATTAATAGAGATACAAATTGTTGAGTATATTTAAATTATGAGGAGAGAGGAAAAAATGAAGAATATTGCTTTAATCATTGCCGGAGGTTCAGGACAACGAATGCATCAGGACATACCTAAACAGTTTTTAAATGTATATGATAAGCCCGTAATAGTGTATACTTTGGAAGCATTTCAAAAACACCCTAATATAGATGCAATAGAAGTTGTATGCATTGAAGGATGGGCACCTATTTTACAGGCGTATTGTAAACAATTTAATATTACTAAATTAGAAAATATTGTTCTGGGAGGAAAAAACGGTCAGGATTCAATACGAAATGGGGTATATGATATTGCAACAAGACATGATCCTGATGATATTGTGTTGATACATGATGCAATACGTCCAATGGTATCTGAAGAAATAATTTCCGACTGTATTAGAGTATGTACAAAAAATGGAAATGCTATTTCTGTAATTCCATGTGCTGAAGCAATGCTAAGAACAATAGATGGTGAAAGCAGCGAAGAACAGGTGCCTCGTGATAATTTAAAAAGAACTCAGACACCTCAGGCTGCATCAGTGAAAACTTTGGTAGAAGCACATAAAGAAGCTTTAGCGAAGGGAATAACATCTTCTGTTGCTACTTGTACAATGTTCATTGAATTAGGTAAAAAATTGTATTTTTCATTAGGCTCAGAAAAAAATGTCAAATTGACTACTACAGAAGATATTGAAATATTTAAGTCATTGTTAGATTCAAAAAAATCTGAATGGTTAAAGTAGGAAGGAATAATGTTGTTAATCGAAAATCAATTATATGTAGATGATTTAAAAAGAGTATTAAAAAGTATTGAGTTAGATAAAGATATATCTGTTTTACTTACAGGAGCAACTGGACTGGTCGGATCTTTTTTAACAGATGTTTTCTGGCTATATAATAAAACAAGCAGATTTAATATTTGTGTTACGCTGACAAGTAGAAAGTATGAGAAACTGCAAAAGAGATTTCCATATCTTTTACAAGATGATAATTTTAAAATGTTAGAAAGAAATGTTGAAGATCATATTGGAAATGAAGAAAAGTATGATTATATTATTAATGCTGCCAGCAATGCAGATCCTGGAACATATGCCAAATATCCGGTAGAGACAATAAAGACAAACATATTAGGAACAATAAATGTTCTAGAATATGCAAAATGTCATAGTAATACAAGAGTTCTTTTTACTTCAACTATGGAGGTGTATGGAAAGGGTATTAGAACAGATTCATTTAAAGAAAATCAATATGGACTGATTGATTATAATGAAATCCGTTCTTGTTATCCGGAAAGTAAAAGAACTTCGGAACTATTAATGCGAAGTTATGCAGAGGAGTATCATTGTGATATTGTTATTGCACGATTGGGATATATATATGGTCCGACTATGACAAAAACAGATAATAAAGTTGTAGCACAGTTTATAAATAATGCATTGGAAAAAAGAAATATAATATTAAAAAGTTCTGGTGAACAAAAGAGATCTTATTGTTATATAGCAGATACGGTTCTTGGAATTTTAACTGTGCTATTTAAGGGGCGTTCAGGAGAAGCATATAATATAGCAAATGAACAGAGCGTAATTACAATTGCAGAGTTGGCAGAAAAAGCGGCTGAGGTAAATCACGTAAAAGTGGAGTATGCCGCTCCGTCTGCATTAGAAAAAAAGGGATTTTCAAGTCCGCAGGATGCAATTTTGAATACGGAAAAATTGCAAGAATTAGGATTTGCGCCCTATTATTCAATAAAAGAGGGGCTTGAGAGGACAGTACTAATATTATCAGACGTAAGGAGATAATGTAATGGTGTCAGTCATTATACCAGTATACAATATAAAGGACTATATCGGAAAATGTATCGAATCTGTCATTGGGCAAACATATAAGGAATTAGAAATAATATTGATAGATGATGGATCAATGGATGGTAGCGGAGATATATGTGATAGGTATGCCGTTCAGGATGAGAGAATTAAAGTTATTCATACGTGCAATGAAGGAGTTTCTTCTGCCAGAAATAAAGGATTGGATATTATGCGGGGAGACTATGTTTTGTTTGCCGATGGAGATGATTGGCTGGCATCCAATATGATTGAGCGTCTTTTGAGTTTTATGCTTGAGGTTAATGCACAAATAGTTTCATGTGATGCGTATCAAACAGACGGCAACAATTTCGAAGTTCGTAATCTTTATAAGTATGCTGGAAATAAACAGATTTTATTAGAAAGTGAAAAATACGATATTATTAGGTATACAGCTACATTATGGAATAAATTAATTGATACTAAAATAATTAAAGAAAAAAGATTTAGGAAACAAATTGCATATGGTGAGGATTTATTTTTTCTAGTAGACATATTAGAGAATGCAAACAAAGTTGGAATTGTTTATGAACCATTATATTATTATCGAAACAGTCGACCTGGAAATGTGGCATCAAGTACTATAAATGAGAGATACTATGACTTTATTAATAGTAGCTACTTAATATATAAAATATTAAAAGAAAAAAATTATAAAGTTGCGGCAACTATAAGATTGTCATATGCATTGAATAGGACGATAGAATATATTCCAATAAAAAAAATATTCGTTTCAAAAAAATATTTAAAATTGATCAAAACTATATTGAATGATAATCCTGATGTTTATGATGAATTAAAAATAGAAAATGGAATTGGTAAAAGAAGAATTCTCACATTAAAGATTGCAAAGTATAATACAACTATGGCGGTTATATGTTGCCACATTATGAAAAAGGTTAGTGGAAAATAGTATATGAAAAAAATAGTTATATTAATGAGAGCTTTTGAATGTGGTGGGACAGAAACCGCATTATTAACGATGTTGAAATATTTGGATTATTCTAAGTATCAAGTTAAAATATATTGTCTTTTAAAACAAGGACCTTTGCTTGAAAAAATTCCTAAACATATAGAGGTAGAGGAAATTTCTTTTAAACATCGATCTTTTAACTATTCTGCAGATGTGCAATACCATAAATTAACTTCAGCTATTATTGGAATTTCTAAAATAGAAAAGCGTTTTTTTAAACTATATGCGAAAAAAAATCCATATTATTTTGATATGAATTTAAATTTTCTAAAAAAGGGAAGTATAAAATGTGATATTTTACTTGACTTTTTTGGATACGGATCTTTTTTAACTGCTTATGGTGCAAAGAAAATTATTGCAAAGAAAAAAGCAACATGGATTCATGATGAAAGAATGACTTGGCTTTCGAGAACTTCAAAATATTTAGAATGGTATGATAAGGTGTTCTGTGTTTCAAAAGCTGTAAAAGATAAATTTGATCAAACTTATCCAGAGTATTCTGATAAATCAGAGGTATTTTATAATTTATTGGATGTAGAAATGATAAGACAGAAATCCTATGAAAATAATTTGAAAATAAAAAAAGAGAAAATATGGTTAGTTACAGTTGGAAGACTGGCAATTCAAAAAGGATATGACATTGCAACAAAAACAGCGGCAATATTAAAAAATAGAGGATATGATTTTGAATGGCTAGCATTGGGAGATGGTGCAGAAAGAGAACTGGTAGAAAAGTGGATTAGAGAAAATAAGGTTCGGGATTGTTTCAAATTGTTAGGACGAGTAGAAAATCCATATCCATATATTAAAAATGCGGATTTGTATATTCAGACTTCACATAATGAAGGGTATGGACTAGCTATTGCGGAAGCAAAAATTTTAGGAAAAGTTGTTATATCAACAGATTTAAATTGTGTACGTGAACAGATAAATAATGGCGAAAATGGTTTTTTGGTTGAAAAAGACCCTTATAAATTGGCAGAGGCAATTCAAAAATGTTTGGATGATCGTAAAATAATTGATAGAATTGAAGAAAACTTGGCAAACGAAAACTTTGATTATATAGAACAATTATCTCATATTTATGATTTGATTTAATATTGTAAGGTGGATTATGAAAGAAAAAATTTATTATATTCGTGTAAAGGACACAAATGAGAAGCATGCAGGGAATAAGGCTGTTTCTGATTGCAATGAAATATTAAAAAGAACGGGTGGACAGCCTATATATATATCATCTGTTCAAAATAAAAATAAATGGATTAGCAAAGGGAGAAAGTTTATTCAATACTTAAATTTGTTTAAGATACAGAAAGGGAGTATTGTCTACATACAACATCCGATGTACATTAATCCAAGATATATGAAATGGATAGCTGCGGTAAAGAAGATAAAAAAAATCAAAGTGATTTTTATTATACATGATTTAGAGTCTTTAAGAAAGCTGTTTGTTAATGAAACTGAAAAATATGAGTATCTAGATAATATGATGATCAAGTTAGGTGATGCATATATCGCTCATAATGCTTGTATGATAAAATATATGACAGAAAGATGGGGAGTTTCACCTGAGAAGATTATTAATCTTCAAATTTTTGACTACTTATTAAAGAAAAATGCAGAAAAAAAGATGGATGAAAATTATGTAAATGGTATTATTGTTGCTGGGAATTTGAGCAGGGAAAAATCAGGATATATATATAATTTAGATGTAAATGATATACCGTTAATAGTGTATGGTAATGGATTGGATCAAAATGAAAGAAAGTCAAATTTTATCTATAAAGGATCTTTTACTCCTGAAGAACTTCCGTATTATTTAGAAGGCAAATTTGGATTAGTATGGGATGGACCTAATATTAAGACTTGTGATGGAACTGTTGGAAACTATTTACGATATAATAATCCACATAAAGTTTCTCTATATTTATCAGCAGGGATACCTGTAATAATATGGAATCAGGCAGCACTGGCAGATTTTGTGAAAAGGAATAAAGTAGGAATAGTTGTTGATTCTTTAGAAAATATAGAAAACTATATTAAGAATATAGATGAGAATAAATATAATGAAATGAAAGAAAATGCTTTGAAAATATCTGGAAAATTAAGAAGCGGATTTTATTTAAATAAGGCTATTCAAGAAGCGAATACTGTTGTATAATTCATTTCATTTTGTATGCATTATGACTGGATTCCTTTAGAGTCCAGTCTTTTGACTTTTTTAGACATTATTATTTCAGTATTAATGAGGATATAATTATGAAGTTAACAATTAAAAAATTTAATGTTGCGACATTACAAAGTCTGTTAGAATATGCGCTGGTTGTTTTGGTTATTTTAGAATGTAGGTCGGTTTATTCTTATACAGTTGGAAAAAATTATCCATTTGGTTCCTTAATAACGGTAATATTGGTGGGACTATTTTTTTTAATATTCTCCAAAAAGGAAATGAAAAAAATTAACAGCAAATTTTTTATTGCTGCTATATTGTTATTACTGTATTTACTTTTTTATGCTATATGTTCCGGGACAGATACAAATCAAATAGTGAAATTATTCAATAGATTTGGATTTATATTGTTGCTGTTTACTTATTATTGGGCATATTGTATTCGTACAGAAACTGTAATGCGCTTGCTAAAAAAATATGTAGATGTAATGTTTTTGTTAGCAATTATTTCGTTATTTATGTGGGTAAGCTGTACTCTGATGGGATTAGTAAAACCATCTGGGAATGTGTGGATCAGTTGGGGTGAGACACATGCTATTAAAAGTTATTATAATATTTATTATGAAACGCAGAATGCGTTATTATTAGGGAAATCTATAATCAGAAATACGGGTATTTTTACAGAAGCACCTATGTATAGTCTTCATTTAATAATAGCTTTCTCATTAGAATTTTTTCTATTTAAAAGAAAAAGTAAATTAATTGTTTTAGCAATAACTATTATTACAACAGTATCAACGACAGGAATTATATTGCTGGTTATTTTTATTGGATTAAAGGAAATAATAAAAATATTCTCCGTTAATTATCAAAAGATGAAAGTGGTTGATTTGATAAGAATTGTAATAATTCCTGTTGCTGCAATTTTGATGGCTGTGACGGTTATAAGTTTATTAACTGCTAAATTGGGTAGAACTTCTGGAATGACAAGAATGGATGATTATACAGCAGGTTTTTTAGTTTGGAAACAGCATTTGTTTGTAGGTGCTGGATATGGAGATAATGGTAGAGTTGAACAATATATGGGAAATTTCAGATCCAATAATAGAGGATTTAGTAATTCCCTCATGATTATACTTATGGAAGGCGGAATTTGCTTTGGACTTGTATATTTAATTCCAATAATAAAGTGTTTTTGGACTTCAATAAAGAAAAAGAAAGAAGCATTGTTTTGCATTACAATATTATGGGTATTTCTATTAGTTTCTACATTATTTCCGCATCAGATTTTAATGTTGACATTTTTGGCATTTGGATATGCGCAATTTATTACAACAAAATTGTGAATTAATTGAAAGAGGGGGGATAATATGGCTCATAAATTAAAACCATATTTATTATTTTTAGTATTTGGAGTGTTAATGTTTTTTACTGGAAACATATATGCAAGTGAATTTGGGGCAGAAGATGGGAATAGTTTTACAATCAAGTATCATGCAGACGATACAGAAGAAACAGTGGGAGAAACTAGTGTAGTATATGGAACGGATACAGCAACGTTAACATCGGAGGTCCTTGGCTTGAAAAAGGAAGGGAAAGTATTTGCCGGATGGAAAGTGTACCGTGAAAGTGATAAGAGCTGGAGATTTACAAATGGAATAGGCGGGATATGGTCAGAAGAGAAACCGGAAGGTTATGACTATGAAATATATGAAGATGGAAGAGTCGTAGCTAAAACAGCCCCGGCAGGGACAACTGTACATTTTTATGCGCAATGGAAGGATAATTATTTTACAGTTAAATATCATGCAGGAGATGATGCAGAGGAAACGGTAGGAGAAACGCAGGTAGTATATGGAACGGATACAGAAACGTTAACATCGGAAGCCCTTGGCTTGAAAAAGGAAGGAAAAGTATTTGCCGGATGGAAAGTGTACCGTGAAAGTGATAAGAGCTGGAGATTTACAAATGGAATAGGCGGGATATGGTCAGAAGAGAAACCGGAAGGTTATGACTATGAAATATATGAA